>Ga0179593_1719262_pt1 | contig 14572 bp, 22 predicted proteins | sample CZODoug2_1_08_16_FD_185931 | JGI IMG/M metagenome (GOLD analysis project Ga0179593, IMG submission 185931) | Vadose zone soil fungal communities from Angelo Coast Range Reserve, California, USA - CZODoug2_1_08_16fungal (PacBio error correction) | ecosystem: Environmental > Terrestrial > Soil >...
AAAAATCAAATATTTTTAAATTCACTGCTAAAGAAAACTCGACACAGACGGGAAAAAAAGCCACCTTCACTCCAGCCCCATCGTGCGGAAAGAAACTTCATATCAAATTTGGCGAGCCGGTAAAGTGAAAAGAATGAGCTGGGGAAGGGAAAGATCTTTTCTCTAAAAAAGGCAAACAAACCGAAAGGGGAGGGGGGAGGGAAAGGAAAGGAGCAAAGCGTAGATATGTGTCCGTTCAACCCATTGAGTTCGAAAAACAGACGAAACGGTTTTCAAAAACTTGGAACCCCGAAACTCAAGGTGAGGAAGAGGAGGGAAATAGGATACGAATTCCTTTACCAAAAGGAAAGGAGCCTGGAACAAAAATTGCTCTAAGTTGGGGTCTTTATTTTGACGGGGTCTTCAGGCGGGTTGTCTCAGACAGGAGGTAAAAAAAGCGAAAAGGAGAAGACTTGGCTGTTCTCTTGAAAAAATAGGGGGCATCGGGGAGGGAAAAAAGGGGAAGAAAAGGAACTGGACTCTACACTCCTGAGAGAACGAACTTTTGTGGGGGGGGTAATCTTGATCCTTCAGTGACCCAGAAGACCAGAAGGTTAAAGGAGGGAAGCCAAAACGACATATCAAGGAAAGAACCATCGTATCAGAAGGGATCTGCTTGTTGAGAAGAAAAGATCAAGAAAAGAAGAAAAGAAAGCGACATGTATCGTCGATTCCAAGGTAATTGGTTTACGAACAAGAATCTGGGCTGAGAGACAGAAAAAAGGGGTCGGGCGTAGACAAACTGGGGGGGGGTGAATGAGACACACCCCCAATGGGGAGGAAGTCATTGGGGGGAGAAAACAGAAAAAAAAAGAAAAACCAAACGGATCGCCTTCTTCATCGGTGGCGAAAAGAAGGGAAGAGCCTCGACTGGAAGAGGAAAAGCAGGGGGAAAGAGGAAGAACAAGAGCGGCAAGAGGACTAGGGAAGTCGGTCTCCTACTTAAAGGGAGGGGGGGGGTGTGGAACTATTCTTCCCTGACGGAAATTTACTCAAAGGAACGAGGACCAATCAAGAAAGTAAAAAAGGAAGGAAACGAAGAAGTTGAAAGGGACAGAGATTTAAGCTCGTGTAAGAAAAAACCTTTCTGGGAGGTGCCATTCAACCCATGCTGCGTCGGGAAAGGCAGCAAGCGATTTCAAAAGCGGAGGTTGGGGAGAAGGGATGAAAAGACGAAGGACAGTTTCACTACACAAAAGCCTCTCAAACGGAAAAAGGAAAAGCAGTGGGACGAAAGAAACTAAGTCCCCCTGACTGAAGAGGGAAAAAAGGTAGACACGCGGGGGAAGGGTCAGTATTAAGGAACAAGGATTCATCACTCAAGGGGTCAAACAGACTAAAATCTGGTGGGGGGCAAGACAGCCACTTTGCAAAAAACGTGATAAGGGGACCGGAAAAAAGTATGGAAGAGGAATAATTGGTGGGGCCGAGGAAGGATCGTCGGGGCAAACGACAAGAAGAATGACCAGGGGTCAAGGCACTATCTTCTATCATTGCCTGATTGGCAAAAAAAAGTCGAGAAGGGAGGAGGAAGTGGGGGAGAAAACAAAAACTATCTTTCATGGGGGATCCCATAGGGGACAAGAGGAAGAACGAAAGGTACAGAGAGAACCAGGATGAAAAAGGATCGACCTTTCCTTTCCTTGTAGCAAGGGGGGGGAGACCCTGAGAAGCAGAGGGGGAGGGGTCAGGCAGGAAGGGGAATGATGGGGGTAAATAGTAAAGAAAAAAATGAATTGAAAAGTAGTAGTTCAAATCTGATCCCCCTTAGGATGTCGTACATAATATGTACACAGATCCGAACGAGTCCAGGAAAGGACATTAGGAAGGAAATATTTCCTAGGGATGTCAAAGCTACTCAACGAAAAAGAATTGAAGGGTTAAGGAAGGGAAAGAGGTAAAAACATTTCTTCCATCCGCGAGGTTTCACTGATCGTCATCGCCAGGAACGAAAAAAAGGGTTCAGAAAGAAAGGGGGAAAAAGGTAAAGGGGAGTGTTCGTCTGAAAAAACAGGAAAGGACTACGAACTTGAAAAAAAGAGGATGGCAGGAAAACATCAACTTTGATTGATGATCGGGTCCCAAATATCTGACCAAAAAGGAGGAACCAGTGAGGGCGAAAAAAAGAATCGAGCAAGAGAAAAACAGGAAAGATAAAGAGCTGTGAAAGTGCAGAAAACGTGCGAATAAGAAGGGGGGGACAAAAAAAGCCATCTGCCCTTGAAACTCAGTCATCAAGTCCGCTGAAGCCGAAGGGGAAAGGGAATAAAGGTTCACTGGCCCGCCGGGCAGCACTAAAGAAGGAAAAGGAACAGCAGGGGGGAAAGTGCACCCATAGGGGGGGGGGTCTCTCGCTTTCCATCTACAACTCCGCAAGGAAAGGCCGTAGGGGGTCTATCGAACTTGAGGAGGGAAAGAGAAACCTACGAGATGGGAGCATATTAGAAGAAAGGAGATACAGCTTACTTCCCTCTCTGAGGGGAAACACGCTGTGAACCAAAAGGGGAGACAAATTGTGCCTTCTTGCGTGAGCCCGAGATCTGGCAGCACCCGAGGTAGGAGAGCCTGAACAGGGGAGGGAGTATCAGGGGAAGGGGGTCACAGGAAGAGCTGAGGGGATGAGAAAAAATGTTCGACTTCAAAAAAAAACTATTTTATATGGGCAACGGAACGGGGGGGAAAGGGGATCGATGGGGTCGCCTCACGGTCCCGTGGTAACATTTCGGGGAAAAAAAGTGGATTGTTTTGAGAAAAACTCATAGTTTGGACAAAAAGGGGAAGGGGACCCAAAGGCCGGAAGGGGGGGTCGCAAATGAAAGACAGGGACTTTGAAAAAGTGATGAATAGAACGGAAAGGGGACAGGAAAGGAGCAGGAGGAAAAACCTTCTCTGGGGGGGAATGCATTTTTTGGACGCAGGGGGAAGGTAGGACTGAGGGGGGTTTGTGGGACGGGGGGGTTCTCGAAGGGCGAGGGGGGGGCATCAAGCATTAGTATTTTGCTCGATAAATGAAGGAAGGAGGAGAGGAAGGACGGGACAGATGTAACGACAATTCACCTAAGGCTCAAGAGTCTCAGAAAAGAAGAATTATAGGATTCCGGAGGCTAAGGTGGTCGAGCACATGAAGAAATTCAGAGGGTCTCTAGCCCAGATTATCGGTGAAAACGTAGGGCTAAGGAGAAAAGCCAAAAGGGAAGGTCTCCTGGAGCCAAGCCTTGGACGCAGAAGGAGCGGAGAAGGTTTCCCTGGACCGATAGGTATCCGGAGCGCCGCTCAAAAAGGCAACGAAGGAGGAAAACTCGACGGAGGTTGGGGTGCCAAAATACAGATGATGCCGATGCCGGAGGGCCCAATAACTGGGCGTTTCATGATGAACAGTTGGAACCAAAACAAAGGAAAGGAATCCGCCCAGCACAACAGAGGAGAGCTCCCAATGAGAAGGGGGTCTCCAAGGGGGAGGCGGGCGCCACAATCTTACGCCGCAGGTTCTGATGTGGGAACATGCGTTCAAAAGGAAGGGAAGAAAAAAAACGGGGGGGGCTGTGAAGAAAACTCACACGCTTTGGCAACGCTTCTCGGACGGGAACCCTTAGGGGACGGAAAGGGGGACAAGCTTGAAAAAGCTGATATGCTTTTGGGATCGGAAACTTGGAAGACGCTGAGGAGGGGTGCAACACTCTGGTAAAAAAAAAAATTTGGTGGGAAGAGAGGGATGTGGAATGACACAAGCCTGGGGTAACGGGAAAAGCCCACGAACTTCTTAGTCACGGACTTCCACTGGAGAAAAGAATCATGATCCATCCGGGCCTTGCCGTGGCCGGAGTCGGCCGGGGGAGGAGAAAGAAGGACATTGATTTCTGAGGGGAAGGGAAAAAGACCACGCAAAAAAAGAAGAAGAAGGAAGCTTCTATTTCATCTAGGTTGTCCTGAAAGGAAAAAAGGGAGGGGCGACAGGAAAGACATGGAAAAAGAACCCATTGAAGTCGATTCCAGGGCGTGGGGATCTGGTTTTTCTGGTGGGGTGCGCCAAATACATCACCAAAGGGATCATGGGGGATCACAAAAAAGGGGGGAGAAAAAGTGAAAAAGGAAAAAGGGAAGGATCCAAGGGGGAAGGGGGGGGAGGGAAAAACCAGGGGGGGGAATTTAATCTGACGAGACCGTATCTAGCTGTAGAGGATTGCATTCGCTTTGAGGGGACAGTCACTATGGAAAAGGGGGGGAAAAAAAAAAGCCGAAAAAAGTGGGAGCTCTATGTATGGGCGTATTTGTCGTTTCTAGGGGGGAAGAGGGAGAAGAGTGGTAAAGTCATTTGGAAAGGAAATTGCATTCTCACTATGAAGATCAACAAAGAAGACGTATTGGCTGAGAAGGGAGGGGCCTCAGTAACGTCCCCGGGAAAAAGTGACGGATCACCTCATATCACGAGGAAAGGTGACGGGGGAAAGAAAAAAAATGTGACAAAAAGAAAGGACGCAAAAGAAAAGAAAAAACGCGAAAGATTCAAAAAGAGGGGGCTGTAAGGAAGACAGGTCGGTGGAGCTTTTGGATAAACGGAAATGGGAAGGCAGCCCTCCGACTACACCGTAAAACAGAAAGTCGAACAAAAGGTGAATTTAAACACAGTACTTTTCGGATCCATTCGTGGGGGATCAAGCAGTTGGGGCGAAAAAGATGAAAGAAAAATCTCGAGGCTAGGGATCCCAAACGAACCCATTGGAAGGGGGGAAGGACATAGGGGCAGTAGAACAGAGGGAAACGCCAAAAAGAAAAGACTATTAACAAAGGGAAACCGGAGAAGGACGAAATGGTTTTGAATTCGGGAGGGAGTTTAAGCACAGAAAGATAGGGGGGGAAAAGGATGGAGTTTTGCTCGCTTGGTGAACAGTGAAGGAACAGGAAAACTCGGAAGAGATCTCCTACACGGAAGAACAGAGAAAGATATAGAAAGAAAAGCAGGAAAGAGGGGGGGAAACGTCATTGCATACCCAGAAAGCAAACATAAAGAGAGGAAACCACGGGAGATTTGGCGGAAAACTTAGCATCAAGAGAAGGCAGGGAACGGTAACCGTCTTTAAGAAAGTACTTACGGGAGGGAGGGGGGGGGCTCTAAAGGGAGGGGGCTGCAAAAGCAAAATTCTGGTCGTGGGGAAAGAGTCCCGCGACGGCTGTGAAGGGTCGACCCAGGAGGACCCTTCTTTCAGCAACAATGGATCACGAAAAGGAAGTGTGTCGGAAACCGAGGGAAAATGAAGGAAAGGGGTACTCACTTGGGGAAAGTGGCTTGGTAATGAATCAAAAGAACAACAATGATTCGAAAGACAGAAAACCGCTTTTTAGAGCTGACTAAAGGGGGGGGGGGGGTCTGTAGGGGCTGGGGAGGAAAATAGGAGGGGGTGATTCCAGCACAGGATCAAAAAGTGAAATAATCATAGGCAATGCGTGGAAAAGATTAAAAACAATGCTGACAGTGCCGCAAGGATAAATGAAGCTCGAAAGAATCCGGGTGGATCGGTACAAAATTCAGTTGAAAGCGACTTAAGATGCTAAAGGAATGCAAAGGAAACTTAGAGAAGACGAAGCGGGGTCAAGTTCTCCATCCAGCTAGTCAAAATCGATCAAATCGAGGAAAATCGACACGAAAGAAAGGAAAATGTGAAAAAGGGGTGGGGGGGGAGACAGACAAGAGGGCTTGATCGTACAGTTGAAGAACGGGTCGGCGTCGCAACTTGGTTGCACAAATTGTGAAAAAGGAGGGGGGGGGCACACAACAAGAACCAAGGTAGAAACACGCAACCACCAGGAACGGAGAGAAGGGTCGTGGGGAGGGGTCAAAGAGGAGGGGGGCCTCGATCACGGCCGTTTAACGCAAAAAAGTCTCTCTATCGCCAAGCGACGGAAAAAAAGGGATGAGGAGGGCTTTGTCTCTTCTCACCGACGAAGCGAAAAAGGGATCGTGACAAAAAAAATCAAAGGGAAAAGGGAACCCAAAGAACTTGACCGGATGGCTCAGGTTAGCAGAAAGTGGACGACGAAGAGAAAGGGATCGTTTGGGTGCCAGACGGGCTGTAGACAAAGGGAAAAAAAGCGAGGGGGGGGAGAAAGAAGGTGGGCAACTAGAAGCCGCGTCGGGAACAAGTTAAAGAGGAAACTGCGGACAGAAACGAAAGTTAATGGAGGGAAATAACATCTTCCACCGTCCGATAAGAGAACAGCGGTCACGGGGGGACAGAAGTGGAAAGAAGAAGAAGGACGAAGACGCACAATTTGGGTTACCCAATAAGAAGGGCGGGAAGCTTGGTTTAAGAGTTATGCGGAGGGAATGGGGGGAAAAAAAAACAGGGATCCGGTATTAGCAGGCCTTTGGGAGGATCGGGGGGAAAAAAGAATAGATGTATCCTGCAGTTAGAAAAAAGACAAAATCGTACGAGATTGAAGAGGGGAAAAACGAAGGGGGAGGGCGGGGGCTTTTCCTTGACGTATTCGGGAAGGGGTGTAGAGGAAGAAATCTCGTGAAGAGAACCTGGGGGGGGAGAGGGAAGAATGTACATCTCTTAAAAGCTTGTAGAAGAGAAGGACCTGGAAAATGGGAAGTGGGGGGGAAAAAAAAAAAGAATACAGGACTACGACAGCACAACCTAATCTGTGCAGATTGGAAGGGGGGGGGGGATCGGTTGAAGAGGGAGCACTCCGGACCTTAGGAGTGAGATTACAAGTAGGATTTGAAGGAGACTCTTGGAATGATGGAAGCCAGGGAAAAAAAGAAACCGAGGGGAGAAGAACTTTCATTAAAGGGAAATGGATTTCTATGCAATAAGGGGGAGTCCAAAAAAAAAAGGTAGAAGAAGACGCTATCCCAAAATTGCCTAACAATGACTGAAGAACTCGTCAAAAAGCCGCGACAGAGACTAGGCCGAGAAGGTGGGGACTCTCCGGTACGAGAATGAGGTTTTTCAAAGTAAAAGGAGGCGAAAAAAAGAGGGGGGGGGGGAACCTACAGAAAAAAAGCTTTTTTTCTCAAAGGGCTTGGGCAGTGTAAAAGAAGAAAAACTTTTTGGGAAGAACGAAGGAGGGGAAGAGGGAAAGAAACAGGGAGCTGAAAAAAAAAATGGAGGCATCGCCTGAAATGTGGAGAAAGTCAGAAGAAAGGGGGGGGGGAGACAGTAAGGAAACTAGCGACTTTCCGGGGGACAGTCGACATCCAGCGAAAAAGGGGGATCACTCGATGAAAAAGGAAGGAAAAAAGGATGAAAGAATTGACAGGAAAGAACGAGGAGGAAGGCAAGTTTCTCCAGAAGGAACCCTGAAAGGGGAGAAGGAAGGAGTCGGAAAATCAGAGCTGCCATCTACTCTTCTCCAGAAGAGAAGGCCGTCTCGGGGGAGAGAGGGAGACAACAACAACAACAGAGAGCCGGACAAAGGGGGGGGCAGCGGATCATCTGACCTTCATATGAGGTCGAAGAGGAGAAGGATGGAGTGGCCTTAACGTTCTTCCCTTATTATGTCATTAAGCTTGTCATCCCGAGAAAAGGAGGGATACAGCGGAAAATTGAGCGGGGGGGGGGGTCGGTCAAACGGACGGAAAGGGGAAGAGTGGGTGTACTGAAACAAGACGTTTATAGGGAGATTGGAGGGGAAAGGTTGTCCCACCCTTCCCGATCTATGGAGCTTGGGACTCCTAAAGAACATGACTTGAGGGGGGGGAAAGGAAGCATCCATCGAAAAAAGGGGGGGAAAATGAGGGGTTGACCTGCCAAAGAGTTGACAAAAGAAGTAAGTTCCTCTTATTCTGCACCCGATGTGTTCGCAGACGGAAATTTAGGGGGCGGAGGGGGAAAAAAAAGGGACGGGGAAAACCGGTCAAATTATAAGATTTAAAAAAGGTCAGCGTGGGACGGTAAGGCAGGTCCAAAGGGGGGGGAAGCGCGCTGAGGGATCTTTGTTCTCTCTGGAAAAGCAGGAATATGTGGGGGAAATAAAGGAAGGGGACGAAAGTGCTTTATTGGGGTCGACTATGTACTAAATCAAGGGGGCAAGAAGTCTCGAAATACAGTACTCTCAATCATCGTCCGGCGACTCAGACATAAAATGGAGAGGGAGAATGAGATGAAGGAGGGGTTCTTATCGGGAGGCAGGTATCCTAGAGGGTCTCCAAATACAAAAAAAGTGGCGCAAAGGAGATAGGGAAGGTGATCTCACTTCTGCTCCATGCAGAGATGGGCAGCCAGGAAGAATCAAGCTCCGGAGGGAAAGAATGTAAAAGGGAAGCACAAAAGGACGTGCAGGGGGGGAACATGCATGAAGCCGATCCAGGGGGTGCAAGGCCCCGGGAGGTTTCTCCAAATTAGGGATTTTCCCCTATCCTGGCCTTCTCCTCACTAAAGGGATCCCATAAAAAGGGTGGTAGAGAAGCATGAAAGGGGGGCGGGCTGTCGGAAACCACAACTTCGGCAAAAAGGAGGGGGGAGGGTTACCCCCATTAAGCTGAGGAGCATGAGCTCTTAAAAAAGAAAGCTGAAGAGACGGAAAAAGGCTGGTCAACGCTGTAGGAGGTGGGAAGATGTGTCCGACGACTTCAAAAAACCAGAGGGAGTCTTTTGGTGGGAGGGGCCTTTAAAGGCCGACGCTCTGAGTAGGGGAAACAGCAAAACGACAAGAAGAGGTTGGAAGGATGCAGTCCTTTGAGAGAAGCCCAGGGGGTAAAAAAAAAGGGCCTAAAGTGCTCCCTTTTGGCTCCAATAGCGGAAGGAAGGGAGTTTAAAGTGGGGGGGGGGGGGGCAAAAAGGGGTGGAACTGATGAAGTCCTTTTACAGTTATCAGGGGAGAGGGGGACGAAGGAACTACTTCTTCTTCACGGGTCCGAAAAGAAGACAAAAAAAACCAATCTGGGAAAGACGCGATGACGCTCAAGGGAAAAGCGATGTACTTGGGGTACTAAGTACGTCCTAGACAGGGACAAACAAAGAAGTGGATGGAAATACCGAAAAAGGAAGGACCAGTGGGGAGGGGTTAAAAATGCGGGGGGGGGTTCTGGTTTTGGATTGGATGACCAAAGAAGAAAAGGAAGGGAAGTTTGGGGGGAGGAAAAAAATTTTCTACGGGACCACCTGCGGCTCGAACGATGAAGGAAAAAATCAAAAGAACGGCAAAGGAAGGAAAATCAAATCGTATCTAAAAGGGGTGGGAGGTTTTCCTTCAGCTTGGAGGGCAGATTTTTCAGGGCTGGGGAGGGGGAAAGAGGCCAACGAATTGCGTATCGATTTTGGGACTCGAAGGAGGAAGTGTGGATAGGGATGGGGGAAAAATTTGAAGAGGGGTCAAAGGAGGGGAGAAAGATTAAAATGCAGAGCAGTCTTGGTGCGAGACGGCCCGGAGGTCGGCGTCCTATTCCAGATTTGGAAAAACAAGGAACCGAATTCGAAAAGGGGGAGGGAAGACCAAGGAGGGATCGACCTAGAAGACGCAACGACAGAAAAAGAAAACAAAAAATCGGTTTTCTGGGGAAAAGAATCATGGGTCGGCGGTGGAGGATGGGACGTCCTTGAACGGGGGAAAGAAAGTCCTACCCGGGATCAGATGTGGGGCGAACGGGGGAGGGCGGGGAGGGTAACTTTTCGAATCATAGTGAAGAAAATGGAATGAGAAAAGCCGAGCTCATTCTCTGGGACGCAACGACAAGGGAAGAGGGTGGGGGCAAAAAATTTTCTATACATAGATGAGCCATAACAACTCTGCAAGGAGAGGGACCGGAGAAAGGGGGGGGAGATAAGGTATCTTACATAAAAATCCTCCTCCCTGGAGGTACTAGAGGGGGGGATGGGGGGAAACGTGAGGGAGTCGTGGGGGGAAAAGTTACGGAGTGCCATCCGAGTTCTCGTGTTCTCATCGCTCTGAAGGATGAAAGAGAGAGATAAGGGAAGCGTACCACAGGGCATATGGTGTTCCAAGCTACCAGAGAAAAAAGAAGACCAAAGGGTTCAAGACCCCTCGGCCCCTCCATGGAGGGGGTAGCAGTAACAGTGGGGGGAATTCTACTTTAACGCGTGTAATCCAGGACTTGGTCTGGGGACGAAAGATAACTTAGGAAAAAAAAAGCAAGGGGGGCTGGTCGTTGGAGAGGAAAACGAGAGTAGGGAAAGAAGTCGAAGTTGATCTCAACTGCGGGATACACTAGGGATCAAACGAAAAGGCATGCGCAACCGGGAAAAGCCCTATATCATGATTGCTACACGTAGATCATGGAAAGGAAAAAAAACGCAAGGGGGGAAAAGATCACCTCCTGCTGAAGTCGTCGGAACGCAAAACGAGGGTGGAGAGGGAAAGACGCGGGGTATGGGTGGAAGAGACTGCGGGTTCGCTACCACTTCGGGTATAGCGTGGGAAGGAAGGGGGAGACGAAAGATTGTGTCATCTTCCCCGCCCATATGATAACAGTGAAAATCGCAAAATGAAGAGAATGGAGGTTTGTGATAGGCCTATGGGGCCCTTCAATTGGACAAAAAAAGATGCCGGAGAATGCAAAAGCCAGAGATCAATAACTTATAACCTCTGGCAATCGGGCGCAAAAATGTTCTCAGAAAAAAAATCGAGAAGAAAACGAGAAAAGAAACGACGTCGAAGGTAGAGGGAGGGGAAAATGCCAATGTTTTACACCCCTCACCCTCGTTCAGGGGGGGGGTCGGGCGGAATTTTTGTGTGAATTGACCCCCCATTCTGAAGGGAGGAGTATTGGGGGCGCAAAACAAGACAAAAAAACAAGAAAAAAAAAAGGGAAAGGAGAGGATCAGGGAAAATCTGTTGCAGAAAGGCAAAAGCACTGTCCTCGGTCCTTCAAAACGGGGGAAATAAGAAGGGCCGAGCGGAACGCGGGGAAGCTTCACAGGATATTAGATGGGCGGTGGTTCATCCTGAAAAAGGAAAAGTAAAGGGTCCGAAAATCAAGAGGGAAGGAAGGCAGGGGAAAAAAAGGCCAGCAGGGAAAAGGTATCAGATCGTGAAAAGTGGAAAGAAGAGCCCGGGGTCTGTGATGTGACGTCTTCACCCAGGCTTTAAAAAGAAAAAGAGGACAGCAAGAAGGGGAAAAGGAAGAGGGGGTTTCAACGCGGGTCAACGAAAGCGGATACCGTCACGGCATATAAAAAAAAAACGGGGGGGGCAGAAAAGCCGGAAATACTAACATCTTCCACCTTAAAAAGCGTTGAACAGAAGGGGTCAAGGCAAGGGGGAAAGGGTCGGAAAGGAATAATATAGGCGAATCGCTAAGTAAAATAAAGAAGGGAGGGGGTCAAAAAAAAGGGTTGTTCTCCTCCACGTTATGAGCTACTTGTGGTTTGCGAACAAAAGGGAGGGAGAAAGGGACTATTTTGGGAAAGGGTAGGAAGAAGTATTCGGATCGGCACATCCCAAATGGGGAGAAGAGGGTCAGGGGTGTTTTTGGGCAGCCATCGTTACGATCTCAGAGGGCCCAAAAAAAGGGTCAAGGTGGGGGGGGGACCAAACAGGGGTCTGCTGGACTGGGCTTCTCTTTCAGCTGGGGAGCTAATTGCGCTAAACAACTTTACATCTTCGAAAGCTGGATCCAGATCGACAGGGAAGATTGGCGGGTGGAAAGAAGCATCCTGCCTCAAAAAAAAAAACCGAAAGGGGACGCCGGACGTATTTCCTGAATTTGGGTATACAGCTGATGATTAAGAGGCCTTCTTCTTTCTGCCTTGATCCACTTAGGTGAGGGTACATAGATAAGGGGGAAACCCGAGGATCCAGGAAAAGGCAAAAATGGCATTTGCAGCTATTTCCTTCGTGATGATGTACCGAGAATCAGAGGGGACAGGAAAAAAAAAAAAAACCTTTTCCACATTCATGCAGGACCAGAGTCCCACGAGGGACATCCGAGGGGCTCTAAAAGAACCGGGCAAGGGGGGAAAAAAGGAAGGGCTCGGAGAAGTGGACAATTAAGAGCTGTCCATGGACATGCGACAATGCAGTCAAAGGGAAATCTGGTGGCGAAAAAGCATCAACTTTTTCTGGTGATCGTGCCCGAATGGAAAAAGCGAGACAAAGGAGGAAAAATCCCTAGCAAAGGTAAGGGTTGAACCGACAGTGGAACTCAAGTCGACCAAGAGAAGAGGGGGAAAAGGGATAAAAGGGGAAAATTTCCTTCTCGGGAAGTCGACATACACTGCCCGGGGGTCACAATCCGCTGAGCGGGAAGAGGAGGGACATACTAAAAAAAAAGAAAGCAGCAAACGGCAAAGAATGTGGCTGGGTCGACGAGCCCATCGGGGGGCCTGAAAGGCATGGAAGGTAAGCTTGTGCTAGGGGGCATGCTACTCTTCTCCTCAATGCAGGACGGGTATCTCTGAAAAAAACAAGTACGAGGATAAACAGGGCAGTAGGGGGTCAAAGGGGAATCAGCAGTACCAACCTATGAGGACATTGCAAGAAAACAAAGCAAAGGGATGAGGGGAGGAAAGGCTGGGGAGGGATATCTAGTTCATCCCTATTTGAGGGCGGCTCATAGGAACAGAAGAGAAGGGGAAGGGAAGAAGGGATTGAACGTCCCCGACGGTCTATCGTATTCTTCAAATGTCGACGAAAGGAACGAGGGTTCAGGGTTTCCCAGGGGTGGGGCACCCTTCACGACGAGGGGTTAGGGGGGGAGAAAAAAGACAACGACGAGGGAAGAAGGAAGGGGGACGAAAGAAGCGGGGCAAAAGTTGAGAACTTACAAAGAGGGGGGGAAAACAAAAAGCCTCTTAGGATTAACGGTTTGTGGAGAGGGACAGTGTTTGGAAGGAAACTTCTCAAAAGCAGGGGAAAATTGTTTACAACCATTACGTTTAGGCCGTAGAGTAGTTGAAAAGTCTTAGGGGGGAGAGGGGGTACTTATCTGCCATTTTTTTGGTCGAAAAAAAAGGATCAGTTGGTCAGAAAAGAAAGGGAAATGGAGCTAGGGGGGAAAAGGAGGGTACTTGAAGATTCTCTTCGGGGTCAGGGTACAAAAGAAAAAGGGGGGGACTCCAATAAGGAAAACACGTGTGAAGAAGAGGGGGATCAAGACCGGGGTAGACCCTTCAGGAAATCACGCACTGAACTTCCCATGAGTCGTCAGGGGAGGGGGAAGGTTAAAAAGCCGGTTCTCCAACTTACCCCAGCCAAATAGGCCAAGGGGATCGATCCAGACCTGGGGGAGGAGAGTACCTGTGCCACTTCTGAAAAAAAGGGAAGAGGGGGGGGGGGATAAAAAAGGGAATCTCGCAGGGCTTCCCTTTCCTCAATAATACAGATTGAAGGACACCCAGCGACAGGAGTTGGGGGGGGGAAAAGCAGGAGGATCTCATCGTTTAAAGTAGGAACCCGGGGGGAGTTCTTCAGGGATGCTGCATTTTTTGACCCTTCACTGAATAATGGTCATCAAGGATAAAAGACAGGATCCGGTGGAATGGGGACAAATTAGAAGAGAGGCATAACTTTAGTCGGGCAACGGACGCCCTATTGCGGGATTTTTACCAGGGACGAGAGACGAGGAGTGGAGGAATCCTCCTTACAGGGAAAACGTCGGGTCCAACGGGACCGCGGAAACTCGGAGAGTACGGATGTCTTCGCCTTCACGGCCGGAAGCGTGTCCTCATTCAGGAGAGGACGGGGAGGGCCTAATGGGGGCGGCTGAGGAGGGACAGCGTGGGAAAAAACCCCTCCCGCTTTTGGGAAAGAGACTGCTGTGGTAAAGGGAAAAATCCTTGGGAAAAAGTTTTTCACAGCACTACAAATTGGCATACGGGCATAGGAGGATGCGGCAGGAAAGAACGATCATAGAAAGGGGATGGAAAAGGGGAGAAGAAGTGGAGGTCGTTGCTCGGGGGGTAAATGGATTAATAGGGGCGGTAAAGAAAGAAGACCACCCCCACTCGCAATATCCTTTGAAGGCAAAATTGGAAGACGGAAGGGGGGGGAACGGGGAAGGAAACGGCCGGGCGAGGAAATCAGGAAGGAGGAGGACCACTGCTGGTCCACCGATGGAATCCGGAGAAAGAGGTTGCGACAGATCTTTGGAGGGTTTTTCTCTTGCAGCAAAGTCCAGAAAAAGTGTTTGAAAAAAAAAAAAAGTTGGGGGTTGGAGAACGCAAAGGACCAAGGGAAAAATTCCGAACGATTCTAATCCAGAGGGGGGATGAATGTAAGAAAAACGAAGACCAGAGGGTAAGGGCTTTGATGAGGTTTCCCGCTTGTATCGATTGTCAAGACTAGTGATTGAGAAAGGACTTGGGGCAGGGGGAGAAGTCGTGGGAAAGGGGGGGGGCGTGGGGGGAGATGGGTTAAATCATCTTTTAGCATTTGATGCAAAAAGTAGGGAAAGAGAAAAAAAGGAGCAGTATTCTTCTTTGCGACAGGGGTCCTTTCGGAAAAAGGGACCGCCATTGGAAGCGTCAAGGGAAAAAGGAAGGGTGAAGGGAAAAAAAGGGCCAGATATCACGAGGAAGTGGACTTGAAATACCCGCAGAGAAAAGCATAAAAAGGGCAAAAAGAAGAACTC
>Ga0179593_1406009_pt1 | contig 14571 bp, 19 predicted proteins | sample CZODoug2_1_08_16_FD_185931 | JGI IMG/M metagenome (GOLD analysis project Ga0179593, IMG submission 185931) | Vadose zone soil fungal communities from Angelo Coast Range Reserve, California, USA - CZODoug2_1_08_16fungal (PacBio error correction) | ecosystem: Environmental > Terrestrial > Soil >...
GGAAAAAAAGAATCCACATCCACTGGGAAGATGCACGCACACTTTTGTTGTAAGAACACGAAATGAAAAAAAATAGAGGAAAAAAAAGGTGAAGGTAGAAGAAAAGGGATATGGCCCTTTCAGGAAAAAGGTCGCCGCTTCCGAGACATAATCTCCTGGGGGGGGGGGGGGGAAACGCATCAATTGCGGGACGATTCAGGCAAATTGGCAGGAGAAAATTACGATTGGGCAGAGTTATGCGTACGAGGGTGCGTCGCGCCTAAAAAAACGCATCCCAAAGGCGGCAATAATGCTGGTATTCCTGCGGAGGAAAATTGAGAGGAGGGGGGTGCTCAACGCTTTGGAAAATGGGGGAAAGGAAAATCATTGGAATATGCAAGTGGCCATTGAAAGTTATGCCTTGCACCAGAGCCGACCGATGGCAGAGACTACATGATTCCATCATATCGATGGTCATAAAAAAGATTAGAAACAATAACCTTGGAGGGGAAGAAAGGTCTGGCCATAGATCGGCTTCGTGGAAGGGGGGAAGCACAAAGGGGTCCGTCACACTAGAAGTCCGCTGAGACTGCGCGCGCGCAAAAGAAGCAGCAGGACCGTTATGGCTGAGCGAGGGAGGGGGGGTGGAAGAGTTCTGGCAAGGAAAATAAAAAAGGGAGAAACTAAGGAGCGGGACGTACGTTGAGGAGGGTGAGTTTGCAAGAACGGAAAGCTGGAGAAATGGGAATGATTAGGAGGGCGATACAAACTTGGGAAATAAAAGGGGTCTGGAAGAGAAATCTAGGTGTGTGGTGATAAATGTCTTGTCAGAAGAGAAGACAAAAACAACGCGCTTGTGAGTCATCTCCGAAGGCTGGGGGTTCAAGAAAAGATAAAATCTTTCCACCTTAATAAACGGAAGGCAGGACTTTCACATAATCAGGGGATGACAATCGATTGTCGCGAGCGGTATTGGAGGATACGAAACGTAGCTCCAAGTGTTTGTTAACAACCGGTGGTAGAAACACAAAGGGACCGAGACTTACCTTCCTGATAGAGAGACTGTGGACGCCGGGAGCATGACGGGAAAGGACAATAGTCAAACAATCAACTTTCCTATGTTGCCCTGGGCCATTCAGTGAGGGTTCCAAATGGATGAAGAACAGGGAAAAAGAGTTTGGAGAGGGAGCTCGGCAGCTGCGCTTGAAAGATTGAGCGTTCGAGCCGATCAAGCCAGGGGGGGCGAAGGAGATGTGAGAGGGTCAGGTGGGTTCCGTCTTAAAAAGGTAGGTCTTTCATACGTCGATTAAGACCGAGAGTGAGAGTAGGAATCGTGTAGCTTGAAAACAGTTGGGGGTCCTGGAAAGATCAAATACTTCGTGGTTAGAGTAATGAAGAAGTCAGTTACTGAATGGATTCACTGCTGAATGCAGGCAAGAGAGATTAGGGTCCTGGCAAGAGGGACAGTGGACAACGTGAATGGTTCGCGGCGCGAGTCAGCTGACCTTCGACCTTGGTATGGACCCGGGCCTGGGCAATTATCTGATGCTGTTGGTGACAGGAGGGGAGTCTGTGGTGCCGCAACTAGGAAATGCGGACATGATGCAGTCGAGAAAAAAGAAGAGACTGAGCATCAGAAGGGGGTGTGATCGTCACACGACTAGAGATCGGGAAGGGGGGACTCCCACTTTGGAAGGGTAACACGAAGGTAAGGGGATGGAGGCACAAAAACAGAAGCGTCGTTCACCAAATCAATAGGCGTAACAACACACACAAGTTGAGGAGTACGTGTGGAAAAGAAAAAGTATATGTGCCCGGACATCAGTTTCGTTAGCATACGGCCGCACAGTCAAAAGAGGAAAGAACGACAGGGATTCTCTGCCAACTCCCAAAGAAAAGAGGCGGGCAAAGAAGATCAACACCCACTCGAGATCGAGATCGTTATGTCGAAGTGCGATGGAAAGAGAAGTCTGCGTGCCGAAATAGAAACAGGGCTCGGTAAGGACAGAGGCCGCAGCCAACGGGAGAATGAAGCATAAAGAAGGAGAGGCGAAATGAAAGGACCAAGACATCGAATGAAGATGGAAATCACCTGAGATGCATACTGAATTTCTGAACCACGAAGGAGAGCCAAAAATTGAGCGGTGCCAAGGGCTGGTACCTTCACATAAGTCAGACACCGAGATCTCTTCCATCGAGTTACGAGGAACTGAATAGAAGATCACTACTCCTTAAATGGACGAAAGAGGTATGAGTGAGATGGAGACACTTTCTGCTTCGGGGGTAGAACGTGCGGGAAGGGTTGGCAATTCAGTCAGGGCCCGAAAAGTGACTCAATCCCAGGCACAACTGGGGTTATAAAACAGGTCAAAATGGGCACATACCCTCACAAGAATTGCCCATTCCAAAAGAGGGGGGAAAGAGTGGTGGGGGGGACTAAGGGAAGATCTAGTATAGCCAGTGAAAGAAAATCTCCATGAAAGGTAAAGTATCGGGACCAGGTTGGAGCAAGACGGTTAAAAAACCTTCTCTCAGGGATTATACATCAAAGGGTTCAATCGAGGCGGGAAAAAATTATGGGAAAAGACTGATGAGGGTCAGGTCAACGTAGTTAGTGTGGGAGATTGACCACACTTCCATTCCGTCGTCCGTGAAAACAGAGGGAGGGTAGTGTCTATAATGATGCGGTATCCAAAGCTCACAAAGATGTGAATCGGGCTCAACCCGATCTACCAAGGGCAACAAACGGAGAGGGGGAAAGAATCAAATTCTCTTCTCAGATGACGATAGGAAAGGGCTGACACGGGGACACAAGCAACGAAGAAGCTCACGGAGAAGGAGTGGAATACAGAGTGGGGTCTGATGGGAGGATAGAGAAACGCCCGCTCGTCAGCCATAACGGACTTCTCTGCTGGGCAGTAGGAAGTTAAAGAAGTCGACGCGCATTCAGCGTGATTCTACTGATGCGGGCAGAAGGGGGGGTGCACAACAGAAAGCCGAGAAGAGGGGAATATTCTGAACAAAGGATGACAGGTGAGAATTACCGTGCAAGAGGGGGATAAAACGAGATATGAAAATTTGAAGCCAAGGGGGTAACGAGCCGCGGAAAAAGAGGACGGAAAGCAGGGGAAAGGGCCATAAGAGGGAAAACGGCAATCTTCAGGGGGTAAACCTTTACCTAAAACGCGTTGGTAAAAGGACTAAAGTAGAGGAAGCTGGGCAATCATAAAGTGCGGAATGCTGGTATGAGGTGTGGTTAGGCGCGACGAACAGAATCGTAGAAGAAAAGAGCAAAATTAGCATTGAAGAGCGAAATGGACGAACTGCCCGTGGACGTGGCGCTGTGCTCCACGAGCCGGCTGGCGATCGCAAGGGAAAAAAAAAGTCTAATAGGAGGCACGCTAAAGTCGCTGGTCTCGTACAATAGGAGATATCCACTTGACAAGGAGCACTCGGACACCGCTTAGTCGGAGAAAGGAAGAAGGACTGACACGGCTCTTCATTTTTGCGGACTGGTCTGTTAACCAAAGTGCGGGTCATTAAAGTAGGACAAAGTGCCGGATGTGGATTGGACACACGCGAGAAACGGAAGAGCCGGAATGTAAAATTTCTCAGATAAAGGAACTTGGGCGACCTCTGAAAGGATACCAAGAGCCAGATACTGTCCTGCAAGGAATAAATATGTCTCGATCCCTTCGAGCCCAAGCTCGCAAAGAGGGGGGAGGGGAAGTTGGGGATTAGCAAAAGCGCAAGGGATCCCGCGGGCTGGGGCAAGAGGGTTGGCGGGTGCCCGCAGAGGGGTAAGGGGAGCCAAGCGCATATTGGGAAAAAACAAGCACACGGTGGAGGAATAGCGAAACGAACGTGGGGGGCAGGAGGTGGTGTAGGACAGGGAACGGAAAAACTTGAATGAATCTGCGTTGGAACACGGAACAAGGTAGAGTCGGAAAACTGAAGAACAAGGGCCAGCTCCTTCTCTTTAGGCGAAAAGCAAAAGACATGGGCGGGAGTGCAGTGAGAGGGGCCACGAGCACCCCTCGCAGGGGCGGGAAAGGGAAAGAAAACTCTCGGCAAAAGTTCCAGGCTGTGGAGACCGGGACCGTAGACTGTCAGAGGTCTGCAAGTTTAAACTGAAAATAAAACAATACGCTACGATAGGACAAGACTAAACTGACTAGAGTACGCGGTGAAAGTCCACGCCGCTTCAAGGTATGGCAGAAAGAGAGGATACCGCCACTAGGGGACACAGAGGAAGACATGCACCATACAGCGGAGGGTTTAGTCTCATGTATAGGGGGTAGGGTTCACGCCTCAGTCAGGCAGATAGCAGTACACTGTTAATCGCGATAAAAATGACGGGGGCAAACAGAGAAGATTTAAACAGCAAGGTCCTGGAGATAATTTGATTTGAAGACGTGAGCAGAAAGGAATTTAGGAGGCGCGAGAAAAAAAAGGGGGAGCCTGGAGGAAGACTGAATCTGCGAGTTTCGTAGAGTAAGTGTGAGGAAATACCCTGAAGCGGCTATCAAGCTTACGATAGACGGTCGAACTGTCAGGCTAAGGGGGGGCGAAGTGTACTTTTTCGGGTGTAAACCGCAGAACTAGACAGTCTACGGTGAGGAAGAAGAAGGACCTGAAGAGAGGGCAAAGAAGGTAAGGCGAAGAGTGGTTGAGGGTTGTCAGACAGACAATCACCATGGGAGAGGTAGGGACGGAACGGTGCAGTCAATGAGAAGCAGGAGAAGGAGTATTGGGAAAGAAGGAAAAATGTGTCATTGCAATCTTCGCCGGGAAGAAAAAAAAGGGGGAAATCCGCAGTACACCCAAATGGAGGTCTCAGGATACGGGAGTGGCTGCTCCAGATTGGTATGGACGAAAGAGCGCGCGGTATCCGTACCCAAATGAAAACTCCTGACATGCTGGCGGGTAATACATCGCATGGACAACCGATCGCGAGCTCGTCTTAAAAAAGGTCGCCGCGTAGGGGGAGCTCACAGCCAAAACAAGAAGCACAGCACGCTGGGCGAGACTTGGGACAAGGGAGTGCGAGACCTTATGGCAAACGGCTGGGCGGAAATAGGGGAGTTTTGGCTTCAGAAAAGGGAGAACAATGCAAGAAAAACAAAAGGTCGAGTCAGGGTCCGCTGGGGTCCAAATCAGAAAAAGCACTGTCATTAAGACACACAATTTTTGTGGGATCAGACCACTCGAAAATGTCAAGAATCATAGTTTTCATCAACGAGACGCTTTTGTAGAGACGAAGTGGGAGGTGCGCTTTATATATTCAACGCGGAAAAGAAAAAAGAGAAGGAGGGGACTCAATCATTGAGAACGTGCGGCCATTGCCGTTACTTCCTGGGGACATAGGTCGTTACATTAGGTCGAGGTTGGGGAGGAGAGCGAAAAAAACGCAGCACCAGCAATGAAGAACTTTGATGGAGGGACAGAGGCCTCGCGACTTGGCGGCGGGGGGATCAACTTGAAACATGGGTGTGGTACCAGGGAGAGACAATGTAGTTCCGGCAAGAGGCCGTGCTATACTTTAGGCATTTGCCCGAAGAGCCTACGACGAGGCAGAACTAAAGTCTGGCTTAATGGGCATAGGAGGGAGAGGTAAGAATCAACCTGCCAAGGCCGAAGAACGTTGAGTAAAAGATGCGATGGGAATACTGAGGCGGTTCGGGGTTTAGGGAGCGACAAACTCTCACTACGGGCTCTGAAATGCGTACGCAGCAGCTTACTGTTTCACGAGTCAACGGAAGGATAAGACCGGGGAGGGCGGAGCGCGGTAAAAGAGTTGGCTGCGATCCTCATAAAAATGGCCAGGGGGCGATGCACGAGGTTCGTGTGTGGAGATGCGGGCTGGTATTTAGGGGGCGAGCCAATACAAAAGGGAACATCGAGGTCGAGAAGTATTCAATGAGGGAGGAGGGCGATGGAGAGTTTTCCTAAGGGTATTACGATGATCTTGTTTTTTGAGGGAGGTGGAAGGAAAAGGGGAGCGGACAACATAGCCGCGGGGGATGCACCATCGACGAAGGACACTAGGACAGGGTGTTGTTAAAATCACACTCACCCCCTACGGGACATGCCAGGTGTCGAGTCACATTCTGTCGCATCATTCGGAACGCTGATCGAGGTACACGAGCGGTATTAAAGATGTAAGAAGAAGGTGGGGCCAGAAACGGAGCTCCTGGTGTTAACCGTGGACCGCTCCCAAAGTTTCCGATACTGAAAGAACGGATATCAGAATAAGGGGTGGTAGGGATACAGTGCGGAGATGGACCCCGTCAAAACAGCAATCTGTGAACAGGGGGGGGAATGGGCAATGGAGGGTGGGGAGATTGGAGTGCAGAGGAAATCTTTAAAACAGTTGTATGGGGTGACGCTCGTCAGGAACTTCCGGACAAAGGCGTTCGGAACGTCAATCAATTGCTAGGCGATTGAGTGAGCCGGGTCTGGAAGACCAGGAAGAGAAGGGGGAGGAGTACGACAATCATATTAAGGATCGGTCGGAGAATTATTTACGGTAACAAGGCCATTACTCCAAAGACCAACGCTGGAGGCTAAGAAACACAGTAAGGTCCTAAAAGGGCAGCTCTACGAGCTGATGAGCATGATCGTGGAGCGTAGCGAAATGCGCCAGTTGCCGCAAGGTACTGGACTAGCTTTTTGGGGCAAGGGCGGAATCAAATAGGGGGTAGAGACCATCCTTGTGTCTTATCACCCGATCTTATCACAATAACGGCGATGCAAAGTATTAGAACCTCTATCAACCATACGAAGTAGTCCGTGCCGTTTCTTCAGTGGACAAATAGAAGTGGCAGGAGAAACACGATTTGACGACTCGTGTAGGTGTGTGAGTGAAAGAAAACGCGTAGTCGAGGGGCCCTAAGAAAGAAAAGGGGTCTCTCTATAGACCGTGGACATACAAAACTGCTGCACGGGGCAAAGAGAGGATGAAAGGGGCTCGGGGCATCAGAAGTGCCCTCGTGGTTGTAGAAGAAATCAACCCGGCAAAAATAATATGGTCAGAATGTGAAAGTCGTAGCGGGGGAAGGAACAAATAGGAGGGGGGGGGAACGGATCACACGAACAATGCAACAGGAAAGGAGGGGAGAAATCACACTGCTCTTGATCGCATAAGAGTGGGAAGGGAGGGGGTAAGAATGAAGGGCAAAAAGGAAGACGGGCAAAAAGATAAGGACCGAACGAGAAACTTTCTGCAGGGGTCAAATGCGGAAGCAAAATCATGCCCTGCAGGACATCGAGGAAGGACCTCACTGAAGCCATCTGAACAATAAACAGTGATTTTCCATGCTTTGAAGCATAATGCTAAGAGAAGAGATCTCTTGAAGACGAGTCGCCGAATCACGATCTTAACGGGCGGAAAGAACGCGCAACAGAGCAATAGCCCGCGTGAATAGTTTTACAGGGAAAGGGCGAAGTAAAGAAAATAGAAGAAGGATCACACCAGACAACCTGTTAAAGCGTTCAGCAATGCACATCCCAGACTCCACTAAATTAACATGCCACACATGACAGATGTGGTGCGAGGGGAAAGAGACGTATGTATCTCCAGTGGTGAGAAGGCAGGGGTCAGTAGAGGGTAAAAGGTTGGGGGGAAAGGAGACACCTGGTAAACCCGGAGCATCTGTTTGAACTGGGTACGGACACACCGCGGGAGGTGACATCGAACAGGGTCGGGATTATTCGCCATAAGCTAGGACGGATGAAGGTGGGTACAGGAGGATGAGTGGGAGGTGCCACCATTCACCAGTCCTTCGGCGAAATTACAACAATCTGTCAAAGTTGTCTGAGGGCGACGTCGCTCGCAAGGAAACGTACAACCCAGAAAAAACAGAGCATCCGCAGAAAAAGGACCGGAGAGGGAAGCGAATTGGGGAAGATCCTCCTCCTAAGTGAATACTCTCGGAAGCTATTCTCAGAGGGAGGGCCCCGAAACACAGCCTCACTAAGACGCGAGAATTAGTGAGATTCAAAGGTTTATGAAGTTCAGGGCCACAAACGCCCTCAGTCATCCTCACGGTTCGAGCCCTGCCTGGGGGGGTGAAGGGACCGACAGTCTCGCCAATTCATAGACGGCGCGATGTTGCCTAAGCGGGACGGACAAGAGGTGGTTCGGCAGAGCAGAACTTCAAAAGCCCGACAGCTCAGAAGCAAATACTTCACATTGGGGCGGCTTGAGAAAGGTAGAGGAAACGACTGATAAAAGAAGTGTGTACTTCCACAGGGATCGCCGCAAATCGGTTAGGCGCCTGGGGAAAGGAGGAAAGGGATTACCTTCATCGAAAAAGAGTGTCGAACTTTACTGTAGCGCGGGTCACAGCCGCAAAGTCTCGGCTCCCTTCATCAAACATCAGGATGTAGGCCGGGGTGGTTAGACAGCGTACGAACAAAAAAGGGTAAGATAAGATCAAATGAAGGAAGGAAAGCATGGCCGAATCAGGGGGGAAAAAATGATTAGGAGCTCTTCTTTTGCTCAGGAAAGAGAGAATATCCCTGAAAGAGAGAGGGAGACAAGTGTCCTAATGCTTCCTTAATGACACGGAGTCTGATCGCATACGCTTGGACAGCAAAAGGCGTTGGGGCGATAAGGATTGAGCTAAGAACAGGGCGGTGGTGGAGGGTGAAAGGAGCAAGGAATCCTCTCCTTTTATGTTTAGAAGATTTCAAATGGTCGACGACTGGTCCTTAACATGTATAAAAAAAGACACTGTCACTCGCCCTACTTGAAGAAGTTACTAGCATCCCGTCGAGAAAAAGGAGAGGAAAAGGCTTGAAGAGGTTATTATGTTTCTGTAGCAAATAGACTACAGCAGTATCCCACGCGCGGGGCTTGGGGGGTCTTTAGATGTATGGATTTGGGTGCTGGCCTTCTAGGGAGAAAAACTCGGGTGGGAAGAAAGGCTCGAAATACATATTTTTGGGGGGGGGTAAAGGCGGAATTCCGCACCTTGAATCGAAGACGACGACGGGCAAAAGTACACACAGTTAATGAGGGGCAAAGACAGAGGCGCGCCTGCTCTGTACTGCTATCAAACTGACCAGAATGGCAGCGACGTCCTGGGCGTTCTTGAAGGTGCCGCGGCCACGATCAACCCACTCTTCGCGGCTATGGATGGCACTAAAACCGAGGAGGGGGGGTGAAACGCGAGGTAAAGGGGGAAGTCTGTTAGTAGCCGTAAAGTAACTGGGGAAAAAATGAGGGCCCTGGTAATCCTCACAGATAGGAACGCAACAATGGTAGCGACATACAGAAAAAAAAGCGATAGTACTCTTTGTAGTCCATAGCCGAGGAAGGGGGCGGTTCTCGAAAGGAAGGACCCGACACTACAGCCGATCTACAGGAACGGCAAAAGGCTCAGGGGGGTGAGGCGCAGGTTAATAATTTCGGGTCAGAAGAAATGGAATCGTCAGGCGTAATCTCGAAAAAAAAAGAGGAAAAGAAAGGGTTTAACAAATGTCCTGGAGAAGGGGGGGGATAAGTTGAAGGGGGGAAAGGGGAAAACGAAAAAGTAGTTATACCGGGGAGGCGCCAGAAAACACAAAATGCGCCTGAGTGTGGCATCGGCAAGCTGCGAGCGGTGCGGTATAGCTTGCGGTAAAAGGAAATAGCCACTTAGCGGCGGCAAGCAGCTGAGAAGCGGAACGTCTAGGATAGGAAGGTATTGCTCTAGGGAAAGGGGACTGGTAAGGAAAAAAATATAACAGGAGAGCGGGAAAGAACGAGGGCATGAAGATCGTTGGCTCATTAAGCGAAGAGTGGGTGACTTTCCCTCAGCAGCAGCGAAACATGGATAGAAGAAAGCTTTTAAGGAGGAAAGCAGTGGAAGATGCAGGAGTGTGCCATACCGCCCTAAAGGGGGACAAGCACAGTGGACTCACACGTCATCGCTTCGGGAGAAGCGACCTGAGGAATGCAAGTTCCGCAGTAAACAACCCAAGAAGTTCAGTAGAGGAGGTGCACAAGGAGTGTGTAAAAAAAGTGCGAAGACGCTTACAATAAAGGAAACAAACTTAAATTTGAAGTACAGTACAAGAGCAAACCAGTCCCCTCTATCATTAAAATGTCTGTCTCGGAGTTTCTACATCCAAACATAATAGAGCATCGCTGGGGCGAGAGAGAGGGAAGGGTATAGGAGAAATCTTCTTGACACGTCCTTGGAGAAGGAAACAGTATCTGGAAGTCTTGTGGTCTTCAAACATATGTCGTATTGGATTAGGATTCAAATGGAAAACAAGGAAGGGCGTTCTTCTTGTACCAATCAAAATAAGCAAGGGGTCAGATAGAAAACAAGGGGGGTTGTTCAAGAAGACGAAAATGAAGTCGCGGGCAAAGGCTAATTTAGCAGAGGGTCTAGTGAGGAATATTTCTCGGATTCCCGCAGAACACGAAAGAGGGCGCATAATTGAGTGGGACGGGAAGGAAATTGAGGGTACTGCTTACTTGGCTAATTGTATGCAAAAGTACGGGTGTCGCGCCAAAAAAAAATCCCAGCAGGGGAATCACGTTAGAGGATGCAGAGGCGCTCGACGGGGCGGCTGGGGACTAAAAACTCAGTTTTAGTAAAGTTCGCGAAATAGGTGGACAGATGCACGTTTGCCTGGGACGTTCTCCTTTCCAAAACCTCGACCGATGGGGGGCAGGCGACTCGACAGTTTAACTGGCAAACATTTGAAGTGTAAGGTTTCTCATAACCGCTGAAACGAACTGGTGAAGAATTGATGTTCCAAATAGTCCAGGCGGGAATTCAGGAAATCACGTCCAAACAGGAGTCCGCTAAGAGGACCGGTCGTGTACGTTCACCTACAAGAAAAGGAAAGCAATTTTGGCTGGAAACGCGGAAGGGGGGGCGTTGAGGGAGTCCATCATAACGGGCATGAACTAATTCCGAACTCAAAGCTTTGCGAGGTGAGGGAAACTTCGAGATTAGGCCAAGGATATGATTGGGGGAAATAAAAGCTTAATGGAGTGCAAGGGTCGCAATATCGATACCCCGGGGGAGAGAGGAACCGAGTTGGTTGATTTCTTTGGACGCAGCGAAGTAAGCGACGACAAAAAGTCTTGTGTCCCGAGAAGCTGAGCAGGAAGGTGGTCACAGTCAGAACTCACCTAGCAGGGTGACCACTTAATTAAAGGGTAGCAGTACTGCAGCGGGACAAGAAGATTTGGACATCCAGATCGAGGAAACGCGCCGGTTGGGGGTGTATCAGAAACGGATCGCCGGGTTTTTTCCCAGGGGGAGATCAAAAATTGGGAAAAGATACTGGGAACCTGCAGGATAGAGGGGATACGGCGATACAGAATAGAGGGAAAACACTCCAATCTCAACACAAAAACAAGAATGTAAAGATGTACCATGCAGGTGGAAGGGAGTTGCATGCAGGGAAGCTGTTAAAAAGGTTGGAGGAGGTGCGCGTGATATTAGACGCGTCCCGGCGCTGAGCTGGGAAATTCAAAGGCTTTATTGAGAAGAGGAGGCCATCACAAAAAAATGGCATATAAGAGGGTGCTAAAATCGGCTGAGCAGGTTCCAAGGGGGGGAGAGGGAGTCAGGGGTAGGATAGAAATTATGACAAAAACAAACAGTCTGATCTGTCAAGTGGGCGTTACAGACCTTTCAAAGAAGGGTGTGGAGGGGGGGGAAACGCATTATTCTTCCGAAGGGATGGCGAAGATAGAACGATCTGATGTCGAGGCAGAAGGAGGGTCGTCGCTGACCGGGGCGCACCCGTTGCCGCGGCCAAAAAGGAAGGGTCCGCGTGGTTTAAAAAGTCGGAATCTGTCAGCAATTACTGACGAACGGGAAGGATGAGCTTATGCTCTCTCGAAGTTGGGGGGGGTGAAAGCGGGAACCAGCCTCAGACGGCAGGGCGACGAACACTGGAAGAGAACCGTGTTGCAATCGGGTCGGGAACAGGAGTGTGGTCGGATAGAAACATTATTAAGAGGCCATGAGATCATCTCTCAAGAAAACGCACCACGAGGGGGGTATAAGGCATAAAAAGGAGGTAAGGGTAGTCTACAGGGAAAGATCTGTTAGGGGAGCATAACGAAAAGGCAACTCGGGGAGAACCGGAAGGAGTGCAGGAGGGGCACGGCCACCGCTTAGGCTGGAATAGAACAACCCATCTTGTGCGATCGAAGCTAATCAGCCGAGCTGCCGAGGCACTAAGGCAGAGACCGCAAGCTCTAGACTCTACAGGCAACAACCCGGAAAAGGTGGCAAAACGACCAACAGGTCGCGGGATCTGATCCAGAGACTGGAAAATGACACGGATCATGCCAGGACATCAGCTCGTGAGCTGTCCCACTGAGGAAGCCTACATATAAATCTGAGTGGGTCTTGGTCCAGGGACGTGACCAAAGGATTCTATGAAAAATGAATAGAAAACTACAATGAGTCCAAGATCTGGCAAGAGAGTCATCGAACTGCCTCCAAGCCACGGATCTACGTAAACACTAAAAGCGAAAGAAAGAGAAGACCCTGATGTAGTAGTTTTGTACGAAGCGCAAAGAGGGGAAGGGGTTGCAAGAAAAAGCAAGGGAGGACGAGAGGAGAGAAACAGAAAACCTGTTAAAGCGTTGCAGACAGGGACACTCACCAAAACGATGAGCCAAAAAACCAGTACAGCTTTGTTTAATAGGCTGTAAAGTTTAATCTATTTGTTAGGGGAGGCACATTGGCAGAAGGGAATGGGGGAGGTTGGGGCAATGTATAGGGACACGACGGTTGGGAGGAGGTGGGTAAAGCGCCGTTCACAAACACCGTGTCAGATTCGGCACTTTGAAGGTCAAGAGCCCGTCAATCCGTCAATTCAAGCACATAGTTGCTGGGGGGGGTACAACGAGGACGGGGACTACATACGTGCTGTCATGGGGATTACGCTTGTACACCGTAGTATGCTTAGACGTTACCACCCTGTGCGACACGTCGTCACGTTGGAGCACAAGTGTGCAAGGGTGGCAAGGGAGCAGGACGGGACTACACTGTGGAGTAACGAGAGGAAAAAGGACTACAGCCTACAGAGAACGAAATCCTCGAGCTGCACGGGATAATAACGTGCAAATACATGGGGTACCCTGACCTCCATGGACCACTTAAAGCTACTACTCGACAGCCTCATACCAGAGAGCTACACCCTCGGACAGAAGAGCCACGACCGAACCGTCAAAAGAATTAGGTTTCATCGCTGTCCTGGGGACGAGGACTACCAAAGAAACGCTCCACGGAAACAAAGAAAAGCTTAGAAGGGGAGGTTAGTGGCATCGTCCGAAGAGAGCGCAAGTGCAGAGGGCAGTCGGAGCTGTGGCGAATTGTGAAACGCCAAGATTCCCCCCTAAACGATACTCTTGCAGACCAGGACGGAAAAAGGTGAGGCTTGCAGGAGCGGGAGAAAACTCGATATGAAAATGGAAAACACTGTAGTTCCGCCGCCAATAGTAAAGAGATGGGAAAAGAGGCTACGTAAGGAAACGGCAATACTAAAAAAGAGGGGTCGACTGTACACCACGTGGGAGCATCAGAGCCACAATTTCTAGAGTCACTCTGGCAGAAGAAAGTCGGTGCGGCAGGGGAGGCCGTTTTTGGAGGAGCGACGAACCCGAGGACGCAATAACGAGAAAAGGGAGAGGAACTCAAGTCGCTCTTTAGAAGCAGGGAGGAGCCGCTAGCAGGGTATCAGGCAGCTAATAGTTAAAGAGCTCTACAGACCAGTGACTGATAAATTACGCCGGGGGAGGACCCGCGATTCATTTTCCGGTGGTCAAAAAGATGGAACACCAAATTTTGTGGCGTAGCGCTACAGTGCGGATGTGGGTTGTACCTCCCCTAAAGGGACTCGCGTTGGGGGTCGAAGATCAGTCAAAACGGGGGCTACCTCAGGGGGGGACGAATACAAAGATAAAATTACTTTAAATCCAGACGTGCATAAGGGAGAGATCCCTTCGGAAGAATCTCCCATCTTTGGAGTATGTTGGGGGGCTGTATCAATATGTACGCGAGAGGAGAACGAGAGTGGAGGTGTTGAGTAGATTTGACCACGGAAGGGAAAGGTCGAATGAGAGGCATTTGTTTGCTAACGCTCTTTGGAAATGAAGGAATACGAAGAAGTTTGGGTGTACCATGAACGGTCAGCTGTACGCGAGAGGGTTGACAAGTGGACACAGGTAGCAAAGATTGCATACTCCGGAAGGGGTATGCGGAATGTTTTATTGAGGGCACGTGCCGAGCTGATTTATGTCCTTGGCAGGGGAACGCCAAGATCAACCAACTCTCAGAGGAAGGATGCCAACGAGAGACACAGGTCCTGCTGTTAGTCCTGACCGGGTACTGTAGTGCTGGGTTGGCCTACCAAGTAAAAGAGGAGCGAAAAATATCGCCAGAAAGGAAAAATAATCAACGTACTCCGGTGTTAAATTCCATAAAGCGGAAGGGGAGGTGAAAGAAAAAAAGAAAGGAGCAAAGCGAAGATTACGAAAGGAGCAGGCAGGTGTTTGTTTAGGAGGGAAGTAAATAAATAATTTTCCGGTGGAACGGACCATCAGTAGCTAGCCAGCCTATGTAC
>Ga0179593_1505623_pt1 | contig 14571 bp, 23 predicted proteins | sample CZODoug2_1_08_16_FD_185931 | JGI IMG/M metagenome (GOLD analysis project Ga0179593, IMG submission 185931) | Vadose zone soil fungal communities from Angelo Coast Range Reserve, California, USA - CZODoug2_1_08_16fungal (PacBio error correction) | ecosystem: Environmental > Terrestrial > Soil >...
CCCTCACACGTCTTGGCGGCAAGGCACAATACAAGAAAGAAGTGTAAGAATGTGAGATAGCGGAAGGAGATGGCGACCTAGTGGGGGTTCGGAAAGTCAGGACACGAGGCAAATGAGAAAAAAAGAAAATCCCAGTGGTGTCAAGAACTGGCCATCTGACAAGGGACCGTCGTTCCACAGCGTACATGTCCGCTCAGGGAAAAGGAAAAGAGATGTACCATAGGTAGCAGAAACCTTACCAAGTTAGGTGCGAACTGCCCAGGGTCCGTAGGCAAAAAAAATAGCCGAGAACCTTGAAGAGACACAGCCGAGACCATCAGGAGGGGATTCGGGATAACAATGGCTGGCGGGGTCCACCCAAAAGGGATAGTTTTTGGTTCGATAATAAAGAGTTACTCCAAGCCTTTGGGGAAAAAAGCGGGTCCTCGTCCGAGGAGAAAGGAGTTTGTTGGACCAAAAACATCAGAAAAAAGGCCGTTCAAAAGGAGCTAGAAAAAGGGTGTTGGGGGGACGGGGAACGTGCACGTTGGGAGAAAAAAAAAACCGGGGGATTCCGTCCGAAAGGGAAAAAAGTGGTGTCAAGGTTCGATCTTGTTGAAGGATCGAAAAATGTGAGGAAGTGGGGAAAGTTGTCCCCGTCCGCCCTGAGGGACGGAGACGCAATCAAAAGGGCGAGCCCGAGATTCGAAGAGGGGAAAGGGAAAGGGGGGGTTTGGCAAAGGTTTTTTGTGAGGAAGAAAAGGGGGGGGAAAAAACAACCCTGATGCCAAAGGCGCGGGGTTTGGGAAAAAAGAAAAGGAAAGAAGGCAAACAGAAACGTCATTCTAGGTGAAACCCAAAAAAAAAAAAAAAAGATCTTGAAAAACGAAACAGAAAAGTGACCTGCTGGATAAGAGGGAGTCCGTTTCAATTGGAAAGGACAGAAAGGAGTTGAACTTACAAGACCCCCCCCGACGAGGGGTCCTCGGATGGTCAAAAAAAAAAGGTGGGAGACAAGTTTGTCTAAAAGGGGGGGGACTAGTGAAAACAGATAGAGTTCCAAGCGGGCCGGCCCGAAAGAAATTTCCACACAGTTTGACGTCGTGTTCCCTTGCAGGGGAACGGGGCCCCCCCTTGGGAAAAAAAAAAAGGGAAAGAAAGACTTGTCCAGGCGGGGGAATGGGGGGGGTGGTTATAAAAAAAAAAGCCAAAAAGAAAAAAACCGGGGGTCCAAAAAAGGGGTGGTAAAAAGGAGGGGAAGGATTGGATTCAAGAAAAAGGGAAAAAGGGGGGGGGGGACAAGTGCCAAAAGGTGGAGTCCCCGAGGGAGGGAGAAAAACGGTTTCCAGGAGGGGCGCCAAATGGGGAAGGTTCCCGTACCTAAAAAAGTTGTCCACGCACATGACAAACTCCCCAGGGGGGTGGTTGTTCAGTGTGGGGCCGGACCCATTCCCGGGGGGTAAGGGGGAAAAAAAAAAAAAGCCTCATTACCAACGTCCCCAACAGAAAAAAAGGTTCGTAAAAACCCACCGCAATTTCAGGCCAGGGGGAAAAATCGATGATGAACAGCCAAGGGGCCCCCTTTTTCACAGCGGGGGCACCCCTGAAAAGAATAGGCTCTACAAAAAAGGTCTGTGCACTCAAATTTGCACACAAGAGTTCCAGACCAAGTGGGGGGAAAAACGGAAGCGGGTCGAGTCTCGAAAAACAATATCCGGGAGCAGTATTCCAAAATGAAAGCCCCTTGCAAAAGGATTTGTTTTTTTTTTCGGGGGGAATGGACAACCCATCGATCAAAAGGGGAAAAAAAAAAAAAAGACTAACAATAAACGGAACGAGCAGAGGAAAGGCCCCAGGGGGGAGCGAATTTCCTGAAGAACGAGAAAAGAAAAATGAAATGGATCCTTTAGAGTTTTGCTCCAACAAGGAGAGGCGGGAAGTCAATTGGGAACAAAAGGGCTCGACGCCTCGAAAAGGAGAACTAGAACCCCTCCACAGAGGGGAACGAAACGGGCGCAAAAAGATTTTTTCGGTAAGGGGCAGGAATAAGAAAAGAAAAAACTCAGTCCAACCAAAGGGAAAAGCTTAACCAATGAGGGGAGACCCCACCAAAAGAAAATACGGAAAAAAAAGGGGGGGGAAGGAAACTGTGAATCTATCTAAGGGGGGGGGGGGGACAGTTCCCCCTCATTGAGAGAGAGGGGCGCCGGGCCACCCCTCCATCAAGAATTTGATATGGGACTTAATAGGAAAAATTTCCGTCGCCAGGGGCCCACCTCTCCCAAAAAAAAAGGAAAAAAAAAGGTTTCTGGAAAAGGACAGCCCCCCATCCTAAGAGACGCCCGGACGCTCGAGCCGAAAAGGAAAGGAAATTCTCTCTATCCCCGAAGGGGAAAGGGCACAGGAAACCATGGGGGGGAAAAGGGAAAAGAAACGGAAGCCAAAAATCGCCAAAACGATCCAGATCCCTTCAAAATGGTCAAAAAAGAAAGAAAAGTCCTCCGAAAAAAGACGTTCCCCAGAAAAGGGGGGGGGGGCCCAGGACGGTGTTTCCCCCCCGGACACCTGTCGGGAAAAAAAAAAAAAAAGGGGGGGGGGGGAGTAAAAACACGATCAAACTGAGCTCAGCAAAGTTCGGGGAGGCAAATTATAATGAGCCATGGTGCGGAATTGAAAAAAAAAAAGGGGCTCGTTTTGGGGAGGAGGAGGGTCCGAGAATCGGGTGGGATTGTTTTAAAAATGAGAAGCATGACCATCATGCGCCGTGGAAAAGACAAATGCCGAATTTCAAGAGGAAAAGGCCAAGATCGCCAAAAGTCTGGGCTGAGACAGGGGGCGGCGAGTACGATTGGGGGAAAAAGAAGAAGAAGCCACATGTAAGGCAACGGGAAGGAAATGAAAAGCTGGGAAATGGAAAAAGGGAAAAAAAAAAAAGATTTACCAAGGGGTGGTCCCGGGAGAAGGGGTGCAAGGGAGTGTGTTACCAAAGGGAAAAAGTCCCGCCCCCCAAAAACAGAGCGGCCGGTCAGGGGAAAGGAAAGCGGTTGTGAGGTTTTTTTTCCCGATGCGAGAGGGGGGAACCGGGAAAAAGGGGTCGGCCCCTGGTCATCAAGAGAGAACCCCGGCCTGGCACTCTTGCCAGCCGAAGGGGGAGGGGGTGCCTGAAAAAAAAAGGACACGGTCGGCGGTTTTGAAACCGACAAAGGATCCCGGGAAAAAACCACTGAAAAATCCAGGGGGACGAGGGTGATCTTATGTGGGAGGAAAAAGGAGGTAGTGTCTAAAATTGGGAACCTTCCTCAGGGAAAAAAAAAAACACGGGGGGGGCACCCTGATCCATCCGGAAATCGCCCGAAACCGGGAGGAACACGGGTGAAAGAAACATCACGAAATCAAAAAAGAAACCAAACACCTAACCCATGGGGAACACCATACCCCAAACTCATCCGGGACAAATCAGCCCAAGAAGGGTTTCTCCCCTTTAAAAAACGGAACTCGCCAAGAAAAAAGGAAAAAGAAAGGGGACCAGAGACGAAGAAAGGGGCTCTGCCCATGGAAAGGAGATGCGTCCAATCTGGTAGAAAATCCACGTGTTCCCGGGAAAAACACCTTGCGCCCAGAAAAAAGAGACCTGTAGTCGTCGGGGACCGGAAAGGTCCAGCAAGAAGAAACCCAAGGAGAACAGTGAACCGAACGGAAAGCACACTGCGGCAGGGGGTTGGGCCGGGGTTTAGAAAAAAAGTCGGGGCGGCCAAACTTGCAAAAACATCCCCTCTATTTTCAGGCCGGAGGGGACCCATGTGGGGCTGGACCTACAACAACAAAGGGCCCTTCAGGGGGGTTCCGGAAAAAAAGAAAAGGTCTGGGCAGCAAACCTAGGGGGGTTTTGCCCCGGGCAAAAAACAGGAAGACTCGGAAAAGCCCTTCCAAGTTGGGAAAAGAGGGACCCCGAAAGAGCGGAACGAACAGAAGCAGCAATGTATCCCTCACAAAGGGGGGTTTTTTCCGAGCCGGCTTCGGAAGATCAACCTAAAAAAATGACACCAACGTTGAAGGTGGAGGGAAACCCCGGGATAATCACGTCCCCAGACCAGGCCCCAACCCAACCCCTGTTTGAACTTGCTGGGAAGGAAAGAAGGGGGGCGTACGGTCAAATCAAGGGGGGGGTAAAATGAATGGCAGCACAATACAAAGGCTTTGTTGCGGAAAAGGAATCTGAAGAAAACTCGAAAAAACTCGTGGGGGAAAAAAAGCTTTTTTGGGCAAGTAGAGGTTTCGTTGAAAAAAAGGGGAAGGGGGACTCGAAAAAGGGTTCCCCCCCTAGAAGAAAATCCTCTCCAAATCAAACACAGAAATTGTTTTCCAAGAGGGGGGAAAAAGTCCCTTTCATCTAAAGGGGACAGCCTCCGAGCGCCCGAAAGAGTGACTTCCACTTAGGGAGAGGGAACCTGTACCTTAAAACCTGAGGGGAGGAAAAATGAGGAAGGGAAGGGGGGGGGGCACCTGCCGAGACCGCCTTCCCGCAAAAAGAAAAAAACCTTATGAACGGGGAACATCTTATCACGGGAGAGGGCCCAGTTGTCAGAAGAAAAACCGAAAGGGTCCGGAAAAGAAATATGTCCGCCGCTTCATAGGGGCCTAATCTAAAGGGAGGGAAAAAGGGGTAGAAGAAACCAGGACGTGATTCCAGTGCCCCTATAACCGGAAGGGGGCGTTTGTCGGCAGGAAAGGACGTTTTTTTGGGGAAAAGGGAAAACCAAGAAAGATGAAAAGCGATCAAAGGGAAAAAAATGGTTGTTTAAAAACGAAAGGTAACGACGCCCCTCGAGCCAGGGACAAAAAAAAAAAAGGGCCGGGCCACCGGAAAGCACAAAAGCCAAAGGCAGAAAGGTCTAGGGCAAAGGAATCGCTGGAGGGAAAAAAAACTCCTTCGTCGTTTGTACGGAAAGAAGGGGGGGGCAAAAAAAAGAAAAAAGGGGTGCAACTAAGCCCGCCGCTCATTTGGTTCTGGGGGAAGGACGAAGCCCCGAAAAAGAGAAATTCGACGGGGAAAAGGGGACGGCAACTCGGGAGACCCCAACCAGGAAAAATCCCCACTCCGAGGCGGAAAAAAAACCTGCAAAAGGGGGAAAAGGTCCCCTCGAATCGTGAAACACTGTCCCCCGAACCCGAGGGCCCGAGAGGAAGACGGGCCATGGCTTATGGGGGGTGAAACCCCCTGAACCTTGCCAGGTAACCCCTTCGACAACGAAGGGACCATATCATGGAGAAGTCAACCCCAACAACGGGGGAAGGGAAGGGAAAAAGAGTAGAGAGTAAAAAGAAAAATTAATCCATTCAGTCTTGAAAAAAAGACACCGTGACCCGCAATGAGAAGAATCCAGAGAAAAAGCCGAGCTTCGGGAACCTCGTAGGGACAGCACGATCGAGACCGGGAGGAAAGGGAAGGGCATGGGGAAAAAAAAAGATCAGGGTGCGGAAACTAAAGGGAGGAAAGCTTTCGGCAAAGGGGCCCACGCCCGAAGGGCCGAAGTACGAGGGGCGCGCGTGGTTCATAACGGCATCGACCCCTCGGGCAGAGGAAGGAGGAAAAAAGGGAGGTTGGGAGAAAACACCGGGATTTTTGAAAGTCCCGGAAAAAAACGAAGGCCGGGGACCGGGGAACCGCGGCGGATTAAAGACTCTCGACCCGAGGGAAGAAAAGAAAAAAGGGGGAGGTTGCACGGGGGAGTCGTCACTTAGAAAAGGAAAAAAAAAAAAAAGGAGGGCAGGGGGGAAAATTCGCCTGCGAAGGGGACAGCGGGTGAAAAAGGGGAAACACTCCCGGGTTGGTTGAATCCAACCAGGGTAACGTCCTTCGCAAAACGCCCTTCAAAAAAGACCACATGAATACTGTCAGAGTCACGAAGAAGACTATCGCCGCCTAGGAAGGGGGGGGGGGGAACAGAATCTTGGCAAAAGGGGAAAACGGCAATAAAAGGAAATGCCGGTGGTTTGGGGGAAAGGAACCTGAAAAGAGCCCCCAGAAGCCTGGCAAAAGAACGGCAAAAATCCTAAAAGGGGAGCTGTCCTCGTAGGGGACCATAAACTTCCGCATTAAATGTTTTCAAAGTTTAAAAACCCCTCGTACGAGGAAGAAATTCCTCCTTTTTCAGGAAAAAAAAAAATTCTACGAAAAAAAAGGGGGGGTTTAGACCCCGAGGGAACAAGGAGAACAGGAAATTGTCTAAAAGAAAAAACCCTCCGGAGGGGGGGGGTGGGGGGCGCTGCTTCTATGGAAAAAGGGGGGAATTTGGCCAGAGGGTCCCCCGCCAAATGTTCCCGAACGAATACTCCAAGAGACCTCGGTCAGGGGGGAAAGAAAAATCTTTCCCGCAGCTTTGTTAGGAAAAAAAAAGAACATTCATAACCAATCGAAGGGAAGAAAAAAAAAGGGTGATTGGAAGGAAGACAGGGGGGGGTTTTGGGTGGAAAAGATTCGAGGGGGGAAAAAAGGTCCCCCGAAAAAACGGCAAAGCTGGGGGGGGGGGAGCAGGTTCTATCTTGTTGAAAAGGGACATCTAGCGTCAAGAAAAAGGGTGAAGGTCACGGGGGGAATGGTCCCCCGTCCAAAACGTGGGACCGAAAATTCCACGAACCTTTTGGCGGCAAAGAAGATTCGAAGGGAAAGACCAAACTAGTTGGGAGGGGGTTGGAACGAAGCAGGCAACCGAGGAAAAATGGGTTTTTGTAAAATCAAAGGACACAAACGCAAGCATCGCCAGCACAGAAGATGAAGAAAAAAAAAAGGGGGTTTGGGAAATCTTGGGGACAGGAACCCACACCCGGGTTCCCCGAGAAAGGACTCTGTAGGACAAGGTCCACCAGAAAGGGACCAACGCCTCTATGACCGAAAAGACCGAACCAAACGGGAAAGGGAAACAGGGCAAAGAGGGTGCAGGTGGGGGGGGGGAAAAAAATACCGAAAAACATATTGAGAAAAAGGGGATGGTTTCCGGCCCAAAAACAAAGCCGGTTTTCGCTCGGGAAGGGGAAAAAGTGGACCGGGGGGAGGAGGGCCCCTGGTGGTTTTTTCCGACAGAAAGTCCTGAGTGGAAAAAAGGTGTAAATTGGGGAGTTGCAAAAATGGGGGTTCCTGACCGGGGTGACATTATGGGGGAAAAAAAGGAAAAGCAGGAAACACGGAAAAGGGGGAGGAAAAATGAAGGGGGGGGGGGGAGGACGATTGAGAAAATTGTTCCTCTCAGTCCCGTGATAAAGGGGGGACGGGAACTTTTGGTGGGGGAGGGAATCCCGACGGGGAACAACCACTCCGCAGGGTGATGTAAGTGTGTTTGGAAAGGGAAGAGACTCTGTGTGAAAGGTTGTCCGACGCCATTAGACGGAACGAACGGGGTCCGTGGGGCACGGATGAACCTTTCCCGAAAGGTGGAGGGACCAGGATAGGGTGTGCCAGGAGAACGGATGATTTGGGGGGGGAAAAAAAACCTTCCCAGCGAATTTTTAGTAGACGCAAGCTTTTCGAAAAGACCGGGACCGCTTAAGAAAGAGGAAAGAGACAACGCGAAAAGAACCCTTCCCAAAAAAAGGAGGTGGGGGGAAAAAAAACCCCGCCAGGGCGGAAAAAGAACAGATCCGCGACCAATCTCTGGGGAAGAATTTTCCCCCCAATCTCATGAAAAAAAAAAGAAAAGAAAGGGGGATGGTTGGGTTTGAAGAAACACAATCGAGCCGAAGGGGGAGACTCAGGAAAGAAAAAAAAGAAGCCGCGGAAGAACTCCCCGGTGCCAATGGAGCTGTCCCGAAAATAAGAAAGGGAGGGGAAAAAAAATGATCAAACTCAAAAAAAAAAAAGGCGTAATTCAAAAGTGGAGCCAAAGGAGGGCGGGAGAAGGGAGACGCAGCCGCAGGCAAGAAACGAGGGGAAAAAACCCCGAATCGGGGAAAAAGGAATGTTCATCTTCCTGGGGAAAGGGGAGGGGGGCAAATCAAAGTCAAAAATTGCGGAGAAACAAGGGGAAACATGAAAGGGTGGGGGAAAACAAGGGCGGAAGAAAACGAGAAGGGGGGGAGAACCTTAAAGGGAGCGAGGCCAAGGGACAGGGAAGCCCTTCAAGGGGAACCAAAAGGTCGGTCCCTCTTTCCGAAGCGGAGGAGAAGTGGGCCGGGGCCGGGGCCAGAGAAAGGGAAGGAAACCACGGCGGTCTGACCAGGATGGAAGAAGATAAAAACAACAACGAGGTGAGGGGGGGGGGCCGCACCCTTGGGGACAAAAAAACAAACTGCAAAGACGCCGGCGAGCCGAGTTTCCCTCAAAAACTGTGGGAGGGGGACGGGGAAAACACAGGGGGGTTCCGACCATCAAACGAAAAAAAAAAGGCCCATCTATGGAAAGAAGAAGCAAGGGGGGGTACCCAAACCGGGCCAAGAGAAAAAGGGTGTCGGACACACAAGGAAAGGTGTCCTCCCTGGTTCGGCCCAGTGGAAGAAAAAAAACTGACCTCCTGTAACGAGAAGCCTAAAAAAAGGGGCCCCGTTTGGTTTGGTTTTTTTGGCAGGGGGGGGAAGGGGGGAACTCATGAGGAAAAAGGAAAGGGAATTTTTGGTCTAAAACAGGTCCCGTTTTCATGTGAAAAGTCCCGAGGCTGGAAACACTGAATAAAAAAAGGGTTTTTCGTTGGCAGAGAGATCATGAAGAAAAGGGGGGGAGGTGAGGCAAAAAACCAGAAGGCCCCGGAGGGGAAAAAAAATACCGGACAGGGGAACGTTTGTTGTTTTTTTGGGCTACTGGGGGGGCCCCCCCCCCCGGGGGAGACAAGGAAGCCCGGACAAGGAAAAGAAAAAACTACATCAGAAAAAAAAACCAAAAAAAGGTAAGCACGCTTCAATGCCGGGGGAGAAGGGGGGAATCAAGAGGGATTGTGCCGAAAAACCGGGGCAAAGAAAGGGGCGCGGGGGTCAAAACGAAGGTCCTTGTAATGGGGAAACACTTTCGCTGTAGCGGGAAAAAACGACGTTTCCAAGGTTTGGGAGAGAAAAAGACAGATTCAAGAACCTCTAACCCCTTGGGAACCCCCATCAACTAAGGAAGGAAAAAAAACCCCCCGCCAAAAAAGGGGGGCAGGACAAAATTCTTTGGGAGTCTCGCTAGGGGGAAACTTTTAGGGGGAACTGGGGGGGTGGCAAAAAACGATTGAAGGAAAAAAAACCCACAGAAAAGGAGTCCTGAAGAGAAAGGAATTTCGGGATGTTGATCTTAATGGGCGTGAAAACATTCTTAATTGGGAAAAGCACCCGACAGTCCGCGGCGAAAAAAGGACGAAAGCCAAATCTACCTAGAACGTAACGCAAAAAAAAAAAAAAACCCGGGGGGAATATCCGGGAAAAAATCCAATCATCAAAAAAAGGGAAAAACCCAATTAAGTCAGAAAAGGTGGAAAATGAAAAAAAACAAACGCAAACAAAAGAACCGGTCAAAAAAAAAAAAAGAAGATTGATTTTTCGGAGCAACACACCACCCCCCACAAAAGTCCAAGCTACCCCAATCTATCTAAACCGGGGGGAAGGGGGGGCTTTTCCGGCAAGACAGCCAAATTTTGAAAGCAAAGTTTTTGGGAAAAAGAAAACCCGGGGTCTGGGAAGAAAAAAGGTTGCCTCTAACGGACCAAACGCCGTACGCGAAGGAGGGAGGGAAAGGGTCAACGATAAGGGGAGGGACCCAGTTGAAAAAAGGGCTAACGCAAAAAAAAATCCTCGGAACAAAGGGGTGCCTTTTCGTCCCACAAAGAACAACCGGGACCGAAAAAAAAGAAGGTGATTCCCCGGGGCATGTGCCCCGAAAAAAAAAGGTGTCAGTAAAAAAAAAAAAGAACCCGCCTTAAGGCTTAGGGTTTTTCCCCCCCCCTGAAGAGAAAAGGGTACATAAAGGAGTTTTGGAAAGGCCCAGAGGAGGAAGGTAGCGATCTCATACACCCCGTGGGAAGGGACCAAGAATGGGAACAGAAAGGGGACCATCCTGCAGAAGAAAGACCCATACAAGGGGAAAAAAAACCCGGCCTCATATCGTCAAACCTCCCAACAATAAAAAAGTGAAAAAAAAAAAAAAAAAAAATTTAAACAAAAAGAGACATGTTTAGCGTGGAAATGGAAAGAAAATTCACGTCCCACTCCAGGGAAAAAAGAAAAAAAAAAAGCGTCCCCTTCAGAACTTTCCCTCCTCCAAGAAAAAAGGGAAGGCCATCCCCTGTTGTTGTAGGGGGGGGGGGGGGTCACGACAGAAGCTAAAAAACAAAAAAAAACACGGAAAAGATCTCGAACGGAAGGGGGGGGACCCCAACGGCCAAGAGATATGGTTCAGAAAACAACTTATAAGGCTGAGGAGGAGACAAAAGGGCCCCATCCTCAGAAGCGCAGGGATAGCCGTTTTTGACAAAAAAGGGGGGGGGGACCTTGCGAAGATGGGGGGGGGGGGCAACTCTACCCATGGGAGGCAGAACCTCTTTGGAAAAAAAAAAAAAGAAAGGAAAATAACCGATGAGGGAAATTTTGTAAAATCGGAAGAGGAAAAACCGCTCGGGGGAAGGAAAAAGGCCCTCATCCAGGGGGGGGGACCCGTCCCTCGGGAAAGCTAAAAGGATCAGATCCCGGAAAAAAAAAGGGGGGGGAGATCCTAGGGGGGGGTTCTGAAGGAAAAAAAAGTTCAAGCTTGCCCACCGGCAGGGGGCCTTAAATAGGAAGAATTCCCTTTCCCAAAGAATTGCCCCCTCAATCGGAAAGAGAAAAAAGGAACGTTTACTTTTAAAGCAACTCTTCTTGGAGAAACCTTGGGAAACTTGCCCCCTGGCGGAGGCTCGGAGGGAACGTGGTGTGGGAAAGGCCACTAATACAAAAACTTCCAAAGGCGAGGTTTTTAAATCGAAAGATTCGGGGGGCAAAAGGATCCTAGACAAAAAAAAAAAAAAAAACTTCTCCTTTCCGAAGGAAAGAAAAAAACCCCCCGGAAGGAACAGGAGACCGGCCCAAAAGGGAAAGGTGGGGACAGGGGACCGGCCAGTCGGTGGGGGGGGTAAATCGCTCTGAAAAAAAAAAAAAGACCCTTGAGGGAAAAAAGGGAGGGCCAACGGTGTCAAAAAATCAGAAAGGTCTCCCCAAAGAAACCCCGCTAGTGACAGGGGGGCAACCTATACCGGAAGGGGCAGGGGATTAAATAAACCTCTAGACTTAGGACACCATGGGAACCTGGGAGGGAGGGGGGAAGAAACACCCAAAAGTGACTTTCCCAAAAATAAAAAAAAAAAAAAAAAAAGGATTCTGTCCCCCAAGGGACCCCCCCTTCTAGCCTTCCTTGAACCCCCCTTCCCTCCCAAATGAAAAGCCCTGTTGAAAGGAAAAAAGTGTCCCCGCGAAGCAAAAAAAGGGGACGGCCACCCCCTGAAAGAGTCTTAATCTTTTTGTGTGTAAAAATGGAAAACTGTTTGAAAAGGAGGGGTTTGTGGGGTAAAAAGTAAAAAGGGATCAGCCCTATGGGGATTCAAAGAAAAAAAAATTAGGAGGAAGGAAAAAAAGAAAGAGGAATAGGTAAAACGGACCGCAGGGGAGGGCTTGGCAAAAACAACGTGGGACTGTCAGGGGGGGAACCCGAAGAACCAAGGGGGAGCATCCTTTAACCGGATGAAACTTCTGCCTAAAAAAAAACGGCCGGGGTGCCGGAAGTGCAAAGAAAAGGGGCCCGAAAAGGGAGAAAACCTAAAGGTTTCCCCCCAAAGATGTAGTAAATCTCTTGAAGAAAGGCCAAGTCACTGACAAAAACCATAAAGGCTTGGGGGAAAAAAGTTTCCATCCAACGACTCGAAAAAAAAAAAACTCCTTTCTAACTTTCCCCTAGGGCGAGGGAGTTTTTGGGGGCCAACGGCGAACGTTAACCAGAAAAAAAAGGAACCCTACGAGAAAAAAAGGGTTCCCGGTAAATTTAAACCTGTTCAAACGAACCTCTTTGGGAGGGGAAGGGATGGGGGGGTCCTTTCAGGGAAAAGGTGTGGTCCCTAAAAGGAAATGGCCGCAGAGGGTCGGTGAAAAAATGGCGAACTTTTTCCGAAGGGGGGATTTCGGGGAAAAAACCTCGTCGTGGAAAAAAAAAACTGAAAACAACGTACCCCTGAGAAAAAAAGAACGCCCAAACATCTGAAGAGCCCGAATGGAACCAAGAGGGTGTACGGACGCGGGAATAAGGAAGGCCGAAATGAAAAGGGACAGATCGGGGCAAGGGGGGTGGGGAAGAAAAACCTATTCCAGCTGGCAAATCGGGGGGGGCCTCGAAATATAGAAAAAAGGATTCTTGTCCCGACATAAACGAGGACGTAACGATCCGGGGCGAAAAAAACCCCCAATGAATCATTTAGCACAGAGTCCCTCCCCATTCTCTGAAGAAAAACCAGGAAGCCAAATCCCAGTTGAGGAGATGAAACGAGAAAAAAAGAAAGGAAGGAGGTCACCCCAAAAAAATCTTAAAAAAAATGCCTCAACCGGCATAAAACATCCTTGCCTGTATGGCGCAAAAAAAGATGTTCGTAATGCAAGGGGGGTTTCCCCCCAAGAGAAAGGGTTTGGTGGGGGGACTAACTCTCCCAGAAAAAGGAAAAAAAAACCACTTTTGGGAACCCGCCGGGGTTCCGAAGATCAGGAAAAAAACAAAAAAACGAACGCCTTGGTGGAAAAAAAAAAAGTCAAAGGAATTCAGCGGGATTGTCGGAGAAAAACTGGAATGGGGGGGTTTGACCCGGTGGAGGGGGGGGGAGGCACGAGGAACTTGAATTCTTGCGAGGAAACATGTGGGGGATTGCAGGTGGGGGAAAAAATGAAAATTACCAAGAAAAAATGGTTGATGAAAAAAAAAAAAGAAAAAAACTGGGTCGTCGAGAGGGTGACGGAAAGAAAGGCAAGGGCGGGGGGGAAGCAACGGCTCAAAAAAAGAAAGAGGGCAGGGGGGGTGTTTTGGCCAGGAAAGGGTTTTCCAAGAGACAGGACAAAGAGGGCCGGGGGGGGGGGGGGGCGGGTTGAAAACAAAAGGGGGGAAGATAAAAAACCCGGAGAAAGGGGGCAGAGAGATTGTCAAAATTGCAAAAAAGTTAGAGGGGCCGTCACCAACGGTCGGAGGAAAAATCCTTCGGCAGTGAGTGGTGAAAAAAAGTCTCCCGAAAAAAAACCAGGAGTAGAAAAAGAAAAAAAGAAGCCGCCGGGGGAGCTTTGGGGAAAAGGAAGTTTGTGTGTTCCCCAAAAAAGACCCGACACCGTTGGAAAGAGCTTGACTCAAGAGAAAATGGAAGGGGGGTGTCAAAACGGCCCAACCAAAAAGGGGGGTCGCCTTACGGCAACCATTCCCCGTTCCAAGGTCTTGGGCAAGAAGTGGTCAAAGGACCGTTGGTTCAAAAAAACGGAAAAAAGGGGGGGTGAATGGGGGGGGGGGGGAAACAACATGTGGTCTTTTTGCACTGGTCATGTATTTGGGGGGGAAAACCTGAGGGATACTTGCGGTTCTCAGGGGTCGAGGGGGGGGAACATGCCTGGTCCTCCAGGGGGGGGCACCGTGAAGCCTTGGCAGAAAAATTGGTTCAAACGGGGAAAAAAAAAAAAATGGACAAGTAAAAAAAAAGAAGACCTCGAAAGGGGGGAAGTTTTGGGGCAGTTTGTGGAAACGTAGAGCAAAAGGAAAAAACCCCCATGGAGGGGCTCCCACAATTCAAGTTTCCCCAAGGGACCGGAGAATACTTCCCAAAATTCGTCTGGCATCGAACAAAAAAGGCCGGGCTCCAAAGGGGGCAGGGGCAACAGAAAAAAAAATGACCAGCGAAAAGTGGGGGGGAACTCATAAAGGAAGAAACACGGAAACCGCGTGAAAAAAAGGCCAAAATACCGCCCGAAGAAAAAGTGCCCCCGACTTCAAAAAGACACGGTGGAAAAAAAAACCCGCCGGTCCGGGACAAAAAAGAAAAAAAAAAAAAACAACCACGAATAGAGGAAGGGTCTTTGCGTCCAAGAAAAAGGAAAATGCTCGCAAATACGCAGGGGAAATGGGGGGGATTGTGGCTAGTTAAGGGTCAAAAAAGAAAAAATAAGCCAAAAGAAAATCCCACGGAAAAAGACGCATGTAAATTTAAAAAAAACGTTCCCACGAGCACGAGAAAGACTCAACGGGGGGACTAAAAAAAAGATGTCCCCCTGAGAAATGATCTGGAAAGGGAAACATTCCCCGGAAGAGGGCGTCCCCCAAAAGGGGGTTGAGGAAGACCCAAACGGCGGAGCTGGCAGGAAAAAAAACAATCAGCGAGGAAAAAAAAAAATCAAGCTCGTGAAGGGGGGGGAAAAAGTCCCTTTCCATAAAAAACGGAAGTACCGGCCTAAAAAAAAACACAACCCTAAAAGGGGCGAGGGGGGGGCCGAGAAAGGAAAGAGGTGATCAGGAGGGGGAATCCCCCCCATCAACCGATGGGGGGGAAAATCGGCTCGTTGATGTCCGGGAAGGCCCTCCGCTCCCACTCAAAAAAGAAAATATTAAGTGGCGAAAAACCAGCGAGGGGACGGTCGGGGGAAAAAAAG
>Ga0179593_1515336_pt1 | contig 14571 bp, 15 predicted proteins | sample CZODoug2_1_08_16_FD_185931 | JGI IMG/M metagenome (GOLD analysis project Ga0179593, IMG submission 185931) | Vadose zone soil fungal communities from Angelo Coast Range Reserve, California, USA - CZODoug2_1_08_16fungal (PacBio error correction) | ecosystem: Environmental > Terrestrial > Soil >...
AAGGGAAATGAAGTCATCAAGGCCTTGGGGGAATTGGTCAACCTCATTGTGGGGTTAGGGCAATGTCTTTGGGTTGCCGCATATCTAGAGAAGAGGCCCCGCGACCGTTCGCGGAAGGAGATTCGGCTCTTCCTATCACAGAGACATAAGGTCATCAACCTCACGAGCTCACCTCGGGGGGAAAAAAAGAGGGGGGGGGGGTTTAAAAGCGTTCGTTCAGGGTCCTTCCCTACATGTCCTCTTAGAGCTTACAAGGACTGAACTGATGAACTTCGCACTGTCGACCGACGAAAGCTTAACACCTAAAAAAAAGAACGCATTCGATTTTCAGGGACAGGAAAGACAACACGAGCCTTCCAGTAGGACCGAACACTTATCAACCACAGTTAAAATCCCCTTACTAGAGTGGTCACTATGAGGGAAGGGTGGGTCAGGGGAAACAGCGAATGGGTCTTTTCTGTCTAAAGAGGAAACAAGGGAGTTACTCTAGGGAGAAGCTTGCTTCTGTTGACAAAAGAAGGCCAGGACTCCTATGACTGATCATCCACGTATTAATTCGGAAACATCGGCTCGAACATAACGATCCAACGGGTAAAACGGTGGAATAGAGACGAGTAAAATAGGAAACATTCAGACCGTCAACCTGACTGCGGAGAAAAAAAAAGAGGTCCTTATTCTGGGGAAAAACAGTGCCTGCGTCGAGGGCATGCACTCTCCAGTAAATAACGAACGGTGCCAAAACCCGAAAAGAGTTGCAGGACTTTCACCTACGTTCCGGTCGGCGAGCATATCGCCGTCGGAAATCACCTCAAAAAGGGGAGGGAACGGAAAAGGGGGGGGGCTGGCAATAAAGGGGGAGAAAGCAGAAACTTCAAGATACTAACGGACGGAGGCCGGATAATCAACTTCTAACAAAAACTGAAAGAGTCCCACTCTGGGGCTTAAAGGTTAGTTAATTCTCGGAAGAGGGAGGGGCGTCGAAGAAATTATCCGGTGTACCCGAGTTTGCAACGAAGGATTGTCAGAAAGTGACCACAAGTCGTCACCAGCAGCTTGCGAATCAATACACAAAAACAACTATTATTAAATAGAAGGACGCGGAAAGTGACTAGCCGAGGGGGGAACTCAAGGCGACGTTTAAGCTGTGCAAATAGTTGGGTAAAGAAGTGCGCTACTTAGGCAGAAGGGAGAGAAGAACGCGTCATCTTCGGGGAAGAAAATTGGAGTCCTCGTGATACGTGGGGAATTGGAGGACGGGATCTCGCTCGGTCGGAGGCGGGGAATCAGGCGCCAATTTATAGAAATCGGATATTTCACGCTCTAGGGTAGCAGGAGGGATAGCCTTCCTTACCAGGAAAGGGGGAAACGCGTTCTTCACAGAAGGAGCAAAGGGCTGTGGGTAGTACGTACGGGGGATTTTCTGGAGAACTTGGGTGAAGAAGCCAACATGCCTTACTTTTAAGGGATCTGACTCGGGTGTCCTCATGCGTCTTCTTGCATGAGCGTAAACTCTTTCATTGGGGGCTTTTAACAGAGACTCGTTTCAGAGTTGTTTGGAAGTTGGAGGGGGCAAAAACGACGTCCTCAGGGTGTCTATCAAAGAATTGCCGGCAAGTTACAGGACCTAACCTCATCTTTCGATTCGACAAGGGGGAAAGGCGCTAATCCCGACAGGGGAAAAAGGAAACGACAGGGGATTTTTAAAGGAAATCATCGTGTCTTCATGGGGGCTGAGGACGACTGTTGATGTCCGGGGGGCAAGGAAGGCTCGGGGAGAGTCATGCACCAACCCTCAGAACCGCAAACGACAAAAGGGCATACGAATAGATTGATAGTGGTGTTGCCTCGGGCGCTAGGGGAGGGACTGAAAGGTTCATGAAAAAACTGTAATAAAAAAAATCGTAAAAAAAACGGGACGGCTAAGTCGACTCAACGCACAGGCTCGGGCTAACGCGGTTAGGGGTTAAGGGGGTGAGTGAGTTTCGTTATCGACTGCGCAGACTTGCTACGCGGTTCGTTTGAAAAAAAGCTAGGAACGGGGACTGGGGTGAGGGCTCAACAACGACAGGCAGGAGGGAAATCGCGGATTGTCTCGCTTGGGCCCACTGGGAGTATAATACAGGTAAGAACCGCAAGCACACAGGTCAGCGACCGTGGTGAGTGAGGGGGTCGACCGACTTAGTCGGAAAGTGCTGTCTGTAAGACATCTACGATCTTCAAAGAGTATCTTTGGCATCGCGCCGGGGGGAGTTGGAAAGACGGGGGTCCAAAGCTTTGGGGGTCCCAATTTCCGGCCGCGGGAGAGAGGATTGGAGGAAAAGAGAGATGAGGTAGGACGTCCGTGGCTTCTCAAAAGGCTGCGTTGTCTAGAGGAGTATTGGTCTTTCAATCGGGAAGGGAATAGAAGGGACTAAGGCCCTTCTCCCAGACTCGTTACGCTTTCTGAGCTCATAAGGAAACTCTTGTTGCGCGCAATTTCCATGGAAAAGAGAAGGACAGCGGCCACGCGTAGCCTTCGGTCCCAAATCGCCTTGTTTGCTCCCTGGGGACCATAACTGAGGGGGGGGGTTCTCATCCATAGAATCTACACGGAAAAGAAAATAAAGCAAAGGGGAAAAATCTTGGAGGTATATCGTCTCTTGGGAAGAGACTGCCTCTGCGGGGAGGGTTAAACTCGATAGCGGGGGGGTTTGAATCCGCTGCAAGGCCCCCTGAGGGGGGGAAACAAAAAAAAGACCGACGATTTTGTGACGGACTAGAGAGGCGACAGGGGTCATCTCAGACATACAACTAATCAACTTTGTAAAAAACGAGAGGGACCAAAGGAAGGTGAAGACGTTAAACTCGAAGCAGGAAGCGTGACATCAGAAGAAAAGAAAACTATATAGGGCTGAGTCTAGCTTCGCAGCGGGCGTAGGAGTATACGCACAGTATAAAATACCACCGCACACCGACTTTCGAAGTTAGCAGCTTAGGAAGTCTAGATTATTAATTGGGGAGAAAGAGGTCATCAGCGGAAGACCATGGCGAACCTGTATTAAAAGGAGGGTCTCGGGGGAAAAACGTCTTCTCCGAGGTTTAGATGCTACATACTCGAACGCCCGAGACGAATGGAGAGTTTCACGAGCGAATAGTGTGATCAGAGGCATTATGGAGACGTGCCTTAAAAAAGGGCGTTCGGGGTGCACAGTAGTTGGGACAGAAGAAGGACCTTCGAAACTAGGAGACAAAATGTCAGGGAAAAGAACTGAGACCAACTTTCTCAAAGACAAAAGAGCACTTATCTGGCCAAGACACCGAAGTTTTAGAACGCTAAGGAAGGACCAAGAGTCGATGGTGGAGATATAAAAATAGAGCCTTAATGGAAGGCTCTTCACATCCAGTTCTGTTAATAACAAACGGGAAAAAGATTCTACACCAGTTCGAGAGGAAAAAGGTGGAAAAGCGCTGGGGGGGGTCTTAAGGGTACTTCGGAGAGAAGTGGGCATCTGGGTGAGGAGAAGTGTCTCATGGGGGCATGTACGTTTGCCATCTAGAGAGAAAAAGAAATAGCGAAAGAGGACGGGAGGATGACCGGGGTTCAATAAGATGCGGGTCCTGAATAAAAAGGGACAAGAAACAGAGGTACATTCCATCTTCAGTGGCAAGGAGGGGTTCTTGAGGTTGAAGAAAAAAAACCATGCCGAGGATCGGAGATTTCGGGGGTTACTTCTTCTTTCACGGAAGAAAGAACTCCTCACAACGACTAAGATAGGGCAATGTGAAGGACTCTAACAAATGCTAATGGAAGAAGTTAAGAAAATCAAAAGGGCAGCCCTGGGTCACTAGTGGAAAGTGACGGTTTCTTTCTCACATCTGCTATCACCACGTTGAAAGGAGAGTTAGGGTTGGGGGGAAGCGGGGATTTTTGGAAAGAATGTTGACTGGATGTCCACGCGTCGAACGGGGGTGCGATGGCTGAGAGGTGATATGTCGGCAGAAAGGAAAAGAAGAGAAAAGATCAAGAAAACTCCTCAACGGAGACAGGGGGGCGAAAAAAAAAGAAAAATGCCCTTTCGAACTTTACGATTCAATCAAGGAAAAGAAATCAGATACCACCTCGGTCGGGTAAGGGGGGAACTTAACCGAGGGGTCGGAAGAAAAATAGGCCTTGCACATCACCGAGGAACTTGTGGGAGCAACATGTTCAAGTCTTTTTGAATCTACTTCCCAAGATTCCACTAAGGGACTTGTCTAACTAAGACTATCGAACTTCTTATTCAGACCGAACGGGGAAAGAGAAACTATCACGGCGGTCTCCCTCATCAATAGGAAGAAGCATTGCGATACTTATACTCATTCAAAGAAAAAACGTCTCTAGGTGAGGAAAAAAAGCGTTTCGCGACGAGTAGGTTCTCAAAAATAACTCGGGGTGGGAAGATGAAGTTTCCTAACATTTCCTCCTTTTGGGGGACCGAGAGGACAAAGAATATTGTAAGCACCAAAAGGTTGAGAATAGGTCTGGAGTATGAAAGTACCATAATCTCGAAAACTCAACACAACTTATTAGGAGTATATTAGATTCCGCGAAGGGGAAAAGATGGAAGGCGAGCAGGAACCAACACTTATTTGTAAAGAGACTTTACTTTCCGAGTTGGTAAAACCGGCATTTTGGCGAATACTGCCCCCAGAGACGCATAACTCATAGGGTCAGCGCGAACGCGGTAACCGAAGAAAGCGTGGGGTTCAGGTGCTTCTCCTAAGGCCTAGGCTTAATTAAGGGGGGTTGAGAGCCATATGACCGAACGTGATCGTTAAGTAAACGACTGGAAGGGGGGAAGACTTGAATAGGCTCGCCGTATACCGCAGCGGGCCATGTATGACGCTGGAACCAAAGAAGAGTTTTTGACGTGGGGCCCGTCACGGGGGGCTTTCCTTTCTTCTTAAAGAAAAAGGAGGTGGGAGACGGTAAATCAGTGGAAGCCGAGTCATGTTGCTGGGAGGGGGGCTTGGGCTATGTTAACCTTGCATTTATGGGTTCAACCTGGTTTCGGGAAATTGACGAGTGTTTTAGGAACTATGTCTCCAAAACTACGGAGGGGAAGGGGGGGCTAAGAAGATCGAATTGCTCGCGACGTGGAACCTAAAGCTAGGGAAAAAGAACTCTAAAAAAAACGGACCTGAGGATTCGTAGAATAAATTTGCTCCTCTTTAAGGAAGACAGGTTGGGAAATTTTTGCACTCATTGTGCGACTAAAGGGGGGGGGCCGCCTGGAGACGTTTAAACATTTAGGGAAAGTAAAGGAAGGCGGGGAGGCTTGTTTACAGACAGGTCCTGGCCGCCATCGCATAGTGGTTTGGAAGGGTGGTCATCGGGGGTGGCGAGTTGAAGAGTTCACCTTCACCTAAAGGAAATCAAGATGAGGGTCCAGGGCTAATGCCAAGACAAGACGGCACAGAGGGGCAATCGGTGGGGTAGGTTGTGGTTGAGCGTGTCGTGGTAGGGGGTTCGGACGAAGGAGGGGAAGAGCAAATGTACCTTGTCGTTTCAGCAGTAGGGGAGGAGTTCAGAGAGGGAGAGATCGGGGAGAAAAAACAGCATCTAAACCCCACTGATGGTGTAGCACACGGGGCCACGGGCTGATGACTTGGAGAGTTAAAAAAAGATGCGACACGTCAGCATCGGAAGGGGGGGAAGGTCCGTGTTGACGAAAGACCGCGGAGTCAAAACGTCTAAGGAACTCTACTATCTTCCAAAGTGTGAGTTCAACCATTAGACGGAAAAGGGAGTTGGGGGTACTACCTAGTTCAAAGAAAAAATCGTTGGGGTTCACCAAAGACTCATTTGGGAGTTGGGTCATAGGATGGCAAGTTTTTTCCTAGACCATGAAGTAAAGAAAGGTACAACAGTGAACTGCGGGTACTATCGGCAGTCACATGTCAGTCGTACAGAAGGGGGGGACACCGATGACCGGGGGGCAACGACGAAAAACCTCTTAAAAAAAAAAGAACGTTTCGAAAAAAACCGGCAGAAAACTTTGGGCAGGGGAAAGGTCGATGGCCGCGGACCGTCTTCAAATAAACGCCCTTCGGGGCCCTATACAGTCCTGGGGGGGGGTCTGAGGCCCGGAGGCGACGCTGGGTAAGAAAAGATGCCCTGCGATATAAAAAAAAAAAAACGGAAGCGTCCCGTGGTCGGGGGGCTGAATTTACGTCGGGTACTGGGGGGGTACAACTCTTAACGCTTGAAAAATAAAAAGGATCCAGTCCCGGGTTAAGGGTAGTGCTAAAGAGGGGGGGGGAACAAAGGTTGCACCGGCGGCGCGACAGGGTCAAATTCTCAACCAACAAAAAAAGATTAGGGACGAGCTTCGCGCCGGGGGCGAACGAGTTGGGAAAGGTAAAAAAGTGTAGGACAGCGAGCTCAAAGAGGCTACGGCGGGGGAACATGAGGGGGGCGGTCGAGAGATATGACGCCTAAGCCGAAAAAATGGACTATTCGTGTCTATATTAATGGGGGAAACGATAACAACCGAGTCTACATGTCCCTTTCTCCCTCCAGTCGGGGAAACGCCCCGACGCGAACGCGCGTCGGCTTACTTAGACAGGGCCACCAAGAGGGCATCACGGCAAGGCGACGAAAAGGGTCCGAAGTTAGACGTCTGCCGGGCGTACGGTAAGTGACCTTCGTTGCAAGAAGGCAAGGAAGCACACTAGGAAAACTCGGCGGCACAGGGAGCCAAAACTGGGAAAAACCACGGGCAAAGGGCACCTTACTACAAGGTAGAAGGTGGAAACACACGAAATTTCCTAGGTACCAAGGGCACGATGGGGGGGCATAACGACTACGCCATCCGAAGAGAAAAGAAAGGAGCCTCGAACCTCAATGGGGGAAAGGTGGGGTGGTCACCGAAGACACAAGGGCTTAGCAGGTAAGGGGGGATTACCTGAAAGGTCAGCACTTGTTCTAAAAAGGGGGGGGGAGTATTACGTCTTTGGGGGGAGACAATAGTACGAAAATCTTCCCTTCGGGAAGACTGACTAAGGGAACGAAAGGTCGCTCTTCCGCACAAAGAGAGAAGAAAGAAACCGCACCGACAACTCAACAAAAAGGAAAGGTTGCCCCTGCTTGCAGTTGCAAAAAAAAAAGAACATCGTTTCCGAGAGAGGGAGGGATGAAAGCGGGAAGGCTGAACTTCTACTACATGGATCCCACTCGCGCCTAGGACTCAAGAAAATGAGGGGCACGGGGGGGGGAGAAGAAAAATAGACTTCTTCCGAAGAAAGGGACCACATTCGTCCGCCTCCCCAAAGGTGAAAAAGAAAAAGGACGACCACAATTTGTTACAGGGGAGTAATCTTAGAACCTGGGAAAGTCCTGGGGGGACAGGTCACCGGGGTATTGGACAACGAAGGAACGACTTGAGGTTCAGGATTAAAGGAGGCGGGGTGGGACGTGTGCTCGTGACTAACTGACGTCGTGGCTAAGAACATCAAGCTCTCTCACGTAATCAGAACGATAGCACCACACTGTAAACGAAAAAATGAACCAATTCTACGAAGTCCCTTCCAAAAGGGAAGACACATTACGACCTGGAAAAAAAAAACCGGTCCGTCAGCTTCAAGGTGGGGGGGCTCGTCCTCATTCAATAGGCCGGCAACCAACACCTACTACTAACGGGGAAACTACAGGACGGTGGATCTACGTCACCGTAGGAAAAGCTTTAAGGTAAGGACTGAGCAGATCTTCCGTCTTCAAAAATAAAAAGCATGGAGGGAAAAAGTGAACTGGGAAGGAATAATGGCTAAGGAAACTAAAACAACTTCACGCTTTAACAGACGAGTACGGGAAAGTCCACAGGGGACAGCAAAAAAATTAATCGTCGAGGTCACGACAAACGGCGTCGCTCTGTAAGAGTATGAGATGGAAGGACTTTTTCAATTACTTCTACGACTATAAAGGGGACCCACCATCGGACAGTTCAAGGAAGTAGTCACCTTGGTGGGTCCCAGTTCTACTTTCCGTGCTGCTGAAAACAACAACAAAATCTTATGGTAGAAAAGGGTGAAAAAGGGGCTGAAGTGGCGGCGTGCCTAGCTTAACAACATTGGGGTGCGATCTTTAACTGTCCGGAGTGAAAAAAAAAAAAAGAAGTTCGGCGAAAGTACTGACGGGGTAAATAACTCATCGTCAGCTGTACCGTCTGACCTCCGAAGAAGAAGTTGGGTTTGACTCATGGGCTACTAGTCTTAGTACATCTTAATGTGGAAGCATAGAAAGGGGGTTAGTGTTCACGTAGTAACAAGGCTGAAGACTGCGATCTGCTGCAGGAAGAAAGGGGCAGAAAAGACCAACATTTTTTGCTTTGGGAAAACGGGGCGAAGTGGGGGGGGATGCAGGTCCTCATATTTGGACTAAACAGGGAGCAAGCCGACGCGGTGTGACTGCAAAAAGGCGGCAGGTCGGAAGCAGTAAAAAAAAGGGGGCATTGGCGGAAAAAGGTTGCCCACGAGAAGTGAGGAAGGGAGAGGTGAGCGAGGGTGGTGTTCTACTTCAGAAGTGTCGAAAAGGACGCAAAAGGGCCGCTACTTTTAACGAAGCTCCCGTTAAAAAAGATCGAGGAATCAACCCGGTGACCTGATTGAGCTAGATGAAAGAAATTCGCCGCTCGACATGACAAAGAACTGGGGGTCACTACAAGACTTACGGTTTTATGAGGATAATGGGGCGGAAAGGGAAGAGGGGGACAAGGAATGCTTCTTCTTGGGCCTTTCATGCCCTTTAACATATGTGGGGGATAGGGGGGGGCCTCTTCGTATAAAAGGGGGTCCGAAATTCAGAATTCCAGCCTCCGGTGGGGGATCAAGGGAGGACACGATTTGTGCAAGCATTAAACGCCGCCGTCAACCTCTGGTTAAAAGAAAGATTTTTGGAGGTGGTGAGGGTAAGGCTCTTTTCATATGCAAGACGTTCGTTAAAGAGGGAAAAGAGGCTGGGGAATATCTTCTCTATCTTACAACGTGAAAAGGAAAACTGGGTTTCCAACGAACCCGGTGATGGAAACGAAAAAGGGGAAATGACCCGCAGCGCCTACACATGGTGCCGGCGACCTTTTTTGGAAGTGGGGGGGGGACCTAACACCGGGAACACTGATGTGAGAACGAAAGAGGAAATAGGCAAAAAGATGGCGTATCGTTGTCGGATCGAACGCCATGGGGACTAAGAGGCCGTCCATCGTTTGGAATTAAGTGTAGATTAAGTTTGGGCACATTAGGGGTCAGTTTGGTAGAGATACTACAATGAAACTGCGGGCGATGGACCGTGACTACGGTTCACCGAATGAACGGCCTGTCAAGAGTGGTCATGAAGGGGAACGTTCGTCCTACCTTGACTTTGGAAGATGGTGAACGGGTAGAAAGAGCTGGGCTCCTTCTTCAAGACGGCAGGGGGAAATGCCCCGTCGTCCTTTTAGTTGCGCCGGCGAAGGCTGCGCTTGTGGTGGATGCCTTAGACCCGCTCATCCCAGGACTAATCTTCAACCGGTAGAGGTACGGCTTCATACTTTCATCGGGAGTAGTCACATCCTGTCTTAACGCTTCAGAAGAAGGGTCGAAAGGGTATCTTTGGAAGAGACGACGGAGTCTGGGGGGAAGGCCGAGTGGAATACCTGAGGAAGCGGTCATCTCTCAACAAAACAAGGATTAAAATATATAATTAAAAGTCGCAGAGGGCCTATTCTTACCGGTCTATCAAAAGTCCCAGAAAAAGTTCTAAGTATCCGAATCGTTAAGAAGTTCGGTAGATCCCGAAGTAAGGACTCTCACGTTTATTCTAGGGGGTCGGGGGCATTTTCATCTAAGAACGAGGGCTCGCTGCCGATACAATGCTATAGGGAGATCCCAGGAAAACGGAAAGGGAGGCGGTCTCTTACTTCTAGTGAAAAAAAATTACATCAACCGGCCCAAAGGCACCTCAAGGGGGGGGTAAAAGGGGGAACCTGCCGTCTTGCAGGTATCGGGCCCCGCGACTGCCATTGAGCACTCACGACCAGAAAAGGAAGGGGGCGGAAATGTTATCCACTTCTAGGCGGAACGATGCAACTAAAAACTGCCGGTGAACTCACACGAAATCTCATCGGTATTCCCACGAAGCGTAGAGGGGGGAAGGAAAATAAGAAATCTTTAAATCGGCTGAAAGCACATGCAAGTGTTAGGACCTTGTGGTGGCCTATAACCGCAACAAATGTCTTGGGAGAACCAAATGGGGAAGCGCTTTCTTTATAGCTAAAAGTGTGAGCCGTTTGATACCAGAAATGTGTTTTTTTTCGGTCGTGTTGGGGAGAAACGATCGCCAAGCGTCCACTTCCGGCAGTTTTAACGACAATGTCTAGCAGGGGGAAAAAAGAGACGTCTTAAGCGAACGACCGCAACACGACGGTGGGGGAAAAAAGGTTGGCACCCACAGCGGTGCAGGTTTCTTGGAAAAAGGAAAGACCAAATAGGTTGAAGGGAAGAACTCTTACATCTTCTTTAATGAGACGTGAGAGAAAGAAGCCCCGGACGATGCCCATCCAACAACGATGCCACGGGCATGAAGCTCGCAAGCAGGGCTTCAGTTACTCAAAAATTCCCAGGGGGACCGCAGCCAAGGGCCAAACCAGAATGAGTGAAACTTTTCAAAACCACAAGGGGTCAGCCATCGCGGGAAAGGGGGATTGAGGAGAAATCATCATTCAAAGGTTTAGACTTTGGTAACTACTGCGTGGCTGAAGTGGAAAGACACGTCTCTTCCCGTGGATGCCTTTCTCTGGGCTAGGGGGAGGGCGGGGTCAATAATACCTCCAAAACCTCGCTCACTGCCAGAGGAAATAAAAAGAGAAAAAACGGACGCAAATGTCAAGGAGCTCGTCCGTCATTCCACTCTAACCTTGAAAGGGGGATCTACCAAAAACTGCGCAGGAAAGACAGTCGGTTATCGGACCGCATCGACTGCCCATCCAACATCAAATAAACGTTGCCACGACCACAGAGGAAGTGCCTTGTCCCAAATAATCTGAGTCTACGTCTAGCAAGGCCGGATTCACCGCCCGCTTTACATAAGGAGGGGCATTGGCTCAAGCTCAACTTAATCTTGGACTACTTGTGGAAAATCACAACTTAGAACAAATATAAGAAGAGGTACGACCTCGGGGTTCAGGCTGTACGATGAGTAACATTCTTCGGGTGGCGAAGAACAGGGCCTGGTTGTAACCGAGGAAAATGTAAAACGGCTAGTTCCTCGTTTTTTGTTCCGCGGAGAGAAGGGACCCGGGAGCTCACGGGTCCGATCTCAAAAAAAACGTTAGGAGAGGAAGAGTGGAGGGAGCTTCTTACAGGACTAGCCCCACTGATTTTTTGAACGGGGGGTCACGAGTTTTCAGAAACCTTAAAAAAACTTAACCCCGCAGCGCATAAACAGAGGGAAGACGCTACTGGTTGACAGGTGAAGACGTTTTTGGGGGGGGGTTTCGAAGTGCGTGGGGAAGTCCTCCTTCGTCTTCCCAGGGAAAAGTTAAGAGGTTTGATTTTTTAAAGGGTGATGTTCCGGAGTGACACAGGCGGGGCGGATCTTCTCGCCGAGACCGCAAGGGGAAAGGAAAAGCGTCCAAAGAAGCCAACCTGTGTTCGTTGCAAACCGGGGGGGGGAAAAGGGAGCGTCGAGTTCTGTCGGACGAAAAACCTAAGGGGCACCGCGCCGGGGAATAAGTGGGCTCCCTGCCTCAGGTTCGCGGGGGAAGGACTTCGACGATTCGCCCTAACATTTTGCAGGGTGTCACGGTCTCGGAAGGTGAGGGGGGGTTTTCCGTGAGTCGATTTGGAGGGGAAGACGGTCCGCGTGGCCGATCACAGAGTCGCACAGGTCGCGAACCCGGGGAAAAGCAGCATTAAAAAAAAATGGAAACGCGTCCCTCCCCCAGGAATTCGCCTCCGATCCCCGACAAAGTTGGATTCGGACGCTTACAGCCGCCTTTTTTAACTTTTCCAAGGGACTTCACGGGGTTAGGTAAGCTGTTTAAGAATAGGCCAAGGAATGAGGGTCTTTCGGTTCCGGGGACATGCCCTTTCACCATCTCATATGATGGGGGGAAGGTTTCAAGGGGATAGGCGACATCAGAGAGGAAGCGAAACGAAGCCTTTTAATAGCCTCCCTTCCGGTCTCATTAAGAACTGGCACCTGGGGGGGTCAACCGCGTGGAACAAAGCGGTGTTGCAAAATGTCGGGAGGCGTGAGAGGTGCTGGCCACGCGACCTGAGGACAGGACCGACGTGGAAGAGAGGACGTTCCACAACGAACGCAAATTCTGTTTAAAAAGGGGGCCCACGGGCGGGAATAAGGGGAAAGGTGAATCCCGCAGAGCAGGGGGTCTCCGACCGGGGGAAAATTGGTCGGTGAAAAAACAGCGTCGTCCCAGAACTTTGGGGGGCAGCAACTACTATCTTAAAAAAAATGGCTCGTTGTCACCCAGCGGAGAGTGCTGTGTGGAACTAACCTCCGGACATTTTGTTTTCACAGGAAAAAAGAGTTGGGCAAAGGTGCCGCCGTGGGAAAAATGGAGAAAGGGCGACAAGGGAGGTCGAAGCGGGGGGGAACTAAAGTCAGGGGAGGGGACACTGACCGTACTGGGGAAAAAGGTCAGGAACAGACTGGAGCGGATCTTCAGAAATCGTGTTTTAATGAACTAGCGGGGGAAACACTTGGGGTCCGAAGCCGAGTTACTCCTTAAAACTTGGGAGAACGGGGCACCTAGCCTTCGCCTGTTAGTTTAAAGGGGACGGCGCGCGGTTGGCTAGCCGCCGCTCATCTCGCCAAGGAAGAAGGGGGGGCCAACTTGGGAGACATACGGGACGGGATCTACCTAAAAAGGCTTTAAACTTAGCCCTTCTCGGGCTTGGAAACGAGGAAAAGGGGTCCGGACGATTTGGCAAACGGGCGCACCGGAGAGAGCAAAAACCACACTTATTAGTAAGAGAAAAGGAAAAAAAAAAGTCGCGGCAGCAGGTCGGCAACACCCTGGCGAGCACGGGGGCAAATCGAGCTCATCCCGATAATCGAAGGAAGCCTGCTGGGCACGGTATCCAGAGAATAATAAAAAGGGGGGACTCTTCGTCCGTTCTAGAGCAGTGGGAAAGGGAGAGCACCACCGCGCTGTCAGGAAATAAAGGTAAGGGCTTCTTTACCCAAACGGGGAAGGACTGCTACATCGCATTAGAGGAAGCGAAACGATATCAAAACATTAACTACTAAAGATCTTGACAGAATTGTCCTTCAGGGATCAGTTTTCAAACGTAGGGGGAAAAAGTAAGGGGCCGCACTCTCGACCCACGGGAGGACACTTTATCCAACCTCTGGACACCACTGTTCAAAGACGTGGATCCCACTTATAATATAAGAAGGGGAACCACAAAGTTGAGCTGAACCTCTTTATCCAAACTCTGCGTCGAGTTTGAGGAAGAACGCATCTGGAATAATCGTCAGAGGGTAGGAAAAGGAAAGGGTCTTGTACTCTACACTTTTGGTTGTGACACCGCTAAAAACATTCCTCGGCTGACGGGAGTCTCTGCGTTAGAAGAGGGAAAAAACGGGGGATCAGGGGAGAACATCATTTTTGGGTCAGCTTCATTTGAGCAATATCGAGACGAGGGAGTCAAAGGCGGGAAAAAATCTTAACGGGAGAAATGGCGGGAATGCCACCTTTCGCACTAAAAGAACAAGAGGAACCCTTACACCTGCTTTAAAAATGGTTTTGTTCTGGAGGAAAAAAAAAAAAAGAAAAAAAAAAAAAAAAAAAACATCAGTGTCAGGAGTCGCATCAGGGGAAAGGAGGATTTAATTCGAAGGTCCGTGACTAAGACACGCTCAAAAATGCGAGGGGGCATTACTCTCTAACAACCCGAAAGGAAAGGGCCGACATGCGCCTCGTAGCACAGCGAAAAAGGGACGAGAGTCCAAAGAATCAAAGGCAAATTCCCAGGGGAAACGGGAAACAAACCTTTGTCGTGGCTAGAGAAAACAATCAGGGGGAGGGGGAAAGAAAGACTTTTGACGACGCGGGATGCTGTTCCAGCGCAACTTTTAAAAGCGAACGATAGACAACTGGGGAGGGCCGTCGGGGAAATACCGCACAGAGACCGGGGAGAAAGAGCGCAAACTTTTAAGCAAGGGAAATCGTCCAGGCATTCCACAGAGGGTCGCAGCCACCTCGGCAGGAGGCCCACGAGTGTCCAAAAACGGAAGACATCCCTACTACGACGTGGACCGGAAAAAAAAGAGAGGGACTTTGGAAGAGGACTCAAAAACACGGAGGGATACTTCGAAAGCAGGAGAGAAGTATCGTGACCTACTTTAACACTGGGAAGGGAAAGCGAGAAAGTTTCAAGCTGACACGACGGGAGCCGAAAAAAGGGAGGGAACAAACTCTCGTCGAGTCTAAGCTCGTGTCGGAGGACATTATGTAGTAAAAAAAAACGGAGACGGCGCGTAGCAAATCGTTAAACTACGATTTCACCGCCGGGGGGTACAGGGCGTTCCGCCACTCAAAACCCTCAAAGAGA
>Ga0179593_1707633_pt1 | contig 14571 bp, 20 predicted proteins | sample CZODoug2_1_08_16_FD_185931 | JGI IMG/M metagenome (GOLD analysis project Ga0179593, IMG submission 185931) | Vadose zone soil fungal communities from Angelo Coast Range Reserve, California, USA - CZODoug2_1_08_16fungal (PacBio error correction) | ecosystem: Environmental > Terrestrial > Soil >...
ATAGCAATCAACGCACACTGGGGGGCGGAGAAACCGGGGCACACACCAGAACAGATGGGACGGACCAACACTATCCTGCTGTGGCGGAAAAGGAGAGGCGCATCTGGGTGAGAGGCCTCAAGCCGATGGTACGGAAGGGGACAGGTGATAAACGTTCAGGTCAGCACCAAACTCTAGGTGGGCGCTCAAAAGGGAAAGGGAGGGGAAGTCAACGACCGTGGAAAAGGAAAAGGAAAAAGCGGAAGGGAGGAGAGGGGAAGGCATTCACCTCAACGTTGATAACGAAAAAACGAAAAAAGGGTCCCTAAGGACCGCTGACGCACCTTCGGCTCTTCTCGGTGAAAAAAAAGGCACTGGAAAAAGAGAAATTTCATGAAAAACGGTCAATGTCGCAAAAGGAAAAGGGGGACATGGCATACTCTAAGTGGGGGCCAGGGGGTCATCAGAGGACTGTTTCTTTCAACGCACGGTGAGGGCACGCAGGGAGGTACTGAGGGTGTCGGACGGGGTTCACGGTCCAGAGAGGGACCTGTCGACTCCAGGTTGGTATCAACGAGAAAAAAGGAAGGAGAAAAAGGGAGGGGAGGGAACCTTCCTTCAGAAGGGCGGGCAACATTCTGTAGAGAGGTTCTAAGGTCAACGGCCAAGGGAAGAAAACGCGCACTTGCCTTCTACAGGCCGGGGGGTGAGAGGGGGACCTAACTTCCCTCTGCGCACGGTATGCCAGCGGGCGCAAAGAAACTAGCTTCAGCCAAAACTATAGGGGTGGGGGAACGGAGGGTAAAAAGTCTCTCGGGAAAAAAGGATGGATAGAGAAAAAAAAAGAACCTATGGCGGTACAAAAGGATCGCCGGCGACCCCCCTACAGAGAAGTGAGAAGAGGACGCTTACCAGAAAAAAAAAAGCGACGAGATTACCAGAATCTATGGGGGCAAAATAAAACTGGGTTAAAGCAGGCTCCCTACGCTCGGGACCGAAAAAAAGGGGGGCGCGACTTCCGTGCCTTGAACCGGGGGGGCGTGAAGAAAGAACTTGCACGGCCAAAAAAAGGGGGGGTCCTGTATCGACGGTATTTCTACGCTCAAGAGATTCCGGCGGCCTAAGGAGGGGAGGGTAGCAACGTGGTGATCGCTAAAATGGAGAGAAGCGCGTCCCTGCTTAAAGGTGAAAAAAGGGCCGGGGAAAAGGAGATCACGTGGGCACGGAAAAAAAAAGACTATGCATCTCTCTCCAACAACCCAAAAAAAAAAAGAGAAAAGAAGAGGTGCAGTCAAGAAAAAATGAGAGCAAGTTCAAAGATGAAGGAAGAAGCATCACACCTTACTCCCTCAGAAGGGGTGGGAAGACCAAGAAAACCAGCGCGTCCCCCGAGAAGGGGAGCCGGATAAGCTCATAAGAAAAGCCCTAATCTGCAAAGGAAGGATAAACTCTTCTGGGTGGAGGAAGGGGAAGAACAAGAACTTGTCAGGATCCGCTCATCATCTTATTCAAGAAGAGTCACAGAGAAGGACTCATGGAACAAGACCATACTTCATGGTAGATAAAGAAATTTCTCTTCTGTACATCCTCAAAGGGGGGGGGGGACAGAAAGGAAGGGTCACGGTCAAAAAGAACGGCCGTTACCTCAGAATAGGGACGGCTGATCTTCTCCAAAGGGGTGAAAGGGAGGAGCTCCCCCAGAAACCGTTACAACAAGGGAAAACAAAGGCTTTCCTGGAAAGTTCCCCTCTTTCAGACTAGACATCCATGCGGGGGAATTCCCTTACCCACGCAGTGAAGATCATAAGGCGGGGTTAAAAAAAAAGTGCCCAAGGGGGAAGACGCTCTCTGACTCTGCTTTTGGAAAAGGAGGAAAAATCTCCAAAAGGGAAAGCCGCGCCGGGGAATAAGAGAAAGCCGTGAATACCACCTGGAGGGGGGGGAAAGAAGATTCCAATGAAACCGCCTTCACTACTCTGGAATTCCAGACACAGGGGGGCCACCTTCGCCACCCTTAAAAAAACGATGCCAAACGGAGAGGAAACATTCAAAAAAGTTTCCGTGCGACAGGGGAAGGAAGGTAGATTATTCTCTATTTTATTGAAATTAAGGGGGGGGAGTGCAGTGACAAAAACGCCAAAAAGCTTCTCATGGCGGAAATGGCATGGGAAAATCACTTGGTCTTGCAAAGGGAAAGGTGAAAAAAAAGATCCTCTTGGGCAAGGAGACGGCGCAGTCCTGTCTTAACAGGAGGAAGAAGCAACTATCTGGAAAGAATCTGTCGGTGCTGACTAGGAGAAGGAGGGGGGGTACTGACGGCCCAATAAAGGGGGAGCGGGAAAAAAAAAAAAAAAAGGAATTGGTCAAAGAAAGGGGAACATCATTTCGATTCTTGCCAGTGAAGAAAAAAACTGTCAAAGAAAGGGGGAAGCGATCGGGACCAAAAACAAAAGAACGAATATTTTGTCCCATTCAAACCAAAGGGGGGCCGAAAAAAGGGTGGAGAGGGGGGGAAGCAGAGCTTTAGTGACTTACCAGGGGAAAACCAGGCTGTAGGGCCGGGGGATTTCCCCAGCAAGAGGGGTCCAGGAATGGGGAAAGAAAACAGAAGGTGAGAGACGAGTCCTGGGAAAAAAAGAGAATTGCGCCTCACTCTATTTCAAAAAAAAAAAGAAAGGGACGAGAGAAGGAATCAAAAGGGCAAGGCAGAGTCCTAAGGAGTACCGGGGGGAGGGATCTGTCTTCCCATAGGAGGGGGGGAACCGAATTCCGGCGGGGGGAAGGATAACACCTTGTGGGGAAAAGAAGGGGTTAAATTAGTGGAGCTAGGAAAGGCAACTTGGGAAAGTTTAAATGAAGAAGGAAGGGGGATGGATTTTAAGATCCAGGGTACCGAAGTGGGGGTTTTTCTGGGGGGGAGAGGGAAGGAAGATTATTAACCTTTCTCCGGGGTGGTGCGTGGTAGGAAGAAAAAGAAACCGATTGTCAAGCAAGTCCCAAGAGGGAAGAAAAATGGTTTGATGGGGACAAGAAGATGGGGGTCCCGTACTACGGGGGAAAAGAATGCTTTTTTTCTCACGAACGGGGAGGCGTATCGAAAAGGACTGTATAGTTGTAGAAGCAGGGGTCAGTATTGCAAAAGTAACGACAGGGAAAGGGGGTAGGTCTCATAACATCGGGGGGAAAAAGAGGAAAAAAAAAAGGGGCTCTTATGAGGGGAGGAAGAAACGATCTTTGGGCTTGGGGACAGATATGAGTGGCGTGGGAGTCAACTTCACTCAAAAAAAAGGATTCGTCAAAAAATAGACTTGGATTTGTACCTTTGAAAAAAAACAAGACTTAAGGTGGGGGATTGGAGGAACGGGGGCGTAATGAGGAAAGGGGAGGGCACTTATTATCGGAAAAAGAGAAACAAAAGGGGGGGGACAGAAGTGTGTCCGTGGGAGGATCTATCGTTTAAGGGAGGGGAGAGAATCCGAGCGAATCTCTCTATTCACTTGCAAAAATCAGAGGCAGGACCCGAGGCTCGTAGTCAGGAAACAAAAAAACGGGATACAGGAGAGAGGTTTCTCCTAAGACGGGAATATCTCGGATCCGGGGATAAGAGGCCACGACGCGCTCGCTGAAAATAAGGCCACCTTATTGGAGGGAAAGTCCAAGCCGGATCATCAAGGAAAAAGAAAGAAAGAGTAAGTTGGACCCAGGGGACAGCATAGGGAAGAGTTCCTGGACTCCATTTCCAAAGGAGGGTGACGCGAGTGTCTTTCATAGTCGAAGTGCATTTTTGTCTAAAATAAACTCCCGATAGCCAAAAACTACAAAACAGAGGAGCCTTCCAGAAGGAAGGCGTTGAAACTTCTGAGAGAACACAATGGCGTCTGAAAGACCGAACCGAGGCGGTTCTTGAAAAGAGAAGAATACCCTCGGGGAGACTAAGCCCAGAAGGGGGCGACACAGCACGTTAAGTAAAGCAAGGGTTGTAAGTACCGAGACCATAGGCGGGCGTCTGCCAGAGAAGAGGAAGGGATGTTCCCTCTTTCATCAAAAAGGGGGAAAAAAACGAGGAGAAAGAGCTTCCCGCTCCGAAGGAGGACCAATGCTGCTTCACAAAGTACCCGTACGGGGACGAGAGGGGGGGGGGGGCAATTTTTTAAGGGAGAGAACCGACCAGGTGGGACACAGGTGGATACGAACGAAACTTCATTACGGGGAGAAGGCACCTAATTAATATAAGGAGGAGGACTAAGGGGACAGAGCGATATCGTCACGGGATCTGTAAATGAGGTAGGGCGAAATTAAGGCACAGTAAAAAGGACTGGCACCAGCGCGAGGAGAACATGCCTGTACCATCCGAAAAAAGGAGGTAATAAAAAACAATACTGCCCCTCCAACAAGGGGAGGGGAGGTTAAAAGGGGGTAATCCGACAACGGAAGAAAAAAAAATACGGTGCTACGAACAGGGAAGAGCAAATAGTCGGCAGCAGAGGGGGGGAGAGGGGGAAGTGCCGCATCGGGGGGGGGGAGGGTGTCGTCGTTCCTCTTCGTTTCAGCAAAAAAAGAGGGAAGAGCGGGAAACACATCTGTAAAAAAAACTTCCTCGAAAGGGGGGGAAAAAAGAGCCTATCAACCTCCGGATGGAAAGAGATGTACTGGGGAATCACAAGGGGATTGGGGGTAGAGGAAACGTCAGAAGTAAAGCTCAGCAGAAAAGGGAGGAATCCACTTCCGTGCTAAGGGGACATTCAAAGAAAAATTCACCTGGCAAAATGCGTTAAAAAGGGGGGGGAATATGCAAACCACCGTCGGACGAGGGATGCGTTTGGGAAAACGGTCACCGGAGGGAAATGAATTCAAATAGCCAATAAGGGTCGGTCAAGGGGTGCATTCCGAGACGGGGAAGGAGGAGTTTCCTTGGGGGGGGGTCTAGATGGAAAAAGGGGGGGGGCTGTTGAGGAGACTCAAAATGGGCAGTTGGCACAGCTAAGGGACTGGAGGCAGAGGCTTGACTTTTTGGCCGGAAACTGGCGAAGTATTCACGGAAAGTCGTTCAAAGGACGGCCGTGCGAAATGCACGACATTGGTGACGAGGGGGGACAACCTTGTCAACAGGAGGGGAGGGGTCTACTAAGGCACCGTCCATCTTTATCGGAAGAAATTCCCGCGTAAAGAACGGCCGGGACGTCATCTTGCCAGGCGAAAGGGTCTGGCCTTGAAGGAGAAAATTGTACCGAAAAGCACTCGTTGAATCACTGGGGAAGCGGCATAATTCTCTCGATTCTGGGAAAACCTTCCCTGAGCGTAAAAGGAAAAGAAGAGTACCAGGTTCCACGTCTAGGGGGGGTCTTACTCTTACCGACGCGCAGAGGATATATAAAATTGTCCACCTCCAGGGGGGGATGAGTCCTTTCTCTTGCAAAGAAGGAGTGCCTAAATACTTCAATTGCCGTTCGGGACGGGTTTCGTCCGCCTGACCAGGAAGTACTGGCACGGCCTTTCATATTGAGAGAAAAAACGGATGTAGAAAAGAAGTCTTCTTCCGGTCTGCCGAAGGGGGAAAGCGATGGTGCCGACTTTCTGCGACACAGCAGACGGGGAAAAACAGGCTTCCCGGTCTGCTCGCCGAAGAAGAGGAAACTGGCACCAAGTGCACTGCTAGGAGGGGAAAAGAGGAAGAATCAACAACAACAACGGAGGAATATGGAGGAAGGGAGAACAGGCCGAAGAAAAGTTGATAGCCCGGGGGAAAAAAAATGCTTCTAGCACAAAGGGAAAAAACGGAAACCAAAAAACAAAAAAAAAAAGCCCACCAAACGGGGAACACAGGGGGTTAAAGGGGAAACGGAGAAAGGGGGGGGCAGAAAACGTCTGACACCAGAGAGTCCGAAGAAATCGGAGAGGAGACATCCTTCAAAAAATTCCAGATACCAAAGAAGGGTTCATGCTGTCCTCACCCTGGCACCGAGGAAGCCCTCAGCGAGAGAGCTCGAAAAGAAAAAAAAGGTACTCATGTCCCCAGGGGGGAACCTACCAGCTAACTCGGCAAAATAAGGCGCGTCGGTACCGTCCCAATAAAAAATAAAGGGTCAATGGCAAGCTATTGAAAAAAAAAAAGCCCGCGCCGGTATCTGAAAAGAAGGTACCCTTCGCGAGCAGAAAGACGGGGGTCCAAAAGCAACCGTGATACACGATGGGAATCCCCGTTCGCGTACAGAAAAAACAGTTCGCCTTCCAAATGGAGCTCTCTACAAAGAAAAGGGAGTGATCAGTACCGTCGCGTGGGAGGGACGATCAAGCTGCGGGGAAGGGGGGTGTCCATTGGAAAAAAACGGCATGGAAAAGGGGACTCTCTCACCTTTTCGGGAGAAGAGAACGCCGCCAGGAAATCAGGGGCGATGATTCGCCCAGTCCGAAAAAAAGGACGGCAACAGACCTCCATTCGCGGAAAGAAGGCCACGACGTCTTTGCACCAGGAACAAAACGTACAGGGGAAGCCAACCGGGGCAACATCGATTCCAAAGAAATTCCCGTAGAATGAGAGTTGTCCTTGGCGACCTTAAAAGAAGGGGACCTCGTTGGAATTGACAGAGGGGGGGGAAAAACGTGACAAAACGCAGCGAGGGGAACAGGGGGCAGCGGCTCATGGCTGAAAGAAACGCCCGGGGGTCACATTTAATTTAACTTGGGAGGGGAGGATATGAATCCCCAACCGGAGGCTGACAAGGGAAAAAAAAGTACTCGCCGAGGAGAACCAAGATCTTGGAATTTAACTGCAAAGAGGAAAGGTGTGCCGAAACAGAAGGAAAGCAAAGGTTTTTACACTTCCTTAAAAAAGTGGGGGTTCTCGGCTGCCTGGCAGAGAGAAGTGGTCACCAGAGAGGTGACCCTCCCGCAGGGAAGGGGAAAAGAGAGGAGGCAAGACGCAAAAACGGCACCAAAAAGGAGGACTGCCGAAGAAAAGGGTGACCGCGGCCCATCAACAGAAACTGTTCCTTCCGCCGCTCGGGATGGGTGTTGCTAGGCTTCAAGAGCTTGTAGTGACTGGGAAACAAGGGGTGAGAGAGATTGCCCATGGTGATGGAAAATCAGGCCTTTCCAGGGATGGTGGAAGCGACGCCTGTGAAAATTGGGCGAGGAAGGGAAAGGCGCCGAAAGGGGTTAAACGAGAATCCCGTGACGATATCCGCGGAGACGGCATTCATCGACTAGCTTACCGTAAGCGGGTGAAAAAAAGGGCGTGTGAACCGAAGGCCGTCAGAAAGGGGAAAAGTTCAACGGGTCAAGAAGGTGAGCGACGTAAAAGAACACGGATAGGAAAAAGGGGTAAATAAGCTCGTGGCAGGGTTTCAAGATAAAGGGGAAGCCGTAACTGTCTGTGATACGTGGGAAGAGTCAAACGCAGTTGGGGGGGGGTCGCGAGCATGAGGAGAATGAGGGCAAGGAAGTTCTCTGGGAAGGAAAAGTGGGGGGTCCTTGTAACTACATGCGAAAGGCGGCGTAATACGGAAGAAAGGGTTTGCGCACGGCGGATCGTCCACCGGGCAAAAGACGGCAGAAAGTTTACTTTCACATGTGAGAAATGACAAACAGGCCGGGTCCTGGCGGGGAGAGCCACGCCGTTGCGAGGAAAAGAAGGCGTACGATCGTTGGAAAGAATTGATGAGGGGACGTACAAGTTTTTTCTGGGGGAGGAAAACGGCACAACTCGAAGAACTAACCCCTCCGGATCGGCTTGGAGTGAAGGGGAGCCATGCCAGAAGGACCTGTGGGGAAAACGTTCGTATGGGAAAAAAGGGAGGCACTTTTTGAACGGACTCCATCCAGGGTGGGGGGGGTCAAGCGAGCGTTTCTGCGCAATGAAGGCCCCAAAAGATCTCCTCAGAAAGAGACCGCACGAGCGACACCGGCGGGAGACAAAAACCACCAAAAAGGAGATGGGAAGACTACTCTGTGTAGAAAGTGAATATAGGACAAAACATGCTCGGGGCAAGAAACGCTAGCACATCAAAAACCTGGATGGCGTAGGGGAAAAAGCCTGACAATTAGATCAAGCAGGCCAAGAATCATCGAACGTGTGGGAGTTCCCGCAGTCAGACTTTCCTTTCTTCAAAAAAGACAGCTGAGCCAGGTTGGGCGACCGCCTCGTGGAGGGAAAGGTGCCGTTCTCAAAAAAATCCACCGTATAGCAAAAGGAGGGCCACACTCGGAAGAAGAGGCATCTAACGGCGTTTCTAGAAGAAAAAACCGCTGGATCTGACAGACCCGGCCAGGGACTAACGGAACATGGGCAAGATGCGTTTCTGCCGACAACGAAAAAACGGGTGACAAAAGCAAAGACGTGTCGCCAACATCACTTTAAACGAGGGTACGACGGGGAAAGTCGCCATCGGGGGGAGGGACCCCACAGGTGTTCTGCCGAAAACGGGGACTGCTGCCCTCGTAAAAAAAACGCACCACAAAGAAAGAAGAGAGAGCGGCCCGCTCCGCATACAGGAGAGATTGAACGGGAAACATTAAGAAGCTTGACGTACGGGGGAGGGGCTTTCCAAGGTTGATTGCAAGTGCGAGCACCGAAACAAAACGGTATTTTCACACCATGTGTTATACGAAAAAAGGAACTTCGGTTCACACTGCATTGGACAAAGGGGGTATTAATGCAGGGGAGGTAGGTACGAATTCATTCCGAGGGGAGAAATCGTGATGAAGGAGTGAGGCTCAATTCTAGGGGAAAAGCATTCCTGGGCCAAAGGGAAAAATGCACCTGGACTCCCGTCGCTAGGAAAAGGGGCCTACGCGGGCAGAGCAAACAAAAGAAGGGGTAAGTCACTAAATCTCTTAATAACATACCACCCTCAGGAGCGGAAAAGGATTAGGTTGAAGTTGACCAAATAAAAGTGTCTATCGAGAGTAGAAATGTTTTGGGTACAGGAGAGGGCCCGCTAAGAAAGAGGGCAGCATCGCACCGAGAGAATGTGTTACCACTTCCTCATAAAAAGGAAAGACGCGGGCCAGCAGAAAAAAGGACTTCAGTACAAAGGGTATTCAAGCACCGAAAAAAGGCAGTAAAGTCGATCGTGCAGGGAGGAAACATCCGGACTGCAGAGCTTCCGGGAAAAAAGTATAAGGCATGAAAACCAGGGTACCTTCACTTGTCAAACAGGGGCAAAGTGGTCAGCCAGCCAACACCGCCTAGCGCCCCGTCACGGCAAATTTGTCACGGTCCAAAACAAACAACCACCAACAAAAAAAACACAGCAAAAAAAAAAAAAAGGACAAATATCTGCATAACGGAAAGGTAGCCAGGGGGACAGGGCAGGAGGCATATTTTCCGTTGTGGCATCGGGGGCCAAGGGGGCGGGGAAAACACGTGAGGGGGCGTGACGTCGGCGTAATGTCTTACGTTAAAAAGCGAATGAATCACCAGGGTATTCACTGCGAAAGGGGAAAAAAAAAGAGTGCTTGACTTCCTGCAAGACATGGGGGGGCAGCCGTGGTCAACAGGCGTCATAGAAAGGGGGCATCGCGGCGGGAAAAGGCCAGCTTGATCTACTCAAAGCTAACGCCGGCGTCGGGTAAAAGAGGGAACCTCTTGCAGTTCGCCGGTCAAAAAACGGCCGTAGCGCAAAAAAGGCAGCAACTAGGATCACTTTCTCTGAAGCGGCTATACTGCTAGAACGTCTGGCGCAGATAAGGGGGGAAGGGACCTGAGGCGGTCCCGGACGTTGGGCCCATTGACCGGCCCCAAGGTTTCTTTACTATCCTAAAGTACAACGCGCCCTGAGGCTGAGGAGAAGGAAAAGGTCCTGGTCACCTCCACCTGGAAAAGGAGTCCCTTGCTCCGGCAAAGGCCTAACTGCCTGGCGACTGCCGGCGACCGTTACATGGGACCACTGAAAGAGACGTGACGGGCACTGCCGTGAAGAAGGGCGGGCTCCTCTCATGCATGAAGCTTGGAAAAAAAGCGGCCGAAGGATGGCGGGTTGCGAAAGATCGGCGACATGAAAAAGGCAGAAATTCTACTCCTTCGTCCCGGGACTAAGTACTGATGGAGACCGGACTTCTCAAGAAAAGGAAAAAAGATTCTCTCTACTCAAACAAAAAATAGGAAAGAGAAGGAGATGCCTCGGGAAAGGAAACGTGGAGAGCCCGTGCAACTCTTAAGGAAGGAAATGGCGGCGAGCATCACCGGGGAACACCGAGGGAGAAGGGTGAACGAGCCATGGTCGCCGATCAAAAAAGGGGGGAAAAACCGTCGAACCGCCATCCAGAACGCCGAGAAGCTTCTGAAAAAGGAGAAGAGGATCCAGGCCCTAATCGGCAAAGAAAAAAAAAAAAGGACAGTTACCGGAGTCTTGGCAGGCTTGGCCGCCAAAAGAAAGTCACGTCGCCAGGGCAAGAGATCAGAAAAAAGGAACTACAGGTCCCAGTTGGATTTGAAAGGGGCAGAAGAGCAGCCTCAGGGCGAGGAGAGGACCCTGGGCCCCCCAAAAAAAAATCGGCATCTAGTCAGTAAGAAGTCGCCTGCGGACTGCGGGACCCGAAGGAAGCGGATCTGCGCACCATAAGGGAAAAAAAGTTTCTCTAACCATCAGAAAGCCTCGGAAAAGACGCGCACCGAAATACACTATTCTTCCAAGGCCAGTAGAGCTACCGGCCCCGCTGGGAAAAAGGAAAAAAATGCCAGCGTGGCCGGGGATTCTCGAAACGCAATGAGCAGGAAGACACCTTCTCTTGTGAGCTACCGGTGCCCGCCGAAGGTCGAGGACGCCTGTTGCCGGACCCCATGGCGGGCCAGGGGGGGGAAAGAAGTGGTCATCGCTACGGGGCACGAAACGCCTCCATGCCCCCAGTACGGGGGAAAAAGGGAAAATTCTCGTCCGAAACTTTGCAAACTGAAAAAGTTTGACCGCCAAGGAACCGTTGTCCCCATCGATTCCAACCGGAAGAAGAGAAGGAAAGCTAAATTCCATGTCCCCTTGGAAGGAGAAAAAAAAGAGGATGCGCTATTTTACTGACGGGGAAAGTGGGACCCCGGGGAACGACTGTGGTAAAACAAAAAAAGGAAAGTTTCATATGCACGCTGGGACAGAGGGGTTACAATGGGGGTTTTTACGTGAGGTGGGGGGGCAAGTGTGCCGACAGAAAAAGCTGAACGGCCGCATTCCGGAAAAAGACCGCACGAGCATGGGAAACGAAACCATCTCTTTCTGTGCTGAAAAGAAGAAAGGGTGGGCTTAAAAAAAGAGGGAGGGATGCCTGCCCGCGCTGCCCGAGGGGTCACAGAGATTTGGTAAAAAAAAAAACAAGCGGGAAAAAAAAATTTCCCACACCATATTACTAAGCGACGAGCACCGGGAAAAAACATAGGGACCGCAGAACCTGCCCGAACGTTGGAGGGAGAAAGTTTCGGGTGTGGGGAACTTGTAGTGACTTTACCTAAAAAAAGGTGGCTGTCGCCTTATTGGGGGGGGGATTTAAGTTTCCCAAAAAGAAGACCAAGGCATGTGGAAAAAGGGGCCCATGACTGCCAAAGATGATTGAGGAAAAAAAGAAATTTTTTCCCCTCCCGAAAAAAAGATCGAAACCGTCCTAAGACCGAGGAAATGACTTACCGTTCTCTTTAGGAAGGGCTAAGCAACCGGGTGGTTTCTTAGTAACACATGGGGGAATTTTTTCCCGAGGGTGAGGAGAAAATGACAACGTGCAAGAAACCCTGAGAGGGGGAGTCGTGGCGATGATGGGAAATCCTTTTTCCGGAGGGGGGGGGGGGACAAAAGACGGATATGAAGCTGTCCGCCTCATGGGGTGAAAGGGTCGCGAGCCTGCAAAGGGAACGAGGGCAAAGAAACGAACTCTTTCCTAACCCCGGGGAAACAGTGGGGCGAACGGGACCGGACCAGGAACGTTATCCTATCACAAAATGGCTGTTGGGGAGGGCTTCGTATAGGGAAAAAAAAAAAGCGGTCTTAGTTTTAAGAGGAGGTGGACGTGCACAGGGAAAAAAAGACTACACTCCATTGGTGTTCGCAGAAGCTGGGGGGGGCCGTTGCGAAAGGGAAAAAAGGCGTGACTAGCTGTGGCTTGACTAGGGGGGGGGATAATCCTGTGAGTGTGGGAGGGGGAAAACGGCCACGCACGAGAACGCCACGAGGCTTGGAAAATGTTGAGTTGGGGACCTCAAAGGAGGGGAAGGAGGGAACTTTGCCTCCACCAGGGGGGGGATTTTTGCCTGGCACTGATGGGCAGTCTTGGACGGAAAGACGCCAAACAGTTTGGAGAGAGCGTTAGCGCAAGCGGGGAAAGAAGAAAATCTGCTCCGCATATTCAACGGAAGAGCCATCCGCGGCTAAAAAAGAATCTCTCACCACAAAGGAAAGAAAAAAAGAAAGAGATGCCTGGATAGTTGTCCGCAAAGCGGACCTTGAATATCGCCGGGAAGCAGAATCTTCCCCGATTGCAAAAAAAGGCCAACCTGATGGAGAAGGAAAGGGTCCAGCCTGACACTTCTCTCATCAAGGAAAAGAAAGAGGGGAAGGGGGGGCGGGACAAAAGGAGGCAATTCCCCGAGGAAAAAGGGGGAGTCCCAGTTCCAACTCCAATCCGATCCGAGTGAGCGTGGCGTGCCTCGTCTGAAAAAACCACAAAAATAGCCCCCTCATAGCGAGAAAAAAAGAGCGGGTCCGCCGGCCTCAGTCCTCTCCACGGGGGGAGGGGTCCGCCGCTTCTGAGAAGCCCGTCCGAAGATTCTGACCGGAACATTTGCCATTAAAAAAAACTTCTTCCGAAAAAAACTGCCCTGTAGGAAAGAAGCCCGCCGTTGCGGGAAGTCTCAGTATTGTAAGACGAGCGCCATCGGCGGTAAAAAAAAAAGTGGTGGGTAAGAAATCGACCGGGACGGCGGAAGGAAGAGCCCATTCTAGGGAAGGGGACAAAACAACTTATTCATAGCGGAGCGGGACCTCTCCAGAAGGAGGAGGAACAAAAGGATGGCTCCATCTTAGCAAAATTATTTAACCGGAACCGGGGTCTTGAAAGGGGGCAAGTCGCGCACAAAGGGACCAAGGTGAATTTCCCCACATGGGGGGGGGAGAAAGTTCCTTCGGTTCACACGGGAGAAGAAACGCGCCGTTAAAGGAAAAGGACGAATGCATGGCCGGGGGGGAGAAAATCTCACGGGATCTGAGCGTGAAGGCGACAACTCACGGGGGGCAAGGACTCTCCTCAAAGGAGGAAAGTCTCTTCCACATGCATGGGACAGCTTTGCCTGGGGAAAGAAGCTACATACCACACCCCAACACACAATGGGTTCGCTTAGGGGTAAAGAAAAAAAAGAAACATATCCACCCGCACCGGAGAGGGAAAAGGGAGGGCCAATGGGGGAAAAAGGGTCACCTATTTGGCGATCGAAAAGGGAAGGTCCTCATTTTTTTTTCAAGGGGGAGGGGGGAAGGCTGATGGCCTAGACTGCGGCGGGAACACATCTCGGGGGAAAAAAGAAAAAAAAAAAAAGACGTCTTTCATTCAGCGCCGATCAACCGAAGAAGGAACAACATCTCAGGTGGTATGTGGCAGTTAACGAAGTGGCGTTATACTCTTCAGAGGGAAAGAGGGGGGGGGGGGGGGGGGGGAGGGGGTGGGGCCGTTTTCACTTCCGGAGGAATAATCCAGTCAGAAACTTGCAACCTGACCAAAATGTGAGGGAAAAGGCATATGGCAATTTCATCCGGAAAACAGGAGACAGGGCGGAGGTTGTCACGGTCAAAAGGAAAACACATAGCGCATCCACTCTAGGGGGGAGTAAGGTCGCACGTATACAAGGGAGGAAGCTAGCTTGGAATGGGCCAAGGAATTTTTTCATCGATTGGGGGAAGGGGGAAGGAAAGCAGGGTGCAAAAAGTGTTGCACATCGTCGTGAAGGGAAGGGACGTTTGCCGGTCCTGGAAGCGATCACAGGTGTGGAACCGGCGGCGGGCTTGAGAAAGTGCAATGGTCATACCGGAAAGGAGGGGACAGAGCTTCGACCTGGACAGAAAAGGCCAGCTTGAGCGAAACGCGCACGGCTTGCTCAGGGATCGGGTACGAGAAGGAAAAAAACCAGCTGTCAGTCTCACGGGAAAGGGGAAGGTACCGAGGGACCGAGCGCATCAAAACGGGGGAACTTGCGCTGTGGTAAGGTACTTGCTCGGACTGGCTCATCTCCCAAAACTTCCCTTCGGCGGGTAAGATAAGTCGGGTTCCATGACCGTCGACGTAAGCTTGTACTCTTACCGAAGAGGGGGGCTGAGAGATGACCAGAAGGGAGCACCGCCACCTGGGGACAAGGAAATCCTTTCTCTTTCAGGAGAAAAGGGGAAGAGAGGGAGCTAGAGTGCCGGGAGAAAACCGTGGGGCACATCCTGCACCCAGACGCGTTGTACTGGAGAAAACGTGGTATATTAGGTCCGAAATCTCATTCATGACGCATCTTAAAGGAACTACTATTTCTTTTCTGAAGGAAAAGGTTGGGAACGGAAATTTCTCGGTCACCTTCTATAAAAAGAAAGGGCTGCTCGCCGCTTTAGGACGTGGAAAGGGACTAACGTTGAAGGAGGAGGC
>Ga0179593_1707807_pt1 | contig 14571 bp, 11 predicted proteins | sample CZODoug2_1_08_16_FD_185931 | JGI IMG/M metagenome (GOLD analysis project Ga0179593, IMG submission 185931) | Vadose zone soil fungal communities from Angelo Coast Range Reserve, California, USA - CZODoug2_1_08_16fungal (PacBio error correction) | ecosystem: Environmental > Terrestrial > Soil >...
AGGAGTTGTTCGGGAATGAGCAAAGGCAAGGATAGACACTGTCGCGCTCGGAAAGTGTCGAGTAACTTCGACGTACTGGGAGGACCTTAGCCTTTAAGAGGGGGGAAGGGAAAAGTTTATGTGTCACTTTCAATTAGCTGCTAGCGGCCTTGGAGAGCCAGAGCGAAACAAGAAAAAGGGTCGGCCCGACTGACGGGTTGTCCAGGAGTCAATTTACACGGAGGAAGAAAAAAACGCAAGCAATCTACAGCAATCTATCTAAAACTAGTTCAACCATGATTTAACGAAGGAACTTAAGGGGAGGGAAAGGGGCGTTATACTCATGAAATGAAGATCAGGGTTATTATCTATGGGAATTAGAGAAAATGGACCATGGGGGGATTCGGGATGATGCAGTTTTAACAAGACAAAGGAATTTTGGAGTAGAAAAAAGTTTCCTGGCGCCGGCTTGGCGATTTTTGCAAAACTTCCATAGGGTCGGACATAACTAGGGAAAGGGTAGGCATCCTTCAAGGGGAAAATACCGTGGGTGACACGGGGGAGTAGTCTCCTACGGGACTAAAGGGGGCCGCGTACTGTACAGGGATGAAAAAACTCGAGATTAGAGGGGGAGAGGACCTCTGAGACGATACAGTGCTCTGTCAACGCGTGCTTATTCCAAGGAATCCGAGCGCTTCTACCCGCCGCCCAAAAGACAGGCATCGTGGTCCGACGTCGCAATGGACTAGGAAATCGTCAACACGGGGCGGCAAGCCCACAACATCGACTCAGAAAAACAGTGCCATCAATCGCCGGCGAAGGGGTTATCCGCAGCTTCTATCTTGGGGGGGGGGGAAAAAAGGCAGAAGGCAGGTTCTGGAACGCCAAGCAGCGGGGTCTTCTTGAGCCACCAAAGGGGTGTGTCGATGCAAACAAAAAACGCGAAAGAAACTCCGCAAGGAAGGGCTCCGCGCGACGGCATCTGATTTCTTAATGAGGGGCACGCGCCGGATACCGTGACGTGGTAAAAGGGAACCCTGAGATGATCAAGAGTTCTCTCCTTTAGACAACACAGAGGGACGATACCGAAGCTGTTTTTTAGGGAAGTGATATTAATGAGTAGGTCGAAGCCGGAGTTGCTCACTTAAACGCAGTCTAACCCCCCCACCGTATAAACGAAATTAGTCGAGAAGTGCCGATCCAAAGGAAACGCCGAAGGGGATCAAAACGCCGGGGGACTTCTCTCCACTTCCCTCGGGGCATAGAAAAATTGAGTGTTTTCGGTCCAACGGGGGGAAAACTGGTTTCGTTGAGAAAGGGGGTGAAAGACAGCTCGTGCTTAATCATGTGCCGCTGAAGACCTGAATCGGGCGCGACAAGGGTGATAATGACAATATTCCTCCACGAATAGGAGGTATCGTAATTCAGGGGACAGCAAAAAAAAAAAGTGCTACGGGGCCGGGGGTGAGCCAAGAGAGAACGAAGGACAGGGGGGGGGGGAACATGGGGGCTAAGGCGGCTCCACGATTGCACGGCAAGAGTAAGAGGGGGGGTTCACTTGAAACGGTGCGGGCTCGAAACATCAGGAAAAGTTCGAATTGAGAGTAACAACACGAGAAACTTGAATATTGGAAGACGGCAACTGAGGGGACAGAAAAAGAGGGGTCGCGATGTCAAGGTTCACCAAGCAAGCAGACTGTCAAACGGAACAAAAAAGTAAAAGCTGGAAAAGGGTCGGTCTAACGACAAGGAAGTGGCGAGGAAGGCGCCCGAAGGGACTGAGGAACATTTTTCCTGGACAGTAAGGGTCGGGCTGGGATAAAAGAAAGAAAAGGGACGAGTGGGGGGTGAAAGGTTAATTAGACTTATCCCACGAGAACTTTATTGGGATTCGGGAAGACCAGAAACGGCGCGCAGCCAGCGCGAACAGGGGGGAAATTAGGGGGTGGATGACATACCAAACTCAAACGCTAAATGGATTGGGATAGAGAGAAAAGTCTGTGTGACTTGTGAACCGGTGGAAAAGAGGACCCTGCAAGGAAATTACAGGGGGAACTTCTCTCGGAACGGAACGTGAAAGAGTTCCACCCCTGCTGAAACCTTCATAATCGTTGGGGAAAAAAAAGAAGGTTTCGGAAAAAAGCCACGGGTCGCAGAAAGGAGAAAAAAACACTAAAAAAGACCTGCCGTTTGGCAATTGCATAGGCGAAGCGTGAGGAAGGGGTTGATATCAGCGTACTATGGATATAACTAAAAATAAACCAGTCTGAAACGGATCAAGGCAGGCCTAGGGCTCTTTGCCCAACACTAAGGACTCGTCTTCTACGAAGAAAAGCGAAATAAAAAGGAAAAGGCTAAATAGAAAGAAGGTTAAGGGTCGTGATTCAAAAAGACACGTAGCCCTATACAAATAGGGGAAAAAGGATTGTCAACAAAGTCTAACTAACCGTTTAACAAGAGAATTAAGAAGAAAAAGGACATTCAAGGGGTCACAAAGACCGAGAGTCAGCGGCTCCAATCAAAACAGGGAAAACCTGAAAAGGGATACGACCATAGAACGTTGGCGAACGGCGAGGAACATGGAAAATCTACGTCAACACCCACGAAAGGAAACCAGAGGGAGGGGGACGGATTGCATCAGAGAAAACAAGAGAGGGAATGGCCTGATAAAAAAAGAACCGACTAAATCGTAACCTGGGGGGTTTTTCGCGAAGCCGGGGGAGGGCGGAACTGGAAAGGTCGACATTCAGAGGGGGACGAAAGCTACAAATACGAGATATGCCGATTGGGTACGGGGTGACAACAAGCAATTGAAACTTGGCAATTGGTTGAGAGTACAGCGAAAAGACGCCCTGAAAAGGAAAACAGTGCGCCGCCTCAAAAGTCGTGATCTCCAAAAAAAAAAAGGGAGGAGAGAGAGATACGATACGGGGGACAGGGTAGAAAGGCTCGAAGGTTCTCTTACAATGTCGCTGGAAGCGGGACCCAATGTAAAGTTCGGGAATATGTGAGTAAAAGAAAATACTAAAAAAGTATCAATGAGGGGATCTAGCTTGTGAAGGGAAAAGAAAAAGGAAAAAGCCCGGATTCGACGAAAATCAACAAGTAAAATAGCGGCGTAGGTACGGTGGGAGAGAGCCAACACCATTGAAATAGATGGGGGAGATCAAGCCACCGATTGAAGATGATGGGGAGTGGTGTAGGGAAATGCTCCTAGCCAATACCGCTGAGGCTCGTCTTAGAAAAGCAAGCTGGGGGAAGTGAGGGGCTCTTACCGGTTTAGGGGGAGGGGAGCAACACCACAGATGAGGAGAGGCACCTATGGTAGCAGGGGGGTCGAAGGGAGTATAGTTCAAACTGTAGGGAAAACTCGGGTACTCCGGGGCAATACAATACGTCAATGATGCGGGGCAACCGGATCAAGACAAATCAAAATTTCGCTGGAAATGTGGCGGTCGCAGCATTCTAAAATCAGTGGGGGTGGGGCAAAACAGCGACCTACCGCCCTTCGGATCGGGTCCCAGGAGGGGTCTCGGTGGTAAACAGATCCTTCGCTTGGAGAGTCATACATCTGGAACCATAGAAGAGACTACAATTGACATCCGACTGTGGGAAGTTGGGAAAAGGAACCAGATGGAAGAAAAAACTGCGCTTAAACCCTAGAAGGTTGGAATCGATAAAGGGGGAAAGGGGTACTTCACCTTCGACCTATAGTATTGTTCTCGACATGGCGTTTGATGAATTAGGCAAGAAAGACAAAAATTCACTGACCATTAGAGGATCCATCCATTCAGTGCTGGCACCTAGGGTATGGGGCATCCAAATATACAAATTGCGAGGGGCTGGACCTGACTGGATGCCACGAAAAGAAATTTTTGCTATTGGGAAGGGGGGTATTAAAAACCGGGCACTAACACAGAAATTTAAAATCAGCAATTGAAGGTGGAAAATGCAGAAACAATTAGGGGAAAACAAGGCAGTAACCTTCCACATTTGTAGAACCTGGATAGGAAGGGAGAAAGGGGGTGAAAAAATGCAGCTCAGTGCCGCGGGGAGAATTGCGACTGGGTTTTCGTTGAGACTTAGGGTGGGAACACTTGGTCAAAGGGGACTCTCGACCGGGAGTGCGTGTGGAAAAAAAACGATAAGCCATTCAAACCAAAAGATGAAGGTTCTGACAGCTCTTGTGCAACAACCCACGCTGGTAGAAGGGGGAATTCTGATTGTCAAAAACCGAAGGGGAATTCGGTTTTCGCGGGTCCCGATAGACTCAGGTTGGCGATCGGGATCCCTTTGGCGATACCAACGTACCAATTTGCCTCTTGCTACTAAGTGTAACGCTGAGGAGAGCGTGGAATGTAATTATCCTGGGTGTATGGGGGGGAACATGCCCAGAGGTCGTGTGGTCATATGATAAACATATAGGGGTTAAACAGTCGACGAACACGTCAAAGATACGGGGGGGAGAAAAAAGAAAAGGGTAAACGTACCATCGTCCGAAAGGCAAAGCGGAGTCTGAGAAAATACTCCGCTATTCTACGGGGGGTACGAGAGGAGGGAGATGACCGCCGAGACGACGTCGCACCATCGATCAAACTTCAAGAAAAATAGTATGCAGATAGTTAGGGGAGAAGCCTAGAAAGGGTTTGGATACACGGGAGGAACTCGCTTCAAAAAGTACGTCGAGGAACACTTGAAAAAAGACGGGCGACGGCGCTCCGCTTCAGGCGGAATAGTGTAGGAAGATTCCGGCGGGGAATAGTGGAGGGAGGAGGGTGGAGCAAATCGACAACACCCACTGGGGCTCCCAAGCTGGGGAAAAAACGGAATCGGTCGCTCCACCAGAGGTGTAGAGCAGGCAGGACACAGAGAGCTGTACGCGTAGGAACGGACTCGCCGGCCGATTCTGGGGCACGGGCCTAACAGAACGCTTGCGGGAGGGTTGTACGGGGCGTGACAACGCGAAAGGAGAGGTATACGGTGCCTGATGGGTCAACAGTTTGAGTAAGGGAGGTAGGATAGCAGGGCACCTCTTAAAAGAAGAGTGCGGCCTGGAATAAAGAGAGTAGCCGCAACAGCATAAACTGCGTGAGGGGAGGGGGAAAAAGAGTACACGATCGGATGCAAGTCGCGACCAACAATCCTCGGATATCCCGAAGAAAGGACCATTGGTGTCGCATCCTCACGGGGGACTGAGGAAACGCAAAAAGTGTCAACCCAATGGTTCTATGGGCAGCGATGGAAAGACCAACGGATGCATGTCGAAGTGGCTGGAAATTTTGAAAAAAAAAGAGAGGAATAAGGGAAAGTCTGGGGAACAGGGGCGCGGCACGATGAGGAGAATGGACGAACGGCCTTCTTAGACGTGAACCACTGAAAGGAAAGAAAAAGAACCAATTCATTAACGAAGACACTCCACGAAAAACCGAATCTCTACGAAGGGGAGAAGAGAAACGAGAGAGGAGAAATGGCTTGCCGCGCTTGCTAAGAGGCTGAGGGGCCTCCAAGACGTGCTGCGACGGGCAAGAAAATTACGTGAAGACCGCAAGGAAATCAATCTTTGAAATTTCTTGAAAGAAGTTTAAAAAGACAGAGAAAAGACCGCGCCAGAGATTGGGAAAGAGTGCAATACCGCAGGTGCATTGAAAGGTAAACACCCAGCCGTCGGCCGGGCCGAGACTAAATGAGCGAGCCGCCGGGGAGAAGGGAGGAAAGGGAGAAAAAGTCCAGAACACCTTCAAGTAGAAAAATCATCTCAACGAGGGAAAGATATAATTATTGCTACGGTGGGATGGAAATATCGTCACTTAGACCGCCCTGTCGGAGAGAGAAAGAGGGAGGAGGAATCGGGGGCCGACGTCAGGGAGCTTGGGGGTTCACAACCCTTTCGTCAGCAGAGGATCTCTGTAGAAGAATAGGCCGCGAATTCAATGGGAAATTAAAAAAACAGGTATGAAACCTCTTCTTAATTGGAGCTTCACGGAGTAATTCGTGACGTTCGTACGCGCAAGAAGCACTTAAGCTCTTGGGAAAAAGGAGACCAGAAAAGGAGTAGGAGCGCGTCATCGAAGGGCTGGACGGACGCTTCGTGATAAAGGGGAAGGAGGGGATGGTTGTGTAGCGTTGATTCATAGGTAATGAATTGGAGTGATGAAAGGGGTGAGTGGGTTGATGCAGCCTGAGAAACTGAGTCAATCGGAAGGAGAAAAGCGGGTTTGGATCGTAATAATGGTTGGGGAAAAAACCGACAGGAACGTAAAAAGACGAGTTTCTGAACGGGTCAGAGGCCCAATACAGTGGAATACACACGGGGGGTGAAGGTCGGTAGGCTAAGGATACGACTGTGTTACGCGGCGAAAAACCAGGGAAGAGGAATGTCTGTATGAAATAGATAAATGCTAACGCGTAAGAGGGGCAGCACTATACGGTATTGCTACATAACGCGTTGAGGGAAACGGAAATGCTCTGGGCCGCTAGTCGAGCTTCACGTAAGAAAACTCCCACTCACGTGGAGGGGAAAAGTAGAAAAGAAAGGCGCTAAATCAAAAAGAGGAAATCTCAAAGCAAGCCTTCGATCCTGAAAACAGATGGCACACAATGAGGGAACACGACGCGTTCGTGCAGGGACGTGAAACATCGCCTGCGAGAAAAGTTCTAAAGAAAAACGCCAGGACTCGAATGCGGGGAGCCGCGTGCATGTCGAGAGGAGGCACGGCTCAGTGGGGAAGAGGCGGTGATGATTTCGTCGAAACGGGGTTTGTAATTCGACCAAATCGAAAAGATTGCCATAACCCGGGATACCCTGCCATCGAGAAAAATCTTATGGGGAAAAAGGGAGCACACAAGCCGTCGCCGTGAGAGGGAAGCAAAGAGACGTAGGAAAAAGCAAGAGTGCTCAGTGAGTCAAAAAAACTGGAGGCTCCAAAAAGTCTCGAATAGTGTTCAGGGTCTTGATAGGAAAGGAGGGGGCCGTCGCCGCGCGGGCGTCGCTTGCCGGTCGTCACCACCCCGGAGAATCCGCTCAAGCGGCCAGATTCTCTAAGTCGCTAAGAAGGAAAGTCACCTTCCCATGATCCGTGATCCCCTAAGTAGGAGACTTTGAAGGAAGCGCCCGCCATCTTGTTTTCTTGAGCTTTTGGGGATGGGACGTGGTCACGCTATTCGGGAATCAGTTATCGATCCAGATGATAACTGCCAGAAGGCTCTACAAAGGGCCCAATAACACAGGATAATGACGAAAAGAATGGAAGGGGGCGTCGTAATTCGAGCGGGAAGAGGGCAAAATGGGCTAGGGCAAGGGGTTGCGGTACCAACAGGATCGCCGTCATGGGAGAGGGGGACCCATTGTTTGGGCTAAAGAAGAAGAGGGGCATGGCGCCGATGCACCTATTCGGGTGCGTCAGCAAGGTCTCGTTGGCACTTTAGGGCGTTCAATTGAAAGGAAGAGAGGGGAAAAAAGTTGAATAAAGGTTGATGGCTCGATCTGCAAAAAGAAAAATCGGGAGGGGATGTAACTTGTCCCAGGGTCATGCAAAAAAACGCAGAAGGGGGGCCACTGACCAAGTCATTCGTACCTCGACAAAAACACTGAGCATGGGAGACGTCAGGAAGGAGGAGAGACACAACTTTGGCCGGGACTGTTGCTTGACGGTTTCGAAGGAGAAACGGGAGGCCTCGATGCGATTGTGGGTAGGGGGGTGGTCGCCCGCTGGAACTAAGGAAAGAACAAGTCCAATGAATTGGTGAGTAGGGAGAACGCATGCGGAACTCCGAAAGACCGTGTATATTGTGATTAAAAACTCGGGGACCCTCACCTGAATTGGATGCATGCCTGAACGGGAACGGGGGTGTGGGGAATAGGAAGGTGTTCCGCAGCGGAAGGGGGGGAAAGCCCACTTCGGCGACACGGTGAAAGGAATCCAAAAGAAACGAAAAAACGCAGCGTTGGAGGCGGCAGGTTCTTGACGATCAACGGAATAAAACACAAACTAGCCATGCAGGGGAACCGACGAAAAGCACGGAGTGCAGTAGGGAGAATCAGCTGGGACTCTGGATACAAGATCAACAGGGGAAAAAAAGCGACACCAAGGGGGAAAAAACAGTCGCTGTTGGACACCCATTTACGCGCTAGATAGGCAGGGAATGCCACCCCAGCACATTCAAAGAGAGAAATGAAGCTTTTTCGTTATCCGGGCAAGAAAGACATATTGCCCGATGACCCAGGACCCGACCGACAGCCTTCGAAAAGTTGAAAAAAAAAAAAAAAGCTTAAGAAATCGAGCGCGAAGAGGGGCGAGGACCATCCCTGAGCCCTCATCAAAACTAAAAATAAATAACAGAAAACAACACAACTCTGGAGGCTATAAAAATAGGGCGGATTTGGCCGCGATCCATGAGCTCTAGAGTAATAACAAGAAGTACACCGGGGTTCGGCTGGGGGAAGTCAGGAAAGTCGCTTTCAGGGCTGTTGTTGTCAAAACAAAAAAGAAGGGGCGCGACTGTTTGGTGGACGGGAAAGAACGGGCGGGGAACGTTCAGGCGAACCTTCACAAGAGAACCTACCGGGGAAGCTGCTGAGGGGGGCGGTATTCAGAAACCAGCGGAGAAATGTGTCCGTGGGGGTTAACAGCGAAGCAGCAGAAAGCGGGGAAAAAAATAAAGCAGGCCTGATAGCGAATGAGAGTGTCGAGAGAAAAAACACCCAAGGAGTGGGGGAAAGAGAGCGATCAATAAAAGGGGTAGAGAACCCTCGTTAACTCGTGCCTCGCTGGAGCGGGGCGACCAAGGAATTCTATTGCTTGGTGAGGAAAGGACAGGCATAAGGGATCAAGGGAGGCAAGCAATATTGGGGGTTAAGGGCGCCCAGACGAAGGGACGCCAAGGAGAAAAAGAAACAGACCAAAAAAAACAAAAAAAAACAAAAACCGGGAGCCGCTTGGCGCGGTCCTTTTTCGGGGAGAGGACGCAGAAGGAGCGGATGTTTTATGGGGAAAGAAGGGAGAAACTCCTCGGGGAGTAAGTCGGGTCCGTGTGAGAAGGCAGGATCACGAGGGGAGCAAAAAGAAAGCGTGCGCGTCGTAATAAGGGTTGTCAGTTGAGGCTCGTACCGGGGATTGTCGTCATCGAGGAGCTTGGGCAGAAAGGAGAACTATAAGGGAGAAAAGGGGGGAAAATGTAGTAGAAGGCGGACGAGTAACTCTTTTCCTTGCCAGGGTCGGCTGGCGGGTGGACCGGGGGAAAAAAAAATGGAGCTTGGAGAGGAATGTAAGGCAGTCGAGCATATCGAGTGAAACAGGGTGGGAAAAAATCAAACAGACGTCCGAACCCTTCGGGTCGGACCAGTCCCTGGTCGCGGTGGTAAACCGATAAGGAAAAACGGGAAACAATAGGCGGATCCATCGATAACACTGAGGGGCAATGGGAAGGGGGGCAGGGGAAAAAGCTGTGTAGTGGTAGAGGCCGTCTCGGTAAACAGCGATCCCGCCTCCGATGAAAGGGGAAAAAAGAGGGCGGTGGTAAATCACAAGTCCGAGCGAAGGGAACAAGGTGAAAGTTGGCGTCCCTTCAAAATTACACAGGGGCAAGTCCAAGACGTTCACGTTCAGGCAGGCGGGAAAGGAGAGGAGGGCACAAGATTGAATCCAAATGACCGGTCCGATGGAAGGGGACCTCAGTGAAAATCCAAGAATCAAAGTGGAGGGCCGTGGGAGAAAAAAGACAGGGGCACCCCAGAGTAATCCCGGGGGAAAAAAATTGAAAGCCAGCCCGTCAAAGGCAGTGACCGGCAGGGGGGGGGAGAGATTCTGGCGCCGTCGAAAAAGGACGATGACCGTGCCAGCTCAAGGGGATGGGGCAAGAGAAGGAGTGGGTAAGTGACAAAATGAGCGGCGTTGGTGCCACTAGAACAGGGACATCGCGAAGAACACGATGATTGCGTACTGAAACTTCGGGGAAGCCATTCCAACCCTATCAGGAATCGTGCTGGCCGTCGAAGGGGTCAAAATTAAAAACGCCTTAAATAAAAGATAGCGGCTTGTGAACAAAAAGGCGGGCGCGGGAATTAAAAGGCGCTGTCTCCCCCCAAAGGGGGGGCATCGGGCGATCCTTGGATCGAAAAAAGAAAAAAGAAAAATTGGGTGCGAGGGGCGCTACGATGGACATCGAGTCGCGGAGTGTCAGGAGCCCTGATGTTCCCCATTTGGGAAGACAAACGGGGGGGACATGGATTCAAGATGAAAATGGGAGCATACTGTCGTGACCTCGGGGGAAAAGATATAAAAAAAGAAGGAAGAGGAAGCACCCAGCGATCAGACGAAGGGCTGCTTCCGGCTGGGCGGCCGAGCTACTAGTCAGATCGCGCGGGAGAAGGTGCTACTAGGAAAGTATCTAGGACCTCCGGAGGGATGACGTAGGAAAAAAGACGATCCTTCACACAAAGGTCGAGGCGGTATTCGGAGACGGGGGGGCTCACCTTTTGGTGAATCACTGGCTCTGAACTAAAAAAGAAAATGGCTCATAAAAAAGGGCACTGGAGAAAAGAGTCTCTTTCCTCAAGACGAATCCGGAATATTTTCCGCAGCGAGGGAAAAACGTTTTTTCTGCTTTTTGTGGAGAAAACTGGGCTGCAAATAACAGGCTTCTTCACTACATCGTGCACGCTCGTCGGAGAAAAAGTGAAAGAGGTCGTCTCACAAGCACGGCAAGAAGAGCTGTACTGGTCGTAACTGGACGAGAGGAAATCTATGTGGATGGCCACTGGAAAAAAAAAAGAAACTCGATCGGTTTGTCAACAGGGAGAAGGAACAAAATTCTCTGACGCTGGACGTTGTCAAAACCCGTCGTTTTCGACAGGAATCTTGATGGACCTGGGAGGCTTGAAGGCAGGACGAGCTCAGCGGCAAAGTATCCGGGGAAAGAGATTCTATTTGGAAAGGAAAGGGGGGGGCGTGAATTCAAGTAACTCGACAAAATAAAAAGAGGTAGGGGGGATCAAAACGGACGCAACCAGGTGTGAGCCAAGTACCAATTCGGAAGAAGAGAGCTAGCCTTTCACCAAGGGTAGGGAAAACATGGATGGCTAGGCGACGTGCAGAAACGGTTGAATGATCTCCGGGTGCAGACGGGCAAAAATCTATTGGAACAAAAGAACCGGTAAACAGCTCAGTTGTGACGTATGCACGGTTGAAATTGCATGGGAAAGTGCTTAGTACGAAGACTCTCTCACGCTAAGAAAAACTACTAAGATCATCTAGACCGTCAGCACCTGACTTTCCACGCTTGAAATACAGAAAGGGGAGGGGGAATTTAAGAGTGGGGGGATCCAAACTCGCGGACGCGCGCCACCGCCACGAAAAAGGGGAAAACGGGACACCTGCGCCAAGTAAATGCATCCATCTTGGAGAGGGTGGAAGGGGTAAGAAAGAGTCCTCAGATCCTCGCCATAAGGGCAGATGATGCAAGTGTCCAGCTTACATGGGGGGGGAGGGCAAGCGTACAAACGCCCGGGGCGTCGCAAAATCCGAGGGGGGGAGCGAATATTGCAAAAAAAAACAATTCACAAAAAAAATTATGAGTTCCTTCTGAAGTCAAAGGCCAGCGACCACCGGCAGTCAAGAGCGAGAACAACAACACCGGATTATGGAGTAAACTAACGATGAACGTTTTTTAAATATGGGGCTTAAGGTCTAATCAGGAAAAAAACGTCGAAGATGTCGAGGAAAGGGGGAGGTCGCCTGGCGGGGGATTGACAGGAAGGAACACACCCATTTCCGGTCACGGCTTAGGGAGCGATCTCTGGATCTAGGCTCGCGAAAAATGGGCACTCGCAAACCAGACGGAGAAAAATGCTTCACTTACTTGGCCGAAAGGGAAAATCGTGACGGAGCGCCAGCAAGGCGACAAAGGGTGAGTGGGGGAAGGATGGACCTCTTTCCAGGAGGGAGCATTCACGGCAAGGAGGACGGCGGAAAGAAAGCGGATCCGTAAGGCTATCGTGATGAGATGTGGAAATATTCGTATACGAACAGTTGAGTGCTTATCGTCAGGAATGGGGTGACAAAGTGGAGGGAAGTCCTGTTTGCCGGATACTTAGACAAAGATACCGTAGGACAGGGGCGGGGTGCGATCTTAATAGATGGTTTGCACCGGAAAAGAATAGGAACCACAAGGGGGGAGGTGACGGCTCCGCAGCAAGGAGACCATAAAGTTTAAAGACATGGGCACGGTCGGGGATCGAAGGGGATGGCTAAACAGTGTTCTCCTGGGAGGGATTGAGAGGGCAAGAGTAGTTAGGGGGGCCGAATTCTTCGAAGATAAGGTAGTCGGCTGTAAAACACGCAAAGCGCATAAAACCAATGACAAGACGAAGCCGAAGGCGTGAGACGGAAGACCCCACGAGGAAGACGGGGGTGGAGGATCACCGAAATAGTGACTACCAAATCCGAAGGTGGAGGACGTCGTCAAGAAAGCACTCGCGGGCCGCCCTTCGAAAATAAGTCGGGGGGGACGGACGTTAGCAATCATAGAAAGCCTGGGAGAAAGGTATACGAGCAAATAAATAAGGGTGTGATTGCACGGGGACAATCTGGGGAAAAATGACGAGGCTGAGGGCTGAGTCACGAAGGCGGTGGATTATTAGGGGAGGACCGCCCAAGGGTGTTGTCGGTTGCGGAAAAGGAGAGAAAAGTAACCCAGCCGGGAGAAACGCGCGGGGGAGACAATCGAAACGGTTTAGAAATTCGGCGAAACCGCGGGTAAGTCGAAATTGATGTGGACCGATAGGCGCACTAATCTTGAAAAGAAAGTGACTCAACAAAACACCACGACGGCAGACGACGGGCATCGAATAGCCGGGGGGGGGGCGTGGAATTCAGCTGAAAGGAAAAAAAAAGGGACGGGAGGGAGACGGCGGTCCATCGACTTGCATTCTTCACCCAAAGAGGACCCCGCTCCGAGAAGAGGCTGCCAGAAAACTGCAGAGCGCCGTGAAAAAAGGGAGGATGGGGGACTGGGAAAGCGGAAGAGAAGGTCTCGTTGATCTGACGGGGGGGAGCGGGAAGGTGGGTAAACGACACTAAGGAAAATGGGTTGAGCGGGATGGAATAAAGGGGGGAAAAAAAAGCGTGGGAAAAGGGGGGGGAAAGACACAAAGGAAGTTATAAGAAAATGCAGAAGGTGCGGCGGAGAAAAAGAAGGCCTGGCATATGGCGGAATTGGAAAAATATTGACGAAGGGCCGATCGACACCCATTGTGGCGACCGAAGGCCGTCGCAAGAAAAACCGGGGGGTCTGACAAGGAAGGAACAGTTGGGAAAGAATTTCATCGGGATTTGGGGGGGAAGACTGGTACAGCACAGAAAGGGGTGGGGAATGGCTAAAGAAGGAGTACGATCCCTCGTGGGGGGAACGATGGGAAGGGTGACCATTTTGGTTTGGGGAAACAAATCCTGCTCGACTGTCAACACCAGCAGAAATGGTACCGGAGGGACGAAGGCGCGGGGGGCATCGTCAGGGTAAGATCGGAATGACAAAATGTGGCCGGAAGGGGAAAAGTGAATCGTGCTAAGGGGCTCAAAAAATGCGAGGTTGGAAAACTAGGGTTGGCTTTTGTCGTACCCGGCATTGATCTACTTCCACAGAAAAATTTTGGTGATTTGGGGGTCACTCACTCCCTGGGATCAAGGAGAAAGGGGAGATTTTATACTCCAATCGGTGCAACCGATGGATTGGGGGGGGTATCAAAGCCTGAAAGTCACTTCCTTGGGACGGGAGAAGTGTGTTAATGGTCCAGGAAAGAATTCCATCGAAGGTGTACGGTCCACACCGGAAACAAATGAAAAATCAAGGGGTGGGTTGGGGAGTGCGGGAGCGCCGGGGTTTCAAGAACGAGCAGGGAGAGAAAAAAAAAAAAGATACACGGCATGGTGAAGCCGTTGGGTGACCAATGGCATCGGGGGAAAGTAGATTCTTAGCGCTGTAAGCCGCTAAGGATCCGGACCAAAGCGAACTGGGACCGGGGATCCATCGGAAGAGCGCTGTTGCTGAACCCATTACAGCAAACTATATGCAGACTGGCCGAGGAAAAATCACATGAAAGGGACGAAAAATCGTAAGGGCCCGTGCCGGTCACCCAAGGAGGGCCCTATCCAAAGACGACCTTCCAGCAATCTACGGAAACTAGACTCGTAGAAAAAGGACGCTGAACAGGACTGGGCAAGAAGAAAGGGAAACAAATCAGACGGTAACACTGACAAAAGTCTACAATCCCGCAGTGGAGCCCGGCGGATCCATGGGGAGCCTCTACTCAACGAAGAAAATAAAGTAAAACTAAAAACGGCTGGGAATCCTCAAGGAGAAAAATGCTGGGAAATGGCTGGGTGTGCGCACAACGAAAGGAGACGAATCGGTCGAGGGGGGAAGAGGTTCCTAAAGCGGCATCTCAGGCTTGTCGCCTTCAAAACTATTTGAACGAGCCCCTACCGGGAATCCAGTAGTCGATGTGTAGCGTATGAGGAAAACGATTGGGGGCCCTGGGGTAAAAAAAAGGCGCAAAGGATACGAAAAAAAAGAGGCCTTCATCTGGAAGCGGAGCGG
>Ga0179593_1815826_pt1 | contig 14571 bp, 12 predicted proteins | sample CZODoug2_1_08_16_FD_185931 | JGI IMG/M metagenome (GOLD analysis project Ga0179593, IMG submission 185931) | Vadose zone soil fungal communities from Angelo Coast Range Reserve, California, USA - CZODoug2_1_08_16fungal (PacBio error correction) | ecosystem: Environmental > Terrestrial > Soil >...
TCCATGGGACAGAGGAACGGAAATTCCAGTCTGAAGATGGTCAAAAGAATTTGATACTGCAGTCCATCAAAAAGAAGAGCTGTCGGAATTTGATATGGGAGAAAAAGAGACTAGTCCTTGTGTCGATTAGACTCATAAAACGAGGGGTGAAAGGAAGGGAAAGCGGCATAATTCTCTATAAGAGGGGGGAGGTGGGTGCTAGAGTTTGGGGAAAAGGGAAGGTTTCCATTTCTTGACGTGGAGGCCCATATCACTCCCAACGCGGATCAGGGTTTCTAGAGCGAGGGGGGGAGGGAGAAATGCAAATGCTTTCATCGGAAAGAGAGGGTGGGTCGCTTCGCGAATGGCGGCTGCAACAGTCCGGCGGAAAGGTAATGCCAACTCTGAAAGGAGGAGGGGAAAGAGGGACGCATTTGAAGTCAGAGAAAACGTGGAGGGGATACAGTCTCGACCGGAAAAGATCCGCACCCACTTAAGGCCGTTCTCGGAGAGATGAAGGGCGTACAAAGGGTGAGAGGGATCCCGGCTTTCTTTTCCTTCCGGGGGAAAGATGGGGAGTAATGGAATCGAGGGAGCAAAACCTATCTCGTAGTCCTGAAATAACGAAGGTCAAATGAAATGAGGAGGGATAATAACCAGTATTCTCCAAAGGGGAAGGACTATCGTAATGATCCTATCTTTGAGAAGGGGGAGAGGCCGCTGCAGCCCATGCCAGATGGACGAGTAAAAGAGACCGTCTAAGTCCAGAATCCGTGGTATCGCGGCCGGAGAAAGGGGGATGATCGCCGTCGGTATCTTCACTTCGGTGGTGGCAAGATCCAAAGAGAGGTAAATCAAAAAAAAAAAAAAAAAAAAAAGGTGTGGAACAGATGGACTTTCTGGTTCGGACCTGGCAGTCGACCGGCACCAAGGGAGCCTAATTTGTTCCATCATCCAGAAAAAGGTGGAATACTCAAAGGCCTTGCCGAGAAGAGTCCTACTGGATCTGATGCTTTCGGCGGTGACTCGTAGGAGCGAATCCTACTAGCCCAAAATGGCGAAGATGGTGCTCTTAACCCCCGAGAGGCGCGATGGGTTCCATAAAGGTTACGGTCAAGGTGGTGCTGAAGAGGTTAAAGAAGGGGAATGATCATTGGATTAGCCAGTCTTAAGCGAGCTGTGGTGGGGGTAGCATTTTCCTTCTCGACAGGAGCTGGCCAGACCGAGGGCGTAAGGAGAAGGTGCCTCTTCCGCGGGGGGGGGGGGGGGTGGGACTGAAGTGTTGGGACCTCCGATGAGTTCATTACTTAGAGGGTGGAATCTCTTTTCGATGAAAGATTCGCATGGACGAATAAGCAAAAGAATTGGGAGAAAAAGTTTTCATCGCTCAATTTAATGGGGGGGGGAGCTGGTCGGGGCAGTTAATGGAAAAGAGTCGGGGGATAGTTAGCAGAGAGGTAAACTTTGTAACTCCCCTGAATCGAAGGGAGAGTGTGTCCCACCTGGTTAATTAATGAGATGGGGGGGGGAGGAGGTTCAGTTTATCCTTGAAAGGAGTAAGAGGGGAAGCCTCCAGAAGGGGGACAGTTCCCCTCTAGCTGGGCAGAAAAGTGAGGTGGGAGAAAAAGGGGGCTGCGTCAAAATCTGACAATCTGGTAATTAGTCCTTGACTCGATATGCTTCTCTATCTTCAGAAGGGAAATGGACCATCTTGGGGGGGACAGGTCTTCTAATCGGTCAATCAAACTCTCTTTGGGACGAGGATGTCATTGGGGGGGATACCGACTGGCTCTTCATACTATAGACTAGGTCTCTCCTGTCTAAAAAAGGGGGAGAAAAAGGAGGGGCGAGTGGGGGGGGGGGAGACTTTACTAAGAATACTTCAGAACATATGGTCCATCAAGGTGGGAGGGTCAAAGTAGGACTAAGTCCTATGGGACCGCATTATTGAGGCCCTGGAGAAAGGAAAAAGGAAAATTCGCGTCTTGACGGGGGAGCATATTATCATTCCTAGGGGGTGCAGAATATAGGGCTGGCGAGAGTTTCCCCACGGCAAAAAGGAAGAAAAGTCTTTCATTATTGGGAAGAAAAAGAGGAGCTAAATTCCTTTAGTGGGGGCGTTTGCATCTAAATTTCGTTTCCTACAACCTTCAACGACCCAGACTATCTTGCGGGCGAGGGTGTGCTTATTTCAAAGAGAGGAGGAGATAAGAATGCAGGGACTGTGCTGAGAGGGAAAAAAAGCGAGACTCAAACAAACAGGGAGTAGGAAGGAGAGAGATATTTGAAGCCATGAGGTCCCATTTAAAAGGGCTCGGTATATCGAGGGGGAGGTGAAATCCGCCAATCGCCAAAATAGTCTTGGCTGTGAAGGCTGCGCACCGAACTGGTAGCACTCCTCCATCACTCCAGAAGAAGGAGACGAGATCAATCAGAGTCTTTGCATCGTACGTTTGGACCCTCTCTCTCCTGAAAGGAAAAAGAAATGGAAATATGCTCGAGAAAAACTTCCTCTACACTGAGGAGAAGCAAGGGAGACATGCTAAGGGCTGGCGAGCATAGCTGTCCCATACGATTCGCAATAGCGCACACCTTCTTTTCTGAAAAGAGGAAAGGAGCTTAGGGAATGAAGCCGGCCGAAGGCCCCACTCTCGGAAAGAAGGGGGAAAGGACCGCGAGCGGACCGGCGGAAAGAGAGTCCAAGACGATACCAGGGAAAAAAGGGCGACAACCCGCGAGTGGTGGTGAACAGAGTATATTCGTACGAAAGAAAAAGACAAAAAGAGGGACGATAATTTAATGTTTTTTGCACTATCTCTGAAGGAAGAAAAAAGAAAAATTACAGAGGGGACTCATGAATCCAAATGGTCGCCCCAATCACGGAGGAAAAAAGCTAGAGGGAAGTTCAATGAATTTCGCATACAACAGGAGGGTATGATGCAAATACTTAAGGGAGGGAAGAGAAAAGAAAAGTGTTCGGTTCATTTCAAGAGGACAAATTAGGGCGATTTTTCGAATGGTCGTTCGGAAGACGAAATGGATGAGGAGCAAAAGTATGTCGGAGACGACGATTTCCAGTATAGGCACTCCCAGAAAGAAGGACGATGCCAATTGGGGGAGTAACTCTTGTCTGGCTTTTCGAGGAGAGAAGGGGAAACTGGCAAAGGGAAACGGACAAAAAAAAAAAGAAGGAATGAATAAGAAAGCCGTAGGTCATACAAAAACAGAGAAGGAGTCTACGATGACAAAAAAAGTTTTGAATTTCTTGCCATCGGAAGAAAGGGGCTAACCGACAGATAGAGCGCCAAACAACCGCTCGCTTAGCTGTCGGAGGCGAGACTTTATAAGGGCAACCTCATAACTCAGGCAGTAGAAACGCCACGGAAATCTGTTAAAGGGAAAGATTGAAGGGACGAAAGCTTTGCGCTCGTCGGGACTACGAGTCATATCAAAGCATCAAGCCCTGCGCGTCGGAATAGGTTGAGAAAATCAGCAGAAAGGAGAAGGGAGGTAAAAACCGGATGCGACCCATTCGGCCTTCCAGGGTCGCTGTCCACAGAAAAACATCGTTCGTCCACCAAATTGGATTTCCCGCAGGGGAACAGCGTGAAATTTCAAGGGAGGGACGGAGAAAGCAGATCGCCGCGAGAAAGGATTCTGGATTCGAAGGTCGATTTGCAGGAGGAGGGAAGGGGTAGAAACGACTAGCGGCATCTTACCCCTCCCCCTGCAAACACATCGTCCGGGCAAGGGGGAGTGAAGAGGCGGAGAAGTTGAGAATCCGTATTATCCTTCCCTCGACAAAAAAGTGACCAGTGCTTTCTTAAGGAAGGGAAGAAGGGGTTTGGGGGGCGAGGCAGAGGGACGACAAAAAGAGCGACTTGGACTGCCCGGACGGGATCGAAGGAGCCTGTGTCCGCCGAAGCTCTCCTCGGCACACAGGGGGGGGTGCGGATCGGGGAAAAACCTGTAATTTAAGGATGGGATTAAGAAGAAAAAGGTCTGACTGACCCGAAGGCATTGGACGATGGGTCACTTCAGAGCCGGCAGCGCATTCATGGAAGACGTGGAGGGATCAGTACAGCCCGCCATAGAGAAGGCCAAAACATAGGGAAAAGCCCCATTTGATTGGGCCCAAGCCCCTCTCTATCTAACATGGGGGGGGGGGGGGTTTAAACGATCCGCGTGTCGCCATCTGGACGAGGAAAGGAGGGGAAAATATTGAAGGGTAAGACGAGCAACCTAGGAGCATTCCGGACCGACCGAGGAGGACTCTTGAGCGTTGTTAGCGAGCGAATCCGACACAGCGGCACATGAGAACACCTGCGCAGCGAAATATCCAATTGGCCATGGTGCCGGGAAAAGAGGTGGGAGCACCCATGGGGGAACATCACGACATTTAATGAATTTCCGTTTAATCAAAATGAAAGAGAGACAACAAAAAGATAGGGGAGAAGAGATAGATTCATGGGGTACGGAGGAAGAGGAACTCGGAATCCCCCATGGCAATTCCTCCCAAACTTGCCCAAGGGGGAGGCGGCCACGTCGGAAATATGGCCATTTGAATGGAGTCCGAATTTAAATATTGCGTTTTCATCAGGAAAACAAAAGGGAGGTACGAGGATTGCTCGGGAATTCGATTTGAATTCTGTTGCACGGAAAAAGGGGAAGTTAGCTGTAATGGACTATGTGCGTCTTTAAGTGCCAAGACAAGAAAAGATTGGCCTTAATCCGGAGGAGAGGGGCGATAGGAGAGTACCGATGCAAATGAGGGGCAGCCTAGTTGGGAACGTAACGATGTTCATAGAGCTGAGAGCGCTTCGCGAATGCGGCGGTATGATCCGCAGTCCTTCCAGAGCCGTCTCTGAAAGGCTGTCAACGCTAAGGGAGGTCAAAGTCAGAACAGCGAGGCTTACGAGTCCAATTAAACGTTGATCTTGAGGCAGGCCTAAGGGGGCACAACAGATCCGCAAACATTAGCCGGTGTGCGCGGAGAGAGACGGACACAGGTAGCAGTCAAAAGGAAAGACTCCGGAAAGCTCACCTCGAATGCGAGAACTTGGTGGCGCACCGATCTCGTACTTCCTATCTCTGGGGGGAATGTCGGAGGAAGGAAGCCAAGAGTCGCCAAATGCGGCGTCCTATCGGAAAATGATCGATGTCACCGTGGGGAAGTGGGGGGGGGAGCACGCTCGGGATGGGAGGAACAAAAGGCACTAACCTGAAGGAGAAAGAAAAATCAGACACGTTTATAGGGACTCTTTATTGTCGCGGGGATCGCCGTGGGGTGGAGCACTTCGTGGTGGTCAATAGGTAAAAAGAAGGGCAGGGAATTTTTCGGGTGATTCTTAGACGGAATCATGAAGCGACTTGTTTCACCGACGTTTACTCTGAGGGGAGTTGACGCTTCGGAAAAGCGGGATTCCGAAGAGGTCATGATGCTTTCTGACTAGGAAAGAGGGGATTACCCCTCATTCTCGGATGAAAACAGAAGCCGACGACCTACGCTTGCAAAAAGGGAGTCTTCCCGATGGAGAAGGGCCGTTCGACGGTCCATAGTTGTCGAAGAGTGACGTGCATGAGCAGTCAGGAAGAAAGCAAGCTGATGTTTGGCCATGGGAAGACACTTGGTATTACAGAGGAGCAGAACGAGGTCATCGCGTCATCGATACGGGAATGGGCCGCTACGAGGGGGAACGCCGAGTGCGTCGAATGATCTAAGTGCGCCAGTAAATCTTTTCCTTCCTCTTCCGAGAGGTCAAAACAAACGGGTGGGGTTGCAGGTGGAAGTCATACCAGCGGAACGACTTTAGGTCTTCCACTCTTAGGGAGGGGAGGAGGTTCGTTAGGATCGTCCTGGGAGGGTAGTTACTGGAATATGTCGGTTTCAAAAATTACATCGAGGCGCAGGAGAGCATTCAAGGACGGTCGGGGGAGAACAAAAGTGATGGTAAATGCTAATGCGTGTACCAAAGGCGTCAAATGGTCAATTATTTTGGGTGACAAGATTGGATGATCCTGGCGATTTCTTATTATTTGCATCCTCAGCAAGGACTGTGCAAGGAAATGGAAGCTTGCAGCGGGCCGCTACGGGGCTGCGGCGTTTCTTGGGGGAGGGACAAAAAAGGGCGAGGTAGAAACACGTCACAAGAGGACAGGTCTGGGTCGTAGGATCGCTACGAGCGAGAGAGGCTCGGACGGAGGGGTCTTGAGTCGAAGCTACCATACGAATAATATTATTCTCTAAGAAAAGAAAAACTCTCTTTTCTCTTATAAGGGGGCGAAGTTGGGGATGCCCGAGGGACGAGTCTCTATAGGACAGAGCTCGCGGTCAGGAAAAGGGATAACGGGGGCGAGTATTTGGGGGGGAAATGTCGCCTTCTAAATGAAGAAAGAGAACTAAGTGGTAAAAAGAGGTGCGGTTCCCGATTGGAAGGCAAAACCAGTCATGGGGAAAGCTATTGTCTCGCAGTAGTCAAAAGGTGGAAGCATTGAGCAACGTTGGGGTTCAGTCCAAGGGAGAGTAAACACTGGGGTCAGTGCCGTCTCAAAAAAATCGAAAGATACTCCAAAGCAAGCAGGGCCCGACTATGGTAAGGGGGATTAGTCTGGATAAAGGCGTCGGAAAGCGCAGCAACGTACCATATCGAGCAAGGGGAGGATTGTATAAGAGAGAGGAAAGAGGTCCTTAGTCCATTTCGGTGACGAAGAACAAAATATACTATCTTTTCAAAAGGGAGGGGAAAAAGGGGATTCAAACCGTGCCCTGGCAACGGAATATACCAGATTTTGACCGAGAAATGAAGACACGGGGAACTTGCTCCTGTCGAAAGAGGACTCTCAACAAAAAGATAGATATTTGAACCAAGGCAAAGAAAACAGCCGGGCCTCGACTCATTTCTCTGTCCTGCGAAAGCGTTTTCCTTAAAAAAAAGAAGCAAGAACGAATAGTCTCTTGGGACGTGGGAAGAGGGCCCTAACTGTTAGAGGCTAAGAAAAAAAAGGAATAAGATTTGGTTTCGAGATAGTAAGGACAACTTGCTTATCGTACGTTGGTGCAAACGCGACGAGTAAAGATTGTCTGCAAAAAGTCCCCGCGAAGAGAAATAGAACCGACACGACGGACAGGATAATGCGCGAAAACAAGAGCTCAGAAGTGGGCTGCGAAGCAAATAGCGAGAGCGGACTTCAATATGGAAAAAAAGAAGTTGATAGGTCTGAAGTAGTATTGACTCTGATAGCCGGCGGAAAGGCCCAAGCTCCAGCCAGGGTAAATGCGCGCTATAAAGAAAAAAAAAAAGGGAGAAAGGGGTCCTAAAATGTAATCCAAATGCGAGATACGCGACCCGCCTCGGGGGGAAAAGGGTAGAGTATAAAAAATACCTCGCGAAGAAAAAGGACGCCGAATGCCTATCTCGGGAGAACAAACAAAGGTGACAGGTCGAAGCATGACATCCCCAGGGAAAAAAAAAACGCCGCAGCCTCCTCTGAAAGAAAGGAATTTCGCCACAACAAGAACCCAGAGGGGGAAGGCAATACTATAAGAGGAGCGCAAAGGATCACCTTAAACAGGGAAAAAAAAAAGGATTCAATTGGAAAAAAGTCGCCAGGCGAATGTTTCAAGAGTGGGTTCCAAGCGTCCGGAAAAGGGAAATACCTAGAGTAGGGTGGGAGCAACAAGAAGAGGAAGACTGCGCACTCCCAAAAAGGAAGGGCGACGATGCACTCAGGAGGAAGGGGAGGGGAAGAGTCGTCAAAAAGCACAGATCCGTTAAACATAAGGGGAAGATTCCACCCGCTAAATTAAGGAGGAAAAGAATAAACAATCCTCCATCGATAGCGGAAGTCATCCAGTTATCGATGATCTGCGGAGGCTTTGAAGGTCTGGAGAAGAAAAGAGACCTGCGTAAAAAAACCGCTCTCGGTAGGAGTCTATCCACTACTACTTTAAGAAAAGAGGAAAAAAATCGCAAAGACCTGAAGAAAAGGAGGGAACATCTTGAAGAAGGACCGGGGAGCACCATGGAAACAGAATGGAGGATACTCGGCGTATGGAGGAAGAAATCATCAATCACTGGCGTGCAAGAAGTGATAAAGGCAGAATAAGTCCAATAAAAGAAGAAAACGGCTTGTACTCCGATTGCGTGAAAGGAAAGGAGATCATGAGGTAGAGAGAAAAAATAATCACCCACTCCAAACGAGGAAAGAAGCGTGGAAACCAAATTTTTCAATTTTCCAGTTACGTACAGCGTGAGCAACAAGTGGCCAGAGAAATAGGGGAGGGTGGGGGTGGGGGGGGGGGGGGGGCGGGGGGAAAAGGGGAAAACAATCAGAGTAACTAGGAGGGGACGATGCTATCGACAGGGCGAGGGGGGGAGGTCGTGCCATAGCATGTCAAAAGGTATAAGTGACGATGACGAGGAAGTGAAATGCAAACACAAAGGTGACATCTGAGGCAAATCCGGACGGAGCAACAACGGCACAAAGGGTGAGAGTACTGGCTTTATGTAGAGGTCCTCACTACCTCTTTTTACAAAGTCAGGGAAGCAGTACGAGTTACTGTTTTGTGCCAACGCGCATCAGAGGCATCTTTAAGAAGGGAAGGGGGGTACCAAAAAAACCGGGAATCGACTGCAATTACCGGTCGGAGACCGACTCTCTCCGCTAAAGAGGGCGGATCTGGAAGAAAAATGAAAAAATAAGGTATTTAGAAAAAGATACGTTTTCCTGTGGATGGTAGGGGATGAGCTGGGAAGGACAGACGAACAGAGGTGGACTCGTCAATTCATATCGAGAGCGAATTCATGGACGAAAAAAATCATCCGCAAGAGAACCGAACCACACTATGAACTCGCGTTATTGGTGGCCAGATCAAAAACGGGTGGCTGTTGGCACTACCCAGTAGCTATCGACCGATCCGCTTTAAAATCTGGGACGATAAGATGAAAATAGAAAGAACTTATGGTGGAATATATCAAAGAAAAGCATTCTCTATTCACGGAAGAAATCAGTGGAACGTTGTAAAGGTCGATCGAAACAAAGAGGAACTGAGCCGTATCCATATCAAAAAAAGTGCAGCGACAAGCGCTTGGTAGGGTGGGGGAAAGCGGTGACGGACCGTTTCCGTATGGACATCAAGAATCTCAACACACCCCACCGGGGGAGGAGGAGAGATTAAGGGGTAAGGAGATAAAACGTACCGGAAATAAAAATAAGGAACAAGAATTTGTCCCCATAATGGGGGGGGGAGGGGGACAGCTTCCCTTGAAAGGGCGGGCAGAGAACGGCCCCTCGGAAGAGATTTCTAGGCAAGGGATGGGAAGGAAATAGGGGGGATACGGCTCAGCGAAAGGGGCGATTAAAACAAAGAAAATTGAACTGAAGAGCGCCGCGGCATAGTGCGGCCAGAGGTGAATTGGATTGCTAGCCGGCCAGTAGCGGGTCGGCGAGAAGGACATTTTCTTTAATGTCCCCATGAGTAGGAGAGGGGCCTTCCACCAACGCGGGCTCGGTTAAGGCGATGAACCAATGCAAATGGAGGAGAGGGCCCATAGCAAGCGGAAAGGGTCGGATGCATCGCTTTAGAGGGAATGGGCGCGTACTATCCGAAAGGATTACAAGGATGTAGGAAGGGGGGAAAGCGCGTCCATCGGGGAGACATTGTCCTAATCAAACAGGGCCAAGGAAACGGAAAAGGGATAATAGGCACAGGACACACAAGGAAAACAAGGGCAGACGCAACCACTTATCCTTGGTCAGGAGGCGGACAACAAACAAGGTTAGCATGCGCATCGCGCACGGGAGGAGGTTCCGTCCATTCAGGGGGGCAGGGAAGAGGGTATAAAACGGGAAAAACAAACCGATCTCGGAAGGGCGAAAGGAAGGCAAACGTCAGGAGGAAGGGAAGAAAAAAAGAAAGGATCTCCAAATATGCCGCGTATATCGGAAATGATCCTAAAGCTCAGGGAACCAATAATGTGTTGGGGAAGGATGGATAGCCGCTTCTGGAATTTGTAACCAAAAAGAAGCTGGCAAGAAAAGGCTAAAACATGAAAAAAGAACCAGACTCCTTATCAAAGCGGCAAAGGGTCGCGGTGATCGCGTCGGGGTGGGGGGGAATCAAGAAAGCCTGGAAATCCACCAGGGGGGGGGAAAAGGGTCCTTTTTGGTTATAAAAAGCGACAGGCCAAATCAAAGCCAAGGGGGCAGCATCCCGGATTACACAAGGGAGCTGATTTAATCGGACAAGAGGAAGAAACTCGTAAATTCCAACCCAAAAGGACTTATTCTTTCGCATGGGACTCTTAGTTAACCGGTTTCCGACGAGAAGCCCTGCCAATCGACTGGTGAAGGAAGTATAGACCTGTGGGCGACGGGGGAAGGGTGAGTTAGCGGTCATGCGGGCGGAGTGAACGATGAGGCGAAAAGTGATTGGAAATGAAGGTTGTGGGCGGGAGGAGGGGGAGCATTTCGGCAGAACACAGGGGTATGAGGCTGGCCAGAATTTCAAGGACGGCGTCAGGTCGCTAAAACAAGAAAGCATGGGGCGATCCGAACGGATGGAATCTTAGGAGGTAGATGTGTGGAGAACGAGTTTTAATAAAAAGAATGTCGATACGGACGTCCTTTTCCGCGTCGGGGAGGGGAAGGGGGCATTCGACCTTCTGAAATGGGGGGAGCGCAACATACGTGACGAAAGAGAAGATTTGGCCTCATAGGAAAGCGGGGTGGGGTGAAGAAGGGTACGCAGGGAGTGCTCATTGCTCGTCGGAGAATCGTCTGAGGGGAAAATCGACAACGTCTACCCTCAATCAGGGGGGACGTAAGAACAGGAAAAACCGGGGGCGAATCGCCTGGAAAGTTTCCACCTTTTGCTTAAAGGGGGGGGTTGTTGATACACTAATTGCGGAAATCAGTGGATCCTAGACTTAATATTTGCCAAAGAGAAGAAAGCCTTGTACTGTGTTCCGGGCGAAGAGGGAAAGTGCCCCGCTACATCCTACAAAGGGGGATTTGTGGACTGGTCAATTAGGGCAGACAAAGAATGGGAGGTTATTTCTTGTCATCGGAGGCGCCAGATGGGCGATATGAAATCTAGCGGTTTCCAGATGAGGAAAAGAATCTCTCTGGACTGGCGATCTCTTCCAACATCGCCGTGGTCCGCGGGGGCGATGTCGCATTTTGGATGGGAGACTATCGGAAGGATAGTGAACACTCGAAGGAGCTGCTCTCGGAGGAAAACACGTGTCTGAAGTAGGTGCTGGGGGTGCCAGTCATGACTTTTCTCAAAGTATTAAAAAAGAGAACCAGGACTGCCAGGGGTCAGACCAAAAGATTGTGTGGTCGGTTTACCCTATGGGCGTAGGTCCTATGTTTTAAGGGGCGACGCGTTCTCGAAGGTCTCCGTAAGGACAGCAGGATTCTACTCCAAGGGCACGGGACCGTACGGCACCTGTACAGCGTCGTCGAGGCATGGGGGACAGGGAGCGTCCCAAAGGCATGCCTAAACTGTAGAAGGTGTGGGAGTAATTCAGGGAGGAAGGCGATGATCCACATGACAAGGATCATCAAATTAACATCGCACAGGGAGGTCATCAATTTGCTGTGAATGTGGCTGGGTTTTCTCTACCAAAAGGCGCCTAGGAAACAGTCCAACCAGACTAAAACTATAGTTTCGGGCGAACATGCACGGGACAAAAGAAAATCGACGAAAACGAAGGGAAGTTCTCATACCAAGAGAGGTGACACGGAGAAAATTCGTCGAGGATTGGGCAAAATGTTTCAAACAATCTCGAGGAAAAAACTGGCTAAGGACTAGTAGGAGACAAGAAGAGCGGGGGCGGCAGGTAACGACAGGGTCCTAACTCATGTACTCGTGCAAATCTGTTATAAAGAATGACTGAGCGTAGGGTGAGCCAACATAGACCCAACGATAGTCCTCTGTGTGGGTGGAAAGGTGTCTTCTGCAAATGTGACACTTGCTCCTAAGCCGGGCCCGGAACAAATCCAGAGGGAGGGAAGATTTATATACTCGTGAAAGGCACAAAAGTAGGGCGGAGCAGTAGTACGTTGTGTGGACCGATGGCGGAACGCTGGTACAGCGAATTACGTGACCCACCTACATAAAGGGATCCCGGAAGCTTCCTTCTCATTCCGGGGAACGGACGTGTAAAGGTCGACAGAAAAGGAAAATTGGCAGAATCATCAAAATCCGGGAGACCTGGGCTTCGATAATCGAAAATCTTTGCCCAGTCGAGAAACCGCACACGGTTTGTGATTCGGCAGTAGGGACGGGTTTTGAATCTTGAGAAATGAGGAAAAAAAGTCGTTTAACGGTAAGAGAAGAAGCACAGACCGCTAGCCGGGGGACTGAAGAGCGAAGAGACCATTACCATGATGAGACAATGACAGTGGAACGAATAAACACGCGTGTTTTGATTGGGAAAAGAGTCAGATATTCTTACTAGCCTCAACGCAAGAAAAGGCAGGCCGCGCGCCGCCTATCGAGCCTAATAAAGGGGGACCTCTGTCAGATTTTGCCCAGGAAAAAAGCAGGGCCCCGTGCTGGCACACGAAATCGATACACGCAGGTGGGCAGAAACCTCTATCCTGTCAAATCGCGAAGGGGCGGCCAGAAAACGTGCCAAAGAGATTGAAGGAAGCAAGAGGTAGAAAATAATCAGCGCAAGGCTCAAAGTGAAACTTGGTCTGGCTTAGAACGATTATCAGAGAAACAGCAATCACTGATTTGGTTCACCACGGCCAGGGAGGCGTGTTCAACATTGTCGTTCGAGGAAGGACAGGCGCGCCGAAGAGGTGCAGGTGTCGCGCTCACACGCAGGAGAGGAAACATTCCAGTACTGCGAGACTCAAAGAAAATAAATGGGGGGAAATGGGAGGGGCATGCAACTCCTAGGACCGAAATGGGAAAGGTGCAGTCCACTTGGGCTCTGAGGGAGGGATGGCGAATCAGGGAACTGCACAGTTGTGTGTAAGGCTACAGGAAACAGCGAACGGATGAGTGCACAGGGAAAGAACGCTACCGTCGCCGCGCGTCGAAGCGCAATGCCAGGGCGTGGGGCCAGTACCGTGTTCGATTACGCCGAATTGCTGGAAGAAGAGGCATCCAATAAAAGGGGAAAGGAGACCGACACTGACTACGCAAGACAAAACAACCGCATCACGAGATCGGGGGAAAAGGAAAAAAAGAACACTTGCACTTTCACCCAACCACTCGTGGCTACCACGAAAAAAACGAACGTCGAACTCGGGAAGAGCCGGATAGAGAACCCACCCCCAACGGAAAAGGGAGGGTCGTTGGCATGGTGATAGAGGGTCGCAGAGGTACCTAATGGGGGGAAATCCAGAGAAAGGGGCTGTCACTGTATGAGGGGACGATTGATAAATAGAATTAAGAGGAAACGGAGGGGTACACGATGGTGAACCAATTCAAAGATGCTTCGATGAAGTGTGCCGTGGGTACATGACCATCATCACCCGAAACAGAAAGGAATAATGTGCGATAACCAATAAAAAATCAAAGGAAAGGTTACAGATACGTGATATTCCAGCCCAAATGCGTTCCGATACTCGTCCTGTCGATCAAACAACATGCACTATACGGAGGCTAAAAAACGGAATCGATCATTTGGTATGGCTGAGGGAAAGGGGACAATCGCAGGTCTATATGCAGATCAGGGTTATGCCCTATCCAGCCAAGAGAAAAGTGAAAAGGAGCGATCTGGGCAAAACGCTAAGAGTCTGTTGTACGCTATACATACCATCGAACAGAGAGACGACGGCCCGGCCAGGGATGGCAATAATCCTGGTGGGATTATCCTTCCTCAACAGGGGGGACCTTCTGGGGAGGGGAAGATACATAGTTTGTGCCTCAACGACAGAGTCTCGTGACTACACAGAGAGGAAGGAAAGGTCACTTGAGTCGGGAAGGGGGTGTGTCTGCCGGTCTCTCACGGAGAATCACCGGCCTTAAGGGGAGTGTTCGCGGGGGGGGAAAACACCAGATCTGTCCATATGTCGAGGTTCAGAGAGGGGAAAGGAGCAACGAGAATATCACTTTAGGGGGAAGAGGCAACAGCCTGCACGATGAACATGCTAACCAAATGCGACGCGAATTAGACGCCGCGAAAAGACGCGGTCACAATCGTGTCATCGGCGAGGATACAAGTAGTGTCCAAGGGAAACGAGGGACAGCGACTCAATCCATACCAAAGAGAAGGGGAGGGGGGTGCGGGCATCTTGGGGGAATCATTTGAACATGTACCATCGCCCAGAAGGGAACCGATCCACACATCAGCCAAAAATCTGGGAAGCATGAGGCACAGTGAATTGATTAGATAGTCCGTTACAGTAGGGATAAAGCCCGAAAAAAAAAAAGTAAAAGCATTAAAACTCGGACGTCACTCGCAAGCGCGATTCAGTATCACATTCAGGGAACCGAATCGGCAGACACGATCCGCGACATTCAAAAATGGTGGGAAAGCGTGGCCAGGAGCGGCCTTATGTGATGGCACGAAGGCATGGGGGAAACAGTGATAGATCGGGGATTTCCGTTGCCGGATGTACCCATGA
>Ga0179593_1244690_pt1 | contig 14569 bp, 22 predicted proteins | sample CZODoug2_1_08_16_FD_185931 | JGI IMG/M metagenome (GOLD analysis project Ga0179593, IMG submission 185931) | Vadose zone soil fungal communities from Angelo Coast Range Reserve, California, USA - CZODoug2_1_08_16fungal (PacBio error correction) | ecosystem: Environmental > Terrestrial > Soil >...
GGGTAGAAAGCTCAAAGTACTTCCGTTCAGGGATATCATTTACGGGTCAAGCCGGGGACAGACGAAAGTTGAGTCGGGAAATAACTAAGGGGTTCAAGGGTCGGGGGGGGGGAGGGAAAGGCGGGGGGGGTTAGGTCTGACGATGGATGAAAAGAATTTGGAGATTTGAAGAACCTGTGGGGGAAGAGGAAAAACACGCAAAAGGCAAGGGGGGGTAGCCTTGAGGGGTAACAAAAAAAGGGAACTAAAAATAAACAGATCGACTAATGTACATAGGGAGAGCGCAGGATACGAAGGCGACAACCGGTAACAGAAGGGCTGAAACTGGGCGAATAAAAGAAAACAGTGAGGCCAAATGGGGTAGTTCAACGTCAGGTTTTGGGCGGGTACAGAGATAAATCAGGTATGTATAAGAAACAACAAAGGGGGAAGACCTCGACCAACGCATATTGGGATATCCCTAGAGAAACTGGGGGGAGTCTGGTTGGGGCCGGGAAGGAGGTGGGTAAGGGCCCAATGGGGGGGGAAGTGGGAAAGTTACTGGGGAGAAAATATAAGAATACACACCGACTACGGGATGGGGGAACAGAAAAAAGGTCAGTGTCGGGGAAAGAAGAAAATCTAAACTCACAGTTGAGGGTACTGATGCAAGGAAAAATGGGAGGGTTAGCCAGGGGTGAAAAAAAACCATTAAAAGGTTACAAAGTAAAGACAGGGGGACTGAAAGTCATAAATAGGGAAAAGAAGTTAGGATTGAGTAAGTGGCCTTCTGATAATGAGTGGTGGGGGAGGAGGAATTGAAAGAGTGTATATTTTAATAATAGTCTGGAGGTGACCGAAGGAAGAGCGAAAATACCCGGGGGTATTCGAAGGCTGGGGTACCGAACGGAATTGGGTGGTTAAATAGAACTCGAGGTTAGAGTTTTATTATAAGCAAAGGATCAGAGAGGGAGTCGGGGATTATCCTATTGGACTTTGGGGGACAAGGTAGAAAATAGGAAGTGAAAATAAGATAAGGGAATCAGAAAAAACAAAATAAGAAAAAGAATAAACAATGAGATAAGTATTTTGAATGTGACTCGACGGTGATGAAAAGAAACAAGCTACGTTAAGGTACGAAGAAGGCAGGGGAGGGAGGGAGAAAGCACCCAGGAAATGATGGGGGGGGGGAAAGGGGGGAGGAGAGTGTAAGGGGAACAGAGGGTAAGAAGGAACGGAGGGTGGGGGGGGGGTTAGGCCGACGTGAGCAACTGGATGGGAAAAGGTGGGTACAAAAAAGCGTAGAGCAGGACACGTTCTTAGAAGAACCAAAATACTGGGGGAGGAACCAGCAGTTTCCCAACGAGATGTCGAGACTGTGGGGGTAAAAGTTAATTCAGGAAAGCTTTTACGTAAAAAAGTGCTGGGGAAGATGGGAAAATAATGAAGCCTTGACACACACTCTATGTAAGCAGGAAGCATAAAAAAGAAGATTGATTACAAGAGCCACGGGGAACCATGAAAGGACAGAAGGAAGGGTTCGGGCCAAGGATATCGAAAAAAGATTAAAGTAAAAGGACTAGACAAGAGAGGAGGAGGGCCGGGGGACAACAGCTTAAAAGAGTCGGAGGCAGAAGACAAAAGGATCAGACAACAGTATCGAAAAAGAAGAAACGGGGGATATGAGCAGAGGGTAGTGAGGTAAAGCAGTTTGGAGAAGGAGGGGGGGAAGCGTCCAAAGAGGGGAATCAGGCGGGAAAAGGACGTGGCAATCAACAGAATGAGGGGACAACCTAAAGATAAAGAAGTACGCAAGTTGCTTAAGAAGTAAGGGGGTTCTAAAAAAAGAAAAAAGCTCGAGGGGGAAAAAACCAAGTTCAAAAAACTAGTAGAAAAAAAAAGAAGGAAGAAACCGTGGGCAGAATTGCAGACACAATAAGACCAGGAATTCTCCAATGAACTATCAAAAATCGAGAAAGTGTGTCGTCAAGGAGGGAAAAAGGAAATAAAGGGAATGGGGGTGGGGCCAAGTTCCCGCGAAAAAGAGTGCGGAGGCGGCAGGAAAAAAGATAAAGGGGGGAAAACTGTCACAAGGGGGAGTGGTCCAGCAAAGGGAAAAGCATCCAAAAAGAGAGGGGAAAGAGGGATCAAGAGTTTAAGAGACTCGACAACACAAGAAGAGGGAAGGGGAGGCTGAAAGATAAGAGTAAAACATAGGGGGGGGAAGAAATGGGAACTCAGATTGTAGATCTGGGTTCGGTAATCTGCTACGCCGTGTGGGACGCGGGGAAAAAAAGAAAATTGGAGCAAAGGCCACCTACCTCGGGATATAAGTAACCCTTGGGAACTAGAAAAAGAGTGAAAAAATTGGCAGACGGAGAGAAAAAGGGGGAGGGGGGTAAAAACTTGGGGAGAGGCGTTCGGGGAGGGATAAAGTATGTAGGAGAGCTTGGAGGGCGATACGGTTTTCTGGAGAAAGTCGGTCTGAAATGAACAGAGACGGGGGAGAGAAACAGAATAGTGGACGGAGGAAAAGTAAGTGAGATGTGCCGAAAGAGAGGGAGGGAGGTCGAAGTTTGTGGAAAGGGGAAAGCGAGAGGGAACGGCATCAGAAAACGAGAAAAAAGGATGGTCGCAGTTCTCAAAAGCTCATAAAAGTGAAGCTCGATCACGGCGGACGCAGGGCAGGGGAAGATCAAGGGGGTAGTGTAAGGTGAAAAAACGGCTAACGCTAAAAGGACATGGGGGAGAGGAATGTTAGTTCAAAACAGCTTTTCAGCAGAGAGAACTTGGCATCTTGGAAAAAGGCGAACGGGCAAACTTATCAACGGTAAAAGTTTGCATGGAGAGGATTGTTCAAGAGGTGGGGGCGACATACGACCGACCAAAAACAACCAAAAGAAAAAAAAAACTAAACCCAAACATTGAAAAAAATTTTGTGTGTGGTTTGGTTTTGTGGGGGTGGGTGGGGGGGGGGGGGGGTGGTTTGTGAAAAAAAAGGGACGCAGTGGGGGTTTTTTTTTTTTGGGGGGGGGGGGTAGACAAAACAAAAAAACGAACCACACACTCGGACAAACGCTAGGGTGGCCAGAAGAATAAAAGAGTAGGGGCCTCCAGGTACACACAAAAAGAGCGGGGTCGAGAAACCTAATCGGGAGAAAAAAATGAATGACGGTTAAAAGTTGGAACTTGATGCAGAGGAAAGGGAACAACGCTTCATTGGCGGACGGGGTAACCAATGAATTGCAGGTAACTGCAAGGGAGGCTCACAAAAAGCTGGCACCTTAACCCGACAACGAGGGAAGAGTAACTAGGGCGAAGAAAAACCGAGATCCACTTTCCACTCCAAAAAAAGTCAGGGCGTGAGAGGAGAAAACACAGGGGGAGAGGGGGATGATCTGAATAAAACGCCTAGGATGGGGGGGGTTGGTAGGGGGAATCCACGGAAGAGTTCGTGGCAAATCAAGGGTAATATGAAATGAAAGGAAATTCAGGGTTAAAAGAAAGGGGGATCGGGAAAGATCACAAGGTGCGCCCAAACGAAGAAGGAGAAGTACTAACGCTGACTTCGGGCAGGAGATGGATCAAAAGACGGCCACCGAGCGGGGACTTCAGAAACAAGAATAGGCCGACCCAGAAGAACCCCCTTTCATTTTGGGAGTCGGGAAATTAGGACCTATGAGATAAACGCACGCGTAAAGAGAACATCAAATCCTTAAATGAAAAAACAGATCCTTAAAGAGGAACAGACTCACGCGGGATCAAAAAAGAAAGAGGTCATGAAGAGTCAGGGAAAGGGGGAGAGGATAGTTTGAGAAAATAAGTGGTTGACAGTAAAGAACCTTAGTGAAAAAAGAGTAATAAACTTGAAGAGATAGACGGAAAAAAACGGAAGAAATCCATTGAAGGACGAAGACGGACTATGTAGTCTACCAAAAAGAAAAGAAGACCAAAATTGGTCGGTGAAACACCTACATGAATTAAAGGAAAAAAAACACCATCAAGGAAGGGTGGGCGATAAAAAATAGGGGACGCGGGGGGAGAGGTCTTAAAAAGAGGGGAATTCGGGAAAAAAAAATCAGGCACGGCCGCGGATTCAGTCGCTAGGAAGAAATCCGCGGGGCCACAGATGCTACCAGGTGTGCCTACGTGGGATCTACAGGGAACAATGAAAAAAAGAAAAGGGGGTGTTGAACGTTGTCGCAGTCAGGAGCCGGGGGGGGAAAGGTAAATGGGGAGATTTGGGGTTGATGGTTTAGGGACAAGGGGGAAAAAATCCATGCTTGGGGAAAGGAGAGATCCGGACGGAGGGCAACAAAGACTCAATGAGGTATTCTTGGAGAAATAAGTAAGATGGGAAAGGGTACCACTTCAAGCCGTCAGAATCGGGTTAAAAGACCAATTGGAAGGAAGGAAAGGGCTTGAAAAAGCAAGTCGCACAAAAGGGGACAAGTGACGGAAATCAGGGAGGAGTAAACCCCCCTCAATTAGTAGATAAAAACGGAAGGAGGAAAAGAAAGCACAGTCAAGGGGGGAAAATCAAGGAGCAAGCGCCTTTGAAGGGTGTAACTACGTGGAAACTCCGGTAGGCAACATACATGTGGGAAGGAAAATACGATTGAAAGGGGAGGTGGAAAGTGGAATTGAGTGTAGAAGGACTGTAATGGAAGAGAAAGAAAGAAAGGCGATGTGAGGAAAGGGTGATCCCAAAGTCCTCTTGGGGACAACAACGGTGAGTCAAATACAAAAAACCGAACACGAAAAATCGACTGTCAGATTAAAGAGAGACTGAAGGGGGCTAACACACGGAACCCAAACTGTGAGGAACGTCCGGGGGGGAGAAGGAATCAACCCGGGACAAGGGTAGCACTCTGCCTATTTACGCAAAAAAGAGGAAGAACAGGAGGAAAGGGGGAAGAGGGAAAAGACATCAGAACCGGGTGAGGATATACAGGAAAAGGAAATACTGGAAGGAGGGGGGGGGGGATGTCCGGGAGTTAAGTCCGTTAAGGAGCGTTACACAAAAAAAGGAGCTAGGCATTGTGGAAAGAGTGGGCAGGGTTAGGATGGGAGAATAATAGGAACTCAGGGGGTCCAAAGGAAGTCGTGGTAAACGGATGGAGTATTGTGGGGGGGGCAAGAGAATATGAAGAGTGGGAGTTGTTCGGGAATACCTGTCACCGAGATGTGAATAACAGGAAAGGGGAAAAACGGAGGGGCAAAATATCAAGGACAGTACTAAGGCAGTCATTAACGCTAGGTAAAGAGGGGGAGGAGGGAATATTTGTCCAGAAGGATGGATCGAAGAAGTGTATTAGGTGAAGGCTAGGGGGTATGTCGATTGGGATGTGGGGTGGTCATGACTAAGAGAGCAGTCAAGGGGGTATTCATACGAAGCTGGGTCGAAATAAAAATGGGGGTGCATTAATGAAGGAGAAGGGCGCAGTGCGGTGCTTCCGTTCAAGTGAAAAGAGGGAACAGAGGAGGGAGAATGAGAAAGAAATCAAAGCGAAGTGGGGGGGCACGCTAAAGGGTAGGGAAAATGATCGAGAAGGGTAAAAAATCCTCGGGAAGGAGATACGGGTGTGAGGTGCTGCATAGTGATTAATAAAAAAGAATTTGAAGACTACATCTTAATGCATCTTTGTTTCTACATGCAAGCGGCAAGACAGGTGCGGGGGAGGGAAAAACATGGGTAAGATACGGGAAAGTTCCTACAAATAAAGGTGGGGTGAGGGATAGAAGGGGAACGAGGCGAAAGAATGGGCGGATGGAAAAAAGATTACAGAAACGAAGGGAAGCGGGTAGACAATAGAAACTGGTGAAGTGACAACGCGTATGGTAGAAACGAGTACAGAGTGTACGTGAGGGCCGAAAAAGAATAAAAAAAACTGACCACGAAGGTTTACAAGATGCTTGGGGGTGGGGCGGGCGAAAGCTAAAAAAAGACCAGGTGAATTACAGGCCAACGACAAAGTGTAACGGCGGCAAGAAAAAACAATGTGTAATCAACTAAAGAAAGGGAAACCAAAGAGTAACAGTCTTAAGATTATGAAAGGCGAAATAGGAGAAAATAAGCTAGGGCGAGTGGGAGGGGGGGGGAAGAAAAGACGATGAATAAGACAAGATAAAAAACTTAGGGCAGGGAAAGAGAGAAAGAAGGTCTGAGCAAAGCGATGAACTGTAAAAAAAAGGAGGGCAGTCCTAAAATTGAATTATCGACCGGAAATAGCATGAAGAGGCGGCAAAGGACCCTTAAAACTGGAAGAAGCAAACCTGGCGAAAGGAAGATCTACAGAATACTAAAGGGAGGGGATAGAGGTTTTCGAGAAAAGAGGGAAGGTCGCCAATTTCAGAATAAACGTACTGTAAAAAAGGGGAACGGTATATCGAAGGAAAAGGGGATGGGCTCACGAAATCCACTGAGAAAAGAGGAAATAGAAACAGATTGGTGTCTAAAGTATGGGAAAAGTAAAAGAAGGGAAAAATGGAGTCTATCAAGAAAAGGGGCAAAGAGGTGGAGCTGTCTATGGTGAACATAGCATGAGGGGGGTGGGCAGCTCAATAAACAAGGGGCACAAACAACACACACGGGATTCGAAAAAGTTAAAACTCATTCAAAGTGACCAAGGAGGGGAGCTAACGCGGAAATTGGAAATATACTGCGTCACACACAACGTAAAGAAAAAAGCGTAGGCAACTCTTGATAAATATGGAAAGCCTATGGGAATGAGGGAAACAGGAGACGCAGACCGTGAAGGGTTCCAAGCCTGCAGTGGGATGAGAAGGAGGGTCAAGGAAAGAGAGGGAAAAGGGAGAGACTAGTGAAGACTAAATGCAACTTTCAGGGAAAATAATAGAAGACAAATCGTGAGGATGAGACAGGGGAGCAGCGGATTGTCTTGATCCGTCGCCAGGCAGAGATGTGTCGGGGTAAAGCATCACGGTTTGACTCACGAGTAGGACATAACAATGGGCGGCCAAGCCACCATAAGGGTCAAGAGAATTCCGATCCAAAAGTGCAGTATGTGAAGATGACGTGGCGAAGGGGCGATTGGGAGAGGGTTGCAGTGAGTGGGTCGTGCAGTAGATGGGATGAAGGTGTCCGTTCTATAAGACCAAAGAAAAAATCTGGTGGAAAGTTAGACGAGCGCTCGGATGCGATGGAAGGGCTTCGGGAAGAAGGGAAAGGGGGAAACAATTGGTATCAGGATAGGTGGGAGTCCAAACAGAGAAGCGAGGCGATTGGTTCGAGCATCACCCATCCAAAAGCAAAGGAAGGTTCGTTTTAGAGGGGACCCGATCTAAGGCCTAAGTTTAACAAAACTGCAAGTTCAGGGTACAACAGGAACGGGAAGAAAAAGAGTTTCGAAGGGGGGGGAAAAAAAAAAGAAAAGAAAGGGGAAGAGGGTTAGAAGCTTTTTTCGAAGAAAGGAGCAGCAAAAGAGGGCAGTAAGAGTGAAAAACAGTTAAGAAGAAAAGAAACCGCGACTGGGACGAATCAGGTGAAAACTTAAAAAGGACCCGCGAGCGGGACAAGGAAAAGGAGGTCCTTGAGGAAACGAGGAAGAAAGGAGGATACAAGGTTCCCAAAAAAGGTCCTGGCGGGAAGAGAAAGATGACGTCTTGTAACACAAAGTAGAGGGGGAGGGGGGCAAGCACATGAAGAGGAGATCATGAAAAATCATGCAAAATGTGGGGCATGTAGGGAACCTATCAGACGAGGAAGCGCAAAAAAAAAGGGAAAGGACAGGCCTCCTAGAAATTCCGATAGCATCGCCAAATGTGACGTGAATTACAAAGTAGAGGAAGAAAAATAAAAGAATCAGCGGCTAAAAAACCAAGGAATTGTGCTCGCAGAAGTGAAGTCACACTAGGGAGATAGAATCCGCTTAAAGAAGAACTCAACATCAGGACACAGCAAATCAGGCCTGACAAGATACGCCGCAGAGTGAGAGAGTTCATGCCTCCTTCTGAGGGAGGATAAGTATTGGGAAAAGGGACGTGTGTGGAAGTAACGAAAAGATATGTTGAAAGGACGAGAGACTCAAAAAGGGAGTAGGCTAGAGACAGGAAAAGCCAAAGCAGAACTGGGGGGCCGGGCAGAGGGGAATTTAGGATAAAAGCGTGTAAACGAAACACATATGGGGAAAAGTCTAACCGCCGTCCCAATACATACAGCCCGACTGACGCGAAGCCAATAAGGGGCTGGTCTCTCAACCCAAGGCGGAGAGTGCGCGGTCTGAAAAAAGCTGCAAACAGTAATAAGAGTCGAGGGGGAGGGGAGGAACTCTTAAAGAGGGAGATCGGGAAGGGAGAGAGAAAAAAACCCACATGAGAGGCAGGGGGCCTAACTGGGAGGAAGGGACGCCAATACGAAGCGCACTTGGCTTTGCTAAACGGGTGTCTACTTGAGGGGAAGGAGAAAAGGACGGGGAAGAGTCGGGGTGTGCTGGGTGTAGGAAGGGAGGGGCCACCGAAAGGCGTGTGAAAAAATCCACCGGCGGGAAAGAGAATTTCACAGGAGATGTGAATGCAAAGGGAGGAAAGGCAGGGCCCAAAACGCAGATACTCGGGGACGCGCCAAGGATGGATTGAACCAACCTTGCCAAAGAAAGTCTGACAAGAACTATTCCTCCGCTTAAGTACACCCCTGAGCAGAGAGAAAAAAACACCAAACTGGAGGAAAGAGAGAGGAAGTTTTGGTCAAAGAGAAGGCTTCTTAGCATCACCTGGGGACCCCCCCCCTGGGTACAAGAATGTCGTTGCATAGGGCTCAAAACGAAAGTGGAGCCGTTAAAATAACTATTGGGTAAAGAGTTGTGCAGGGGACTTCGTGGGAGGGGTCAAGGAGAAACAGAAGGGCGGATTTGGTTCAAAAAAACGGTGGGTCCAGAGAAAAAAAAGCATGGTATGGGGGGAAGCAAGGGGTCCAGAACAAACCCCGATCCAATAGGAAAGACGGTCAAGAGGAAGAAGGCGGGAAGGAAAGAAAAAAAGAGGACAATTGGCGCATGAAAACAAAAAAAGGGAAAAACCAACACAGGCAATCACGACACTAAAAAAACAGTCTGACAAAAAAGGGGTTCTACGACAGGATCAAGGGCGAGAACGTTTTGAGCGGAAGGAGCGTATTGGGTCGAAAGATAAAGGGGGTTGAGTGCAGGTTGGAGGGGAAGGGGAACGGCGGTACAGCACAATGTTTGGAAAAAAAGTTTTTCAGGTAGAAACTAAAGGGGAGCGGCCGCAAAGGAGCGGAGGTGCAAAAGGAAGATCAGGAACTCAAGGTTTGAAAAAAGGGGAAAGGTCCTAGAAAGGTTCACAAGTTTGCAAAGGAAAAGGTACCAAAGTGGGGGGGGGTCAACAATGGTGAGCTACCTATACACGTAAGAAAGGAATAATCGACTAGGGAAGGCACTGTGATGGCCATGAGCTGAGTCTACCTTATGGGTGAGGAAAAAGAGGAGGGTGAAGAGAAGGGGGGACTTTAGATGAGGGGTTGGGGAACTAAGGCAAGCGCACACGACGAATGGGAGGAGATCTGGGAGCGAACGCATAGATACGAAGGTTGGGGTTTCGATTAACGGGCGGGCGGGGGTGGCGGGAGGGTGATTCGACTCGAGTAAGAGGGGGATCGGAGTGAAAGATGGAATGGGGGCTCTACTATAGGGAGGATCCACTATCCCTCGAAAAAGGAGCACCCGACCGTGGCTGACGACGGAAGGTGTAGCTAGGACTCAGACGGGTAAGAGGGGGCCAACAGAAAAACAGCCGAAAAGGTTAAGAACAGGATGAACGCTTTTGAGAGAAGGAAAAGGAAAGGTTGGGGGAACGGTGGCTCACGGTAGGGGGCCCGGGGACTAAGGACGTGGGGAAGGGGGTACGACTCTTAGAGGGAAGGTGACCAGCAAGAGGGCAAGAAGAGTTAACGCTCGGGAAAAAGGGCGGCGTTGGTGAGGGGTGGACGGGAGTGTACGGTTAGGCAAAATGATTTATGGAGTGAAGTCAAAGTTTACAGGAGGGGGAGTGGTCAAAAAAAAATCCTTATAAAAGAGAGGTTTGACCATGAACTAAGAGATGAAAAGGGGCCGAAACAGTAGAAAAGGCACGAAATAGAATAATGACCAGAAGGGACGGGTGGAGCGGTTTTAGAGGCCTATATACAACATCGTTGTGACGTAGACAAACCCAGCTCATAACAACGGGATCAAGAACGAACTAAGGGGGGGAAAAAAGGAGGGGCAGATGGGGAGCGGGGGGGGCCTCCAAGATGGGGGAGTGCCGGACAATCGAAATCCTCGGCGGCAAAGAAAAAGAAAAAGAAAGACCAATACGCCATTTCCGTCACAAAAAAGAGAGAAGTACGCATGGCAAACGAAGTCATGTGGGGTCGAAAAACGCTCGCAGGTTCGAAAAAATCCGAATAGGAGGGAAAAGAGCGCCGAAAGAGCGAAAACGAGGGCGGGGCTGCCAGATGCTCCAATCATTAAACAAAGATGTTTTCCTTCAAAGGAGGGGGAAACTTGAAGAAAGGAAAAGGGGATTTGAAAAGGGGGGCAATTCATCTCTAGGGGGAAGGGAAAGCGGGAAGACAGATGTGGCAGAAAAAAGGGAGTGCGCAGACAGGTTACACGAGACTACCAACAGAGGCGTTTTCAAAAAACCGAGGGGAAAGCTGTGTCAGAGACAAGAAGAAAAAGCAAAAAACAGGGGGGGACTTATTAAAGGAGAGAGGAGGAAAAAGGTGGAAAAGGTTAAAAAGAAGATTGGGCGTTTGGTAAAAAAAACGTCTCGAACTGAGAAGAACCGGGGTGCAAGCAGAAGGGATTCGACTGAAAACCTCCGAGAGAGAGGGGGAAAAAAAAAGGGGGGGGGAAAAAAAGAAAATGAACGGTCTTTGGAAAAGTGGGGCCAACATACTGGAAAAAACATCGTGAGGTGAGAAATTGGACGGATGGCGTTTGGTGGAAGAAAGAAAAGAACGGGGGGATAGCTCGGTCGAAGAAAGGTGGGGAAGAGGGGGAGGAAGGGAATTTTAACAAAAGGGAGCGGGGGGGAAACTAAGAATTGAACGTCAGGGAAGGACGAAGGTAGCGGCTCGGTTGAAGAATGGAAAGTGGCGCTTTTCAAGGAAATTAAGACAGATGAGTGGGTAAACGAAAGACAGGACAGAGAGTAATGTAGCGGGGGTGGGGGAAGAATGACAAACTCCATTCGGAAAAGATGTAAGTCCTTAGAGAAGAAAAGTCCAGCAGGGGTGGACTTTGTATGAGAGGAGGGGCCGGGGTCAACCAGGGGAAGAATAGGAAAGCTCTATTGGGCAGGGTAGGACAAAGTTCTCCTAGCAGAAGGGCGTCCTTTGCAAACAGACGCATGCCCGGACATGTGAAAGTTGGGGTGAAGGGGAATAAAGATTTTCGCGTTGGAGAAGAAAAAAAAAAAAAAAAACTCGTTGACAGGGGTAGCATAGATCACTCAAAAAAACAAGAAACAAAAAACCTTACAAGAAAGGCGAGAAATCGAGGTAGAGGGGACCTGATTAAAGTGAGCGGCAACTACGGGCTATCTTGAATGGGGGAAAAGGAAGGAAAGGAGCGAAAAGGCGGAAAAGCGAAATACAAGAGAGGGAAGGAAGCGGAAAAGAAAGAAAGGGGGGAGGAGAAAAAACACTGCCCAAAATGTAACGGCTGGGGCTAGGGCAAATCGGCAGGGCAGGTAAACGTATGTTATTTGGCATCACCGTAGGGTGATAGTCAGAACCATAACAAGGGATGAGAATTCCATAGTATGGAGTTGCAGGAGTTCCATCAAAGATAGCAAAAATTCCATAGGGGGACAAAACCGCAGAGAGCTCGATAAAAATAAAGCCCAGAGCGGAGTCTGAAAAAGAGGAGGGGAAGAGCCCGAGACAACGGAATTTCTGCACGGAGTACCGAGAAAGAATATAAAAAAGACGGAGGAAATGGACGAAACATCAGAGAAATCAAGCATCGAAAAAAAAGGTCCGCACGCCCTCGTGGTGTGCGAACCGTTAAGGCGCTAGAGTGGGAAAAAAATGGAGTCCGTCCTAAGAGGGTTAAAGAAAAAAAAAGCAAACTGGGAGGAGAGCGGGGGAAAGAGAGAAACCTATCCTTTGTCCGGGGCGAACGGACTATGGTACCATAAAGAAACTGCAACAACTTGGCGTGGCCCACAAGGAAAATAAAATGTTGGGGTGAAGCCATAAACCCTAAATCAAAAAAGGCATAGGGGGCGGAGCCAAGCAGGGAAGAGGCGGGAAATGAAACGAGCCGCATGTCCGTAGGAGTAATGGTGTAAACCCGTTGGATACCCACAGGCAAGAGGAACCTGATGATAAAAGGGGGGGGGGAAGAGGAGGTGTGGTGATTCGCTGAAACACCTCGATACGACGCTTAGTTAATCCGCCCGGGTCGCATTTCGCTAAAGGAAAGAATTGAAAGGTGGGGGGCTGGTTAAACGGAAGTGTGGTGAAAAAGACAGGCGTGTGGGGACGCGGATCCCATCCAAAAAAAAAACGCGGGAAAGAGGGGAAAATGACTGGTTCGGCACGTTGAAGAAGAAATTAAGAGAGACAGAACCTGGAAAAACGGGGGAACAAGAGGTTAACAAACGCGCCAATGAGGATGATGTCTGACCCTCAAGACCAAGGACACGGAAAAGGCCGCTCTGATTACAAACCCGCGTGCATCTAGAAAAAAAAAAAGAGGAAAAGAATAAGGCAGGGGGGGTGACATCTCCTCAGCGGTCCGGCGAGGAAGCCGAAGTGCGTTTAAATACCGGAACCATCCATCATGGCGCGTTCATAACGATTGGAAAAACTTGGCGTTTGGCAGGTGACCGCGGTTTAAGGTCGGGGATTAAAAAAGAGGGGGAGATGGGGGTGGCAGAAGCGGGGGTATCCGCGAAACAACGCTGTTGTGGCCAACCCGTAAACAAATGACAAAAGAAAAAAAGAGAGAATATGCCAGAGGGAAGAGGGAGAAAAGTACCACGGAAAAAACTTTAGTCAGCGCGTGCATGCCACAGTTTCTGTTCACATAGCCAGAGGCTACGAGGTGTCTCAGCTGCCCGATAGGGAAGAAAGCGTTGAAAGCGCAGCTGCGTTTTGAGAAGGGAAATAAAGATTCAGGCGTGGATGTAGTTGAGGTTATGCGACGGTCGGAAGAGGGCACCTCCCAGGGGGGTTGCCGTGTAGTTGGAAAAAGAAAGATTCCTCTCCGGGAAAAAGGGATCGGGGGGAGGGGGGGGGGGAAAGGATCTACTAAGATAGGACTTCAACCTGCACACAAGATGAGTACTCGGACCCCCGATGGTCAAAAGAATAACAACAGGAAAACAGCATAAAGATGAGAAAGAGGGGCTTAGAGGAAAGGGTGGTCAAAAAAAAAAGGGAGGAGGAAGCGTATTTTTAGTTTAGTTTAATAGGAGTTTATAGCTGATGGGCAAATATCGCACAATCTCGGGAGTCGGGAAAGTCTGGGAAACCAAGAGGGGGGGATGGTAACTGACGATCTGGCGGTTTTAAGGGCGCAGCGCAAACGGAAACTAGGAGGGAGCCTAGGTTGAGTTGGGAAGAACGATAGTGAGGATGAAACTCTCAACCGGTAAACAATCCAGGAGACGTGTAATTTTTATGATAGCGAACATAGGGTGATGCAAATCAAAATCTAGTAAAGCAAACAAAAGAGATGCGGGGGAAAAACCAAAAAAAAAAAAAGAACCAGGAAACTAAATTGTCGAGAGGTAGTTCGCCGGATAGGAAAGCGGTTGGAAGGGTTACTCCTCGGACGAAGATGAAGGTGGTGAACAAGATCTAAAGCGGAAAAAACTCTGAAGTAAGGAGAGGTTAAAAACCTCGGGGGGAGAAGGCTGGGTAAAAAAAGAAAGGTAGCGAAAAAGCTTGCAATATATTTACGTAACTGGAAAGCGACACCGAAAATCCTTTATTACAGCCAGAAACGTTTACCATGAACGGGCAAAATGTGAAAACGAAGAGAGGAGAGAATTAAAGGAGAAAAAGAAAAGCGTTGTCGATTGGAAAGTCGGGGAAAGGAAAACACATAGAAGGAGAGATCCAACTAAAAAAAATGGCGCAAAAAGGTGAACTCCATCGGAAGTGGACATGTCAAAGCTGGGGAGAAGGAGAAACTTGTTGCAAGACTATATAGGCCGGGACACAAAAAACGGAGGGAAAGTCCGGAAACGAGAAAGACTCGACTTTCTTGAAAACCGAGCGAGAAAACGAAGCAACCGGCGGAAGAAGGGCGTGTTTTACGAAGAAAAGCGCGGCTTGGAGAGGGGAGAAGACATCGTAAAACAGAGCGCCGAAATAGACAAGGGAGCATGCGCAACGAGAAAGAGATCAAGGCATGCAAAACTCCCTATTTTTGTCTTACAAGTAATGACGAGCAAGAATAGTTATCACCAAGGTGGGAAACCGTCTCATCGATGGCAGGGACAAGGGAAAAAGAATCCAAGAAGAGGGAACCCCGGTAAAAAAAACCGGGTAGGAGGGTCAAGAGGAAAAAAGCATCTCCAAGACGTGTTTAACATCAATCCCAGCGTGTGA
>Ga0179593_1371294_pt1 | contig 14569 bp, 19 predicted proteins | sample CZODoug2_1_08_16_FD_185931 | JGI IMG/M metagenome (GOLD analysis project Ga0179593, IMG submission 185931) | Vadose zone soil fungal communities from Angelo Coast Range Reserve, California, USA - CZODoug2_1_08_16fungal (PacBio error correction) | ecosystem: Environmental > Terrestrial > Soil >...
AACCCTGCTTGGGCGGCGTACAAACGTGGAAGTTGTGGTCCCTTGCGCCAGATGACTGCAGGCCTGGAGGGGCATCCAGAAAAGCGGGGCTTACTTTCGGGATGGGTCCCGAAAGAGATTTTCACCTGTGGGGCGCGGAGAGGGTTCAGCAAAATGGTGGGCCGGGCTGGGAGAAACCTGGCGCAAATCGAATTCGAAAAGGTAACGAAGACGCGCCACTAAAATATCATTATTTTCTGTAATTAGCAACGAGAAAAGAACCCCAGACAACACCAAACCCCCCAGAACTCCAACCCTGAGTTAGTGTTGGGGTGAGGGAACGTGGGGTCCCCCGTGCGGAGACGTCGTAAGGGGGGAGGGGCGATTGGGCGTCTGCCGGAGGGAAGAATGTTTTGCCGGGAGATATGTGCAGGGAGGTCGGGTAATCCCATATGTAGCCTCGAAAAGATCCCTGCCCCCAAGTAGAAGGAAAAGACTGGGGGGTCCACGGTGCTGCTCTAGGATATAGTAAACTCGAGGGGAACCGAAGCTGCCATCCTGAGTTTGAGCATGGAGAAGGGGTATTCTCGCAGGGGAAAAAGGCCCTCAAAAAACTTTGAGATTAAAAGAATGGATGTTGTCGTTTGATTCGTACGATGACGTAGTAGCAGAAGCAGAGAGACCTAGGCGAAGGGACGGAATTTTCAACGCAGGCCAAAAAGGAGAAAAAAAACTGGCTGACATCCGAAAAGGCTGTTCATGGCGTGTGGTCCTTTTTAACAAAACGACAACGATCAAAAGGCAAATAGAGACACCAACAGACGGCAAAAAATGAAAGCACAAACCATGGTTTGGCGTCACCCCACCGCATGAAGGAAACGACACAACCGCATCTATGAAAGTCAAAAGTTTCTCTCGGCGCTAAGCAATGGTTGGATTGAAGGGGGGGGAGCAAAAGAATCGCCTCAGGAGACTACGGCGCGGTAACTCATGGAGGGGATGGTGGAGAGGGCGACGGGGCTGCAGTCTGGGTCTGATCTCAAAAAAGGGGGTCTCGAGGGGGGGGAGATCAAGTAGGCGCTGGTAGAGAACATCGCCGGGGTGAGCCGGGAGGGGAAAAACGGGGATTATGCCTTGTAAAGGGGGAGCTTAGGGTGGGCCGGTTTTATGGAGGAAAAGAAAAGCCAGCCTCACAAGGCGGGCTTGGCCGCGAGAGACAGGAGCCGGTGGCATAGGCTTAGGACGATCGTATTCACTACAAAGCCAGAAAAAAGGGGAAAAGCATGCGATCCAAGTCGCTCAATGAAAAGACCGAATCTTCGGATGGAGCGGAAGTTTAAAAGTCGGTGCCATTGACCGGGGAGACGACAATGAGCCTACCCACACGTTCTCGCAGGGGATAAAAGGACAGCAAAAATATTTGTACCCCTGGTCGAGGGCGCGCGAACGGTCATGAGGGGAGAAAAGCACATTCGGCCAGAATGACCTCGTAGTTCCAGTGCAATCACGGAAGAAGAGGGGTGCCGGGAACATCGTACTGAAGACGACGAATGGCTGCCGATCTAAAATTTGAGGTATTACTTCAGGCTTCTAGGGGAACCGGCATATTTGGACTTAACGGCAAACGTTCGCACGGTAAAGGATACGTAATGACGCTACGAGATCCTGGAAGACATGTCAATTAACCGGAATCACTGCTGCTTTGGTATTCTGACTGGCTGAGGGTGGGAAATCGCAAGGGAAAAAAAAAAATGTAAAAAGAACAATAGACATCTGAAAAAGAAATTCTCTAGACCCCTAACCGAACGAAGGGAGGATCTCTCAGACGAAGGACTTGATTTGTTTTTACAGGGGGGCGCGGGGGGCCTGTGACAGGTCGTTGGGAGAGTGTCAAAATACATTGGGGAGAAAAAAGGGGCAGCTGCAATGAAAAAACTACCTGGGTGACAGAACTGTTTCGGCAATCTGAGCCGCTTTCAACTGGGAAAAAGATGTTTAACGAAAAAAGCAGTCCGGACTTGAAAGGGTTCTCGGCGCACCACTCTGACAACTCGCGGACCGATATCAGCGTGTTTTCGATCAGGAAGGCACAAGCCGCCAAAACGAATTGATTTCCAGGACGGGGGGGGTGTTCCTTGGATAAACCGGGCTGTTAGCGCAAAGTCCCCACACCATGGAGGCGCTTTGCACCGGAGGGATGCATTTTTCATTTCGGGGGGCCCGCCGATGGTATAAGGTGTAACCAACGCCAAAAACTCAGAAAAGCGCGAAGACTCACAGCGAAGTGAGCGTGGCTTGTTCAAGAAAGTGCCTTGTACAAATTCTAATACCGTACATTCAAAAATGTGAGCGGGAACTTGATGTGTCAAGGCACGATGGGGCGGAGAAGCTTGAAACGGCGACGAAAAAGGAACTTTTCTGGAAGCAGGATTTCCTTGCGTTTCTAAACTGGGGGTTAACACGTGTTAGAGTTCTGGGTATTGGGGGCGAACTCTCGACCTGGGTCGACCGTGTTGTGAAAATGGGACTAACCTCATGGGAGGGGGGAGGGCCCGCAATCACGTGGAGGGAGGGGGCGGGGTAACTCCTTTTCTGGGGTGAAAAGCGGAAGTAATAAGTCGAACAGGTGCGGGTGGGACGAAGGCTCTTGGGGAGTCAAAAAAGAGAAGGGCAATAAGGGAATTCATGGGACGGTTATTTGTTGCCCAAGTGAGCCGTGTAAAGGATCAGAAGGTTCCGGTGAGATTTCAGGGAGCGATGTTTATCAATGCGACCGGAAATTGTTGGTAGAAAAGAGCCGAATTGAAGAAGGCGGGTGATAAGGCGCTATCTGATCCAACCGGACCCCCCCCCAAAACAGAAACGAAAGAAGGAAGGTTGGATAGGAAGGTGGCAGCGGAGAGGACTTACTTTTAAGAGCCCGCTTGATACTATCCAAAAAAAAGGAAGATCAAAAAAGACAGGAAGGAGAGAGAGTGAAAAAGTAAAATACAGAACGAATGATTTAGATCCACCTCACTGAGGTGTTCCGGTGCGGGGGAAAGATATCGGCCCGTCCTAACTCAAGGAACGTAATCAAAAAAGTGAGCGGGAGGCCGAGACACCTGGGAGTAGGAAGGAGAAACACAGCTTCACTCGTGACAGGGGGGGGGATGGGACTTAAAACGCTTCCGTTAACTGCCACAAGGGAAACCGTCAACCAGGAAGGAACGAGTGACAGCTACGTTTGTGTAACTCATAACGACACCTTCTTCCCAAAACGAAAGGACGCCATTAAAAACGACGACAAAAACTCCCAAGGTTTCCCGAAAATCGACAAATGCGACACGGATGTACACAGGCCGGCGATTGTTTGAAAACGCAAACACGAGACTGTCAGGAGAGGTTCGCCAATCAGCAAGCGGAAGTGCTCTAAAAACAGAGAAAAACGGAAGTCCACCCCCCGGCCAATCAGGAGAAGAGAAATAAACTCGGAGAAGGTGTCAAAAATGGGGAGCCAAAAGCCTGAGGGAATTGACAACAGACCAAAGTTTCAAAAAACGGCTCCGCAAAGCCCGCGAGGGGATTGAGACTCAGGGGCGTCCCAAAAAAAGCCACGCAAAGGAGGAGTGCGAAAAGTCGAAGGAGTGTATGGGGAGGAGTGGGTAGCGTGAAAATGAGCAATCGGCGGGTCCAATACAGACAACCTGCGAAATAACGAAGAAGGGAAACCTGCAAAAAAATGAAGGGGGGAGGAAAATCCAAGAAAAGTAATAAGTCCACCGGGGGCCAACACCAGGGGAGAAACGGGGTTTGACGTGCTTCTTGGGACTGACGAAAACAGAAAAGCTGATTATGGGAGGAGAGTGAAGCGGTGCGTGAGGGGCATCCCGACAGGGACCACTGAGTACCAGGCGTAAAATCTTCCCTGAGGGAGCTCATGCGGCCAAAACCAAGGAGGACGTTACAGGAAGGCTTAAACCTCAAAGGGAGTGGCCCTCGGCAAACAAATACTGAAAAAAAAAAGCCTGCAAGTGGGGGACAAATTACCATAACCGTTGGAAAATCTAGGAAAGAGGGGGTCGTAAAGGTAGAGAAAGGGGGGTCGCGATTAAGAGGGGGGCGTTTTTTGATTTGACTAGGGGGAGGGGATTTGTCCGGGGGGGATTTACCCTTCACCCATGACCAGGATAACAGTCATCATCCTCGAACTGCGAATGAGACGCACTACTAGTCGAGGGAAGAACTGGAAGGGAAGTGCCGCTGGGGAACGTTACAGGACTGCCTTTGAACATCGAGCAGAATTCAAGAAAAGTCCTGAGGAGTCCAGTCCAGCCGGAACGTAAGACTGACGCAGGGGGCAAGCGCCAAATCTTTCTGCGCAGGTGGGTGCAGGGCGACGATTCAAGGACTGAGAAGGGGGGCGGCGCAAAACGTGGAAACGAACAAAAAAACTGTCTCAAAACCTAGGGTGCTGACGATTTTCCTGACGTGAATCACGTTTGTAGAGCGCATGGAGAGGGAGAACGGAAAGGGCAAAAAGAACTGAATCACAGGACCTCGAACAGCAGTCGAAGCTGGGGTCAAGGGAGCAACTAGAACGCGCCAAAAGACGTGGTATTGCGCCAGAAGGACTACTAATAGGTGGACATCGAAGAAAGAACACAAAAAGAAGGACGTCGGTTTTCAAAAAAACGCGCTGTTTCCATCGCGGGGGTGTCAAGAAAATAGAACAATGAACGGGGAAAACAAAGAAGACTGGAAAAGTCAAGAAGAAACAGAAGGACGGCGAAACTCGGCAAGGTCGAAAGCGCCACACGAAAAGGTCGATGAGAAAAGGATACTCCCCACCTTGTTGCAAGAAAACAAACAATCGAAGCCCAGTCTGCAATCAAAAATCCTAAAAGGCGAAAAGAGCCAACGAATGTATTTGGTCGGAGAAAATAACCCTTGGAGTCCGCTAAGAAAAAAATGGAAGGTGAATCAAAGAATGACTGGAGGGGAGGGTAGTTTTTGGGGGACAATCTGTGAGGAACAAACAAATGAAGAATAGTAGTTTCTTGGAAGTCTGTGGGGGGAATAAAGGTGAAAAATGGGGAAGGTTTGGGCAGGGGGTGATGATCAATGAAAAACGGCCACGGCGAAAGGGCATCGCGGGGGAGGAGGAAAAAACTGGGCAAAAGTCCAATCCTCGTAATGGGCCACCGGCGCGCAATCTGAAGAAAAGAACTTCTGCTGACTATCATCGGAATAAACTGGGAAGAGGAAAAGAGGAAGTGAAGCGAAAAGGGTGTGCATGCAAGTGGAAACGGGGATACACCCGCCAGAAAAAACACGCTGGGGGCAGCTATGACTGGTAATAAAAAAGTACTTAGAGACTCAGGGGGAAAGAACCGTGGGCCGACGAGGAGGGGGAAATACTGAAGGGGGGAAAGGGGGGAGGATTTTCGAGGCTAAAACGTGAAGGTACTACCGCCAGAAATATGCAGTTCCACCTTCTTCCAGGACTGCACCAAATAAAAGAAACGCAGCAGGGAGAGAACGCAAGGGGCAGAAAAAGGAGGAAAGAAAAGACCAACAAAGCTCAATCATGGGGAGGCAGGCCGAAAAGTCACTCGCAGGGAACATTCAAAACGGGGTTCCGATTGGTGGGGGAGTCATGCGAGTGTCGCAAGGGGGCCGAATTAGAAAGTAGGGGAAGCGAAAGCCCGGAACCAAATAAGGGGTTCTGAAACCAACGCTACAAAAGGTGACAAACAAGAAGCTTGAAAATCAAAAAAAGAGGACTCTCCCACGGAAAAAAGACAAAGGGGGGAATTGCATTGATCTGCAGAAGGCCGGACCCAAAAAGGAAGACACGAGTAGGGGCCGCCAGAAACCAGGCCTGACCGAGGAAGAAAACACCAAACCGAGAGGAAAGGTAAACATACTAATATGACCTTTCCGATGCGGAGTAGGCGGGGGGGACACCTTGGGAACATGGCAAGAAAAAATCCATTAGAGGAATGGGTCAAAAAAAAATCCGAGTGACAAAACGGAGATTGAATCCTTGGGGGGTAAACGCGGGCGGGAGAGGGGGGGGGACAAACCTTGGTTGTCCAAGGGCAGGAAAAGCGCAAAGCCTTTCAGGAATTCTGGGAGGTGAAAAGCCGGGGGCGAAGACAACAAAGAGGAAATTTCGGTGAATTTCGAAAAGAGGAGCCCGAAAGGGGAAAGCCTGCATCAACAGGAAAAACACCTGTGATGGTTGGTGAGGACTACGTTGAGGGGAGGTTTCGCGCTCTTCGATACGAGGCCACAAGAAACGGGTCCAAGCAGAGGTGTTCAGGGGAGGGGACTGTTCGGGGAAAAAGAAAACAAAAACCCTCCCCGGAAAAAACAAGGGGGGGCTAAGTAAAATACGGCGAAAGGCAACCACAATGCCACGAGGCTGAGACCAGGGAAGGGGGTTGACCCAAGAGGGGAGTTGGAAAACAAACGGAGGGGGAACTGGCTCACGGTTAAAAAAAAAAAAGGTGCACAAAAACCACTTTCAGCATCGCCAAAAGGAGATTTTCGGGGACGTTGAAGTAAGTACCAAAAAACGGGGGAGGGAGCCCGGGACCGGGAAGTTCCAGCAAGGCCTACTCGGGAGAAATCCCGGACGCGGGGGGTGCGCAAGGTCTTGGGGGGTACAGGTGGAAATACGAACAAAGAACGATACACCATGCGGCAAATCGAGTCCCCACCGAACTGCATCCGCCACCTCTCTGAGGGTTTTTAAATAAAAATCGGCACAAGAAAACAAGCCATACAGAAGCTGAAAAAGGGACAGTTCTCAGAAGGGGGGTATGGAAACGAAGAATAAATCGCAAAGAAGGCAAAGCGTTGCTGAGGAAGGGGGGCGGACTGAAACTGGGGGATTCGGGAAGAGTTGGGGGATACGCAAAAAGGGGGGCGTCCTCAGGTGGATGAGACGAAAACGGTGCGGTGGCCTTTCGCAAGCACGAGTGAGAAGGTAATGGGTTGATAGGAAGGGGGAAAACGCAGGTATGGCCGGCTAGTAATGTGGTCCAGGGGGGGTCGGGAAAACAGGCAAACTGGGTAAATGGGAGGGAGTGGTCCACAAGCTGCGCTCAGGAGGGGAGGAGGGTTTTCATAGCGTATATCAAACCACGTGGGAGGGGAACTATAACCAGAAAAATCCCAGGAGTCATTCTCGCTCACGCTCTGAAAGAAAAAAGGAAGTGGTTCCGCTCAAGGGCTGCAAGATAATGGCACGGGAGGAGGAAACGGGTGAATCTCACGCAAGAAACGCAAATGTACACAAAATTCACGCAGGGATAAATGAGTCATCAAATGGGGGTAGAACAGGATGGAAGACGCGAAAACCGTCGACGAACCAAACGGGGCGGGCCATAATGGCCGTCAGGTTCGTGCCAATGACACAAAAAAAAAACGAAGACGATGGACTGGAAAACCTCGAAGGACCTAAGAACTAAAACTGAAAATGAGAGGATGATCGGTTCACAAAAGCCTGATGTCCTGAACAGGCAAACAAGGGGAAAAGGGGGAAAAAACAAAGGAGGTACAAAACATGAATTAGAAGGACCGAAGAGGGGGAAAATGGAGTTGGGCAAGCTTGGCGGGAGGGGGGATACACAGTGCACATTGGCACGAAAAGAGGCAGAAAAGGACCTTCAACACACGCCACGAACGGAAAAAGCGCTCCTCCCCTATCCTCATGTTATACCTACGAAGGAAAAAAATAAGGTTCAGGGGGTCAGTGTCACTGCCAGATGGGGGGGCGGATAGTTTCCGAGGGCAAGCCATTGGGCATTTTCCGTGGACATGAAGAAAGGGTCAGCACAAGAAGAAAATCAGGGAGGAAAAAAGGGGGACAAAAAAGAAGTTTTACCCAATGTACCGACGTGAGGAAGACTGCGCAAGCACACTTATCTCGACCGGTAGCAAATGTGGGGGCACGATCCAGAGCAGAAGACCTCCAACAGACGTTGAGACAGACTTTTTTGGCCGGGGTGGAATTGGAGCCGAATAGAACTACCCCCATTCCAAGCTGGTTGCGACAGCAGGAAACGCGTCTCTGGAAGGCCGGTTGTGCAAGGACAGGGGGAAAACAAAAGGGGGAGAAATGTAACGACCAACTCAGGGAGGAAAAAAAACAAAATAAAACAAGAAGAAGAAGGAAGTAGTGCGTTCCCTGGCGGGGACACGGGAGGAAATCAGTAAAGAGACGGAGGAGGGAGCTAAGGACTGGGCAGGGGTCACGGAAGAATTTTACTACGCGGGGGAAAACGAGGGACGGGACGAAGGAGCCGAATGTGGCCGGGGAGTGAAAAATGACGGGGGATACTGGGAAACTTGGTACACTACATGGAGTTTTGGCGACGAGCAAGGGTCGAAGGTTTTGGGGAGGGAAGAACACTCGCGCGCGGACCGGGGATAAGTGGGGCGGACGATTCGGGATAAATGAGGGTTGGGTTCGTCGCTGATTGGGACGAAAGAGGAAGGGTGTGGGTACAAGGCTGGGAGGGTGTCGTCACCCAAGGGCTTGGTGCAAAGGGCAGTCATGGGAGGGCAGTTGGGGCCAGAAAGGGGGCCTGAAGGGAAAAAAAAACGGTCCACAAGGGGAAGTACAAAACAGAGAATTTGAGGGATGCATCCGGAGGGTCTTATAAAAAACGGTAGGGGGGGGGGGGGATAGGCAGTCGGTTAAGGGAAAAAGGGCATCAAGAGGGGGAAAAAAAACAACCGAAGTACGGATGGATATGAAGGTGGAAAGTTGTTTACCTCTCCGCTTCTTTTGTGGAGCGCTCAAAAGAAAAAACGGTAGATAGGGGAAGAATAGCTCCAAGCAATCGCGAAGACTGGTAAAAGATACTCGCACATGACCTAACCTTATAAAACCTTCCTGTCAGGGGGTGTGGAAGACAAAACAGATAGCAAAGCAATGCCCTGACGTAATCACAAGAAACGAAGGCGGGGGCTCAGCCTTGGAGGATTTCGATAAAAACCCTGAGCGGGAAAAAAGGCGACATTTCGGAGAAAGTCTAAGGGTCAGGGGCCCAAATGTTAAAAGAAAACCATGAATGCAACGTAACGGGCAAACAGAGGAATTGGTTGGAGAAAAAAAAAAAACCTTAAGTCCCACCCGATCGGGGGCGCATTCACGAAACACCTACGAATAAACTATAAACACGTTTCCAAAAAACGAAGCAAAGGGGGAGGGGAATGGGTGTTAAAAAAAACACACAATCGACCGGGCGAACAACAATGAAAGTTTGGAACAATTCACCCAAAGGAATCAAAATCATTACCGAAAAAGAAAAATGCCGGCTCCGCATGGAAACGTGGTCTAATGTTTCAAAAAAAAAAACGGGGTGCGGAAAAAAGACTCGGCCTGGGAAAAAAATCGCAAGTTCCCCGCTAAGCAACATCGCTAAGGGGGATAAGGCATGTACGTCCCGGAGGCAACAAAGCAAATATGTCCGTAGTCTTCAAAAAAAGCGGGCTGGTAAATGAGTTTGGCTGGGGGCGAGTGTGAGGAAAAGGACTCTTCGTTCAAACCAAGGATAAAAAACGAAGCACGAGGAGACGGGGACTCTCAATGCAATGAAAAGGGGTTGAGTAAGAAACAAAAAAACGGCGCCATTCCAAATTACAACAATCCAGGGAAAGCAAAAGTATGATGCTTCGAGTGACTGGGCTCCACTCCAGCGGAGAACGAGTGTCCGCTGGGGAAAGGCGGAAGATCCAAGGGAAAAATCCGGTACACGCCTTAAAAGCGGACAAAATCGATGCTCCTGATGCACCGCAGGGATGAGGCACAGGCGTACTTTACTTCAAAGCAGCAGGAACCAGCAAATGGGAAACGTGCCCTCGCAACCCGGAACCAGCAGGGCCATGGGAAACTAACACCATAACCTTGGGGCCATCGTCTTGCTCGAGGTAAACTTGAAAAAAAAAAAAAAATGAGGGGGAGCGGCGATGAAAACTGTGGCTGTGGGGGGGAGAGGAAAGCACGAGGGAGTTTAAAAAGTTTGGACCCGGGGTTTCCCGAAAACATTCCAATAAAAAAACACCCGGCAGCATCACACGAAGGCTTCAAAATATCTGGAGGAGGAAGGGGGGGTTGAAAGGAACCTGGGGGAAAGTCAAGCGGCAGTTTGAACATCTAAGCAGAAAGGAATGACGAAGTCAGGAGACGTACGCGTGAAAAAGAAACAAAAAAAAAACGGGCAGGTGTAGGGAGACGACGAATTCTAACCGGGGAGTTCAGCGCCTGGGGGAGGCGCAGCCGGCAAGTGCTCCAAATATTTGCTGAAAAGTGACCAAGCGGGTAAAAAAAAAATGTCAGCGAAGAGGGAAAAGAAGGAATATGAATTCTGGAAGAGAAACGAAGGATGCAAAGAAGGGACGGCTAATCTGCGGACGCAGCATTAATTCACGGGAATGTTGCGGGCATAGTGACAAACAGAATCAGGTCGGAACAATAGCCCTATGCAAACCGGGGGAGCAATCCTGAGAGCGGGGGAACAAGCCCGGTTTCCAGGCAAGGGGCATCGTGATCAACTTACAAGGGGCAATGCGCTCAACTGGGAATACATCATACTCATCAACTGCAAATCGCTATTTCAGAAAGGCCCACCGAACCTTCATATAACGAGTCTATCGACCAAACGGTGGAGCGCGCAAAGCTTCAAGGGGGGAAAGTCGAAACCATCCGAACACTATTAAGAGACCTGAGGGGGCAAAGGGCATGTAGTATCCCAGGAAAAGAAAGGCTTCCTATCCTTAGTGTAGGGAGGTCGAGGATTTTTCGTACCGCAGGGGGGGAGGGAAGACAAAAAGGGAGGCTAAAAGGGTGGTTGAAAGGAGTTTGGCGTTCTCGGTTCCTGGTGAGATTGGTGGAAAAAGAAAAATTGTGCGTGATCAAACTGACACGCCCACGCGAATGCACCGTCAAAAGCGCCTGCCGGAATGGAGAAAAGACCCCTTTCCTCAGATGACGCACCGGCCGAAAAAGGCACCCGCTGAGGCTGCTAAAGAATCGAGAACTTCCCGAAGAAGCGGGGGGGAAAGGTTGTTTTTGCGCAAATGGTCACGGAAATACACCTTCTCCCCGGATGGGACAGCCGTTTGGCGGCGGAGGGAAGGCAAAAAAGAGAAAACGGGGAAAAGTGGCCGACGCCGATTGGTAGGGGCCAGGGTTGGCCCGGGAGGGCTAGGAGGGGAGACCACGAGACTTCCGTCCCTGAACCATCGAAGAGGCATGGAAACGTCTTCCAAGACGAACAAAAACCATCAAAAAGAAAAAACGCCAGCGCGCGACGCACAAAAGGCCATCAACGAGTCCAGCACCACACAATCAGGGACTGGGGGGGAGGTGTGAGGAAGCCGATACCAAGGCGGGAAGCGCCGAAGGAAAAGACAGTGAAGGACCGATGTTTGAGTGGGGCAAGCGGCTGGGAAAAACACGGCCGACTTCCGAACGGGGTTTTGAAACCAAGGCCCAGCCGGAAAAAGACAAGGTTCATCAAAATCTCCGAGAACACCCGGGGGAAAAATAAGAAAAAGGGGTCATAAGAAACCGAAACGACAATATAAAACGGAGACCGACGCCATGGAATGAAAGGAAAAATCGGGAAAGCAAGGACCCAAATGCTTGACACTAGGGAACACGCAAAGAAAGGTGGGCCTATCAAACTAAACAACAACAATGAACGAGGGAAGGAAGAGAGATCGGCCGATCCATTGCAAGTGCGTACAGCGTGTCCGGCCTGTGGGGTTCACATGGAATGATAAGAAAACATTCAGCCCTGTCTGCTGGGGCAGGTTTGCGAAGGGGGGCAGGTTGGTGAAACGTAATGGGTGTAAGTGGGTTGGGTCCAGCTGAAGGGGTCACCCGTGATTTCCGGTTCGGTGACTGGCGCAAATCGTTCGAAGTCGGAAAAAGTTCGAGCGCAGGCGCCAAAAGAAACAGAGGGGGAGTTCTGTTGTCCTCCACTGCTCTTAAATAAGGGGGAAGACGCATCAACGAAACAAAAGAAAATTGGCTGGGGGGGGGGGAAATGATGAAAAACTTTGGAGGGAAGAAGGGCTTTGAAGGTGAAAGGCGGCCTGGCGGGAAACTTCAACCGAAGGCTATTTGTCAAAGGACTACGTGGGAAGCCAAAAAAAAAAACCGGACCCCGGGCAATGTCTCAAGGGGAAAAAAAAGGCGTAAGCAAGGGCTCACAGGACGAAGCAGTATAAAGGGAAGCCGCCTGGTAACCAGAAGCCGAGGAAAGGGCGGTTAAAAGCTCACGTAAAAAATTCAAAAACGTGGAAAAAGAGCACAACAACTGGTGCGAAGGACAAATCCAAAAGACAGCAGAAAGCGTTGCGAGGAAAGGTCGTCAAAGTGGCAAGCAGCAATTCAGGCCAAAGGCGAAAAAATTTCCAGCGAGGGGCCCATGCTCAGGGGCGGACATCCCCAGGCGCGATTCGGCCGTTGGGCGGGTTTTTCCCAAAAAAAAGAACTAAGACAAAATAAACGGGTCCCCCAAGACCTGAAAAACAATCGCCACCGAGACTTCATGGTTTGTCTCATCCACGAAGAGGAACCAAAAAAAGTACCAAAAGTGACCGCAGGAGAATTCAATTCATCAAAAAAAAGCAATGTTAGAAGGGGCTACAAAAAAAAGAAAAAGGAAAAGCATCAGGGGCGCACTTGTGGAGAGGGTTTCAGGCAAATCGCCGGGAGGGAGACTCTTTGCAGAGGAAAAAAAAAATTTGCGATGAATCAAGGGTCGGTGGCAAACTTTAGCAAAAGCCAGTGGGAAGCCGGGGAGTTGAATGAAAGGCCTTCACCTCTGGGGGCAGTCGGGAGACGGTTTCCTGGATCGGGAAAAGCTCGGCCGAAAGCGAAGGGGGCAGGTGGCCAAGGCTAAAAAGGCTGCTCCGGGATGAGGCGGAGGGGGGACGGAACGATGCGTAGTCCTTGGAAAAAAAGGAAAAAAAGTGAGGCGCGCAGCGATCTCGAAACCTGACACACACCGAAGCTTCGGGGTCGCAGAAGGAAACGATTCGGGGCTGCCAAGGTGGCCGGTTCCGCACGCCTCGCTCTTACAACACTTGCAGGGGGGTAAACAAAAAAGAAAAAAAGGGGCGGAGAAGGACGGAAACGGCGCCGACTCCAAGGCGAGGAGGTTCAGAAAATGACACGTAAAGGACAGAGGGCCGCGTACAGTAACTGGCGAAGACAGAGAGGGAAGGACGTAATTAAAACGGGGAAAGCCTATTTCAATGGAAAAAGCGTCACAATGCCTTTCAAGTGCAGATGGGACGCGACCGAGAGGGCACGTACCGGACCTCAGGGAGATGCTGCTGACGTGGGGGGGTAAAAACGAAAAAGTGGGGAATCCCAGAGGGGGAAAAAGTGAACAACGCCATAGGGCATCTTCAACCACGCCACGATCGCCATCAACCTCCCGCATCAATTTTCGAAGAGAAAGGAAACTGGGGTCTGGGGGTTAAGGGGTTGGAAAACTGCGGCGGTTGGCCGGGAGGTTGCCGGGGCAAGCCAGTGGGGAGAAGGGTTTCAGTCTAATAATTAATTGGGTCCGGGGGGCTGAAGCATGAAGCTTGGAAAAAAAATGAGGTGTACTCGGGAAACGAGGGGGGAAATTGTCGGCCGAAAAGACTACATCATCTCCAAGATAAAGCGGGAGGTTGGGTCGGGTCATCAAAAAAAAAAACACAGACTTTGGTACAAGGACTTTTGCAGGTGGAATGGGTACGGGGCTGATAGGAATCCCCCCCCACAAGAAAATATCATGGAAGAGGACGGTCTGTAAGGCGGTGGGGGCTGTACGGGGTGGTAAGAAAGAAAAAAAGTCTTTACGACAACGCAATAAGCATCATCGGGGGGGGAAGAAGAAGACGAAGGGGTGATCTGCGGTTTGCAAGGCAAACCTGAGGCAGTACATTCAGAGGGCTGCTGGGGGGATAAAACTTGGAGGGGGGTTCCACAAAGGAAAAAAAAGTCAACTTGGTAAAAAAATTCGAAAAAAAGGGATGAAGGATCCGGAAAAGTGGGCAGGTGGCGGTGGCGTTTGTGATCTTGTGGGCAAGTTGGTAAAAGGACAGGGAAGGATTTTGCAGGAAAAGAGAGAAAAATGGTCGAAGTGTTTGCGGGCTAACAGCGCGGAGCGGGGCCTGTAATCACTGGGAAAGTGCGTCGTTAGAAAGAAAAGGTCGAAGCTATGGGGAAAATGAGTTGGAAAAGGGGAGTGAGGAATTCAAAAAAGGCGAGGGGGGAAGACGGGGTAATGACAGTGTGGGTAGGGTCATGTTTGTCAAACAGGGTCCTCAAACCAGGAATTGGAAAGATGTCGCTAGACATCATTTCCCGGAGGGGCGGTCAGCCCATTTTCCTCCTATTTCCGAGGTTTAATCGGGTGCAGGCCTCAAAGGATGAGAATCCCGCCAGGAGGGGGGAGGACGGCGCGTGACTGGGCGAGGCTCGGTTGGGAGAAAGCAACGGAACAGAGGGAATTTGGAAGAAGGAATATGCTTGCCGATTATCTGGCAAAAAATGGTCAGAGCAAAGGATGCTTTGGTCTAAAAA
>Ga0179593_1416003_pt1 | contig 14569 bp, 13 predicted proteins | sample CZODoug2_1_08_16_FD_185931 | JGI IMG/M metagenome (GOLD analysis project Ga0179593, IMG submission 185931) | Vadose zone soil fungal communities from Angelo Coast Range Reserve, California, USA - CZODoug2_1_08_16fungal (PacBio error correction) | ecosystem: Environmental > Terrestrial > Soil >...
AGGCCCTGAGGCAGCATTACTGTGTCTGGGGAAGGTTTTTCGGGAAATCTGGGGGGCAAGAGAAAAGGGGGTCCCTCCAAAGGGGGGCACTAAAACCAACAGTGTATCGAGAAAAATGTCCCGCTGCCCGGAGGCCGAAGTCGGGTCAAGCTTACCATGTACCAGCATTCCAAAAGGACGGGGGTATCTCTGCCTGAGAGACAGGCCCTCTGGGACGGTATAACAAAGAATCTCCCACTGCAAAGAGCAGAAAAAGCGTCTGCTTTGACAGACTGATAACGACCATTATGGAAATGGCCAAAAGTAAAAAGGTAGGCAAGAACAAAGTCAGGAACACGCCGAAAGTTCATTGAAGCAGAGGTGGAGATACCTACTACAAAATACTCCCACTTATCCGTGGAAAAAACTAACGGAAGAAAATCTCGGCCAACAAGAAGCAGAAAACGGGACGCTGCGGATTAAACAGCAACAAGTGGAGAATGAGGAAGGTGCAACTCGCGTTATCAATTGAAAACGGGCCGGATAAGGGAGAAAAGTGAAGAGGTGCAAGCGGGGGGGGGGGGAGATATGGCGGAGATACGGTCCATCTGTGCGACAAGTCTTTGTGGTCGATGGAAATTGCGGAGATTGTAAGGGGTCACAACGACAGAGTAGGGACCTTGACGGGAAAAAAAAGGAAAACCCAGTCGGAACCAAGCTGGAGGACCCCAAAAAGGTGAAAGGCGCAAAAAAGCCGAGCTCCGCTTGCCAGGGTTCAATTAAGAGTGTGCACGGGGAGGGTAGTCCTGTAAGTCGCTGGGAAAAACAGCGCCCTACTCAAACCGGGGCACTGACGTAAAAATTCCTCCCGAGTCGAAAGCGAGTATCCTTAGCGATCGAGTATTCAAATGCCGGGAAAAAACTAAGTTATTAGAAAATGGGGCCCTCAAAGCTGGGGGACTGGTATGCTGCAGGGCAGTAAATCATCGGGGGAAAAAAGACTGTGGGAAGTTAAAGGGTGCTAAACACCCCGACAGTACTCTTTAAAGCGATCAAATTGTGCGGGAGACATTACAATTAAACACGTGGGGGGGTTCTTTGGGGTAAGATTCAATCGGGTCGAACGTCGTGTCTGGTAGCGGTTGCCAATAGCACGACAGGAAAAAAAAAATTCACTTTCTGGAAGCCTCTCGGAAGAGAAGTGAGAGAAAGGGGGCGGAGTGGGGTCTACACTGGGAGAATAGATAAACTCCTTCTAAGGGCCTAAACATTTCTCCCGTCGTAGTTCGACAGAGGGGAAGCCGGGGGTAACATAGACAACGGGTGATGACTAGCATAAAAGGGGATAGTTGGAGAATCAAGAGACCGATTGATTTGGCAAGTAAAACGTCGAGTGGAAGGGTGCACTATGCACCACTGTGAGAAAAAACCATTCGCGGGAAGGGTCTTATGCGCCTCTACCGTACTGGAGCCACGGAGATTGACAGTGAAATACTGGATCGAAAAGGGACGACATTCAAAAGGAGAGGAAGTGCGCGACAGGCCGAGTATTGAAATTGGGAGCGAAGCACCCGGAAATGTACTAAAAACCTTTATCCAATCTGGCGCAACGACCAGGCCCGTATGGTGCATACAAGCTAAAAAAACCATTTATTGGAAAGGGGGTTGTACTAACCTCTAAATCACCCCTCCCATTGCCGTCAAACGAGGGGGGGCGTGCAACTTGGTATCACTCAACAAGAAGGAGGAGGAGATCTCCTGTCCAAATTGCCAATCAAGGGAAGGCGAAGTCAGCTAAGACCTGGTAAATCATTTCGTATGGGGGGGGGAATATCTACATAAGAGTCGATTTAGCAACTAGTGGCGTTACTAGATCGGTTCAAAAACAAGAACTACCTGGGAAAAAAAAACCAATCGTGAGGAACATTCAGAATGATGACTGATCAGCAAGATAGTGAATGACATTGGTCAACTTCGAATAAGTCATGAGAAGCAAGAGAAAGCGCGAAAGGGGTGCGGCTGAACAGCCTAAAGGGCAAGCTCCCTTAAATGACACCTTGAAAAGAAAAAGCGCCTCAAAAGATCCAAGAGCCTAGAAAAAAAGCGGAACATCACAGAACCACCCCCAGGGGAAAACTTTCGAACTTCTGAAAATCCTCACAGTAACTGCCGTCTACATGGTTGAACGCCGGCTACGTGGGGGGGGCATCGAGGATATGGGGACTGATCCACTTTGTCTAAGAGAGAATAGGGCGCACATTTGCTCTCGGCTAGGGCGCAGGATTCATAATGGGAAAAAGGTTCCTACAAGCGGGAGTAAGAGGGGAAAGACGGGAGGGTTCAGAAAATTCAAAAAGTTGGTAATCCACAAACGGTTGACGAACAGGTCAGTCACAGACCCCCCAGAAAAGAAAAGGGTTGACTTATGCTCAGTATTGGGAAAAACCTGTAAATGTGGACCTTCTCAAACCTGGTCACGGTCGAAAAGTACAATACCCATAAATGGGGGGCCCCGGTCTTTTCGGATTTCATCATTATGGTTGAACAGAAAGTTGTAAGACAATAAAAAGACAAGAAGCTCGGGAAGCGTGCGTACTGCAGTGAGAAACTGGGCTTGTACTTATTTAAAAAACGAGCAATATCCTGAGCATTTTAGCGGGGGGGCATTAAGAGAGCAGGACAAGGAATCCTCGCCCCGGAACTTGAACTGAGAAAGTTGAAACCCGGGTCGGGGGAGGGGTCAAGAGAAAAACTCGGGGGGAAAATTTTGCAAGAAACCCAAAGCATAAAGCTTACACGGATCTCTACCCACGGGTTAAAGAGGAGAGACATTTTGGAGTACTTATGAAAGAAAAGAACATCGGCAGAGTATTCAAAAAGTAAATCTAAAAAAAAACACACGGGGACAAGGAATTGAAGGAGAGGCAACGCGCCGCGCTCAGATAGGAAATCTCAGAAGAATTGATGAATCGGGACGATCTCCCGGCGCAATGGGAACCGGTTCGTTGCAGTAGGAAGGGGTAAAACGAGCGCAAAAAAAGCAGGTAGGTTCGAGGCTTGCCGTAGCCACCTAATCATAAAACAAGCTGGTGTGGAACGAAAAACGTGTATGGAAAAGGACCTGGAGTCGCAATAGAGCGACTTGTCATTGCGAAGTGGCATTTCAAAGACAGGATGGCAGAAAAAAGGAGGTGGGGCGTGTGGAGGAGGGTATCCGCCGGAGGATGAAACGGCCAGCTGCGGAAGGCGACCGGACTTCGCTGCAGAATCTTTTTCGGGCTTCGGAGTTCCAAACAGCAGCAAAGGGATCTGGGGTGGCCGGAGGGAAAAGAGGTACGAGCGCCGCATAGCCGTAAAACGAAGACTTCAATCTAAAGGGGAAGGGCTCTCAAAAACAACAGAGGAAAGGATAGATATGCTGGGACCTGACGTTCTTTTGGCTTTGCCCCCGGTAAAAGAGTTATAAAAAAGGTAGAAAAAAATCGAACATGACGACAAAAAGGGTATGGGCGAAATCGTCCGTCCGGGGATGAACGGGTTCCTAGGAAAATACAAAATCCAGTAAGAGGGCACCGGAAGGAAAAGGAGGGAAAACGAGACGGGTCCGGGGGGGTTTCATAGAAAGTCCAAGCATAAAAATGAATCTCAAAGGAAACAAAGAGAGCCCTCGTCGGAACCACTTTGAAGGACTCGGGAGGCGCCATCCTGCAAAGCCTCTTCCGATGGGTAAAACTACAGGTCGAAAGTAAAAAATAAGAGAAGGGATAAAGGCAATATCCAGCGAATACTAAGATATGACCTAAGCGAATACTGTGCTCCAGTCCAGAAATCCGTGCACGGTCCCTCTGACGAGGTACATTCGTGAGGAAGGCCCCAGGAAATTAGCGGTCGGGGGGTGGTAGATCCTCGATAAATTGATACCTGAGAAGAAGGTGGAGGAAGTACGAATTCCTAGGGAATCCTCAAATAAGATGACTTACAATGGAGAGACTAGGGCAAATTTTGGAGAGAGCATGCTGCCACAACTACATAGAAGGGGGACGTGGCACAGTGTTGGCCAGGAAACCCAGCGGTCGGGGAAAAAAATCGATCCTCCGCTCAGTTTTGAACACGGAGTCTTTCCAGAATGGGGGACTTACGCCAACCCCCCGAAAGCCTGAGCAAGCCTTCGGACTTAACTTTCAAAAACAGCAGCCCGGGTCCTCGGAAGGCAAGGGCCGATCGGTTACGTCAAAACGAACGTGCAAGCGTACCGAAAGCCAAGGAAAGGGGCCGCAATGTCGAGCGTAAAAAAAGGTTGGTCGACGCGAAGTGCACAAGTTTCGAGTTGGGTTCTGGTCCACCTGGGAACTCTGAACGTTTTGCTATCGGAACCAAATTATCAACGGGGGACTTTTCCTTTTCAATCTGCAGATAAATCCATGGCAACGGAAAAACGTGAATCGGGAAACGAAAAGAACGGGGGCTGTGGTCTTCCTCCTCTCTATGATGAATGCCAGGTGAAAGCGGGGACTATTAAGAAATTAAATCGGTAACTAAAAGAAATTGAGCAGCGGCGACAGATCGGGAGATTGGACTTGAAAAGGGGTTGATGACGTGGGGAAGGACATCGGTCTAGGGATGCGTAGGATTGAACAGCTAGGCGAGATCTGGGGGAATGTTAGAGAATGAATGGAGAGGGCAACAAAAGCTTGCAGGAATCAATCGGTGCTGAGATCTGCGGCACTCCTGGGACATAAAATTACAAGTGAATCCTGGGGGGCTGAAACAAATGAAGCGCTCGGCAGGGGGTTTTGGTCTAGGAAAGATCTTATAACAAAAGGCCGAAAAGAAAAAGCTGAGCGGGATGTCCGCGAGCCCAGTGGAACTGTTTACTGAAAAAGAAAAGGAGGAAGAGGGAGTTTCGAGGGGAGTCAAAAACCACGGAAGGAGGAGGAAAAGATATCCGAGCAACAGTGCAAAGGTATCAGGGAAGAGGCCGTTCGCTTAGGCTGAAAGGTGAAAAAAAATGGCGGTGTCTCGGTTTAACGGCACATCAGCGATCCGTGCCGCTGCAGCACTACTTATCCGAGAAAACGCAACAAAAAGGAAAGGTCTGTCCGGAAGGATTCAATAAATTTCGGATCCTTTCGTACAGATGGAACCGTGTTACATCTAGATTTGCTCGGAAAGGGGGGGGAAAAGGAAGGAGTAGGCCAGGAAGCGCACGCTCAACCAACTGTGGCGGAGCAACATCCTGGCGACGGCGGTCGACATCAACCGAAACCAACAGTCTCTACAGTCTAAGAGGCCTAGATCAGAGAATCGCGCAAGAAATTAGAACCAAGTTCGAAAATGCTTCACGTCGCGTCAGCCACCCCTGGATTCCAGTGTCAGAAAGCTGTAGAGAAAAAAATGAGCAGCACGGAAAACATTCTAACCAAGGAACTAATAAGAAGACTTAGTGAGAGCTGGGCAAGCAGCTACCAGAAAACTTGACCTGAAAGACTATCAAAAATGGAAAGAAAAATTTTGGGGGTGGTCTTTAGAAATCTCAAATTATAAAGGGGGAAACTGCACAATAAGTGCACTGTGGCAAAACAAGTGCATATCAACAGGGGTGAGGATGTTTTCGATCAAGGGAGAGCACACTGGGGGACCTGATTAGGAAGGCTCTGCAGACACTGCTAACCTTTTTCGTAGTTCTATCAGATCTATCAGGGAGATTAATCGCGAAAAAAAGAACGCGGAAGTGAAAGCAAAAATTGGCAGCGAGAGAAGGTGCGCCAAAGTTTCAGGGTCCTATAAGGAGATAAGGGGGCAAAATGTTGACTCGGGCCGGAAAGCCAGCTTGGGCCGCTCATGGAAACTCAGAAAAAACAATTAGAAATGGGATGAAGGAAAGGGGGCTGGGGGGTCCTTCGTCAGAACCATCGGCTATTCGAACGGGTAGGGCATACTCAACAGAGGGTTGGGCATTGAACTTAAAAAAACCAAGCGTAGCCCGGGTCAAAAATTCAGAGGGATTCGCTGCCGGGGTCAGCGTACCCGGGCAAGGTTTCTTGGGTGGGACACCTGTAAGCTGCGTAAAAAAGGATCATATCGGAGGGTCTTAGTATTGCCTAATCAACCATCGATCCTCAAAGAATTTTGGGGAACGAAGGGGGAGGGGGACGGGATGAATGGGGAATCTATGATGAGGAACCTCATGGAAAAGACTCAATTACGCAAGTTTGGGGCGAAGTGGGCAATCGTCAGATCCGTGTCGCGCCAGTTGGCGGAAGCGTTATCCCCTAATGTCCGAACCACCCTCAGATCAGGTAACGACCGGCCACCTTCGGCTGGGGAAGGGGTTAGGATGCTGAGTGGGTATTCCGCACGCGACACTTAACCGCAGGGGGGGGGGGGGGAAAATCGGGCGATATTTTTGAGAAAGGACGAGAAAAGACGCCGTCAAAAAGGGGACTTGGCGCCACGGAGGACACTAAAAAAAGTCAAGCTGGAGGAGTGAAACATATCCCGGAGGAGGGAAAGAGATACCAGCATGTCTGGAGAATTCGGCGGAAGGGGGGCTCTCTGCTCTCGTGAAGTAAGGGAATCAGATCGGGTAAAAGAGGAAAACTTCTAACCCATTTCAAAACAAGGAAGCCTCAGGGGATAATAACTATCTAATGGGTGAAGAAAAGAGGCCCTAGGGGTGAACCCAACAACTGTCTTACATCTGAGTACACATCTGAGAAAACTTAGGGGAGGCGCGCCTAACCACGTCCTGGGGAGAAAAGGGAGACCTCTGGAAGCCCAGGAACGCCCGCGTCCACAGCTTCCTAGTGGTTTTGGGAAAATTCCCTAATCAAACCACCTTGGGCGTTATACATTCTTCCCGGTCCCAGAGAGAAGTGGTCCGTTAACGAAGAAAAAAGAGGATTCCAACCTGAGAGGGAGGTGTTGTGCCTTGACTCGCTGAAGGCCTGTCTGAGAAGTGGGAGCGGTTGTGAGGAGAGAAGAACTTGTTCGAGAAGAATGCGTGGCCTGTGACCGAAACATGAAGTATTCGAAAGAACCTGGAAAAGGGGAAAGGCCAAAGAACGCAGATAGGATGCGCGAACGTCTTGAAGGACAAGCTAACGCACCTGGTTCTTAAAAAGGCAGATCTCGCTGGCCAGTTTCGGGATCATCGGGGGTGTGCTTTATAGCGCTAAATCAAAGAGCCAAAATCCTTATTCGACGGGGAGATGATCACACGGAAAAAGGAAAAGGGTTTCAATCAAAGCACGCCAAGACTTCTCGATCGGAAGCCGTAAGCCGGGGGGGGGGGAGTATAGAGGATAATAAAGGAGAAAAGGCCGGACAAAATGTCGATGGGCTTGTACCTGGCCCTTTTTGGAGAAAATTGTAAAAGTGAGGGCGTGGGTAACAGAAGAACGGTGGGGATATCGCATGGGAGACAGTACTCACTGGCTCGTTTTGAGCTCGGGCGAAGCTAAGATTGGAGACTCACCGAAAGGAAAAAAAGGCTTGAGGTTTTCCGTCCGCTGAACAAACGTGCGAGACATGGGGGGGGAAAGAGAGAAGTTCCACGGGGGATCGTATCATGAGGCAATCTCATCGCACGAGAGTCGTGAAGGGAAAGCGTGTAACGGAAGAAAAGGGGCTCCGAGGGGAGCAGGCAGTGCTATTATCAGAGGGAACGATGAGAATTGGGGGCAGTGAGCGTTGATAAAAGAGGACCAGTGCACAAGTCAAAAAGCACAAGTCTAAGGGCTGATATAGGCGCTTCCTGGACAGTAGGAACAGAGAAAAGGACAAGTGGAGTCAGGGAACTTGAAAGAGAACGGGAAAAGAAGGATCCGCTGCGACTCAGGGCCCTTTACGCGTGTCGCGGGGGGCTGTTAGAAAAACTCCCGTAGGCCCCTCGAAAAAGGGAAGGAAATCACTTAAAAGGGAACGAAGGACATGGGAACAGTGGGGGAGACCAAACGAGCAACAGAATAATATCCTGATTCTTGGAGAAAAGATCTATCTACACAAAACGAGGGAAAGAGAGGCAAGGCTCCAAGAACTGGAAAGTAATCAGGACATCAGCTTCTTCCGGGTCAAAACTGGCCGGGAGAACGGGTGGGATGAGGCTGTTGAAGGGACCCAAAGAGAGAAATGGACGTGCAGAAAAGGGTGTGCGTCTGGACTTTCCAGACTAGCAAAAAGCCCTTCCAGCGGGTCTGAATAAAATTGCTGAAAGGGTAGGATCCAGGATGGGGGGAACGGAACCTTCAAAGGTTGTAGGAGTTAAGGGGAAGGCATAATAGAGAGACTTTGAACACGAGGGCCGGCAACTCAGGGACGCTACCTTCAGTGAAATACGTTCCGAGCGAAAAGAGCAATCGTCAGCGAAAATAGCACCAGAGAGAGAGAATCTAGAGACAAAAAGGGGGGAGAAGAAAATAGTAAATCACAGCGATGAATGTATAACCTGGTCGCCGACTCAATGGAAGGTAAATCTGATTTCACTATATAATCTAGGAAATGTCAGCCGACTTCATCAGGCGTCGCGGACGAAATGACCGAGCTGAGGGGGGGGGCTGGAAACAAAAAGATAAATAGAGACTACAAAGAGCCCAGAGGGGGGGAAAGTGGAATTTAAGAACGCACAGAGATTTCGGAATAGACCTCGGACAGCACCCCCTAGAAAAAAATTTCCCTGTTGCAACGGAAAAGAACCCCTGTCGGGGGGGGTGGGGGGGGGGGGGGAAAGGCATTCTAATGAGCACAATGAGGGACATAGACCCCACCGAAGTTTTACGTCCCAGAACGATAGAGAAGGAGCCTAGTAGATTTGGGCAACCTCGGATGAGAGCTTTAACTTAGTTCGAATACTCTGCTGGGGGGTAACGTATGGAGATGAAATTAACAAAAAGAGAAAGTCCAAGGAAATCCGGGCGGGAATACCACTTAAGCGGAGCTCTGAGGTGTGTCCTAAAGGAGGGGAAAGAGACTTCGCGGAAGGGAACAAAAAGGGGGTGGGGGGGGAGAGGCGGTCTCCGTGCCAAGACTCTAGCGTTGGCCGGGCATCAGGGCTCAAACACAGTATAAAAAGGGAGACCAGGAATGTATCGAAGAGTGAAGAGGGAGAACAGGCAACGGCATTCATCGGACGGTAAATCCTTCCTAACCAAAAAAAAAGGGGGGGTGTGAAAAGGTCATGGGAGGGAAAAAAAGAGATCGGAAGCGCCTCCAGGGGATCCCGACAGGGAAAAGGGATAGAAGGGGTGATCCGGAAAAGGGAGAAACCCGAGAGGCACCGGATAGGGTGTCAGGGAGCTTATTCCGTTCGCGGATCATAGTCGGATATTCAGAAATATTGCATGGACAAAAGCACGAGAGGAATCCGGTAACCCAGTGGGTGACCGCAACAGTGAACTATATAACTGAGGGCCGGGGAATGGCAAGGGGGCGGTGAAGTCGTCATCAGCGGGCAAAGAAGATCAAGGGGCACAGGGGGGGGGGGGGGGAGGTTGCAAGGGGCTGGCAGCCAGGGGGATGGCATGGATATAAGGCAAAAAGTATCGGGGGGGACCGGATCCAGGTCGGGTGGACTGGGCTTTGGACGGGTGTTGAAGGAACCCGCATCAACTCTAGATCCTTCACACGGTGGGCAGAAAAAAGAGAGGGGGACTAAATTAGCCGGTCCCCCGGAATTAATTCAAGGAAAATCGTTTAGGGGTTATAAACAAAAACAACAGAGGAGTAGGAACAGAAAGAAGGGTGGTGAAAGGGGAGGTAGGCGAGAAGGAGCGGCGTAGTGGGCGGGAGAAGAAAGAGATATCAAAGGACCTGCCAGCCGAAGGCTTGTTATTGCCGGAAGTCATTTTACTGGAGAGGATTCGATACTGAATAACAGAACGTGGAGACATATCGCAAAGGTGCCTGTGCAGAGAAATACAACAAAAAACACGGGGGGCTCAAGGATCAAGATACGCCGCAGCCTGGAAAAGAATGTTTCCATCGTACCGGGAGAGGGAGGAAATCTGGATACTGAAATGTGACCCCTTCATGACATCCTTGGCCAAAAACAAATCCAAAGGGGCTAGGGCCTAAATGCGGGCAGGAAACAGACGCTTAAAAATGGAAGCGTGGGTTTGGGTGGGAAGAATCTAATATATCAAAGAGACCCGACCCTGGACTCCGGGAAATAAAAAAATGGCATCAACCTTCATTCTCACATGTCACCCCGAAAAGAAAAGGAACTCCTGGGACGCGACGGGGTTCAGCGCATACAGGTCTATACTGGGTGCCCTGTGCAATCATGTCAGGGTGGCCGTAAAGGGGAATCGTAGAGGAGAAGGTGCACCGCTGGGGGTGGGGGGGAGAGGAAGCGCCTTTCGTTATGAATAGAATGCCGGTGCCGCGAAAAGTGGATCGGAAAAAATGCGCTTAGAAGGGGGGAAAATCTTGTTTTACTCCCGGAAGGAGGATTAGAGGGGGGGGGGAACTGTGAGAAATCCTCAGAAGCCTCGGGGACAAAAATTCATAGCTCTCTCGGGGGGGGTTCGGCAGAAACCTGTAGGAAGCTGGTACGTTCCCTGTTCATAGGAAGGCTGTTTGCAGGGGGAGCTAAGGGGAAGACCCGCGCGTAAGCCTGGGCCTACGAGGCGGAAGGAATTACGTAAAAGGGGTCAGCGCACAGAAAAAAGGGGGATTGGTCTAAAAAGGACGGTCAAAAACCTGGTTGCAGGAAGTACCTTGCCAGGAAAGGTAACAAGGCAAAAGTTCGACTGGGATAAATTAATGTTTTTCTACAAGGCATTCCATGGCTGGGAACATTTCATGAATCTGGGCGAAAGGCACAGGGGGAGATAAATACTATGTTAACTGGTTAGTTTTGTCTGCGAATACAGGTTCCCTTGGTCATTTCCCGACTTGGCCCCTATACGGTCATGATGTGAAATTGCAATATCGATAAAACTTGGAGGGGGGAGGAACTTGACTCATCATTTCTCCGAGTAGAGACATAGTTCGTGACAAATTTCGTAACTAAAGTCAGCAAAGTTTCAGTCAGGTCTAGGGGGAGAGGAACTACTGGGGTGAGCTGCAGACAGTTGGGTGGACATGTCTACCAAAGCTAAATAATAGGTCTAATAGAGTGATGAAGATTTGTCAACGGTCAGGGTGAAGATTAAGGATCCAGTGTAATGCGGTGGCAACGCATCAGGCGACTAGGTGGGATGCAGAAGAACTACCGGTGGGGAGAACAATCGATAATGTTAAAGGGTTAAATCCTGGATCATTGCTACGCTGTTCCTAAAATTAGAAAAAAAAAGGGTTCGACATAAAGGGTAACTGGTGGTTTGGCTTTCTTCGACATCATATAACACACCCGGCTCTTGGAGCACCTCGAAAGATATCTCGTTCAAATGGCCTGTAACTTATAACAGTCACGTTTGGTGCCTTTTCAAACGGCGTCAAATCCATCCTAATAGCATTAGATGGTTCTGAAAGGGGGCAGGTGGGGGGAAATGTTTAGTGCAACAAAACGGGGACTAAAGAAGAGTACGCGGACCACGAAATTGACAACATATCTCGATCTGTTGGGGGCGGGAGAAACGGGGAAGAAGGGGGAGGAGGGGATTTTCGTTTGGGGCGCGGACAGGATTCTCTGCTGAGCCGGAAGGGTAGGGCCGAGAAAATGACAGACTAAAAAAAGATAAGCTGTGCGTCACTCCTTATGTAAAGAAGGACGCTAGCAAGAAAAAATGGGCCACTGGGCCTTCTCGGGGAATGAGAGTAGTCAGGCACTCGCGTGTGCGGCGGGGGGGCCTACAAAAAGTGAGATTCAGAAAGACAAAAGGAAGACTCATAGCCTATTCTGGCTCGGATACAGCCGACAGATTCATATAACCAAAGTGGGGGGGGTCTGCATTGAAAAAACGAGTCGTCTCATCTACGAGACCCTGGACCCGCGCCGAGGTAAGGAAAGAGTGAAGACCGGGGAACGCGGTAATGCTCGAAAAGAATCATGCAGGAGGACGAGGACGGAAATAAAAAGTCTTCCAGTCAGTCAATAAAAAAACTCAACTGAAAAGGGGGTCGGCGACCTTAAAACCGAAACAACAGATTTAAAGGGCCAGGCAGAAGATACACGTTAGGAAGAAGTAGCCCCAATAAAAGTGGGCAGGTTCGAAAGGTCCCAGAAAGCCAGGCCGACATTTTGCGGCCCACTCTTGGCGAAAGTACAAGCGGTTCAAGCAAGAAAAGGGACTTGGACGCTCTCGAAGGGAAGGATCCGGGGGAAGTGAGAAACTGAGCTGAGAACAGGGATTTCAGTGTCGATCATACCCTGCGGATCAGCTTAGTTCGAACGGGGGATGAACAGAGAAAGAATCGGCCTCAGATTAAAGGAACCTGGAAGGGAGCTTAGAAGGTTTGCGCCCGAAAAGTTTGTTAAAGACAAAGCTCTGAAGGGCAAAAAATTGCAGGCCGTCAAGCCGTAAAACTACGGTTGGCTGCACGCAATTTAACTCGTTTCGAGAGGAGAATCGTTTTCAGGTGGCATAAGAAGAATTTCAGGAGAAACGCAAGAGGGGCAGGAGTAGGTAAAGAACTGTAAGGGCCTATCCTCAAAAAACAAACGTTAATCTTTCAAGAGTGGGCCTAATCTGCTCTACCAGGCAGATCCCCGAACATGAGAAGTAGGAATGTATTAAAGCTGGAAGGACAGAGGGAAAGAGTCCACAAGATGATTGTTTTCATGCGAGCCAGCGGGGGGGGGGGGCTTAGAGTAGAGGACAACAAGTCGTTTGATTCCTAGAAAGGGACTCACCCCTTCGAAGATCTGTTTCCGAGGCCCTGGGGATCGCTAGCCAGGAAGCGATCAGGTGACGATGAATTCAGAGGACTTCGGGTAGATTCAGAAGACAGAGTGGTCTAGAAAGTGGTTGGCGTCCGCATTTCTGGAATCGTGAATAATAAGGCTCGGGACCCCATACTTTATCATGGGACTTAATGGGCTCGGTAAGCTGGTCGGGTTGAACCGTGGGGGGGATTTGCCTGGACCGACCCGTATCAATCAGCTGCAATAGAGACCTGGGTTGGATTATGGAGGGGTTCTGACATATCAGGGAACTGAACACGTAGAAAGACTAAAACCGAACTGGGGAAGCCACTACACAAAAAGTCCAAGGAAGGGGTCAAGAAGCGGCAAAAGAAAAAACACGGAGGCGTAATGGAAAGATGAGACCGCCAGCTTGTTCTTTTGTAGATATAGCGTCTTGGGGGGGTTAAGCGACTCCTGCTCGTTGTCAGGGGGCGTAAAAAGAAAAAGATCGGTCTTCCGGAGAGAAGAATAACACGAGCCGGGACGATAACAGCAAAAGTAATCAGGGATCATGACTCATCGACGGGTGTAAAAAACAGCACCATCTTAGATACTAACTCTGAGCTACTAAAAACTACGAGACAAGCTCCCAGGGGTCCTCTGTGACTGGGGGAACAGACTTCCCTTATGAATCTCGTCAGTAAAAGGCATTCAGGAACCTCTTCTGTCTCTGGCGATTGGACCTAGGGCATAAAGACAAGACTCCCGCCAAAAGTAAGAAGTGGTTGAGTTCCGGCATATCTATTAATCTGGAAAACGAAGGGTCTTTCTCAAAGCAGAAAAAATATCTGCTGCACAAATAAAAAGGTGCATGCGCCGTACGACTCCCTATGAACAACATCAGGTGGGACAACTTTGAGCGAGCGTCAGGGGGGCCGAGATGGTGTCCTGGAAACAAGGTAAAGAGGGGGGGGGGGGGGGGGAAAAGTCCCGGTCTTCTCACGATCCGTGGACTGGGGACCTCGAAAAAGGAGGAGGAAAATCTCATAAAAGGGGCAGGAAAGGCTCGAATCAATTGTTTTTTAATGATCATTCTTTCAAGGCAGGTAAAAAGGGGATGGTGCGAACCGACAGAAAGCAAAACATCTTTGGCCCTTAATATTCTTACAACACCCTGTGGGCTCAAGACGAAATGAAGTTTTCCGATTCATAGGGAGGATTGACGCGGATATTGCTGTGAGACTTGTGAGGATCCATACATCCCCGACGATCAAACAGTATTCTGGAGAAGATGGGGGGAAAAATCAAGGGGATTGTACTCGCAAAGAATATAACTCGCTCGGAGTGCACGAAGGGACGGGTCGAAAAGAAGGGACATGAAATAGGAACAAAGGAGGGGCACGCAAAGGATACTGGGAATCTGTTTTGGCGGGAGGGCACAAGGTAGAGGGCTCCGGAATGAGTGTGAAAAAGGGAAAATCCCATGTAGTACATAACAACCTGCAAGAAGGCAAGGAAGAAATGAGACAGAGGGGCCAGATGACATTAAGGTCTGTGATCCAAGAACGATTGAAGGAAAAAAAGGGGGGAGAAAAAGATGGGTACGATTTTCATCTGTCTCCACCATCGTAAGCATACAGAAAAGTTGGTCAGGAGGCGACACAGTAGATTTCAGGGTCTATACACAAGTGTTAAAACCAAACGGGGGGGCAAATGTTCAGTTCAAGATGCGTAAAAAGGGGATCTCGAGCAAGAGGAATTCGATTTTCAGTGGATTGATAAGTAGTTAGAAAGGGAAATGAT
>Ga0179593_1244682_pt1 | contig 14568 bp, 27 predicted proteins | sample CZODoug2_1_08_16_FD_185931 | JGI IMG/M metagenome (GOLD analysis project Ga0179593, IMG submission 185931) | Vadose zone soil fungal communities from Angelo Coast Range Reserve, California, USA - CZODoug2_1_08_16fungal (PacBio error correction) | ecosystem: Environmental > Terrestrial > Soil >...
CAAAGAGAAGATTTCAAGGGATAGGACCACAGTCAACTAAAAAAAAATAAGTCCAAGGGAAATACACAAAATGGGGAGGCAGACGGCAGTAAAGAGCGACGGGGAACAGCTAATCAAAAAGATGACAGGGAAAAAGGAAAAAAGGTGGGGTAGGGCACGAGGGGGGGCCGGAGACAAGACATCCGAAAAACACCTGGGAGGAATGGCGAAAGTGAATAAACATAACGTTGGAAGGTCAGTGCAAAGAGGAAAGAGGTGGGAAGGGGAAAAACAGGGGGGTGCCCGAAGAAATAAGTGCGGATGGGCTTGCGTAGGGAGGGAGGACCACAACGGGCCACCAAGAACTGGAGTCGCCTAAGTTTGGGTGGGAAAAGCGGTGAGTTTTGTGGGGGAGGCGTGAAGAAAAAGGGGCCGAAAAAAGCGGGGCGGGGGGAAAAAACAGGGGAAACTGAAAGTGTGGTAAAACTGTGTTAGGGGGGAAGAGGAGGCTCGGTGGGGAGGGTGGAACAGGGTGCCGAGGGGGGAAGTCCGCCATAAAAAAAAAATAGCGGGAGAGATCTTAAGGGGGAAAGGGCAAATGTCCGGGAGAAAGTTAATGCTGGGAGGAAAGAAAAAGGTTCCAAAACAAGGGAAATGGAAAAAAAAAGTCAAGGGGGGGGGGGGGAAAAGGGGCGTGGCAGGCCCAGCAGGTCGAGAGAAAAACGGGCAAAAAAAAAATGCAAGGGGGGGGTAAGAAAACGGCAGCCAAATTTTTGGGGTTTGAAAAAAAGAGGGGAACACTAAATCTGAAAGGAAAAAAAAAGGTGACCAAATTTGAAGTGTGGAGTTGAAAAAAAAGTAAAAGACGGGGGGACGGAGAAAAGAAAGTTTGTTGGGACGAGCAGGAAATCACTCGGAAGGGGGGGGGGGGATGACAAAGTGTTTTTGATAAAGAAAGAAAAGAGAAGGAGGGAAATTTGGACGAAAAAAACTGGAGTTCACTCCCCAAGACAAAACAGAACATATAGGACGGGAGGAAGAAAAAAATTCGGGGCAGGAAACAGAGAAAGCAAGGGGAAATGAAAAAACATTGAAAACGTGAGGGACAGCTTCAAAGCACGGCAAAAAGGACAGTACCACAAAAAGGGGATATTGAAAAGAATTGAAGGTATCGTCGATGAAACAAAAGGGGAAACAAAAGAAATCAAAAGGGAAAGGAACTCGCGGCAACGGAAATTAAAGACGGAGCCTCGGAGTGAAGAGTAAAAGAGGGGGGTGGGTTTGTTCAACGGAAACAAACTGGCTGGGCCGTCGTGAGAGTACTTTTCTGGTGGGGGAAGGACCAAAACCACGGACATACAGAGACAAGTAAACAGTGAAGAGGTCATCCCGAACAAGGGGGGAGACGGACAGGAGACAGACTCCCAGGAAATCACGTTAACAAACCGTGATAGAAGGGTTTCTGGAAGGGGGGTGGGTAACGGACCTACGAGGGCAAAGGTGGGGAAAAAAAACACCATTAAGGGGGGGTTACGGATAGCAAAGCGGGGGGAGCAATGCGACGGGAAGAAAAGAGGCGAAAAAAAAAACCAAAAAAAATGAAAACACGGGGATGTTTGAGTGAAGCTTGGTTTTAAGGTATACGCCAAAGAAGCAAAAGAGGGAGAGAGAGAGATGAAAAAGAAGGGGAAGGGGGGGAATCAGGTAGACACAAAGAACGCTACCGAAAAGGCAGGTTTCAAATCTATATTGGGGGGAAAGTAAGTGGAGGTGGTTAAAAAAATCGAAAAATCAACTGGAGCATAATCATTCAAATTGATGGGGGGGGGAAATCGGGGAAATGAGAGGGGACGCCGTGGAAATCGGGAAGAAAAAATAAAGGGTCCCGGAATGGGGGGTGCGGGCCAAACCTTAGAATAAGGACCCCGGAAGAGGGTAGACGGTTCGAACACTTACCGGGGAAAGGGGCGAAAAAAAAGTGGGTACAGAAAGCACTTAGAAGGAAAAAAAATCCTGGGGGCACCAAAACCATTAAAAAAACTCAAGTGACCAGGGATACAAATAATAGAGGGAAAATTTTGACACTCAGGGGGGGGTAAAAGAGGGATAATCGACAGCAAGAGTCTGACGGGGAGAGGTAAGTCAAAGGCCGGTTCCAAAAAGGAAAAAAAAAAAAAGAGTAAAAAATGAAAAAGACCCAAAGCTGGAGGAGGAAGAAAATGGTTCAGGGCAAACGCGCAGAAAAAAAAAAAAAGGGGGGGGGAGAGCCAAACGGGGTTTACGGAGCAAAATAAAAAAAATCAGGGTCAAAAAAAAAAAAAAAGATAGTCCTGGATTTTGCAAACTTGAAAAAAAAAGGTAATGGGGGGCAAAAGGAGCCCCTTGGGTACCCCAAAAACAACCACCCACCAAATTAGCAGTGGAAATCACAACATGGGGGGAAACAGGCAGGGCCGCTGAAAAAAAAAAAAAAAAAAAGGGAAAATGAGGGGGGGGGGAAATGTAAAAGGGTAAAAATGAAAAAATGCTAAGTGTAAAAAAAAAAATACGGAAACATCGTAAGAACGGGGGGGGAAAAAGTCTGGGGTGTGTGAGAAAATAGAAACGCATAGAAAAGATAAGGAGCCGGGAAAAACGGAAAGGAAAGGGGGGACACAACCAGGACCCATAGGCTAGGGCAGGGGGGACGTTGGGGGAAAGAAAAATTGGAAAAGGAACCAGAAACATCAGGGAGTACGGAAATAGAACATAACGGATTGCCACTATTGGGGGGAAGTAAAGATGACCCTAAAAAAATATCAGGCCAAACAAACCCCGGGTAATCGGGAGCAAAGGAAGAACCACTGAAGTCACAGAACAAACGTCCGGTGAGGGCGGGTGACAGGATAAGTAAAGGGGAACACTGCACATGTCACTAAAGGGAAGGGATCTGATAGTACGGGCTGTTAGGAAGAAGGGGGAGGATCACGCACTTGTTGAGGAAAAAAAGTGAAAAAAAAGGTAGCGAAACTGGGTCGACCCCCGGGGTCACACGGCCCAAGGGGGACAAAAAGAAAAAAAAAATCACAGAAAAACCTTTGGGGGAAAACGAGAAAGAGTGGGGAGAGGGTGAGTCCAGTGGGGAAAAATTCCGAAACCAACCAGCAGAGAATCAGGGATGAAGTAAACCAAGAGACCCTCGAGGAAAAGTGACAGGGATGTCACACCAGACGGAAGAACATTTGGGTTGGAAAAAAAAAAGACGAGGGGGAGGGATCAAAGGGGAGAGACAGAATTCTCCGATGGCGGAGAGGACAACTCAAAGAAAAAAACGGAACCGGGGAAGTCTTGGGGCAGAATAGAAGATTAAAGAGGGGGGGGGTCTTGACAGAAGAAAGAATCCAGCAGCAGAAAAAAACGTAAAAAAAAAAAAAGGTAAGAAAGGGGTACCATGAGTGGGGCCCACGGAGGCTTGGAAGGGAGAAGGACTGAGGGGGGAACGAACAATGGACCCGCCAAACTAGAGTAAAAGAGACAAAGATCTGGCAAATCGGGATGGAAGGCCTAACAGGGGAGGGGATCTTGGAGGGTACTGGAAAAAATTGAAAAGAAAAGGGGAACAAGAAAGACTCAGGGAAACATAAGACGGTACTGGGTTTTGTGTGTATGACACGCCCCGTCTACACAACGAAACATGTGGGGCACAAAAAGAGGAAAAAATTGGGGGGGTGCTGGGGGTCATTGGTCAAATTCAAGCCGGCGCAAAAACGGAGAAGGTTTCTGGAGAAAAAAAAGAGGGGGGGTTCCAACGAGGGGGGGAAATGAATAGAACTGGAAAAAACATTGAAGGGGAAACGGAAGAAGCCAAAGATAGGGAGAGAGAAAGGAAAGAAGTCAGCCTCCAAGGCGTTTGAGAACAGCAAACAAAAAAAAAAGGGAGAAAGAAAAGATAGAGGAGAAACAGAAAGGGATCATTGGAGAAAAGACTGAGAAAAAAAAACAAGAGGCTTTGGAAAAAAAGAACTTGACGGGAAAAAAGAGGAATGTTACCTAAGGGGGGAAAAGGTGCAAAGCCAACCAAGTGAAAAAAAGGAAACATGGGAGAAACAACCGAGAAAAGGAGAAGGGGGGGGAATGAAGGGGAAAAAGGAACATAAAAAAAGTTCTAACAAAGGGTGGACCACCAGGGGTGCGGGGGGGGGGGAAAGAAGGGGGGAAATTCCGAACAAACACCGTAGGAACAAAGGATAGTCGCAGGGGGATCTGAAACAGGGAAAAAAAAGGGATGAAAAGGGTGGAACAAGAGAAAAAAAAAGCAAAATCAGAAGGGGGGGGAGGCGGGAAAAAAGGCACGAGACGATCGTGGTTGCGATGAACTAGTGGCGGGAAAAGGATCTGTAAAAAAAAAAAGAGCCAGAAAAGACAAAAAAGGGGGAAACCTGCAATACGGGGACAACACGGAGAAGAATGTGGACAGGTGGGGGTGAGGATTCATGAATACAATGGGAAAAACAGAAAAAGAAAACAACTATGGAATGAGAGGACAGCCTAGATAGAATAAGGGAGGTGGTCGGGCTATTATCCGCCATGCAAGAGGAAAGGAGAACCTCAGGTTGCCCTCGAACAAGAAACGAGAGGACAACTAACACCAATCGTCGGTTGGGGGGTCAGCCGATAATATAGAAGGTGGGAGGGGAGGGGAAGCAGAAGGTCTGTTAGGGTGACGGGAAGAGAATTTTCTAAATATGGAAAAAAGAAAAAAGTCTCACGAATGCCAGAGGTAGTCTGGATGTGCAGGGGGGGAAATGGGGCGAAACAAAAAAAAAAGGAAAGCAGAGAGTGTGACGGTTGGTGGCAATATAGGCAACTCACCTCGGTAAAAAAGAAAAAAGCGGGTAGACCGGCTGGAAAAACGGACTAAAAAAAAACTAGCCAATGGCAAAAACTTCAAGGGCACGTAAGTTGGGGGAGGAAGAGGCCGCCGGGAGCAGAACGTGGGGGGGAACAGAGTTAGGGGGGGCGTGGGGGGAAATAGATGAGGACAGACCCTGTGGGACTGAAAAAAAAAGATTGGGTGAATTGCCAAACGGAATGGATATTACAGAAAAAATGAGTCGGCAAAGAGGGGGGCCCAAAAAAAAACAGGAGTCTAGCAGAGGGCAAGAAGGGAACCTCCTGAATTGGAATGACAAAAAAGAGGAATCTGGGACATGTAAGGAGAAGGTCAACAAAACCAGTTTAAAAAAAAAAAAAAATTAAGAAAAGATTGAGACGGTTGAAGACAGTTTAAAAATCAAGCAAAAGTTTCTAGGCGAAGGAGGGAAAGGGGGGAAACAGACAATTTCTGTGCCAAAAGAAAACAGTCTTTTTCAAAAAAAAGGAAAAACAAACACTTGAGAAGCGGAAAGTGCCAGAAAAAAACTATTGTTGGTGGGGGAATCCAAAAACCCTACACGGAATCACTGGGACGGGGATGGGGGAGGGAGGGGTGGGACAAAAAATAGAAGGGGAAGGGAAACTTAAGGGTGGGGCAATGTGTGATCCTCAAACAGTCAACAGGGGTGTTCAGGGAAAAAGAGTACCGGCGGGAACTTCAAGGGGGGGGGGGGGGGACGACAGTATGTCGATGTTGGGGAACACCGTGGCGGGGAGAAAAAAGACCCGCAGAATAGAACCAAAGGGAAAAACTGAGAAGGGTTGGAGCCAAAAGGGGGAGGACCAGCAGGACCAAAGGGAAAAAGGAAAAGTTTTTAAAAGAGGGTAAAAAGGGGGCGCCCTGGCACCCCGGCCGACTAAACATAAGGGGCCGGACAGAGCAGGAGAACCAGGAAAATGAGGGGCAACGGCCGCGTGACGGGGGAAAACGCGAAATTAACGAAGTCACCAATAGGGGAAAGAGGGGACGAAAGGAAAGAATGGGAGACTCAAAGGACCTCGCACGGACATCTCGCAAAAAGGGGAACCAACCGGGCCCGAGAAGGAAGGGGAGTGCTACAGATCCAAAAAGAAAAGGCAAGTGGTGAGAGAAGCTAGCGCGCAAAGGGGCGTGAGCAAAGTGAAAATTCACACGTGAAAAGGGGCAAACACAGCCGGGGTCCGTGGGGGGGGGGTTGTGGGGGGGGGGGTGTGGGGGGGGGGGGGGGGGGGGTGGGGGGGGGGGTGGGGGGTTTCGTGTGCTTTTGTTTTTTGTCGGTGGTGCGGTTTGTTTGTCTTTTTCGTTTCTTTTCTAAGTCGCTTGACGCAAAGGGGGGGATTAACAAGGGGGGGAGATGGATCATAGGAACCCTTGGGGGGTTGAACTGGCTCCTAAACGCCAAACCAAGGGCCAAGCAACACCAATCAAACTCAGGAGAGGGACAGGGACGTGCGAAAGTAGGAGTCGAAGGTGCACACACGAGAAAACGGACCTCAAAAACTGAAAAGTGCGAGAGGGGGGAAAAGAGACCCAGAAAGAAAAGCACAGAAAGCCAATAACAGGTGCAAGTGGACCAACAAAAGAATCCGTCCTTACGAAAAAAAAAAGGAAATCGGAAGCCTTAGACGGGGGGGACCGAAAAGGAAATCGTTGTTGAACAGGGCGTGAGAATTAACAGGCCGGGAAAAACCGCTCACCGATGGGAGAGAATGAGGGCACTTTACGGAGGAAGGTGAGGGGAGGGGGGAGAGGGAGAAACTGAACGGAGAAAAAGACAAATAAGGAGCCGTTAATCAGAATCAAGGGGAAAGAAGCGCGGAAGGGGTGTGGGGGGGGGGGAGAAGGGGGAGAGGGGTTACGATTACCAGAAAAGAGGGAAAGGGGAGGGCAAGGAGAAACCGTGTCAATGCTGTCCCGGGTTCAAAAACGAAAAACTTCCGCCAAAAACGGGAAACAAAGGAACACTGAAAGCATGGGGTGACGAAATAAAATAATGGAACGGGTGGGCACCTCAATGGCGAAGGATTAGACCTATCCTGAAAAAGAAAAAAAAAAAAAACACAGTGGGAACACTGGCGCAGGGGGGGAGAGTAAAAGGGGGGGGGGGTTAAACAGGAAGAGAGAGACTTTGTGCATTCAAAGCATCAAGAACAGGAAATCAATCGTGGGAACAGGTGAATTCGGGAAAACAGGCAGCTCAAAAACACAAAAACGGTTAAACAATGAAGGGAAAAAAAAAGAAGAAGGGATCACTCAAAGAAAGGAAAAACCAAAACCTAAATATAAATAAAAAGGGAAAAGAACCGAAAGGGGACTTTTTGAAAAGCTAAACCCCGCCAAAAAGGCGAAAAAAGGCACCGACTGACAGCCCAAAAAAAAGAAAGACTGACGAAAAGAAAAGAAGCAGAGGAGAAACTCAAAGAGTGACCAATTGGAGGGTAACCCCCCAGAAGTCCAAAAAGTCGGGGGGAGGGGGAGGGCCGGGACCTAAGCAGAAGAGAAAGAAAGCAGAAGAAGGGAAGAAGTACCTGAGTAGAGATTGCCACGAAGTCAAAGGGTGAACTCGTTGGTGTAGGAAGGAAATCCCCAAGTCAAACAAGTGCAAAACGTCCCGAGACCACAGTTTAATCGGCCGCCAGGATAGGGGGAGACTGTTGTCAGTGAATAAGAGAAAGGAACACAAAGGAAGGTACCTGATGGAAAATGGAGCCTTGAAATAAAGAGAGAGAAAAAAAAAAAAAAACAGAGGAAGGATGAAAGAAAAAAATGAATAATGCTAATAATCGTAAATGAATAATTGTACTCGTGGTGAGGGCGAAAAGGTTATTGAGAGGACGGTACAAGCGATCAAAGATCACCCGAGAAAATGTTGAAAAGGTAGACGTTTTTTGGGAAGGACTGCCATGCTCCGAACCAAAAGCGTGGACGTGAAAAGCGTAAAAAAAACTTGCCGGAAGGGATGGCAGACTAGGGGTCCTGTTAAGGTGAAAGGGCCCCAGGCCGCGCTTAGCATGGAGAGGGGGTCCCAAAAAAGGGAACAAGGTGAAGCACCACTCGGACGTAAAAAAAAAACAAAGGATTTTTGCGGCCCTACAGACTGTGGGGTGGGAAGCTGGATTACCAAAGGAAACGCCGCTTCGGGGGAAAGGACTTGGAACAACAACGGGGGGTGTCCCAGTTAATGACTTGGGTCCTTGACGCGGGGGGTGTTTTTTTTGGGGACGGGGAAGTATGGCAAAAGGGAAAAAATGAAAAAAACCATAGGTCTGTTGTGCTCGCCGCGGGCCTTGGGGGACAGGAAAAAGGCCACAGTGAAAAGGAAGGGAAAAAAAGGGTGTTGGGGAAAAAGAGGCGTGGATCGAAACCTGAAAACACGCCGAGACCGACCACTGCGACTTAGAGACTCCGGCAAAAAAAACAAGAAGGAAAAAGGGAAACGTTAAAAGGGGGTTGGGAAAAAATAGTGAAACCGAGATGCAAAAAAGAAGGGAAGGGCGCCCTAAAAAAAATTTATTGGGATTTTAGGACAATCATATGACAAACAACAGGGGGGGGGATGAAGGGGCGGAGGGGGGTGAATATGAACCGTAAAAGACGACATGGTCATTCATTGCAAGAAAAGAGAATAGCTTCCTTCAACTGGATTCGAACGAGTGGGTACCCTCATAAAAACGCAAAAACCGGAAGCGGAGGAAACCGGAAAAGGCGGGGAAGGAAGAAAAAAAAACATGAATCCACTGCTTTAGAAAGAGGAAGGGGGTAGCAGTCGCCCGAAGCATTCCAATAGGGCCCAAGAAAAAATCAAAAGAAAGCGGAGGGACAGGACGAGAGCAGGACGAAAATCCCTCTTGTTGGAACAGAAGGACCCCTCATCCTCGACAAAGTCAAGAGAAAGGAGGAACGAAAGACTTTGAAGGAGAAAAAAAATTGGGTTGGTTGTTTGGCAAAAGGGATGGGGAACGGCTTTTCAAAGGAGAGGGCGTGTGAATAAATTGGGATAAAAAAAGGGGGGCAGGAAGAATAACGGAAGGAAACTTGGTCCCTCTCGTCCCCAAGGGGGCGCGACCAAGTAAAAAACACACTCAGAAAAAGTCAGAAGAAACGGCCAGGGAGGAGAAGGGTGGAAAGGGGGAAAAAAAAACTGGGTGGCGCGAGATGGAGGGCAACCATGACCAGGGGGTAAACAAGGAGGAAAAATCTGTTGGAGCAAAACATGACTGCTCCTAAAAAAAACCACGACGAGCAAAACGAAAAAAGGAAACTGCTTGGGAGGTGACGGTTAATCGGGGAAAGTGTGGAGCTGGTCAAGCAAAACACCTCGTGGAAGGCCAAAAACAATTGAAATCCAAATAAGCAAGGGAATGGGTTGAAAAATGAGAAGCAAGTACCTCTGACCACCAGAACGATTGTTTTTTGGAAGCGAGAATGGAAAAAAGAGGGAAGGGGGAGAAAAGTAAAAAAGGGGAAAGGGATGATACCGGAAATTAAAAGGGGTTTACCAAGCAGAAGACGGAGGGAAAACGCGTTTTTCACGGGTGGGGGAAGAACAAAATGGGAGGGTTTTCCGAGGGCCCTGGATGAAAAAAGGACTGGACCACTTCCCTATCGTGAAGTCGCCTGGAAAGGGAGAGAACCAGCTACATTGGTCAGAAAAGGGGAGAAATACAAAAATCAGGAGAGCCATGTGGGGGGTGGTCTGCCAAAAAGGGGATCAAGAGGGTGGAAGGGCATTTACTAGGGGGGGGTCAACTACTGACAACGGGGTAAATCCGAAGGAACAAAAGATCGTGCGAGAAGAGGGCGAAACGGTTAACGAAGTCGGGGAAGGTACACGGGGGGTGTAACCAACCCGGAGCCACATTGAAAAAAGTGGATGTAAGGAGAGGTTCAAGGTTCACCAGAAACACCCCGTCAAACATCAACAGTGAGACCGGTTGAAGTGGGAGGGAAGAACCGAACTTTTCCCACAAAAAAAAAGAAAAGGAAAGGCATTGGGGGGAGCATCAATTCTACTGGTTGTAGGGTGTCACGCCGGCTGACCGACAAGGGGCAAAAAAACCAAAGAAGGGCAAAAAAAAAAAAGGGAAAAAAGGAAGCTCAAAAACAGCGGGGTGAAATGCGCTTTTGGGTCAAATCTGATTAAAAAAAAAAAAAATCGTCCCCTCGGACTCAGTAACTAAAAGGGGGGGGAAAGCACTGGGTCACGTCGAAAAATCCCCATAAACCCCCGGGGAGACAAGAGAAAAACACGGACCGCAGGTAAAGAAAAAGGGAGACGGGCCAAAACAAGTGAAAACTGGCAAAAATAAGACCGCAGCATTTTGGGTGAAAAAACGGCTAAGAGCCATAATAACAGGCCACAAAAAGACATTGAAAAAGTATAAATAGGATAAAAACGAGAGTTAGTTCAAACCCGCCCCGGACTACGTGCTCAACGGGACACACGGGACCTCAAAACGCGACAAACGATCACGACAAAAAAGGGAATTACTGGAACAACTTTGACCGAGCACAAGCGTTCAAGGCCGGGCAAAACGACGAGATACTTTCGAATAGAGCCAGGGGGATTGCCAAGGGTGAACAATCCACGGTGTAAAGCATGGCAAATGCAACGAACACCCGACCGACCGGGGGGATCAAAGGAGGGAAAAAGTAACACCGTGTAAAACTCCGACTGCCAACGCAGCAAAACAGGCGAGTAACAGGGAACCGAGCATTGAAAAATTTTGTTTCAAAATCCGCAAGCCGAAAAATTGGTCAGGGTTTCCACATCGGTATGCGCAAAACCTACGGGGAAAGTTAATACCAGAGGAGCGGGGATAAAAGCAACAAGCAACGACCCGATAGCTTCAAGCGAATCGGCACAAGAGGGAACGTCCCAAACCACCAAGAAAAATCAGGGCATCAGGGGGAGCAAAAAAAACGAAACAATTAAAAAGCAGTTGACCAATTTGAAAAACCAGGCCCCACATAATCAGTGGGTCTGGTAATAGAGCAGTCGAAACGGATTAAAGCCCGCGGAATTCACAATATCGTCAATCGGAGGACGGCCCTTTCAAACGTAAAAAACTTTTGCGGGGGTGCAACGGTCAATTCCCATCTAAGGGTTAAACGATATAGCAGAAAGCTCCGCGACAAAGACGAAAAAAAGAAGGGGGGGGTGTGGGAAGTGAAACATCCAAGTCTCCAAACTCACATGTGGGTAAAAATGACAATGTCAAGGAAGGGTTAAACAATCGGACCAAAAGGCATCCAAACGTTGGTCGCCAAGAAAGGACAGGGGTGGAAAGGGACACAATCGACTAAAAAAAAATGGTTCAATGGAAACGGCAAGGCCAGCGAGGGCGAGAAAAATAAAGAAAAAAAGGAAGGCACATCTCAAAACAACAGAGAGGATGGGAAAAATGATAGGGCAGGCAGGATTGATTCACTGACCAATCACAACGGCTTGGCCTGTGCCCGTGGCCAAAGTCCAATATGGCCGGGCGGTCCACGCAGGAAACCGAGGGCGACCACCACAAACGGCAGAAAGGAAAAATGAGGGGGGGGGGTGGAGACACCGCGATGTGTGGACTCTGCAGGGGGGTGGTGTGGGGAGGGGGGGGGGGGGAGCAAAACAGGTTGGCGTGGGAAAAAGTTAAAAAATCCAAACGCTGGGAATCCGCCTGAAGTGACCGGCGGACTCACACCGGGCCAACAACAAATTCGAAGGGAAGGGACACAGAAAAACGAAACAAAATCACAAAGCACCTGAGGGACGTCCCCAACAAAAAGATCTGGGGGTGAGTTCAACTCCGGGGCAACGTTTTCCAGAAGCTCGGAAAGCACCGAACCGTGCCCCGGAAGCTGGTATCAACATGCAAACGTGGGGAGGTTTGAAAAAAAAAAAAAAAAAAAAAGAGTGCAAAGGGTGAGGAAGGACCCCTCTGTGAAAATCAAACGATGGGAAAACCCAAGGAAGGCGTTCGTTGCCGGGCGATCTTCAAGAAAAAAGAGGGAAAGTCACAAAAAAAAAGGGGCAAGCACGACCAAAAAAAAAGGAAAAAAAAAAACTCCAATAGGGCGGGAAGGAGACAAGGACCTCGAGGCACTGTACTAACCGGCGAAGTGTGCTCAACTGGGCGCGCGCACAAACAGAGCTAGATGCCAAAGAAACGGCGTGGTTTAGTGGGCATGCACGGAGGAGGACGAAATTGGTGTCCCGGTGGAAGAACCAAGCCTCAGCCCATCCGTCGAAAGGGTCGTCCGAGACGCCCCCGGCCGGAGCTGCCTCGGAAATTTAAAACCGGCAGTCCTGCAATGTCAGAGGAGGGAATAAAACGCCGTTGTGAACGCGGAGGAGGCCAGGAAAGAACGAACAAGGGGCTCCAAGCGGCATCGGATAACTAATTTTACCAAAAAAAAAAAAAAGGCAAAAAAGCAGTATGTGCCAACAAAATTGCTCGACGCAGGGAAGGAGGGGGGAATCCACCGGTCCGTTCCAGCATCATGCTTCCGGCATTGCGGAGGTTGGAACAAAAAAAATAAACAAAACCCAACGAATCCTAGGGGACGGGTTGTAAGAAGGAAAATGTACCCGCTCTCACCCGCGTGCGATCAAACGCACGGCGGGTGTAAAACAGGAAAAAAAATTGCTGTGCACCGTTCAGGTAAAAAAAAGACAACTCAAGGAAGCAGAAAAAACAAAGGCCAGACAAGAATATTTGGGGGGTGTGGTTTGTTTGGAAAGCCGCCCCTCTCGCCGGAACACCGCGGAAAGCCAGTGGAGGGGAGACCAGTGGCAGGAACTCGGACCAAAAAAAAAAAGGGGGGGGGGAATCAAAGGGGTCTCACAACTGTTCTTGACCAGTCGCGACTCGGTGAAACAGGTAGCTCGCTGCCGCGAATCGCGAATTGCAAACGTGGGAGGGCAAACCAAAAGCGAAGGGCTACAACAACGAACAGGGAATTTGACCAAGGTCAAATAAGGAGAAAAGGTGTTCGACGGGTCCGAAAGTTGCAAAAAAGGGGGAAAGCCGGAGAACTGGCACTGGGCAAGCATTGGACAGCAGGGAGGCTCTGGGGAACGAACCAGGAAATGTGCTGGGGATCCGGAACGCGTCACCCATACGCATTGGGGTGCAAAACACAATATAAAGACACGGAGAAAGGAAAGACGAGGGCAAACTACAACCTCAACGCCAGAGCATAATCGATGACCAGAAAAAGAAAACGCCTAGGGGGGAATTGGGGGCTCAAAAAAAAGGAAACCTTCAGGGGGAAGATATATGAGGAAAGCGAGAAAAATGTTGCGGACTCATCACCATTCACAGCCTTCACAAAACCCGATCCGGTTTTGGGGGCAGGGGTAAGAAGTCACGGGACAGGCAAACGAAAAAACATCTTCAATAATGAAAAGCCGTACACTCAGTCATGTACCTGGCCTCAGCACAACAGTCAACAAGCACAAACCAAACCAAAAACGCGAAAGCCCAACCGGAAGATGCCGGCGGGCGAACCAAAGATCCAAAAAACAATGGCGCATCAAACGGAACCCGAAAATCTGGCACCATGATTCTTTGTTTAAGAACCAACTCCTCAGAGCCGTTGCCAGATCGGTCGGTAAAAAAAAAAAAGTCGATACGACTGTCAGAGGACAAGGGGGGTTGGAGACATCAGGACGGGGGTGTAAACAAGGCGGGCCCTGGGTTAAAGTCCCTAAAGGACAAAAGAAAGAAAAAAACTCCCTTCGACCCTCACGACGAAACGGGGAAGGGGGACGTAAAAGGGGGAAAGGATCGTGTACACTGAGAAACTCCCATGGTCCACTAAAGCACGGATGGGTACGGCAAAAAAAAAGAGCCAAAAGAAGCCGCTCATCAAGGGTGGGTGGTGGGGGGAGGAGAAATCCGGGGCAAAAAGGCAGCAAATAGTCCGGGTCCAAAAAAATGAATGAACACACATGGTGGGGGGTCAAGGGTCACCGGGCCTCAAAAAATGGGTTTACCCAAGAGAAACCAAGCTCGTATCCTGATGCGTTCCAATAATTCGGCCAAAAAAAGGCAGCCGGTCCAAAAAGAGAAAAAAAAAATATCTGGAAAGGGGGAAAAACCGGTTCAAACCACGCGATTCAAACTTGGTGTGGGCGACAACTGATCCAAAAAAACGAAGCGCATGACATGCCCGCGCAGGCAACCAAGTCGATAAAAGTGAAAACAATCTTCAAGACAGCAGCACTCACCGGCCCGCGGAAGACAGACGAAGAGAAACGAATTCTTAGCTTCATGAGCAAAGTAAAAGGGGGAACCGACCCAAAGAAGAGAAGGAAAAATAAACGACAAAGGTCGTGTGACAAAGCTGGTCACGCCGCGTCAACGGAAAAATGTGCGACCAAAAAAAACACAGCACGCTGGGAAGAAAACCATCAGGGGGGAAACAAAATAACTTCTTCCAAGAAATCTGACCCAAACAGAAACATGCCCCACGCCAAGCGCGCAAGCACCGGGGCGGTCAACACGGCAACCTCACGGAAAAAGAAAAAGAATTAAACTAACCGTTGGTGGGGGAAAAACAAAGGACGTCGTCCCTAAACGAACACTACAAAATTTGGAGGGGAGAATATAAAGCGGGACGGGTGGAACGGTCGCAAAAAAAAAGATGACCTGGTTGATCAGAAGTAAAGATAAAGGACCAGAGGTCAGACCTTAAAGGATCAG
>Ga0179593_1677363_pt1 | contig 14568 bp, 13 predicted proteins | sample CZODoug2_1_08_16_FD_185931 | JGI IMG/M metagenome (GOLD analysis project Ga0179593, IMG submission 185931) | Vadose zone soil fungal communities from Angelo Coast Range Reserve, California, USA - CZODoug2_1_08_16fungal (PacBio error correction) | ecosystem: Environmental > Terrestrial > Soil >...
AAGAGAAACTAAAATATGGAAAGGAAAGGGTCATAAAGGTCCATATGGATTTCAACACATGCAAAAAAAAAAAGAAGGCGGAGAGGCCTTTCCGAGGGGAGCCTTGGAAGATTTTTTTGGGGGGAGCAAAAAGCAGTTGCCAACAGAAGGGGGGCTGTCACTTTTTGGAAAGGATGTTTTCTTCGTGTTAGGGGGAGACTAAAGCAAAGGCGCAAAGACGAAGAGGAAAGGACGAGATTGCCCTGCAGGGAATTGCCTTGTGCATCAATAATTCATGGGTTTGGGACGGGCGAGGGGACGATCTTCGGAGGAAGGAAAGAATCCCTCGGAGCGCCGTGGATTTTCCTTGTGGAAGGGGGGCCCGTCCAGCAGCAGCCTCCCTCCCCAACGACAGAAGAACCTCGAGAGGGAGATCTCGGCGTGGTTTGAACGAAAGGGGAGTCGCCGAAAGGGACGCCTCCCGGGAAAAAAAAGACAGCAAGTCAATGGAGGTGATTACATGAAAAAAAAGGGAAAAAACGAAGGAGGGGAAGGTTTGACCGGGGAATTTCACCATGGAAAGGCACCAGGTGCTCAAAGGGAGGGGCGCCCTGTCGCAACCGGGAGAAAAGCGCTCGTCACCGCCACGGGGAAAGAAGAATTCGCCCAGAAAAAGGGGTATAAGGAAACCTTGTGGGAAACCACAGCAGAAGAGGGGAAAAGGTTGAAAGCAATTAAAAAGTTCTTGCACGAGAAGAGGATAGATTTCGTGGGGGAAATTTTAGTACTCGTCCAAAAGGAGAAAAAACACATAAAGAAGACCCCTATTCTCATTTCATTGAAAAAAAGACGTCTTCACCTCATAGAAAAGAAACAGTTTTCTGCCTGTCCAGAAGAGGGGGAAACGACCAAACTTTCATGGGGGGGAAGAAACGGTTATACTCTGTGGGAATTACCGAGGAAGACAATTCGAAAAGTTCTTTTCTCGGATACTCCGGGGAATCATTTCGAACCTCTCTTTGGACCTCGAACTTTGAAAGAAGAGGGTATAGAAAAGGCTTTGCACAAGAAGCTAAATACCCCTCTTAGAAAGATGGTCTATCGACGAAATCTATGAAAAGAGGGGGCAGTCACACTATTCCGGGGAGGAAAAGATTCACTCTCGGTAGATCTCTTTAAAGGGGGGAGGGAGTACTCGATCGGGGAATATACTACCCCTGGGAAGATCTTTCTACTAAAGGGGGAGGCGGAGACGCGAGAGGAAAGGTGGTCCCTCTTCGTGAAAAGTTTTCCTTTTGGAGGAGAACTCATTACCTAGGGTCTACATCCCCGAAGAGTTTTGGGGGTTCTCTTCATTGCTATGCGGGTTTCTCGAAATCCCTGTAAAAATTTCGGGAGCTTTTCGTTCTTCAATAGGGGAGAGAGTAGGAGCGTGTAAGAAGAAGATTTGAATCTCCACCCCGAGGGAGGGAGATGGAGATCTCCGGTTATCCCGGAGGGTGCGATGAAGAAAGCGCCTTTTTCGAAAAATTTTCGGGGTCTCTGATCTTCCCTTGTCTAAGAGGGAGAGAAGAAAAGATCCCATTGAGGGAAAGATCTTCTTCTTAAATACTCTCATGAAAATGCTCTTGCTTACAAAAAAAGGAAGGCCTTAGAAGGAAGGGGACGAAAAAGGAAAGAAAATGTTTTCGTTTTCCTTCCGTAACGGGGAGAGTAATAGCCTGGTTTTTTTTTTGAGGTTTTTTTTTTCATATGTTCAAAGAAAAAGATCGGAGGGAGGAAGGGAACATCCTGGCCGGAAGGAGAGCTGGTTTCTCGGGAAAGTTGAGCTTTTCTTCCGCGGAGGGAGACGCAGGGAAAGACCGAGAAGGAGACGCAAAAAAAAAAAAAAAAAAAAAGAAAAAAAAAAAACAAGAAAAAAAAAAAAAGAAAGGAAAAAAACGAGAAGAAAAAAAAAAAAAACACCAGAAAAAAAAAAAAAAAGGAGGGGAAAAGAGAGATATATGCAAGTCCTTTTCCTTCCCTGAACGCGGGGGGACACCCTCTATTGGAAGGGATACCCATCAGTCAGAGAGAGGTATTCGGGAAAAAGAAAAGCGATCAGGCAGGAAGAGGGATTTTCCCCCCAAGGAACGCCATATCTTCTGGGAGAGGGACTATCGGAGAAAGGATGAGAGTCTCTAGCAAGTGGGGGGGAATTCAAAACCTTCCAAAGATGAGCGCGATGGGGAGTTGTCCTCCGGGGGGGGGGAAAATTGATTTTTTGGGGCAATATCCAATGAAGAAAAGGTTCTGGAGAGGAGGGAATTGAACGCCGGAAGGGGTGTGAACTTGCAAGGGGAGGCTCTAACTTCAGAAGGGGGGGGAGAGATTCCAGATGACAGCAACTGGGGAAAGAAATAGAGAGAAAAAGGCACACCATCCCAAAAGCTATCACCTGGGCCATACATCCAGATAGAAGGGGGGGGCCGCCTAGGAGGAGAAATACCTTCTTCTAGGGGGATACTACGGGAAGGATTCTACGAAAAGTAATCTTCTACGAAAGAATCCATCCCATTCTAAAAGGGGGGGTCATCTTATCCCTTCCCGAGGAGGGTACCAACTAAAGGGAGAGGAGCTACCATCTAATGAAGGGAGAAAGCCATCCCCTAAGGAAGAACTATCAATCACGGGAAAGAGAATGATAGAGGAAAGAGAATTGAACACTGAGGAAGGGACCTATCCGGCTTTTGTCAAGGGGAAGGGGGGGTTGATTAATAGAGAAACGGTGAAAAAGAAGTCCTCTCTTAAAAAGGGGGGGTGCTTTACAGAGAGGCTGGGGAGGAGCGATTTCTATCCAAAAAGATAGACCTAGAGGTCTACCAGGTGCTTGTCAGGGGGGGGCAAAGCGGGGGGAAAATCAGCTGGTGAAGACCTACGGGCCAAATCGGAGGGGGCTACTTCTCCCCTTCTTCTGGAGAGAAAGGGGAAAAATAATATGGGAATTTCTTGGGTCCTTGAGGGGGTCGTTCGCATGAGGGTAAAACCGGGAAACCTTTGGGTGGAAATGCCCGATCTGTAACCTGCTTGAAGGGTGGAGGGAAATTAGTTTGCCGAAGGGGGGGACTCTCCAGCGACGATCTGTTTTCAAAAAATATAAGGGAAGGATTAGAGGGCCTATTAAAGGAAAAGAAAAAAACTGGATCCTCTGGAGTGCGTCGCGCGGGATCTTCTACGTCTGCCCCTCCAGGGAGGAGGGGGCTCGTGTCTTTACTTGGCAGGTTAACTCTCATCAGAGGTCAGGGGGGAGACTGGGAGGTTTCCTTTCCTGAGCGAGGATTACTAGCGAGGGGGGGGGATCTTTTAGGGGGAAAGAATCGAGTACGAAAGAGCACCTTGGAAGGGGAGAGCGGTTCCGTTGAAATTTTGAAGTTAAAGGGAGACAAGGGGGAAAGGGGTGTTGCATGGGGGGAAAAGACATGTCAAAGGGGAGGAAGGGTGGACCGTGCTTCTAAAGGGCTACATTGAAAAGGAAGACCTGGGGGGGGAGGTCTCCCAAGGGGGGAACCTCCTGAGGCATTTTTCGGGTTGAGAGGGGGGGGACTTAGAAAGGAGAAAATCTTTCTGAAGGCACTTTCCCCCCTAAAGGGGAAGGAAACGTAGAGAGTATTTATATAAGGTATCTTCCTAGGAAAGATCTTTACCAAGAAGGGACAGGCGATTCAACGTCAATGAGGACGCATTCAATATCAAAAAAAAGGGTGCCTTTCTTTTCTCCGGTGTTCTTCCTACCAACAAAGGGAAATCCACCTTCTCAGGTAAGAGAAAATATCATCACTCAGGAGTCCACTTACTTTATCAAGGAGATCGATTCAAATTAGAAAAGAGGAGGATGAGAGAAATGGGGAAAGTTTTTTGAAAGAAAGTGTTTTCAATCTGAATCTTTGGGGAAGGAGGGAGGCATGATTTTATCTCGGGTGTCTTTTCTCGGAAAAGGGGGGGGGAAATCCACATCGGGAGGGGAAAGGGAGGGATTGGGGAGGGCGAATTGATTCGGGGAAGAGTTTTGATATCTCGGAACACTTCACTTTGCGCGAATCGAGGGAGAAAGGTAGGATTCTGCACCGCTCAGGGGTGGGGGGGGGCGTCTCCAGCAAGAGTCATTTTCCCTACTTAAAGCGCAGGGAAGAGAGTCGAGAGGGGGCCTGATTAAGAGTCGCTAAGGGGGGGAATTCTCTTATGAGGATTAACGAAGGGATACCCTTTACAAGAGGCCTCACAAAAAGGGCCCATCAGATTAACACGGAGTCCTTGGGTTCACCGGGAGGACACGGGGCCGCAGCGAGGGATTGACTGCAACGACCAGAGGCAAGCCCCATTATGGGAAAACTCCTTCGATAGACTCAATCTCTTCTGATGAGCTGGAGGACCTATCTAAAGCCTTCTGGCTGTCTTTTCTACTTAGAAAAAAGGGGGGCGTTCTTGAGAAGCCAGTGGAAGAGAACTATAAAAAGGCTAAAGTAGGAAAGTCCCCAAGGGGGGTGAACCAGACAAGGAGCCGGGAGTCATCACGCCAGAAAAATATGGGGTCACTTCCACTGGGATACTGCATAGGAGGATAAAAGTCCGGGGCTAACAGGGAAATACCTGTTACTTGAAGTTTATTGGCTGCCTTCGGGGAAGGGTCTTCTCTTTCGTTAGAAAGACATCGCTCGTGGGTTCTCTGAGAGGGAAATGTGCTCTTCTGTTCAGGGGGGTCGTGTCACTTCGTTTTAGTGCCCCCTTCAGGGGGGGGGTTTCCCTTTCCTTTATAGAGTTGGGAAGGAGGGGGAGGCTTCCTTTTCATGTTGGAAGTATGTTTTTCTGTCCCCAAATGGCGCCCCCCCCTCAAGAAAATTTTCGAAGGGAGAGGGCTGAGGAAGGTAGCACGTAATTCGGGTGGGGCGGACCCCCGGCTCGGGGGAGCGCGGGGAGTTATATTTCGGGGGATTACACTTCGCCGGATCGCTGAAGCTTTGGGAGGGAGGGGATGTCTTCAACAAGGTTCGTGTGGAGGTTTCTGCCCTTTCTTCAGGGGAGGTCGGAGGCCTTCCTTCGAGGATCGGGACGAAAAGCATAACAAAGAATGGGAATTGCAGTGGCGTACGTCTCCTAGCGAAGGTGTGGGGCTTTCTCCCGGGTGTGAGGAGAAGGGGAGGACTTCCAGGGAAGCTCCCCTGGGATGGATTGGGCTGCACGTAATAGAAACGCGATTTTCAAGGGACGGGGCGCTGGGGAGTGACCCGCCCTAAAGGAAATCCCAGGGGGAAGGGGAAAGGTTTTCAACGTCGCTCACCATTTGGGGAGAAAAAGGTGCAGGGGGGGAACCGTGGAAAACCCTGCCAGCAAAAGGTGTTGGCCACAGAAAGTTTCTACGAGGGGCGTTGTTGGGTTCGTAAAAGGGCCCGTCTTCTCCCAGGGGGGTACCCTCCACAAACGCCCAGGCCAGAGGTGCTAAAGGGGCCCTAAGAGGGGATTCCTCGGAGAGGCAAAGCGGAGAAAAGACTTTTTAAGAGGGGTCCTTAGTCCGAAAAAGTTGGTCGTTCCTCAAGGGTTTTAGAGACCGGGCGCCGTATCGGAGGAGGGAGGTATCTTGGGACCTGCTCGAAGAGGGGCTGGGAGCACTCACGAATAGTTTGTTCCGTGGAGTGTAAGAAGGGCCCTTTCTAAGGTTCATTCGCCTCCTGTCAGACTTACCTCCCCTTCCTTCCTGGGAAAACAAGGGAGGGTTTTCCTTCCGCACGGGGGGGTGTTTTTGGGAACCCTGGGGGGTTCATCCTTTCAATCTTTAGGGGAAGGAATCACGAGGTCTCGGGTAAAAAACCTAGGAGAGAGAGGTCAACTTAAAAAAAAATAAGGGAGGGAGTTGATGAAAAGGGAGGTATCTGCAGAGGGGGGGTGGCAACCCTTTGGCCAACTGAAGGGTTCATGAGGCCGGGGTCAGGTTTTCCCCACGAATAGGGGGGGGACTATGAGAGGGAGGGCCGTTCCAATGGGAAACTAGCCAGGGGCATCAGAGATGGTTCCCAACCGAGGGGGAGTCAGCGCTGGGATGCTGTGAGTGTCCTCAATAGAATTGTTAGGAGGAGGCTCTTCCTGACTTCTCTCAGAGAGGGGGGTTTTGAACTCTATGAGTTTTCTTTGGGAAATCCTTCAATGGACTTCGGCTGGGCAGGTGTCTAGAAGGGAGAGGGAAGAAATTTTCCTAAAGATGATTTGGACTTCTCCCCTATCTCTGCAAAGAAAAAAAAAAAGAGGGGGGGGGAATGAAATGGGGGGGAGAGACTTCTTTTCTGGGAAGTGGTCAGGGGAGGTATCGTTGAAAAAAGGCCTTTTCCGGAGGAAAACCAAAGAGAGTTAACTCGTTGAGCGGGGATTTCCCGAGACGGCCGAAGGAGAGCTCTATCGGTTCCAGGGAAAGCTTGCAGGAGAGAAAGACCTCGAAGGTTTCTGAGATTTTTTTGGGCGCCTCGTATTGTTGTTGATGTGGTTTATTCCGGGGGTCTTGGGATCCCGGGTGTGGAGCAGGTGGGTCTCGAGAGATCTCCTACCGCCTCCTTTGGAGGATTTATCCCCCTCAAGACATAGGGAAGGAGGGGAAGAGCGAAGATACTTTCAGAGTGAACCCGTCTTGAAGAAATAGAGTCACCCTGGCGTGATGTTGGAAAGAGGTTCCCTTGTTCAGGTGCCACCTTGTAGAGCATTCCCTCTTAAGGTGGGCCTCCTTTGGGCGAATGGTCGGGCGTAATGCCCTCATCAACGGACCTCATGGCCATAGTATAGTCCCCGTTTTCGAAAGCCGGGACATCTTAGAGAAGGTGCACCCTATTAAAGGGGGGGGTTTTCGGAAACCGGAATTTAGAAATATCTAAAAGGGAGAAAATTATACACAGAAGGGTGTCAAAAGTCAACGGTGCTTCCCTTCCTTGAGGGAGAATTCCTGAGGGGGGTCGAATTTCGGATAAGTTCATAAAAAAGGAGAAGGTCTTTTAAGCGTTATATAGGAACGCCGAGATAAGGTCCAAAGGGAAGAACTCTAGGAACTTCCGGGTATCAAAGGTAAGGGACCACCTCCTTCCCGGAAAATTTCTTTATAGGGGGCGTCTTTAAGAAAATAGAATTTTCTCCCTAAACACAGTCTCCGAAATTTTCTCGACTTCAAAAAAGAAAACATAGTAGGGGGGTAATTGAAAACCATTACCGGGAGGTCTTTTTCACTGGGGGAGAGTACTCCCAATGGGTAGGACTACTTCGTGAAAAATTCCGAGGGATCCTAGGGGGGTTTTCAACTTAGTGCGTATGGGGATCTTGGGGGGTGCCCCGAGTCACCCTCTGCTGGAAGGAGTGTCATCGAGAGCGATCGAAAGAGCAACTAAGTGGGCTTTCTAAAACGTGGGAAATGGAAAAGGAAGGGGTCTCCATCTGGCCTTTCGCAATGGGTCGTGGAGAGAGTTTCCGGGGGGGTTCTGGCACAGCTTACAAACATGAACGCTTCCTCCAGTCAATTTCAAAAAGAGGTGTAACCCGATAGAGGTTATTTTAAAATTGGGGCCTGGAAGAACGAAGAACCATCAAGGAGTTTTGGGAGGGTCCTTTGATAAAAGAGAATTCCCCGCGACGAAGGAGGTTCGAACCTAAAATCTGCGTAGAAAGCAAGAAGGGCCATACATGAGGGTGTTAATCCTTTGCGGTCGTTTTGGTGATTATTAAGGGATTTGCGAGAAGCTTGTCTCTGTCGAGCTGTGATCCTAGGGTCCAATTGGAGTGCTGGCATCGGGAAGGTGTGTGGTTCAAGAAAGGGGGGAAATCACATCGTGGACACCTCTGTCTGTCTTCATTAAGGTATCAAGAAGAAAGTTCAGGGGGAGAATTCTCACCCTCCAGAAAAGAGGAGTTGTCTATAGGGAACGCCACGCTGTGGGAAAAAAACTTCTAATTGCGATGGAACAATAAAGGGGGAGTCGAGGGTCATCAGGGGCGTGCCGGGGGCGGCAATGCGAGGGGGCCGCTCCGTGCCTTAAGGCCGTGTTAAGGGCAGCTTTTAAAAATATGATTGGATAGGATAGGGACACTCTTGAGGAACGATCCTTGAATGGGGAGGAAGGTTTTACGGTGCCTCAAGCCGGTCCTCCGGGGGCAATGAGATCTGCTCGAAGGGGGTGCTTCCGTGAGGTTGGGGGGAGGACCTTCCCTGATCGAATCTCTGGGGAAACTCCTTCAAGATTAAAAGGGTGAATGGGGGGGGGCTGTTCGAAGGCCACAAGAAAAGGGAGATTGCTCCTTCTTCTGTGGGCTATCCTCTCCAGTGAAAATTTAGAAGACTCTCGAGGGCAACTCTCGAAGAGATCAATGAAAGGAAAATCTAATAATGGGGATCTATTTAAAAGAAGTATCTAAATGAAACGAAGGAAAGGTTCAGGAAAAACATATTTCAAGGGGAACACAATGACACATTATGAAACAAAAAAGCGTAGATCTGAATGGGAATTTCAGTGGAGGTTCTTTTTGTCTATATCATCTGTGTTGTGGGACGTGGGGAACCCTCTTGGGGAGCGGGGCGGGGACAATTTTTTTGCCGAGAGTTTCTAAAAGGGTTGGCTTTGTGGCAAAAAAAAAGGGAGGCTTCATGAAGCAACAAGGGCAAAGCGCCACGAGGCGGAAAAGGATCTTTCCGAAGCCTTTTCATTTCAGAGGAGAAGTTATTCATGGAGTTCCAAAAAGATTTCTTTATTCGCCGCTCGTCGGGGCCTCCCAGAGTGGATCCCTCTGAGAACGTCTTTCCTTGTTGGGGAAAAGGTACTCCTTAAAACGAGGGAATCACCCAAGGAAAAGAGGGCGCATTCACAGAGGGTATCCCTTTTTAAAGGGATCTCCTACAAGGTCGCCTCAAGGGAGGAAAGAGGCAATTGGAGAACATTATTGATGGAAAAATTCCCAACGGCGGTCTAAAGTTTTTACAGTCACTTTGAAAAGAAACTCTCTAGTGTTTCAAAGGGTCTTGAGGATATATCGGGGGAGCCCTTTTCGAAAAAGGAGTTCGAAAAAGCGCTCTTAGACGCACGAGACGTCAAATAGAAGAAAAGGAAAGCCCATCGGGAGGGGAAGATCTTAGCTTTGGGGAACGACAGACGCGAAAAAGGAAAATGTATTTTATCATGAGAAGGGATCCCATTGAAAAAGGAAAGAAATTGTCGAGGGCTCGTCTTTGGGGGGGATTCTTCCGACTTCCAAGGGCTACGGCATGGGCTTCTTTCTACGAAGGGGGCTTGAGAAAGGGTCGTCCCGCGGGGACAGGGGCTCCCCTCAAAGGAGGACTTCCTCCAAAGCAGGGGGAGGAAAGGGAAGATACTTGAAGGCAAGAGGACCAGCCAAATGTGAGGGGGTTCCAAAAAAAGGAAGGCGCCTTTTTGGAGAAGAAGAATTAGGAAAAAAATGATTTCTTCGGGAGGAAGGACTTTCAAGAATCCCTGTGGGTCCCTCTCGGAACTGGAGCTCTGGTATGATCTTTTCGAGAGGAAGGAACTCACCCAGAACTATAGGGTAGTCAACTGGAAGGAGGGGGGGATGCTCTCTAAAGATAGGTCCTTTCGGAGAAAAAGGGAAAAGGAGAGATTTACCGGATCTATAGAGAAAAAGGATACGACACCGTTCATTCAGGCGGTCAGGGGGGGGGGGAAAGGGAGAGGCGGACGAAAGAAGAGGAGCGTGCCCTCAGTCAGGGGGGTTTTTGAAGAGAAGCCTTCATTCCGCTTGAAGGGAAAAGTCGAAAGAGAGTTCGCTTCCAGGGGGAAGGGGAGGGGGGCATAAATACATTTACAAGGATGGTTCTGTCTATCGAAGGTAGAAAGGAAAGCCATCGTAAGGAGGAATCGAGCACCAGAGAATAAAGACTCCCCCTTAGGCTTCTAGGTTTATTAAGGATAGGAGGGGTATCGGGAGGGGCTTTGGTCGGTGAGAAAGTGTTCTTCAAAGGGGGCTTTCCGAAGGCGTCTCCATTTGGTACTCTTACGTCGCAATTGAAACGGTGGATCAAGGGGTTCATTCCCTCAAGGAGAACACATCGCGCTGGCCTTATGGGAAAAAAATCAATTACATGAGTGCCAGGAAAAAGAGTATGGGGCCTCTGACAAAAGGCGTGTCCTTTTGGGGACTAACGCCAAGGAGACGCGCAAGAAAAGAGAAGGGTTTTCCATGGGGGGAGAAACGGGGCCCCCGATCGAAAGGACTTGGGGAAAAAAGAACGGCCTTATAGGGGAGGAATCTCTCCTTCAGAAAGAGGGAATTCTTTAGCTTGAAAAAAGAGGGTTGGTTTTAAAAGAGTGACGTACAGGGAGAGAGTAAGTCTGCTCTAACACAAAACAAATGATTCCACTACTATATTATTTCGTCAACTACGACATCAAAGAGGAAAGAACCTCTCAACAGTTGGATTGATGAACTTCAAACCATCGCTCCTCTCAAAAAATTCTTTTCCCGACAGGAGTACTAAGATTTCTTGGGACCACAGTTTCACTCGAAGAGGCGCATTCTCTTTAAGAAGTTTTCTTCCTGCAAACAGGCAAAGAAGGGAAGACGAGCCCAAGGGGAATTGCATCGCGGGTGTAAGGTGAAAGAAAGGACCAGCGCGGAGGGGAGGTGTGAACTCCGGGGTGGGGAAGATCTTCAAAGTATGTATTAATGAAGAGGGGGGGGGGAGGTACTATTCCAGAGGGGTTAAATCACAAGGTAAGAAAGCGCTTCTCTCAACAAATTCTATCACCTTCCAAGAGGAAGAGGAATGAATTTGCAGAGAGGGGGGGGGAGATGGGTCAAGAAAGGGTCTATTAGGGAATACCTCTGAAAGGAGACTATGAAGGGGGGTGGCGACGATCCTGAAGGGAAAAGGATTAAAGGTCATTTATTAGGCTGGATGCCTACATGCAGCGAACGGAAAAGGGAGGAGTTTACTTCTAAATACTTCTAGAAAGCCCTAAAAAACAACGAGCACTAAATTTCCGGGATCCGTAGGGTCATCTAATATTGAGATTCTTCGATGCCTTCCTTCCCTAAAGGAGTTCTCTTCCCCTCTCTTTAATCTAGGGAGGGGAGAAGGCTCTATTCAAGCTCTTGCAGAAGGGGGGGCACGTACCGTTCATCTCATTAGAGAGGAAAAGTTGAGAGGGGAAGGAATGGGCTAAAGGGACTTTCTATGAATGGCAGATACCAGCGAGGGCCATGGAGACGCTTTCCAAATAGCTACTTCTAGCAAGGAAGGGCTCAGCAATCAATGGGCGAATGGGAGGGTCCCCGTCGGTCAGTCTTACCAAGAAAGGTATTTAAAACATGCCCCCCGGGGGGGAAGGGAGGCCTGCCCGGGAGGAAGGAAAACCTTCGTCGGGAGATGGCTTTTACTAACGTTGGAGGGATCCCTCCATGCGATCGGGGACGGAAAGAAGAAATGCTTTAGACTTTCCGAGGAAGAAAAAATAGAGCCGGACAGTATTCGCGGAAAAGGTCTCTTAAGGGAAGATGCAGTGGTGGGAGGGGGAAACCAGGTGGAAAAACGGAAGCAGCCGCTTTGCGGAAGAGTCTTTACGGAAGGGGCTTCGATTGACAGAGGGGGAGAATCTGTTGGCTGGAAGACTCTATTCCAGCAAAGAGGGGGGATCGGTCAAGGGGGGAGATGTGACGGTTCCAAAAAGGGGGAACTCGGAAGGGTTTCATTTACTTGAGAGGTTAAATAATGGAGGAAGAATTGAATTGAGAGAGAAATTTTCTGAGGGGGTCTTCTAGGGGGAGGTTCGCGGATCTTTGTAAAAGAAGGAGCTACTGGAGTCTCCCCTTTTTGTCGTTTGGGGGGGCTAGTGACTGGAGGGTGGAAAGGTGGGAGAAATCCTCCGGGGGGAGAAAAGGGGAAACGATTTCAGGGGACAGGGGATCTTCCGGAGAGGGAGCTGTAAACATGGAAGGGAGTACTTCTTATTCCAAGGAGTCTACTCGTGAAAGAGAAAAAGAAGTTGAACTAAGGAAAGAAGTTTGAACGTGATCTCGTGAAACCCATTAACGAATTTATCCAACTATACAATCCAAAGAAGAAAAAATAGGTATGTGAGAGATGAACCACAAAAAAGAGAGAGGGAGAGCAAAGTTCTAGGGGATTATCTCCCCAACTGCGGGGGCAGGGTTTTTGGGCATGTTTTTGCAATAGGGTTCTATCTGTGGACTTGCTTGGGATTGTCTGAGTCTCCTTTCGGGGGTCCCGATCTCGTTCAGAGAAGGTGGGGAAATTAGTATGAGGGGTTCCTTTTCAGGGGGCTCTTTGTCAGCTTCACTATTTCTGCGGGAGTAATCGAGAGGTCTGTTCCTTTGTCTCCAGCTCGGTTGGTGTTGCTTCTCAAGGTAGGGGGTTGCTAGTGGGTTAAGCGGATCGCAAGGGAGGGAGAGAAAGTCTTTTTGGCGGAGGTTTCCTAAAAAGTCAATCGGGTCCTCTCGGAAGAATCTTCCGAGTCATTCTTCCGGCGTGAGTCAAAAGACCTCTTGAGCAAGAAAGGAAAAATCCCCCCTCTGGAGCCCCTCCTCTTGATACAAGACTTTGACCCTTTACCCGCGGGGGGGATGGAAAACCTTTTCTTCTGCATTTTCTCCCGGGAAACCATCTCCAAAGGACCCATTAGTGCGGGGAGGGTATCATGGTGGACCTAAGAGGGATAGGGCATTCTTGTCTTTCATGGAAATTGGAGGAAAAGTTCCTTTGGTCGAATGAAAGAGAGAAGGTTTCGTTTTGTTTCTGGGAGGATCGAAAAGGGTTCTGGCCAATCATTACACTACGGTGGTTCTTAAAGTTTTTGATGTACGAGTTTGAAAGGGGAAAGACAGTCCATCTATCTCCTCAGAGAAAGGAGGATCACGACAGCGGCAATCGGGGAAAGGACTTAGTAACAGGAAAGAAACATGAATACTAACACGGACATACCTCACCAGAAACAGGTGGGCCCGCCATCGTGAGGGGGGTAGGCTATTATTTCAAGGGAGGAAACTACATCTATCGGGGGGGGGGAGGCTCACTTCTACTGGGGAGGACTGTCAGGAAAACCCTTCGAGGGGGGGGGAAATTTAATTTAAGAGGATTTTTTTGGGGGGAAAGGAAAAGCAGCGGAAAAAAAAGGAAGAAGACAATCAAAAGGAGAAAAGCAGACCCTATTCGGGGGGAAGATGTCCTTGGACGAAGATTTTGGGAGAAGTATTCAAAAGGGATGAAAATTTTCTTGATCTGCGGAAATTACCGGAAATGTGCGGGACGAAGAGGGTTGAAAAGAGGGACGTACTCAAAGGACTTCAAGGTTGGGAAGAAAAAAGTCTGATCCCGAGGGAAGGCATTTGAAAGGAAAAGAGAGACGGCGAACACAGGGGTGTCATTTTACCAGTAAAAAAGAAAAAAGGCCTTTTTGAAAAGTGCACACATTTTGAAACGAGGGGGGTGTTTTCCTCAACGTTCCCACCCTTTGTAAAGGGAAGGGAATCAGGTTTGAAAGCAACGAGCGAAACCAGTCCCGAGACAGACTCTTGTGGGGGAAATCCATCAGGGGGACGCCGCGGAGAGGTGGAAAACAAATTTTGCCCGGCAGTCTTCGGGGAACAGATCATGCCTAGTTGGGGAGGGGATGCAAATCCTGGGGTAACATCTGTCCGAGGAAGTAGGGGATCAATCAATGAATGGACCGGTGCAACCTAGTACGTTTTGAAAAGCCTAAAGAAGGGGGAAAAGAAAAAATCTTGGCGACTCAAGAAAGTCACGGCGGTGGTGGAAGAGACACATATTATAAAGATCAACTTCAATGGGAGGAAAGAACCTTTTTTGAAGGGGGGGGGGGGAAATGAATCCCGGCGGAGGAGAGGAATTCCACCATGGGAAAGTAAAAAAAAACCACCCCCGTCATGTAACGGGAAAATGCTTCCTCGAGGGGGTGGCCCCTTAACTCTCGGGTGATTGGAAAGAGAACATATTTTGGGACTCTCTTTCTCTTTAAACAAAAGGTAGAAGAAGAGAAAAACTAAGCACGAAGCTGGGTGAAAGACACTTTTAACCATCTCTGTTGGGGGAACAGAAGAAGGGAGGCCAAGCGCCGGAAGAAGAGTAGAAATATTTCAACGAGAGTTATCAGGGGGTGAAAACTGCTATCATCAAAAGGACGGACTTAACATTCAGGTCACGACCAAAGGGCGGCACTCGCGGAAAAAAAGGCGTAGGACGGCCTTCTTTCTTTAGGGGGAAAGGGGTCCGTCCGTGGGGAAGTGAGAGAAGAGAAGGTGCCACTATCATAGGAGGGAGAGGCTTTCCTTGTGAGGCGGGGGAAGGAAAAGGCTCTTGAAAACGGCACTTCCAGAAACGGGTCTTCTTTGTGAAGTGCTTGGTGGGTTTTGATGGCAAGAAAGGGGGGGGCCTTGGGGAAAGATCACCGAGTCCCTACACAATCTGGGGGGGGATGGTCTCTTTCCTGTAACAAGGATTAACATTATGGAAGAAGGGGAACCTGGTTGAAGGAAGAGAAAAAGACGGGTTTCATCAGAAGGTTTATCTCCGGGAAGGGACCA
>Ga0179593_1462413_pt1 | contig 14567 bp, 24 predicted proteins | sample CZODoug2_1_08_16_FD_185931 | JGI IMG/M metagenome (GOLD analysis project Ga0179593, IMG submission 185931) | Vadose zone soil fungal communities from Angelo Coast Range Reserve, California, USA - CZODoug2_1_08_16fungal (PacBio error correction) | ecosystem: Environmental > Terrestrial > Soil >...
CTCAATCTACCAGTAAAAATCGGGGAAATAACATGGTAGGCAAAAGGGATGGTTAATTCCTCCGGTTAAAGGGGGGGATGGGGGAAGAGGAAGCTGTTTGGGGATCAGGTGCCGCATAATCCAGTGAAGACCGGTCATGGCTTTTTGAATAAATGTGGTTCTTAAATCAGTCCGGTGAGGGGGAGCGATCTGGTACTGTCCCGCAAGGGGGAAGATTCAGGAAAAATATCATTACCTTTCGCAATGGGCAAACTGTCTTGGGAAGTGGAGAATGCTGGTCAAAAAAGTGTATTTAAGGGGGGCAGAACATAATAAAGGGGGATTTCACCGGGGGGGGGTCAAAGCAGATTGGGGGGGAGAGAGGGTTTCATTCCTAGATTATTTTTTCGAATTAACTCGTTTAATCTTTGAGATGGGGTCATCCAAAGAAGAAAAAGGGTAAGGGAGAACTGACTGGGGAGTTTTGGGAAGGAAGATGAGGGCATGGTACAGGGCAGGCAGTGCAGGATGGATCAAAAAAAAGTGGTTGAAATAACAGGTGCGCGGACAAAAACCAGAATGGATGGGGAAAACGTGGCTTCTCCTTTTTGGGTGCCGCGGGGAAGGTGAAGTGCCAGGGAAAATGCCCTGGGGGAACGATTCAGAGAAGGGGGTTTAAGGACGCTTAGAAGGCCTTGTTGTATGCAATAGGGAGGGGGGGGAGATTTAGTTGGTCAAGTACTGTGAGAAGGGGTGTAATGCAAGGAAAGGTCATGGGGAGGACGGGATTACGTTTTGGGGGCTGAGGACTTTATAGTGGGGTCCGTTTCCGGAAGGTGAGGTTGGGGGGATCTCCGCCCAGGGGGGGGCACAGGGGGGGGGGGTTGGGGGGGGGGGGGGGAGGAGCGCCGGGATCTCAAAAAAAGGCGCGAATTGCAAGAATCACAAGAAAATTTATGAGTGAGGTTGTTAGAGGCGAAAAGAAAGAGGGATGATATTGGCGAACCGGGGGGTAGCGTCGCAAAATGGCATAAAGGCAGCGCAGGTTTCGACACATCGGGGAAAGGAAAGGGAGCAATCCGTAAAAGACCTGAGGATCAAATGGGGGTTGGGGGGGGAAAAGGAAGGATCGGAAAAACAATACAAAAAACGTTACGGCAGAGGGGGGGTTCATTGTCAGCCAAAACACAGGAGAAACCAGATGTTTAGAGGCAAAATGGAAAGGGCAGCAGAAAGACCTTGGGGGGGAAAGGAGCCGAGGAGACCACACCATGGGGCGGTCGCTGGAAAAACTCTGTAATTTTTCCATGACTGCCGTCCGTATGAAAACCGACTGAAAAAATCCTTTCATGGAAGTCCGAAGTCAAAAGTGTGCAGATCAAGAGAAGAGAAACCAAGTAAAAAAAAAAAAAAAAGGAGTTGGGGGGGTGACGCATGGAGCGGTCCCGCCCGGCAGGGAAAAAAAAGGAAATAAGTTCCCGTAGTTCTAGTCAGGGTCCCTTCCGGGCGTCAAAGAGCAAAAGGGAGGTATAACGTCCTTTAAACAGAAGATTGCAGAAAAAATCGGGGCGGAAAAAAAGAATATGTAACCAAGGAAAACTCGCTGGTTGATGAGGTGGGTTGGGACGATCACAAAAAACCTACGCAAAAGGGGGGGTTATGTCTTTAATAGAACTGGGGGTTTAAGGCTAAAAGGGAAGGAGGACAGAAATGGAAAGGGCCAGGGTGAAGAAGCGGAAATTTCCCCAAGGTCAGGAAAATGGGTTCTTGATCTTTATAACACTTTGATTATAGACAGCTCCTTAAAAAGGGGGTGGGGGGACAAGAGAATCGCTGGAAGGTCAGAGCGGGGCTGCGGATAAAAGTTCACTGTACAAATGCAGCAAGGAAGAAAGTTGGGGATTTTCAAAGAGGAGGGAGAAGAAGAATGAACACTCAAAATTCAGGGCGGCACAAAAATCGTCACAACACAGAAAGGGGGGGAAAGAAAGAGGTGGGCATTCAGAGGCGCGACCACTGCATGTATCGCCTCAATAAAGAAATGACATAAAAAGTGATAAAAGACCAGCAGGTTGGTAAGGGAGAGGGAAAAGTGAATATAGGAGGAAAACAGGATTGCAGGAGGGGGGCCGCACTAGGGCAAATAGATTCTCTTTACTGATGGGCTTTTCTAAAAAGTTTGAAACTTATGTTGTTGGTGGAACGGGGAGGCAGGGGATCCTCTCTTGACTTGTTAGCAAAAGTCCCTTGGGAAAATAGGGTGGTACCCGAAAAATCCTCAGGGGGTCATGGAGGGGTTCAACTGGTATACCAGGACAAAAATGGAAGGAGACATGCCAAAAAAGCAACTAGAAAGGAAGAAAAGTCTCTTGATTGAAGGGGGAGGTGGGGGACAATGGATTGTTGTTCAAGATGGAGAGAGGGTCATGAGAAAGACGTCTGACTGGCGAGAAAATTGAGACCAGGGGGGAACAGCTCCATCAACCGGTCAGACGTCTCGAAGGGCGGGTGAAGAAAAGTGGGATGGAGGAGCCTTGGTAAGTGGGAAGGGAAAAAGAGAATCCAGTATGAAAAGGGAGAGTTAAATAGCAAATAAGGGGATGAAGCCATGCACACTCGGAGAAAAACAGTCTGGTTCGACAACGGAAAAAGCCTTAAACGAAAAAGGCAGCAGGAACTTAACTGGGGAAGATACAGGGCGAGAGGTGTCCTTAACCCATCTAAGAAAACCAACCAAGCCCAATAAAAGATAGAGATCATGAATTCGCATTTTTGCAAAATTCCACGCGAGAAGAAAAATGCCCCTATATTGAAGAAGAAAGAAGGAAACACTGGCAAGGGGAAAGGGATGGCAAAACGATGCAATGGGGGTTGTACTTTTCCAGACGATGGGGGGGAAAAAGATTTTTAAGGGTGTCCCCAGCAGAAACAAAGAAGGGGTGGTTATTCTAAAAACAGAAACGGAGGGGCGCCATGGGCGCGGAGGGAAAAGTGGTCAGGACAACTTCAGTCCCCCTATTCCAACAAAGGGTGTCAGTGGGGTTAAAAGGGGGCCAGACTCTTAAACTTACAAAGGCGCGTTAGAGAAAATATGGCAGTAAGACGTAGTCCAAAGTCAATGGTCCAGAGTTCAAAAGGGGGAGTGCATAAAGGTAAGTAGGGGCGGGCTTCCAATAATGCCGCATCGGAAGTCGGAAACACTGGCATAAAACCCTGGTTCAGGTTCAAAGACCAGGGCCCGCCCGGCAGTTAAAAAAAAAAAATGGATTTTGGCCGGTTATGGCAGGGGATAATTAATGAGACCAAAGGGGCGTTTTGTTGGTGACATGAATTTCCGTCCCGGGGCCAGAACAGCGAGGTCCACATAATTAGAGAACGACTGCGCAACGAACCTGCCAAGGGCTGTTTCGGGAGGGGCTCAGGGTGTTTGGGATTTATGGTGGGGGGGAGGTTAGTTTTGACGGAAGGGGTGTCATTAAAAAAAGCTGGTATATATAATCTTCACCCGGGAACCGTTTTTTAAAGGCTCACGCGGACAGTTGGGGGGGGGACGGAAGCATTTGAGACTTGGGGGTCAGTTCTGCCTGAGAAAAGAAGGAGGGACGCTGGGGTTCAGGTCACTGAGAACCAAAAAAATTTTCGCTCGCAAAAGGGACGGGAGATTGCCGTAAGCGGGAGCAGACATGAGTGGAAATTGGCCACCATTGATACCGGCTTGAAAAGTTCCGGGCGATTCTTATACATCTTCTGGCTGACAATGCATAGGGGAGGAGGACCCAGAGGATGGCTCCTGGACAGATGCTTGTGGGGAGTAGATGCTAATGTTGGGTCCGGATGCATGAAAAAAAAGGGACGCCTTAAAGTCCCATGAAAGTCTTTGAAAGGGGGGGTGTTGAAAATAAACTACTTAAAGGTATTAATTTGTTAGGTCCGTTCAGAACCTGACTTTTTTATTCTCTTAGGGGCAGCTGTGTGAGTGTCAAGAAAAGGGAGGGAAGGTTCCGGGTCTCTACCAGTACAAAAAGTGAGAAGAGGGGGAACGTTCTTTCTGGGGGAAGGTGGAAAGTATAATCAACTGGGCAGTGGGGACCACATATGGTATGAAGGGCTGGCTTTCTGATTTGGAACAAGACGGATCTAAAAAGACCGGGTCAAAAAAATTGGGGGGGGATGGAATTTTTATTTAGGGGAAAAGGGGAAGTTAAATAGGGGTAAAACAAGAACACTGTTTTAAAAAAATAAAACAAAGTGCAGTAATAAAAACGAAATGGATATCGGGACAAACAGATACGGGCAGACCAGGAAAGGGGGAGGTCGGGGGTGGGTAGGAAAGGGTAGGGTTTTTGGGTGGGGGGGTTAATCATCACAAAACAACGGGGAGATAGAAGATAAGAACAAAACAATTCACCCGGTACTGAAAAGGGGAAAGAAAACTGTAGGGGGGGTGCTACCCGTATCGTCAGGACCATTCGTTGGTAAGGCAAATGTTTTGTGGAAAACCGTGGTGTGGTTCATCTTAAAGAGGAAAAGGAAAAAGGGGTTTGACCATCTGAAAATAAAAAGTCCAGAGGGCAGTGGGGCTTCTGGGTGGGGGATCCCTAGGAAAATGCCGCAAAGAAGGGGGGACTACAACCCCGGACTGCCCCAAACCCCGGTGAAAAAGGATACAGTAGAAAAATGCAAGAAGCCTGAAACCTTAGAAGGTTGGTGGAAGGGGGAGCTCAAGAAAGAAAGCAGTGATGTTGAAAAAACGTGTAAAAAAACAAAGCTGATGGTAAGGGACAATAAAAGTCCGAGAAGGCTGACGGAATAACAATTATACCTTCACCCGGAGGGCAATGTTACAAAACCAACGAAAGAGGAAGGGGGGGAATTCATTACCGTTGACGATGCATCAAACGAAATTCGATCGACTACAAAAAGCAGCGAAAGTAAGTTGCGGACAGCCGCTGCGAAAGGTATAAGAATCTGCCGAAGAAAGAAGGGAGAAAAAGGGGGGAGTCAAATTTAAAAGCAGGTCCTGATAATCTCCGGTCCAGGCATTGAGGGGGAAGACGACAAGAAAAAAAGATCAGGAAACCTGAAAAAAAACGAATCAAGGGGAGGGGCATCAAGTAAGAATCGGGACCCCGAAGGACAATTCGTCCTAAAAAAAAGGGGGAGCGAAAGGTTAACTTCAACAGACAGGAAATCCAAAAATTTTAAGATTAGTATAACTGGTGATAAGGACAACCTTGTCTCTGGGAAATCCCTAAAAAACCAAAAAGACCCAAAGGGCTACTCATAAACATCCAAGGGCAAAGCTGTTTGAGGGAAGGCGCAGGAAAAATATAGGGGTGGACAGCCACCTAGGGTAGGGATCGCGGACTATGTCAAAAAACAAAAATGACGCTGGTATATGTACATGATCAAATTCAATCACAAAATACCATCAAGTTGGGGGAAGCAGGGCAGGTCGTACCTTTTTATTTGAAAAAAAAGAAAAATGGTATGCCAAGGTCCGAACGATCGATTTGCGGCTTCTTGGAAATACCTGATCATACTTATTAGGCACAAAAATTTGAACTATGGGAGGTGGGGATTTTGGGTATCATGGCACAGTACGGGAAAGGGGGAATGAGAACTAAGACTGGATCCAGGAGATTCTGGCCTTTGGTAAAACCAGGTGGAATTACTTTTTATTAAAGTTGGCAGAAAATTCTCTAAACCAACAGGGTACCCACCGATCCTGAGAAAAAAACAAGGGATGTGTGTCCTGGAACGACTGGTACAACCGGGGAAAGCCAATCGGGTTCCCCATCTGGGGGGAAAGTAAAAGATGAAAAAGGCTGTCAAACTCATGCATCAGGGTCAGTTTTTCAAAACTTAATTCTTCGAAGGGGCCAGAATGGTTATATCGGTGGAAAGGCAACCATTCGCAGGAGGAATAAGCCGATAGGGAAGGGAAGACTCTCGGGGGATATTTCAACTTCAAGAAGGGATTGGTGGAGGATTGTGTTAAAAAAACAGATGGGGTTAATCAAGTGAACATGCTTAAATTATTTAATGGCACAGAGGTCAAGACCTTGAGGCTAAGGTTTACTGTCAACAAATAAATGACACTCAGCCATCCCTGCTGGGTTAGACGCCTTAAGAAATCACGGGTGAGGAAAAAAAAAACGTTGGTCCCGGCCTCATAGGGAAAATTTGAGAGGCAGGGGAAAAGACCAGTCTAATAATGAAAATAATTTCCCGATCTAACAAAAAGCAAGGGTACAAAAAGAGAGCAAGAAGGATTAAGGTGGGTTCCTGTGATGATCATGCTATTTGGGGAAGACGGATACCAGGAAAGAGAAGAAAAAACAGGAAAGGAGGTCAAATGGGTAGGAAACAGATAGGTCACACTCCTTGGGAGTGAACGATAGTAGAAACTGGAGAACCGGTTCCCAAACATCGTTAAAACCGAAAACATCAAGAAGGTAGATCCGGAGTTTCCCATAGAGATTCCCGATGATGATCCGTTAGCCAAGTATTGGGGAAGAGCCATAAATGACCGGACGGGGAAGACGGGGTTGCATGGGATGTATTTAGCTATTATCCAAAAGGCAGGAAAACCCAGTCCGCCCTGAATGCACACCATCCGGGGGGTATCGTCGAAAACAGATGGGTGGTTTGTGAACAAATTGTGTGTGAAGCCAGGAAAAATTGTATTTGTCAACCAACAAAAAAAACCCACCCAAAAAAAAAACCAACCCCCAACCACCCCCCCAACCAAACCAAAAAACAAAAAAAAAAAAAAAAAAAAAAAACCCCCCGCATGAGAAACGGCTCAAACCGCTTTGAAAAAGAACCCGGTTTGGGAAAGGATTACGGTGTGAGCAGGGATTGAAAGTATCCTAGGCAAACCCGGCTGCGCACAGAGATTAGAAAAAGTTGGGAGGACGAGACAAGTGGGTCAGAAAAGATAAGAACGTTCGGATCAGAAAAATGGCAAAGGATTCAATAATTTCAAATGGCAAAGCGTGAATGTGGGCCTTCAAAACAAAGGTCTTTCACCCAGCGAACCAGGGCACTGAGATGCTTGGCGCTCAAAAAAAACGAAGCACCATCGGGTACTTTCGGCTTGTTGGAACTTAGGTGACCACTAGGGAGGGGACGTACAGGGTGGAAAAGGGACTGGAAGAAATCATTGATGAGTGTTACGTCGGAGGGCCGGGACACTGCTCTGACCATTCTTTAATTGCCAGTGTCCTGACCTGGGATTATAAATCATGGAAGCATGCGAAAACCCACTGTTGGTTGGGGGGTACTCCAAGGGTTGTGATAATTGGAATTTCATCAGGAAATTTGTTTTCTTCCTGAAGGGAATGAAATTAAAAGGTGGCGAAGTCCGGAAGGCAGAGCAGAAAAAATGACAGCGGAGCAGGGCCAGCCCAGGTGGGGGAGGACAGGTAGAACTCTGGCGACAGCCAATGAGGGAGGGCGTATGATTGTAAAATCAACTGTGGCGAATGGAGCGGTAAAATACTCAATCCCCGGAAAGGTTTAATTTAGAATTGGAACGAAGTTGTTGGTCAAAAACAGGGGGGGGGGGGCTAACGAAATTCCAGATGGATTCCCTGTATGGATGGGTCGTCACCTTAGAGCCTCAAAACTTTTCAGAGAAAGTCAGGAAAAAAAAAAAATTTTTCGTGAAAATATCAGCGAACGATAGGTTGGGGAAAAACGACGATCCCCATCGAAAAAATACAGTTTCCGAGTCGGCACTTCGCGACTGTTTGAGGGAACATGAGGGAGGAAGACTCCGAAAAAAAACCCAAACAGTGAAAAACCTAGGGCAGGATGTAAAAAAAGAAGGTCAAGAGGGGACAAGAAAAAGGGCAGAAAAAAGAAATCCCGGACTAAAAAAGTGGTCCTGAAGTAAAGCGGACCAGTAGAGAAAAGTAACTTCTCAAAAAAAGAAAGTAGCATAAAAAGGACTGAAAAGAAAGAACGTGAAACTAAAAAACTCTTAAAAGAGGCCTTTAGTGCATTAAGGAACGGAAAACAAATGCAGCGGAAAAAACAACGAATCTCAATCCATGCTGGTGGCAAGGAACCCGCGCCCCATTGGATAAGGTAAAAACAGGGAAGCTCTTTTCAGAGGAAAAATAAGGAATTGAAGGATACTCCCATGACTCCATAGAAAGAAATCGAAACCCTGAAAAGGACTCATACCGGTTGCTTATGGATAACGGTGAAACGGAGTAAGACAAAAATAGGCTCTGAAGGAAAAAATAGGGACACAAACCTGAACTTGGGGGGAACAATTTGACCACAAACCTGAAGAAATGGAGGGGAAGAAGGAACAGAGAACTTGAAAGCATGACTCACACGCAATACATTTTGGGGACATTGACGCAAGGGGTAATTTGATAGTAAATCGAGTATAAAGGAGGAAAGGTAAAAACGTAATAACGGACCTCGAACGGAAATTAAGTTTAATAAAAAAAAGGACCACGGGCTAAATGATAGTGAAAAATGAAAAAACTAGTCATAGACCTCACCTTACGCGAACGAAACCACTATCGCGTGCGCACAGGTTATTTAACGGAAGGGAGATATAAAGGGGGCAAATTTGGTAAAAGACGGTTAGAAAATCAGCAATCGAAGATTAGATATCGAATCGAGCATGGGAAGAACTTTACATGGGTTGTGTCCGGTGATGATGGGAGAAAGCGGGAGGAAAATTACAAAAAAAGAAGAGAAAAAATTGCAGCGAACAACTCCTGATAGGAAAAAAAAGAACACCGGGGCCAAAGGGAAAAAGAAAAGGGACCGAGCTGTCATATTCGGTCAATTTGTGGGGAGGAGATGGGGGGGAGACGGTTTGCTTGGCCGTCCTGGAACCCAAAAGGGAGGTACCGTTCGATTTGGGTTGGAGTACAGTGACGGGTTTGTATTTCGTACTGCAAAACCAAATCGGGCATCAAATAGAAGGATAGATCTAAACCACCCCACTGAGGAGGATTCACAGATGATAAAGGCTTGAATGCGCTGGGTTACTTAGAATATCAATAACTCGGGGTAATCCAGCAAACAGACTAGGGAAACAAACTGTGTTACAGCCTCTGTGGGGCCGTTGGGTTGTCCAGAACGAAAAACTCGGACTCAAATGAGCATATACCAAACTTACCGGAAGAATTGACACTCGAAGGTCACCCGGCTTAAGGGGGGATCGCGTATTTGGGAGGCATGTCTGTGGTCTGGGATGGGTTTCGCTGATCGGGGGAAAAAGGGTTGCCTGCCGTACCCCCAAATCTCTTGCAAAAAAATTCTAAAGGAAAAAACAAAAAGGACAATTCAAAGAGATATGGGGTACGATCAGTATATCGTACGATTCAGGAAAGGGAAACAAAGGTTTCAACCAACAGAATCATCTCGCAGGAGCGGGGGGCACTAACATGGCTGCAACAGTGGTTAGCCTCCGGGTCAAGGTTCTGGGACGGGGGGGGTTGGTTTTGATCAGGGGGGCCTAATAATAGACTTGGTAAAGGTCATGGCGGGGGGGGAGGGTTTGGGGAGGAAAAATCAATGTCGGTCGAGAAAAGATCTGTTACTGTCCCAGTCAGTTAGAACATAGAGTGGAGAAAAGAGAACCTTTAGGAGGAGAAGAACAGTGGGGCTGAAGTGGGGGGGTTGGGGAACGAGGAGATGGGAGAGCCTAAAGCGCAGAGCAATCTGACCATGTGGGATGTGAGAGCGAGAGGTGAAGGAAGCAACAGAACGGTGAATGGAGTGGTGTGAGGAGGGCAGGAGGGTGAAATAAGAGAGGGGCGTGAGGAGGGTAGGAGGAAAAAGGTAGAGACAGTGGGGGGAGGGAAGGACGGGAATAAAAGGAAGGGAGGGAGAAGCGAGGAGAGTCAGGGTGGGTGATGAAGGGGTGGTGATTCTTCCCCCGAGAGCGCCCCCCAGACCCCCGCACCAACAAAACGGACCACCCCCAACAAGACACAGCACAGGAGAAGCGCACCCGGCGCGAACCACGCCCCCCAAAAACGGAAAAGGTCAGAAACGGCCAGACGCCAGCAACACACCCCAGCCACACAAACAAAAGCGGGAACCTCACCCAAACAAAGACACCCCCCAAAAAACCCAACAAAAAACAAAAAAAAAGAACCCAGCGAAAACCAAAAAGCGAACCAAACCCCCCCCCCCCGACACCAGACCACCCCACCCCCCCCGCGCAGGCCGCCCCCCCACACAGACTCGACCTCCCCCCCAAAGAACCCCCCCAAAAAACCACAACCACCGACGGCCAAAAGAGAACCCACAGCACCGCCACCCAAGAACCAATCGGCAGAAAGAACCGAGCGCTCCGCCCCCACCCCACGCAACGCACCCGAACACCGGAAAAACAACCCCCCACCCCCCCGCCCCCTCCAAAAAGACCCACCCCAAATCCCCCGCCGCACCAAAAAGCCAAAAAGAGCCCGAAGCCCAGAAAAAACCGCGAACCCCCCTGGGAAAAAAACTTTCGGGGGGGATTTAAGAAAGGGGCTTTCTCATGGGGGTCCGCCGTTTGAAGCAAACCGGTATTTCGCAAGTTTGAGGTTTTCAATCTTTGTTTCTTGGGCCTACGCTTTTTTTCAGGAATATAAAAGGGTGGAGGGAGGAACTATGGGGAGAGGGGAAAAATGGTCAGCAAATACAACGGGAGTGATCGCGGGCAAACGGGGCGAGGGGGTCAGGAAACAGAGTAGTGCATGGCCTATTCATTCAAGGGATATGGAAATCCGGAACAGCGCGGTCTTTGTGGGGCAATAGAAAGGTGAGCGTGGTCAGTAAAAGAAGGATTTTTCCCGAGCTGCTAAAGGTGTTTGGTTCCGCATGCATGGGTTTTAGTTAGCATGCAAAGGAAATTTCCACGGGCAGATTTGGGGAGGGTGAAGCGGACCGAGGTCCCTTTGATCTCCAAGGATTTGGGTTGGAGAGGTAGGGGGGGTTGAATTCAATGAAGGTGGGTTGAGGGGTGAAGGAAGGAATAGAATCTTTTGGGGTGGCCGGGCATTTCTTTTTTTTGGCAGGAGGAGGGGGGGGGTGAGGGGGGGGGGGAACCGTTTCGTTTTGGTTGGGGAAAATCCGCCAGAGGTTTGGGTCCAAAAGTTGTTTGGGGGGAGGGACAGGACAAGAAGTGAGATAACACATGCGCAAGTAAAGTAAAGAACCTGTATTATATGGGGGGATCGGTCGAACAACACTAGAGTGGGTCGCGTGGAGGAACCGTTTGGAAACCTTCTGACGGGATCCTGAATCCTCATGAGCGCAAGGGTCTAAAACCGGACCAAGGAAGTACAGGGAATGCAAAGAAGATCCAGGTTCATCAATTGTTTGTGGTGGGAACAATATCAAAGGATAGAAATAAACAACCGGGCAGTGTAGGATAGGGGGACGAAGACAGGACGACACCAGAGTGTAGGGTACAAGTCCAGGCAGCAAAAAAAAATGGCCTTAAGGACGATATCGCAGACAACACATGGGCTGTGAGGGGGAATTGACTTCCAAAGGTAAGAAAGGTGGCCATGAACTGCCTTCCGGTTCCGAACCTGAGGAAAGGAACAGGCCTGAAAAACGGGTTAAACAGAAAAATGGAATAAGGACAAAAACCAAGGGGGTAAAACAACCCTGACGGTTTTTTGGAGAATTGGGACGGAGCCTCCGCCTTGGGAAAAGGGGAAAAAAAGGTCATGTTCCCGAATGATGCAGGGAAACACGGCAGCCGTCAACACTCAGCAAGTCTGGGCACTTCCTTTAAAAAAAAAGGAGCTTTCCAGAAGAAAAGCGGGTGGGGGGGGGATTAACAGAATGGTCCACCATATGAAGTCAGAGGATGTGGGGGGTGGTTTGTGAGCGATGACCACCCATCGCACCTATTTGTTTCGCCATCGGGGGGAATATACGGGGGGGGGGGGGGGGGATTGGAGAAAAGTGAAGGGGAAAAAGGACAGAAAGTGTCCAAATTGTAACCCGGTGAATCATCGGACATTTTCTGATGCAGGCAAATGGTTGCGTCTTATAAAAATTGTATCAGTCTCGGTCAGCGGAAAATTGTTTTCAGGGAGAGCTTGTATTCGAGGCAGGGGGGAGAGGTCGGAGGCAATTCAATACTGGAAAAAAAATTCAAGGGTCAGGACGGTTGGTAATGGGCAAAGCGGCTGAGCAGGATCAATGGAATACAAGACATGGCTTCAACCCACTCCGGCAAAAAACCATCTTTTTTAATGAACATAGAAAAAAAGAGGGGGGGGGGGAGTTGAAGGGAGGAAAGAAGGGTGCAACACTGCAAGAATAAGCTCAAATCACAATCAAAAGTCACCAGGATCAAGTCCGTAGGGTTTAGGGGGGAGAAAAAGAAAAAGGTGAATCCTCGGGCACCCAACGGGGCAATTAGAGGAACCGCATATGGGAAAATAGCAGGCCGGAGTTTCCAGTTGGCGTGTTACAGCCAGGTGTGGGAAAAAAAAGGGATGGGGTTTTGTGAAAAGGGGGCCCGTTTATAATATCGTTCCTGTTTAGAAAAAAAAGAAGGGTGGGAGGGTGAAAAAAAACTGAAGAAGGTGTTTAATGTATTGGTCCAAATGGTAGACGGATGCCACAAAGTCATTGGGAGAAATTACAAATCAAAGAGAAACAGGAATGCCAGGCGAGGGCTTGGGGAAGGGTTTACAATGGGATTTTGGGGTCAATCGGTGAGATGATCTTTTCGTCGTCGGTACCAGGTCGGAAAGGGAAGACGAGGCGAACAACAGCAGGGCAAACGGGATATGCGAGAATTGATTTTAATAACGCATGGGGGGAGACTTGAGGGGTTTGAGGAAAAGAGAATCCCAGGCGGTGATGCGAAGATGGATGAAAAGCCTGTGCCGAAGGAAACACAATCATTTGTGGGGGGAACACACCTCCTCACCCCAGTTCGATGATGCCTTTGGGGGAAGGAACTGCAGAGGAGGGGGGAAATAAGCTCTGATAGGATCATAAAAAGGGGTTCGGGTCCAGCGTATAAAAATGAACCCGGGATTTCAGAAATCGAAAAAAGGAAACCATGAAATAAATTTAGGGCACGCCGTGGCATAGGGGGGTGGAAGTTTGAAAAATCAGATGGGTGAACAAGGTTAACGGTGTCCAGCAGAAAAAAACAGGATATTGGGGGTGTCAAATTTTCGATCCAGGTTAAGGAGCATGGGACAGAGAAGTTTCTGAAGGAATAGAAAAAGAAGGAAAAACCAGGTTTACTTTGGTACAACCAGACTCTACTGGGAAACGCTTTAGGGAACAAATTGGGAAACGGAGACTGATCAAAAAAGAATTTCCAGTGTCAAAGGGGGTGTCGTGCATAAGATAAGAGGATCATTGATGATGTACCAGCCTAATACATCTAATCGTCTGAATGGCATAACCCCTGTGGAGGGGGGTCAAATAAAACTAAAGGTAAACGCCGGCGAGTTCACACCAAAACTGCGGTTCGGGGGTATTGGGAAGGTTCATCAGGTAATTGAAGTGATTTTGGGGGGGAAACAGACTTTCGTTCAAGGGGGAAATAACCGATTGTCGAATGTCCACAATAGGTAGGGAGGCGCAATGAGGGGGAAACAAGAGGTTGGTCCCTTGGAGGGTTCCATTCGTAAGAGGGTGTGTGAGGTGGATGGTGTTGGTGGGGGTAAAAGGGGGGGGGTAATTAGAAAAGGGTTGGCCTTATCAAAAAAAAAATATGTATAATATAATGCTTAAAACTAGGTATCCTGGCGGTGGACAGGAGGAGATTAAAGGTGGGGGTGCGGACGAATAGGACAGGGGGGGTGAAAGTAAACTTTACGACTGGGAAAGAATATTCACGCTGTGGGCAGGGCCTTGAAGCACCCCGGGATGGGTGTCAGAAGAAGAAAAAGGACCACAGGATATTTCCTGGTAGTTATCCACATGAGGGGGCGGGGCAGCCAGGGGGATAACGGCTTTCATTGCCGGGCAGATTCCTTAAGACGATGCAGAAGCGGGAGTCTGACAGATTTACTTTTATAAAAGGGAATCCGCTCTTGTGTTAATCGATTTCCCGGATGCGAAAATACCTGATTGCCAAAAACAAATGGGAGGGGTGGGTACAGAAAACGAAAAGGTAATCCAGTTTTTTTGGCCGGGTGAGAAAAGAACGGGAACTTTTTTATTCATCGGGCAGCAGCTGTGGGAATGAAAAAGTAACGTGCTTGCTGTTTGCTGGTCCGAACGGAAACAACCATGTTCGAAGGGGTGCAAGTCTGAGGGGGGGGACCTTTGCAGTCACAGGGTATCAGGCAAAGGCCAGAAAAACAGTTTAACAGGTGGGTATAAATCTGAAACGGTTGGCAAGAGGAACAGCGGAAGAATCCACGCACCCCGAACACAGGAAAGAGGGGCAAGGGTTTGAGGGAAAGGGGGGAAAACCTTTTCAGGGAAACAATCTTTAAGGAACAAATCCACAGTTTGGGAAAAATTAAAAATCATGGGAATAATAAAAAACGAATGGCTAAGTGTCCACAGGGGGCCGCAGACAAAAAGAACGTGGGCTTTCGGGATTCCACTGGTTAAGTTGGTTGGGT
>Ga0179593_1477422_pt1 | contig 14567 bp, 9 predicted proteins | sample CZODoug2_1_08_16_FD_185931 | JGI IMG/M metagenome (GOLD analysis project Ga0179593, IMG submission 185931) | Vadose zone soil fungal communities from Angelo Coast Range Reserve, California, USA - CZODoug2_1_08_16fungal (PacBio error correction) | ecosystem: Environmental > Terrestrial > Soil >...
AAGTTTAGTATACACGAGGCAGAGGATTGAAGGGGAGGTGGGGTGGGGGTTTGTCCCGATGAAGGGCGGAAACAGGACTAGCTGAGTAAAAGTGCAAGGGGGGGAAAAAAAAAACAGAGGCCGATGGGAACGGAAAAAACTAGTATCGTTGTGACTGAACGACATAGAAACCAACGGACGGGGGAAAATTGACACAAAGGATGCAGGGGGGGTCCTCTCACTGGTCAGAGGGCCGAGAGCGGCCGAGTCCAGTAAGTTCTGCAAAAGGTTCGAAAGAAAAGCAGAAAGCGGCGATTATGGAGCGTTCAAAGGAGATCACTCAAATTCCGGGTTCCTCGAAAGAGGGGGGGGCGTCTCCGGATCGTCGGGGGGGAAACAAGTGGACAAGATGAGAAGGTCAAGCTCAGAGTAAGCCATTCCTAGCGCGGAAGGGAAATTGCAAGGGGGAGACCACGTCCGCGCTGAAGAACGGAAAAAAAAAAGATCGGCCCGTCTCCAAAGACATCCCGTTTGGATCTCAAAAGCGCGCAACAGGAGGAAATCTGAACGAGCAGGCTCGGGACTCGTTGAGAAAAGGGGCTCCAAGATACCGCAACCAACTTCCATCATAATCCAGGAAGTCTGAGCAGCCAGAAACCCCTCCCCGAAACTTAAATGGCAGACGGTGCTGGAGAACGTGGGGAGTTCTAATTCGGAAAATCTAAATAAAGGTTAAACGTGCGCCAGATCACTCCTGGGGTACACGAAGGTAAGGGAATCGTACGCTGGAAATTCAAAACTTTATCTTCCCGCCCGGGAGGAAGACGAAAAAGTTCCTCAAAAGAAAACGCGGGAAAAAGGAGACGGCAGTGGACTAAAAGAAAAAATCAAAAGAGTTGCAACCAGACAGAGATTGGACTTTAGGCCCCTCCACGTCCGGCAAAGTGGGGAGTATGCCGGGCTCGGGCCAACGAAAACTATGAAAAAATGGTCAACCATGCGAGACAGAGAGTCGTCGAAAAAGACTTGGCGCAGGGGGGCGAGTGGCAAGAAAAGGCAGGAAAAGGCGGAAGGAAATCGTTTCTTTCGGGAGGGGCTAGAGGGGAGTGTCAATCACGCCGGGCATGCCAGAAGGAAGCGAAACCAAGCCGAGTAAAACACGTGTCGTGAGAAAAACCTGGAGGAAAAAACTCTTACCAGGGATGGTTGCGCAAGGGGTCAAAAAAAAAGTCGTGCGATTCAGTGGGCCCCCCAAAGGAAACGCGCGATTACGCTTCTTCTGAAACTCAGAAAAAAAAAGTGTTCCGGCCAGGCAATCCGCGGGGAAAAAAGCCTCCAAGACAGCTTTTAGCTCACAGCGGCGAGGGGATAAACCTTGACAGCTGAGATCCAGTGCTAACGCGCCGGGAAAATCCGACAATGACTCAAAACACTCTGAACACCACGGCCGCTAAGGAAGAAAAAAAAAGAGACAGACTTCATCCTGGGAAATGCAACGTCGGGGAACTAGTAAACACCCAGAACTCTCGTCGACGGAGCTCAAGAAGTGGGTAAAGTCGAATTTTTTACGACTCATCTCAAAGAGGAGGGGGGGTCCAAACTGGCTGAAGCAAAATCTTAAAACCAGTCATTATGCGGACGCCGTTTCAGGCATCTTTGGTGAGACGATCAGACTCTTGATCATGCAGGTCCAAAGAGAAGAAAAAAAAGACAAGGTGTAACGCTCTGAAACTGTCAGCATCAAAACAAGTGGCGGGGAGGGAAAAAAAAATCGCGTCGATCTCGCAAGAAAGGAAGTCTCATACGACCTCCGGAAAATCAAGAACCCTGGAAAAGTATCAGGAGCGGCACGGCGAGATGTCACGAAAGGTTCGAGGGAAGGAAGGGCCTGGTGCAGAAGGGATCATCCAAGACAGCGATAAAGCTAATCCCGGAAAGCGCGATACCATCTTTTCGCTTGGGTCTTTTACAACCGGGGGCGGCAGGCCAGTGCTCGGCCTACGGTAAAACGGCCGTCTAAAATACCTGTAAAAAGAAAAGGGGGGCTACACTCCTTATGCAACTAGCAAGGCTGTATACCAACGGGCGGAGGGATGTGCAATATTGCAAGATTCAGGGGAAGGATCCACCCCTCCTTCGAACAGACTACCAAGCAGGGAAAAATTGTTAAAAAAGTCGCTTGTAGAGAGACAGGTGACAGCAGTAACGTACGTGAGGGCATTGAGTCTCACAGAAAGGCTAGTTTCAAAATTAAAGGAAAAAAAAAAGCAGTCAAGAAGGGGGACGGAGTGGCGCTCTACAGGTCAAGCGGAATAGGGGAAAACAAAAGGCTTTCCTGAAGGAATCGCACATAACATGGGGAATCTTCTAGGCCGAGAAGATTCAAGGAAAAAAAACAGATAACTGGCACGTGCCTGCGAAAGGGGTGATAAATAAGCATAGAACCGTGAATCTCTCTGTATGATTCTTTGTTACCAAAAAAAAAAGAACAAGGGAGGCGCGCTAAAGAAAAGCGGCACCAAACAAGATCTGCTGCCAAACAAACGTCTCCGGGGCAGAAGGGGATTGCTTTAATTCATTGGGAAACTTCACGGAATATAGGCGTGGGAAAGGAGGTGTCGGAAAAAGCTGGGGAAGATAAAAAAGTTGGCATTGACAAAACAGTTACGTTGCCAACTAAGGTAATGAAAAACTAAACTATGGGAGGAGCCGAAAAAAGCAACAACGAATGGCGGTGGGGAGGGGAAGATCAGAAAGGCTCAATACATTGACGCGAAAAAAAAAAGTCGCGGGGATATGCCGCGAAGCCAGTCTCTCTGAGGAGAGGGGCAACGCCCACGTACCCTGGAAAAAAATGAGGAGACCCGAAAGCAACAATAACGCAAAGGAAAAGCATTGATAACAAAAAAAACAAACCACCACTTCGAAACAAGGGGGGGGTAGACCGTAGTCTGCCGAGCGTAAATTAGGGGGTGAACGATGGTGGAAAAGGGAAGCTTGTGATTACGAATAAGTACAGAGAACGATGACAGAGCCGGACACTAAAGGGGATCGGGAAGAGAGGCCGAGATCAACGATGCAGGTCCGAACAGAAAAAACTGGCAAAGCGAACAGGCAAACTAGGGGAAGAGGGAAAACGTAATTCATCTGAGAATGGGGGGAAAAGAAAAAAAAAAGCAAGGATCACAGTGAGAGAAGGGCCACATGGGATACGCAGCTTGGGAAATTGAAAAATCCGAGCTTGACCCGGCCGGATAAAAAAGCAAAGTTCCCTCGAAGCCAGCAATGGGGATTGTTAGGCGCCAAACCAGTAATCGGGGGTCAAGCCGCTCATTGAGGATTACTGCTTGCAAGAGACGTTGAGCCGCGAAGGAGGGAGAATACAGGCCCGCGCACAACGCGTCGAGACACGAAAGATCGGATCCCCGGAAAACCCTTTAGGTTGGTGAATCAATCAGTATCATCGAGGGGGAAGAAAAGGGCCCGTGTCCCATTCAAAATGTCTAAGAGACGAATTATCCCGGCCAGACCAAGATCGACGTGAACCAAACAAGGTATAAAAAGGCTTTGCTGTAAGGGACGCGGCGGGCATTAGCTTAGAAGAAAAAAAGGGACGGAGGACAGAACGTGCCAACCGGGTCATAGGGTACAAAGCGTGGTTTGGCAAATATACGAATGAAGGGATCTTCGCCCAAAAAAAAGGGAAAAAAAATAAAAAAATCAAATAACAAGAACTTCAAATCAGCGATTGAAGACTCAAACCAGTCAGCCACACAACAAAAAACCCCTAGCTTTGTGGTCATGAAAAGAGAAAAGAAGATACGCTTCTGTCTCCTCTTCCACACAACTTGGGCATGATATGACCTTTTTAACCGATCCTACTACAGACCTAACTCGGATTAGAACAAATCCATTAAAAGACAGGAAAAAATGGGTCAGCGAGAAGTTGTGAATAAACTCAGAGTGGACCGAAAAAGGACTAGAAACTTCCTAAGCTCAAAAAAAGGAAGGGCTCATGGGAATGGCAACTGCGGAACCATAATCCGTCATGAGTAATATTCTGATTTCAAAAGTTTTATGATAGAGCAGTCAAACCTCGTCCGAATCAGCTAAGGTGGGGTTAAAAGCGGGGGGGGTACATGTTAAACCCTAATCAAAAGAAATAAATGACCCGATCCAAGAAAAGGCGGATCGGAATACCCCGATTAACTTCCTGTGAAATCCAAGGGTGAACATAAAAGGTCGGAATACAATTTCCTGGGGGGTAGATAGAAAGGGTAAGAGTCAAATTTCCGCAAGTTTAGAAAATTCAATGGGAAGTCGGAAGTGAAAAATTGCTCTTGCCACAACGATTGCAGAAGGCAAAGTTGGGAGATGAAGACCTCGCCGGGGCTCTTTATTTGCCAGCCAGGTCGGTAGCGCAATATCCTAAAAAAAAAGACTAAAGGGACCGAAGCCGAAAAAAATCGGCATCGGGCCGTATTCGAATCGATTACAGCTGAAACAAGAAGGAAGCCCACAAGGTCAAACCGCTCAGGGCGCTACGGGCTTTGAAATAGGGGTGAGAAGAGGGGGCAGGGGGGGTAGGGGAAATGCTGGCCTTTGCTTAGTGATGGACTTTGAGTCGACTACCGTGGAATGGTAGGGCGCAAAAAATGAAAGAAGTTCGAAGTGGAGAGAAGATTTCCTCCACCGAATTGAAGACGAACCGTGAGGAAAAAGGGCGCCCACGCCCATCGTGGACTTCCAAAATATTCTGGGGGGAGATGTTGTCATTCAAGGCAATAGAAAAAAAATGGGCGCGCCTGCCAAGAGTTTGATATCGCCCAGATTCCGAAAAACCCAGACACAGGATATTCCCAGGGTTGGGGAAAACAAGGAGAAACTTGGTAGGCGCGAACCAGTACAGAACAACGGCAGCAGGGAGAGGTGTTCGAAAAAAAAAGGGCGGGAGGAGCGCCTGGGAAGGTTCTTGGCGGCAACCAGAGGAACAGAGGAGGAGAACGGGGGAGATTCATCCACTCCTTCAAAGAAAAACATTGGGTGGGCGGCAAAGATAGTCCTTAAAATCAAAAAAAAAGGGCCGATGGGGCAAACGGGCACGATAGAAAAGGCATATTGAGGTCTGGCGAAAATTAAAATAAGAGAGCGAGTATTTACTGGGGAAGACGATTGGGGCGGAAGGTTAGTGAGGGAACATGATCTGATAGAGTGAAAAGGAAAAAAGAAAGCGGAACCATGCGGGCGATGCGCCTAAAAATCCGGCATAAGGGTGCCAGATAATAATTGGAAGGGGGGGAAAAAAAGGATGACAGGAAGGAAAAGCGCACATTGTAGCCACCGCCGTTTAGGAGGGGGAAGGAGCCGTTGCAAAAAGGAGAAAAATAGTCAACTGCACAAACCTCAAAACGGGAAACCAAAGCGGGCCAGAGGTCGTGCTTTATCGCTCTGGCGGGCTCAGGGGGGAAGCAAAAAGGCGATACCGTGCACTCGGGGGGAACAGAAACTGAGATACAACCTGATACTGGGGAAAAAGGAAGCGCAGGGGATCGAGGGTCCCCCCCCACTTAGCGGAGCCCAAAAACCAAGGCGAGAGAAAAGCTGGGGCTGGTTGCCGAGAGGGGGGCGGAGGGGGGCCCCATAGCTTTCCGCCTCTTTTCCTGGGAACCAACTTTTCAGACAAGATCGTTAGACTCTCAGTATAATGCGGTGCTCCTAGAGGGAGAAAAAAAAAAAGGGTAAACGGGCGCATGCTCCAGGACTTGTTTTTAAATTGAAAAAGAAAAAATCGCGACGGCCGGATAAGTCAAGACCTCGGAAAAAGTATCTGAAAGATGAGCTCGTGAAGGAGGCAGGTCCCGAAAAAGGTGCAGACGCAGAGTCATGGGAGGGTGTGCGGTTTCCGCACCGGAGGGTTTGAAGGCTTCGCAGATCTTGTAATAGGAAAAAGGAGGAGGTCGCACTGGCTTAGGAAGAAGAAGCCGATGTGAACTCAAAGGGAGAGAAGCAACCTTGGGCCGGGCATTGGCCGCCGTAGCAAAGAGAAGAAACAGCGAAGGGGGGGGCGTGTTGATCTGAATCGCAAAGGGCCAAACGTTTTCGCCGCGCAACAAAGAAAAAAGAAGACGAAAGGGAATCGGTCATCCGTGAGTTGGAGATAACTCGAGCTCTTGGCTGGGAGTTCGAGGGAGACGGCGCCACGAAGAAAGGCTTTCATTAAAAAGGTAAGCGAGAAGAAAGAACTACTAAAAGAAAAAGGGGGCGTGGGGGAAGTACTTTGCCGGGCGACAAGAGGGAAGTCGCCGATTATCGGGGACCTTTTCATGCCGTGGGAAGAGAAAAGCGACCCCGAAACTCTCGCCGCTCGGGGAAAGGGGGAGGCCAGATTCGCAGGAAGCGGGGTTAGGGAAGTGGAAAAATAGTCTTCAGGAACGCAAAAAAGGTCATGGATTCGGTTTTTTCAAACGGGGGGGGGAGGAATCCCACACGTCCGGAGGGGAAGGAAGAAGCAGACCCAACAAGGACAATCAAAAAGCCGCGGCTTAACAGTATGCGCACGCTTGCGCCAGTGGGCATCTCCATGGGAAAAACTAATAGGGCGAAGCACCTAAAGAAGAAAAGGGGGGGGACGGGATGCAGCGAAGAATGGCGGGGGGGACGGGAATCGCCGGCCGGGGGTTGAAAAGGGAGGAGCACGAAACGCTTCGAAAGCCCGGCGTCGTCATGCGGGGGAAAAGGAAGCTGCGGCGTTTGAAGCTCCAACGAATTTGGGAGACCGGAGCAAGGATGAAGAGGGATCCGCCACTCGTTGCCACTAACCACAAGGGGGGTACAAGGCAAGCGCAAAACTTCGCCGGGGATCGAGCTGGGGGGTCGGAACTGCCGCTGTTGCAAATCTACAAGAAAATGAAAAAAAACTTTTCCGCGAACAATTTGCGTGGATTTCCACGGAGGAACGCTAAAATATCGCCGCCAGATGCTTGAGATAGATAGGAGCGAACTTGAGGAGAGCCGCGCTGCGCCTGAGACGAAGAGAGAAGGAAAGGAAGAGGAAACGACCAACGCGGACAGAAAGTCTCGAATGTTTCAATCGCGGAAGGGGTGATGGAGCGTTCAAGGGGATCACGAGTGAGGGGAGAAACACCAGTGTCAGTGCCGCAAAAGGTTACTTCTACTCCGACTTCTGGCCGACTTCACTGGGAAAAATAAAGCGCCACGAACTTTGGAATGGTTCGATCTGTATGACGAAGGATATAGAGAAAAAGGAAGAGAGAGATAAGGTCTAAAGGAAGAAGGAAAAAGTCGTGGCGCAAAGGGGAAGGGTCTTCAGATACTAAGGAAAAAAGGGGGGAAAGCAAAAGCGTAGAAGTAAAGTAGAACACGGAAGTGAGATTCAAAAAACCCTTGGCCCGGGGAAAAAAGAGGTCAAAAGGATCGTGGGGAGGCCCGGAAGACAGCATCCTCTTTGGGGAAACAGACCAAAAGGTCGCGTGTTCACTCTCGGCTTGGAAAAAAAGGAGGGCTGCCCAAACGAGGATAGTCTGCCCCGATCTTGAGGCAGAATCTGGCGCGATAGGATCGTGGGGGCAAAGGGGCTGAGTGAATCCCGCACAAATTAAGGTCGGGGTTTCTGATTGGGGGCGGAGGGAAAAGGGAATCCGGGCCAACAAGCGGAAAGAGGATCTCCAAGACAATAAGGTCTCGAGAAAGGGGGAGATGGCAACGTGGAAGCGCCGCGCTGAAAATGACTCAAATAAGCCGGGGACAAAATCAACCGAGTTTTTCGGTGACCCTAACCAAAAAGGATACCCACAAGCCGAAAGCTAAAGTGATGAAGCGTTTCGCTACGAAAAAAACGGGCAAAAAAGCACGAGGCCTACTCCCCAGTATTCTCGAAAAGAAGGGAACGGAAAAAAAACGGAAATGCAGATCTGAGGGATTGAAAAAGTGACTCCGAAATCTTGAGGGGGGAGTGGGCCGATGCCACGGATAGAAGGAGGAAGACGAGAAAACATGGGCCTGGTACGCGAATGGTTAGCGTCGCTGGCTTGCAATGAGAAGGATCGCCCTTCACTTGAATGGAAAGTCCACGGGTAGAAAATGAAAAAAACCTCGAACCCTGACCAGTCTGGGGAGCCTTCACCTATCGCAACAAAGTGAAATAAACGTAACTGGAAAAATGGGGAAGCCCCTCCACTTGCTGGAATGGCCCTGCCGGAGAGTGCATCGGGAACGGAGAACAATGGTCTAGAACAGAATGTCAATCAGAGGCGACACTCTGGTGAGAAAAAGAAGGCGAAATGGTGCATCAAAAAATTCTATGGCGTACCCTACTGTAGGGCGATCGATGTGGAGGGGGGAAAAAAACGAAGACCGCTTGCGAAATCGAAACAGACCCAACCCATAACGCGTGCAGGGGGCCCTAATGGGGATAAAGGGCCACAAGCGAGTCGATTGGTGCGCGGCGACTGGCCTAAAGAATGCACAAAAAACGCAAACAGTTCCGTCTTCGGACTCGGAACGCGAGGAGACGTTACGATCCAAGAAGGAAAAGGCCTCTTCCGTCGGGAAGCGTCAAAAAGAAACCAGGAAACTAGAAGGAGGGAAATCAGAACTCCGAAAAAAGGAGAGGGAGAAGACTCGGACCAAGACCTGCGAAACGGCCCTACCGGGGTTGGGGAGCCGTCGCCAGGTCTCGAAAGAAAGATCGAGAAACTGCAGAGGGGACCACGTGAGCTCAGAGTGGGGGGATTTCGAGGATTGGGGAAAAGACTCTAGGAAGCGGACGAGGCTGACCAGCAAATCTCTCACAAGTCCAGTTAGGCCTGAGAAAACGTAAACGAAAACCACCCAGCCCAATCGTTGGCCGGATCAAGAGAGAAAAGGAGATCATTCGGGAGTAGCCAAATAGGCGCGAAAATGTGTGGGGACAAAGAGGAACGGGAGGGGGAAGTACTTCTAGCAAAAGCCTTTGCGGAACAAATCCGCGTCGATGCTCGCCGATAAAAAGGGGGAAATGGGATTACACCGCCGATTCCAAGGATGGGGCAACCGATCCACCTTGGATGAAATGAAGGGGCGGGAGCTCTCAGAAGTGAGGGGGTAACTAAGGTGAGCAAGTCCGTTGCAGGACTCATCCTAAGAGGGAAGTGAGCCATAAAGAATCCCTCTCGACCGTAGGGCACCGTTGGGCGAAATAACCACCGTGAGTTTCGGGAAAGGGAAGGGCCCGTGCAACTGCCAATCGAACCAGAAAACTTCCAAGGAGGGGAGACACTCTAGGGGATGAGGAGAAGACTGTACCACGGGAACTAATATTTCAGGAAAATTCAGACCTACCTTGGGAAGGAACACGCAAGACTCCGAAAAAAAAGACGCCCGAAGGGGGTTCGACGCTGTGCGACTTCAAAGTGCTTATCCGGGCTAAGTTCAGCAAAGGAAAAGTAGTAAAATTCAAACTAAAAAAGAGGCAGACGCGTAAAGCCTCAAAAACTCTTGTTCGCCAGACATCAGTCTAGGATGGGGGAAAGACATCGCCCGAAAAGGTTCGCAGGGATGTCAGTGCAGAAGATCAGCGACTGAGGGGGGGGCAAACGGCCTGGCGAAGATGGGGCCCTGAAGCCGATCGACTCCTCTGTACCTCTCATCAGGGGGGGGAAAGGCACCCAAGAGTAATGCATCTTCAAGTAACGAAAGAGTGCCACCTGAAAGGAAACGGGGAAAATGACGATGTAGTCTCCGGGGGTAGGCAGGAGGATTATTGGTGATACTCACACACAACGGTGGAATAAAGGGGGGAGAAAAAAGGGAATTACGGAAATTGAGAGGAACAAAAAGGGGAAAGCTGCGCCAAAAGGAGATGGCCAACTACACATAACTACTATGTAAAAAAAAACGATGCGGGCCTTAAGAAAAGTAGGGAATAAATACGATGCCATGGGCGCTACGTAGAACTAGAAGAGAACTGAGAAATTGAGGCTCTTGCGAGGGTTCTAACACAAAAAAGTAGAACGGGTAGCGCTCAAAGTAAAAGAAAAAGAAAAAAAAAAGCGGTGGACGAGAAACCAAAATAGCTTCGACCAATGTTAGAAGGGGAAAGGAAGGGGGAGCGAAAGTGGGCTTTTAAGGAGGGGAGGGATAGGTAAACGAGGAAACGAACGCAAAGAAAAAGACACGGCACGGGGAAGAGCCAGGTGGCCGAAAACGATGCGTTCCCAGAAAAAAACTGGCGGAAGGAAGGGGGGGGTGATCAAAAGAAAAAAAGGGCCGGGGTTCAAGAGCAAGAATCAACAGCAAACTGTCTGCGCGCAATAAGAGGAGAAGCGGAAGTTGACAAATCTCAGACTGGAAGGGAACTGGGGGGGGATAGAAGAAAAGGAAGAAACGAGAATCCCCTGGGGCACCCAGGGGAGGGCAAAAGTAATCGGGTAGTCACTGAGGAAGATCATGAGGGTCACTGTATAGGGGAAATTGCCCAGGTACGTGGTGAAGGAGCCGCGAAGAATCATTCCGCTCTGGGGAACGTAGAGAGAAAACGACGAATGAGCGGACTGAGCGAAAGCAAATCCCGCCAAGGGGAGAAGAATAGTACTCATCGAGGAAGGTGGCCCATTACAAAATGTCCCTCAGAGTGAAAGTGAAGAGGTTATCCCGGAAAAACGAGCACAAACACTGGAGAGAGACAAGGGGGGAATCGGCAATTTGCGCCTGGAAAGCTTCGGAAGCCGGGATTAGAGCGGGTAGCCACCTGTCAAGGGGGCGAATGACCCAAAGGGGGCCGGGGGGAGGGAAAGGACACCTTCAGAAGCCGCCAGTGTACTCGGTCAGACAACAACAACAACGAGATGATAGTCCAAAGAAGGAAACAAAGTTGTTTTGTGGGTCGGTTGAGAAGAGATACAGAAGTCAAGTCTCGGAGGAAGCTTGTCAAAAGAGGGGGGGGGGGAGGGAGATATGTCAGAGGACCGGGAAAGCCGTTCGAAGTCCTCAGGCGGCAAGTGGCGAAGAGCAAGCTGGGTCTCGATAAAATGGTGGTTATTGTGTAAGGCAAGGATTGGTGAAGATTGGATGGGGGGAGGGAATTTTGGGTGGAGTGTTGTTTTGGTGGGGGAAAAAGTGGCGGGGGGGGGGTGGAAGATGGGAAATTGTGAGAGGTATCTGGGAGTGAGTGAGGGTGTGTCGTGGTTGGGGTGCTGGTGTTCCTTGAGCCGATCCACCAAGTCAGAAAAGATAGAATGCTGGACATGTTGGAAGGGAAAGACGAGAAATAGTCCGAGGGGGAGGAAGAGGGGTTACCAAACTAAGGTTTGCTTTGGAGGGGATACCTCGTCGCGATACTCGATACAAAGAGCCGTATTAATTCTAGGGGAAGATACAAAAACAAATCAACCTCCGGTCAAAGAAAAATTCTCGATGAAGAAAGTAACAGATTACTCCTGTCCGACTAACCAGCGCAAACGCACTTCGAGGATACAATGTCATGGTATGGAGAGAGCGGACGTAGCGAGTGGAAGGGTTAAGCGCGTAGCCGGTAACTGCGCGAAATAAATGGGGGGGGTGGATTTGCTCTGAAAGAGGGAGATTTTTAGTGGGGGGGGAAAAATCACCAGCCATGGATTCTATGGGGGGGGGAAAAAGGTGTTCTGGAGAGGAAGCGTTGATCTAAAGAAACGATCCACCCCGTGTCGGCTCGTTGTAACCGAACTTAATAGAGAGCGACGACAACCATCGGCAATCAAAGTCTGGCCTACTACGTTTCTAAACAAACGAGCAGGGGGGGGGTTGTGAGGACATCGGCTTTTATTTGGGGGTCGGGACTGGTGACGTAAGAGGGCGTGGGCCGTGTCGAAAAGCAGCCAAGACGAGGAGGCGTAGCAGGGGCGGCTGTCCTCCGGCGCCGAACTTTGCCTGACCGAAGTGGGCAACCGCTGTGTCAAACGCAGCGTTGTGTGAGGGAGCCAGAAAAGTAAGATGTGGCGGAGCTGCCAAGTATCCCCTGGGCTGCCGACCAATCAGGAGAGGGGGGGGGTAGATTGCAGCGGTAATCAGCCCCTTACTAATATCATTGGGATGGAAGAAAAGGGGAAATAAAGCCAGAAGGGGAGCGCTAAAAACCGACTCGCATCGCGGGTGACCAAGATGGGGCGCACTAAGGCCGGAGACGACCTTCGGCGCTGTGGTTGGGGTGCCTTGGAAAAACCAAAAAGAAGAAAGACAGAGGCAATCAAGGGCTATGAAGGGAGCAGAAAGAGTAAAGGCCGGGCGCCCATTTATTGGCCGATCAATGAGGGCAGAGACGACCACAGGAAGAGGGCCGGGCGATTTCATTGCAAGAAAAGAAGGGGGGTCGGCGAAATTGGGAAAGCGAGCGGGGAGAGAACTTTCGGGTGAGAGGGGTTGAGAAATGCCTGAGCTAAACGGAGATCGAGGAAAAACACATAAAACATTCTGGCAGGGAGGGGCTTAGTCAGAGGCTTCAAAATCAAGGAAAGATATGCAATAATTTGATGCCCATCAAAGCTTTAGGTCCGCAGGCATAAAAGTGGGAGACAGGGCCGGGGGAAAGAGGTCAAGGGAACGTGCACCACACGAAAATGGCCAAGCCCGCACCTGGGGGGTTAGTAAACCAAGGAGAAGGCTGGATCCGACGGCAGAACGCGGGAAGGCTTAAATCATGCGAATACGTGAGTAAAAGGGAAGTCAGAAAGCGAGAGCGGAAGGGTCTCCTTATGAGTTCATCCAGTGAGAGGGTTGAAAAAAAAAAATGAATCGGCCGTATAAGCCAGGGGCTACAATGAGCGAAATATCGACGCGGATTTTTTCGCTCGTAGGTTGTAAACCCAATCCGGAAGGAGATTACCCCAAAAGGGGGAGCAAACGATCGCAAAAAAAGAGGGAAGGAGGCTGGGGGGGGACCGATCGTGCTCCGGAAATGACTCAGAGGCCCTTAACAAGGATTGGTCATGGGGGGGTAAGCCCGACGGAAGATTGGACTTCCCAGTATAGAAAGGAAGAGGGGAAAAAACAGTGATCAGTTCCAATTGATTAGGCAGTAGTTCGCGAACATAGTATAGATGATGCGTTCCGCGAGGGGAGAAGGTTGAGCCGAGCGGGGGTCGAGGGGTCACGGGAAAAGAAGATAGGGTCCGGCAGAAAAAAGATCGGGGCGCAACGGGTCTTCGTGATATGGTGAGAGATCCAAAAAGACGCTGTGAAGCAATAACTGACAGTGAATATTTAAGGGGCTGGCGGGGGCCTGGTCATTGTAAAATAGCGGGAAAAGATGTGCATAAATCATAAGAGACCGAATTGGTCGGAGCGGCAGGTGGATGAATCTATAGCTCCAATTGGAAAGGAAAACAATAACTGGTGAAGAGGGACAGAACCTCTAAAATCCTGAGACAAACGGGAGGTTTACAGCGACTGGGTGTTTGCCCCTGACGGGGGCGCCACTCAGGAGGGTCTTTAAAAAAAATCTAATGCGCGAAGAAGGAACCGAGGAAAGGCCATACGGGGGCGTGTGAGTTGCCGCAACTGACGGAATTCTAAAGAAAGTGCTCGCGAGGACGTAGCATATACCATTTTGGGCATGGAAAAGAGGGAAATCGATATCTTCCCTCCATAGACGCACGGGAGGGGCGGCCATATTCGAAAAAAAAGATTGATGAATGTAAATACGTGGGGGAGGAGGGCGGGAGGGAGCCAGGCGAAATGGGAACAGTGTGTTATTCCGGGGGAGTCTTCTTGCGAATCAAGAGAAATCCAGGAGACGCAAGAAAAAAAAAAGCGACAGTATCTTACCCACACCTGACTCGAGGGGAACATGGAGATGGCCGCACAGCGTGCGAAGAGGGTTGCGGGCAGCAAAGCTATGCAAGGAAGGAGCACCTAACGGGGGAGGCTCCGTGTAGGAGGATCGGGCAATAATTGGGGGAGGGGCAGGAGGGGTCGCCTATGGCCTGTTTTGCAAAGCCATTTATCAAGAAAAACGCTTTCGGCAAGAGATGCCGGAAGGCGGGTAAAAAAAGGGTGGCGCTGGGTAAAGCTACTGCTTGATGTGGGAGCAGGCAAAATATGCAGGGCAGGGGCGGATCTGTTGGAAAGCCACTCGCTGCCACTACAACGTCTCCCAGCGAATCTTCCGCCGGCTGAAGAGCTACTCTTGAAAAAGGGGAGGCTGCCGCTTGGGGTGCCCAGGGTCATAATTCCGCAACTCAGAAAACTTGTCACACGCAAAGAAAAGTTTGGATTTCAGCGTCAGTCAAGGTACCACTCTGAAATGAGAGGCCAAACGGTGAAGCTCAGAAGGGAGGGGAGACTTCATCGCATCCCGCCGACTTCGAGTATCAGAGGGAACGTGCGAGGAAAACGACCCACGGCGACCGAAAATTTTGATCTGGAAATGTTACAATCGAGTAAACTGGGCTGGGAAGCTCTTAAGACAAAGATCACGGGAAAATGGGGTATGCGTCCAGTAGTGCAATCGGCAGGGACTTTGAGAAAAAATGGTGGCTACCAAAGATGCAGGGGGTTTCAAAAGGATGCATCACCATCACGCCAGGACTTTCCCATATGGGATTCGCACGAGG
>Ga0179593_1314782_pt1 | contig 14566 bp, 13 predicted proteins | sample CZODoug2_1_08_16_FD_185931 | JGI IMG/M metagenome (GOLD analysis project Ga0179593, IMG submission 185931) | Vadose zone soil fungal communities from Angelo Coast Range Reserve, California, USA - CZODoug2_1_08_16fungal (PacBio error correction) | ecosystem: Environmental > Terrestrial > Soil >...
CAACCTGTCTCCTCTGACTATCAGTGTCGGACCTTGAGGAGAACTCTATGAGTGGCTTAATGATGGTGGTGAGGGGACGTCACTCGGGATCTGCTTTCAAAATAGCCAAGCGGTATGAAGATTAATGAGGGGAGCGGGGGGTTTGAGGAATGGGGCGCATTGTCTGAATCTAAAAGCGCGTCTGGGGAGGGGGATGGAACTCAGAATTGGCTCCAAAAGGGTTGTTGGGTGGCGCAGCGGTTTTGTTATCGAAAGGTTGATCTTTCAGGCAATTGTCGGAGAACAGAAATCGACGGGGAAATGGAGAACAACTTACCAAGCTGATACATAATACATACAAAAATAAGGTCGGGGGGGGACGAACACTAATGAGTGAGGGGGGAAAGAGAAGGAGACCGGATAAAAAACACTGGGGGGCTGGAGGGGAAGTAGGTACCATGGAAGGGAGCTCGCTAAAACACAAGGGCTTATGCAAAATGTAGATAAAGGGATGAGGAAAGGGGGGAGGTCTATATGACTGGATCAGGAGCAGGGAACCGTACCGATAAAAAGACCAAATATAAAAATGGGGGGCAGCCCTAATGGCTAAAGGGGAGATGAACGCGTAATTGGGGACTATCAGGGGGGCTACATGGGGAGAAGGAAGAAATAGGTCCGCACGCTAAAAAAAGGGTCTAAATCAACAAAAACGACACCAAAAAAAAAGGGCAAACCGCAACAAACAACTCACCGGCAGACCGGATCTTTTAATCGAGGGTGGGGACATAGTATCACCGTACGAACTCTCCACTTAAGACGAAGGTTGAAGTTTAAAAACAATCGTCATGGGGAGGTGAATCCTGATCCATAGGAAAGACCATCAACAGAGCATCCGCGCAGAAAAAAAAACTCTACCGGTCGACAAATCAGATTAAAAGGTGAAACACAAACCCAACCAGAACACAAGCAGATAGGGAAAATCAATTCTCCGTGTTCAAAAAGCGGGTCGAAGAATCTCGCATGGAGCGAAGATAGATGGTGACGACCAGTTCGAGAAGTGGCCGCTATAAAAGAAAGACGATCGAAAGGGACAGTCGCACAGCCCTCAGTACAATCGGGGGGACAGCAATACATGTGGGTGGATATAAAGGGCAGACCTTATGTCGGGGAAGAATCGCGAAGAGAGCCAACACCAGGGATTGTCCTCGCGGGAGCGGTTGAGAGGACGGAAGCGTGTGCAGTTACAGGGGAGGTGGTAGGAATAAATAATCAGGGCAAAAAGTGGAGACAAAAGGAGCTTTTCAGAGTTGAACTGGGACGACGCGTGAGGAGATTAACGGAAAGTTCTTAGGGAGACTGGGTAGAGAGGAATGGGGGTCACGGGTGACAGTAAAAAAATCAGGACCTATGGGAGGGAAGACATCGGAGGAAATAGTATAGACGAAAGAACCCCATTGACGAGAAAGAGATAAGGAAAGAGGGAGAGATACGAACTTCGCAGTCCTATGACGTTCGAGAGGAAAAGATTGGGTCTTTTCGGTCAGTGCCGTATATAGCAGCCAGACCGGGGAAGATGGAGGGAAAAAAAATGAAGTCCTGGAGCTGGGGGGAACTCAATAAACAGACGGCCAAGAAATTCAGAGTTTACGAAAAAAAGAAAAATGCACTTTACGCGTGACATGGGGAGAGAGGGGGGGAGTGAGGGAGCCCAGGAACATTCTCAAGACTGTCCTGAAGACAGATTGACGATCTTCGTAACTGGAGCATTCCGCCACAAATGGGGGATAGGTCCGGACAGTGAGTGAGTGAGAATGGACTGAGGATAGGAGGAATCAGGAAAAAAAAAGCGAAGGGGGGGGACAAGAATCCAGACTACTAGCATGTGTCGGGAAAATTTGTCGTCAGCTGGGCAAAGTGGAATAGAGAGAAAGAAGAAATCTGAATGTCCTGGTCACTATTCCCGTCAGGCGTCTTAAGTAGGGGGTGCAGAGTAAATAAAAGGGTCAGGCGGTATCTACTTAAAAGAAATGGTAAGAGGAAGAAAATGAAGCCCAGGATGTAAAACCCACTCAAAACCACAAGGCAGGTCAAAGGGATGAGTCCTGACAAGAAGGGGTATCCAAAAGTGGTCGTGGATTGTACAAGTTGGAACAGGGGTCTAGGGGGGGGGAATGACTCAACGAATGAAAACTCCGGTCAAGACCGGGAAGGAGGGATCTTTGGCGGGCAAAGCATACAAAATGAGAGTGAGAGTTCAAAAAGAAAAATTCATCAAGGTGTCGGGAAGAAAATTCCAGACGACCGAAAGCTTCTACTAGACAGTTTAATATCTGAAAAATGAAAAGAATGAGGTTGTAAGGGTAATAAAGAGCACCTTTTCCGGATAGGTACGATTGCGCAAAGGAGCAAGTGACAATGGGAGGCCAGGGCTTTAGAAAGATTGGGAAGACGTCTAAGGGGGGGGTCAGAGACCCGGCGGAGGGGTTTAATAGTGGAAAGAGGTACCTTTCTGGGACTGATGGAACTAGGAACCCTTGTAAGGACATAACACAGAGGGAAGGGACATCATGAACATGGGGAAGGAAAAGGAACCGTCCCAACACTAAAACAACAAGAGCTCGGCTCACATAGCTCAGGGGGTGGCGCAGAGTGGTGACGAATGAAAAGTACCACAAACGGACCGACTGAGTGAACACACTTGGGTCGTGCAAGATCGCCTGACAAAACAATGGTCAACAGAAAAAAAAACATCCCCAAATCAAGATAAAAGGAAACGCTTTTAACATGGCAATATATGTTTGCAAGCGGGGGGGACTGGGCGGTTTGCAAAACGCCGACACTAGTCGGAATCGAATCCCAAATCAAACCCTCTTCTTCGGGCATTAAATAGGAAGACAGATTTGGAAAAAAAGCAAGGCCTGATCTTCAAAAACTACTGGGCAACCATTCATAAATATACTAAGCTAAGGCACCGGGGGGGGGGGAAGGGGGGGGTAAGAAAAAGCTGGAGAGAGCAAAACCCCAAAGACACACTGAAATAATATCTAAGTTTGGACATTAAGCTTAGGCTAAGGGAAAATAAGTCAAGAAGATTAGACCAAAGTTTATGGGACTATTGGCTGACATAAGGGTACTAAGGTGTTTCTCTACACAATCGGTCTAAGCGGACTGAAGTAAATTCAAAAGGAATAACCATGAAAAGAAAAGGTTTGGGGGGATCAGTGGCAACAATCATAGCAGAAAACGTGAGAGTGCCGATTGCAGGCAAACGACAAGAAGCATAGCGGGGACGCTAATTCTTCACGCCAAGATGGGGGGAACTAGTCTTCTGTGGCACATATCAGAGATCATAACGACAGAAGGGGTGGAATTTTATTGCACGAGACTTCCTTCGGTATAAAGCTGGGATCGTTTTTCTAAACAGCAGGAAGCTTACGACCGCCCACTCTGAACCCGTCATCTCGGGTATTTCTTAGGGTCGCCCTACTATCTCAAAACAAACACCAAGGATTATTGGGTGAGTAGAGATATGTCTATCATACTCCCTCCCATTCAGGTTTTCAGAGGGTCGTTTTAATTCGGAAACGATGGGCGGAACACGATCACGCGAGTAGTCAAAGGAAATTCGGGGGAGAGAGAACAGCCCGATGTTCGTTAAAGGAAGCGTCCCTGGGGAGTCGCAAGAAGACACATAGTTCAAGTCCCACTCTCGCGTGGGTCGCAGATCGTTCCGAAGCGAGATGCTGCGGCTTGGCGGGTACCCTGGGTCCGCTCCATTGATGTTGCTACGCTGTTGAAAGCAATTCCGAAAAACTTTCGGTTCTCGGAAATGCAGTTGATGAAGAAGAATAACGATTTGGAAACGAAGCAGTGCGAGTGCATCTTAGGACGGGCAATGAAAAGAAAAGTGAATCGTGGGCCAAGTGTCTAATTATGGAGTAAGATTTCCGGGAAAAAGGTCGCGGCGGGTGAGTTTTCTAGGGAGATCATCGAAAAAAGGGGTCAATGGGAGGCATCGATAGAGGATTAAGGTTCGAGGGGGAAATTCGGGGTCATGGAACAGGACAATATCTTATACGGGGTATCTTGGACGAAGAGTGTGGGTGATGACTAGTTGAAAAAGAGTTACTACGTGGCCAAAGGGTGGCAAAATCGTCAAATAATAAAACTTGAAAAGGAAGGGTGGGAAAAAGGAAGATGTTCTGTGGTTGACTGTTGAGTGTTGAACTGGTGGTCTTCAGCGGGATTTTGGGAAACATGTTTAATAGGGGTCTTTTTGTCCCGTGCAGGAGAACGCTTCCACTAAGGAGGACACTAGCGATGTAGCAGATCTCTTTGTGGTTGGTTTTATTTGGGAAGACGAGGAACGTAGGTTAACCGTAATTGGGGGCCGATGCAATCTCGTGGGGGATGCCGAAAATGCGTTCTCACTTCCTGACGAAGTTCCCTATCGTCAGGAAACGAAACCTAGAAAGAAAGCAAGAAAATACGAAAACAACTTGGGAGGGGGGTACAATCGACGCCCTCGAGCACGCGGCAAAGCGGGCAAAAAATCGACGCTGAAAGGACAACATCAGGAGGGGGCAGTGGGAAAGTAGTAGGAAGCAGCTGGACGGTTGTCGGAACCTAAGTGAAAAAGATGACGACCCAAGGAAAGAAAGCAGGCTGGGGAAAGGCGCCCGAGAGGCAAAAGCAGGGGCATTGTGCGAGGTCTTTTTCATGGGAAGGACAGTCACACAAACGAAAAAAGGTCACTTTAAAAAAACCAAAATTGCTACTAAGGATTGCAGAGCATCGGGCAGTCCGGGAATTTTGTGAAGTGGGAAGGCAGATATGGCGATCTGACTGCATAAAGATTCGCGAAGGGGGCCGCGTCGGGAACACCGACTTAGAAGACCTGGGGCCTAAACCTTCAGACCTTAGCCCATAAGAGTTGGGAGGTGTGATCGAATCAACTTCACGAAACATCCATTGGGGAAGGCAAAAAGGCGCGTCGGATGGAATGACTTGCCTTCTATTAAGGGGGGAAAGAACGATGATCAGTCACCTAAGGTTCAGTGGAATAAGGCCAAGGCGCTTTTCTTCATCAATAAGGTAGTAGGTATCTGGAAAAGGTTAGTGGAGAAGTGAGCCGAAGCCGCCGTCAATGAAAGCGTAAACAATGAAAAGTTAAAAATATCAGCACAGTCTTTGAAGGGGAGGTGAGGGGATTTCGGATCCCTGCACATTGTACCGAAAGACGGCTTTCTTTATTCAGAAACAAGAGAAGGAGACACAGAAAAAGTTATGTACTTGCTGAAACGGTCTAAAATTGCCTGGTGGAGGCTACTCGCGTCCGGAGTGGGATGCGCATAGGGAGTTAAGAGAATCACAATCATCGCTGAAAAAAAAAAATCGGAGACAAGATTTGGTTCTTTTAGGTCACCTACGCCAAGAGGCGCTCATACTATGAAATGCGTTGAATAGAAAAGGAACAAAGGAAACCGCGGGAAGGGGACAAAGGAGCTGGAGAAAAAGGGGGTTGTAGAATTAATGAGGGCCGACACGCCCATGAATGAAAGCCTGCTTCCGCGGCCGAAACAGAACCGTCTGAAATCATAGGGGGGCGGGGGAAGAAAGAATTTCGGATGAGGTACGGATGAGTCATCACCATGGCGATTTTCTAGGCCAGATGTGATTTTGAAGCTCCTCTATGGGGGGTTATGGGTTGATGAGGGCCGGAATTCTAAAATCCCCTCTATCGTTTCTTCTCCTTAGTAGTCCAGAAACATGCGACGGACCCGGATTCGGGATTCTCAGTCTAGGATCAAATGGCTAATCTATCTTCGCAAAGGGGGAGGGGCTACTGTCGGTTCGGACGGAGAGCGTGCTGGTCACGGTCAGCGGGCGAGGCTTCATCGACATAGGGAGCATCTTCCACATCGAGGGGAGTTTCAGTCCTGAGGGTGGCCTATGAACCTGACCCGCACGCTAGGGGGAAGGAAAGAAATGTGCTACGGGAAGTGGGGGCGGCCAGTGGGGGTGGGGAAAGAAGAAGAAAAGGTTGGTTGTGCCTCGAAACGTTTGATAAAAATGACTGCGTCTATGCAACTGACCGCCAAACGGAGCATGCAGGAACCGGAACTGAAGAAAGGGAATCAGAGAAGTCTTCGAAAAAGGCTACGTGGTGAGCATTAGGTCGGTGGTACAAGGGACGACCGAAGTATCGTCTACAGCGTGAAACCATGCAAAATTGAGAGATACCACAAAACTTAGAGGGGAAAGTAAGAGATGAAAGGGTACGAGTGATGTCGATCAGAGAAGGCGATAGAAATCAAGGGAAATAAACCAACGATCGGGGGAGGAAACACGACGTTCTGAATGATGCTTATTACAAGAAAACGAGCATGGAGAAAGATTTGGCGCAGCCGGAAAAAATCACTAAGAGACGTTGAGAGCCAGAAACCGGAGAAAAAAAAGAAACCCACAAAAGGTGGCAAGACACCGTCTAAGAGCAGACGGCAAGAAGGCAAAGGACGAAGGACTCGGCTTTGAGGTACAGAAGGGGAACAAGAATAGAAGATACCATTGAAAGGGGGATATCAAGTCAGGGGGTTCGATGACGCCTGAGACCGTATTCAAATCACAACGAGAAGGCTCCTAAAGCAATATACAGGGAAAAAATATTCAGATTAAATTTTTCGGACCTATACAGGAAGAAGATCATTCCGACCGCCAGGCCTGATAATTAACATCCTGGTCCAGGACCCTCATATTCCGCGACTCATGAAAAACAGATATGGTAGCTCGTCAGAGGGGGAAGCCGTCAAAGGGTATCCCTTCGGGAAAACATAAAGAACCTCAGAAAGGGCATCGACAAATCGCAAGGGTGATGACTGATATCAGGATGGAGTCCGTAGACAGCAATACATAGAAAAGGCGCAAAGGGATAATTTCCTCTCGTTTCGTTCGGCGAAGGGGGGGGGATAAGTCAGTTGCTGGCTGGGCTTGTCGGAAATAAGAGGCAGGTTCAAAAAGGAAGAGGAGCCTGAATAGGAAAGAGGGGAAGACGACGCTGATGAATCAACAAGGAACGTAGTGAGCGCTAGCCGAAATTGGTTTAAGGAGGTGCCAAAAGAATACCTAGGGGGTGGTGAGGAACGACAGAAGCAAACGAAAAGTATCTCGTCCAGCCCCGAGGGCGCAAGCAAGAAGAGGAAGTCAAGGTTATTCCGAAACGGAATTGACCGGGAAATTTCTTACGAAAGTTTCTGGGGTCATTCCTGAGGGGGAATATCTCCAAAAACAGAAAGCCGTGCTGTCAAAAATGCGCCTGGTGGTGGAAAGGAAGAAAAGTACAAAACATAAACCCAATAATTGCGAGATTTTAAAGACACGACCTCCTGGACGGGAAACAGGGGTGTACGGCGGGATTCGGCCCCTACCTTCGAAAAAAGCCGGAAAGGGATAAGGGATTAATTCAACGGGAAAGTCGTCTTCCCTAAAAGTTGTGAGGAAAACTCGGTAAGAGATGAGGGGTTGCCGGGATCCGCTTCATGGCCGGACATCGTAGGGAAAAACACTTAAACAGCAAGCATAAAGCGGGGGGAAAGGGAACATTGGAGGGAAATCCCTGGAGTATAGAAGAAAATATCAATCGGCATGAATGCCGGCACTATGGTAAAACCAGGTCGGCTTAAACATGAAGTAGGTTTGCAAAACGCTGAAAGACGACGGCAAGTGTACGTACGAGACCGCCCTGTTCTCACGGGGGACGAGAGGGCAAGCAGGGACACGAGAACAAGACGGCCCTGCACGATGAAAAAAAGAAGAACCCGGATCCCCATTTGGGGGGATTTGGGGGCACGTGTATAAAAAAAGTCGCGTTTGTGTACTACGGCCGAACGAAATGCAAAACTACTCCAATGACGTGCGGCGATAGGAGGCGGAAAACAGCATTCTCTGGAAAGATTGTCCAGAAACGAAAGGGGGAGGAAAAACCCCAGAAAAAGGCTACCGAAAAAAAAGTTCATAAGAGGGCAAAACCTTCCAGATGGGTGTCCTTAATGAAGGAGAAATGGTAACCTTCAGACGTCCGCTGGCTGGAAAGACGTTAGAATTCCAAAGACCAGAGGTTATGCCGATTGTCAGAAGGGGATACCAAAAGGCCCTCTGGATGGGATAGTGGGGGGAAAGATCGGGAGAACAGTGTGTCCGGGCATGGCGGAGAAAAACGGGGGGGGGGCGGGTAATCACATATAATTGCATCAGGGACAGGAATGAAAAGAAACGTCCTCGGTCCGGCAAAAGCAAAACCACAAGCCGCGAAGGCGACGAGGGAGAACATTTGCCTCCAGATTGGAAGGATAACTGGGTGGATCAGGGAAAAAAGACGACTAATCGCCACTTGGGCTAAAAAGTAGAGGGAGTTCATCAAAAAGGTCAACAATGAAACATAAGACGAGCTCATAAATATAAACTTAAATTCTTTTCCTTTTCACTTGAGGTTTACAGGCGGTTTTACCCGGGTCTTGGGGAAATTCCTACACAGTGCTCATCTATAATAAAATCACGGAAGATTCTTGGACAGGTAATAAGAAGCAGCCCGCTTGGGAAAGCGAGGCAGATCTAAAAAAAAAACAAATCGCCCCTTATATCTATCGATGCAAGGCATCGTGAATATGGCTGTAAAAATAGCAATCGACAACCCTCCACGAACGGAAGGGGTGTCAGAGAACAAGTCCTAAAAGGATTCGAATTTGGTCAACATATAAAATTGATGGGGGGGCAAAATTGCGTCCATAGAAGCAAGAGAATTGCGGAGGGAAAGTCGGCTTTCTCGGGGGCTCGTCCTTAAATTGAATAAATCCCGATGTCAAGAACAGTGTTTAGGAAAATTGTCAGGAAAAAAAAAATCCCGACGCGTGAAACTAAGGGTAAAAAAGGCCGCAAGCATCACATAGTCAAGCCAGTCACATGTGCGTCAAAGGAGAGGATTGGGGGGGAAGGGAAGATGAAAAATAAACGAGAATCGAATCTAACGACTACAAGAACAAAACTGGTACTTCACGTCCAAAGTGGCTGGCAACGCTATTATCTGTGGTGGATCAATAGGAACGAACTAAACGCATGTCACAACCGACAACCGCAAACTGAAACTGGCAGGGTAGGTTTGGAGAATACCATCTCGCTACACCAACAACTTAAAAGGAAAGAGATATTTCGACGAAAGAAGAAGAAACTAAATACTATGAATGTTTCAAAACGACTGGGTCGTGGAGTTTAACTTCCCTATGGGAGGGAAAAATAAAAAAAAGCGCGCCTATCGCACGAAGGAGTGCCGAAAGCAAGAGGGCTCTGAGAATCGCTGATCGGACCACAGAGCTTATTCATCAACAGTGGAAGAACAATGGTGGGATCGGGATTGCGGCGTGGGGCGTCTGGGAAGACCGTAGGGGAGAGGTGTGTGAACGCGGTCCGAAAACCGTTCATGGTGAATCGTTCCTTGAAGAGAGACGCGCGAGAACGAGAGGTGTTCGAAGGAAGGTAAGGAGCGAAAGGAGGGACGCAATGACACCTCAATGGGTAAGGTGCACATGAGGATGAGGGGAAGCGCTTGGAAACACGTCGCTATAGGTGGCTGGTCAGGATTTCGGCAAGACCAGTTAGGATAAGGGCAGAGGGGGATATAGTAGTAGGGGCTATGGGGGGAGATCGGGCAAATCAGGGGGGGAGGGATAAAAAGGGCCTGAATTTATCTTTACGAAGAAGGGCTTGTCGTTGAGTCTGTGACGGAAAAGTTCTGACTAAACAAAAAAAATTCACACCCAGCGTAAAAAAGAAGGGGAAAAAGTAAAGGTCTGTTCGAAAAGGAAAAGGGGCTTGGGGCGGGTGTTTACCTGTGGTGGGACTGCGCGATCTTGGCGACACAGTGGATAAGGTTCAGGTGTGGGAAAGTGCAAGTCGCGCTGAACCAAATAAAAGGAGAAAAATCGAGGTCGCCGAATTGACGACTGTGGTTGTGTTACGTAAGTTACGTAGGGGATGAAGGGGTGCTTAGCAAGCTCTGGGGGATGCCTAAAATGAGGGGCCAATGCCTTCGACGTCACGGCGCACAAAAAGCAAAGACCAGGGGGGCTTGTAATCAGAAAGGACAGGAAAAAAGAGGCTAACACTGTTAAGCACACAAACAATTAGGCAGCAAGAGTAAGCTGGGGGGGAGTGTCGAGAAAGGAGGAAAATCAGAAGGGCAAGGGCCGAGGATGACGGGGAGGCGAAAGCGTTTCGTCATTTCGATGCGACCATCGGGAAGGCGCAGGGACTTGATGCTTTGAGTCAGGGGGGAGACAGGGGGAGCAAAGTGCGAGTCGTTTGGCATGTACGTTAAACACCAACTCGCCGTACACGGAAAAGAGACACCCAGGGGGGGGGGGGAACTTATCTGATCAATAAATCGGGATTGCCGTCGGGGTGTCTAGTTAAGTCTATATTAAAAAGAAGCGGCGACCATTGCGGTAAGCCTTGACAAGGCGGGGTCTGGAGAAGAAATTAGTAGACGACTGGGGCTCGGAATTACCAAACTCATCATAAAGATTTCTCGATCATCCGGCCCAGGAAAAGCAATTGGCCTGAAAGGAAAAAGAGGGCTTAAGTGCTGGCCGTCTAAATGACGGAAGAATCGAGTGGACAAGGCACCTTTTCATGACTATACAAAAAACAATGGTCGCAGCATAAAGGAATAGAATAGGAAGACGTCAGGTGGGGGGGGGGGATCATAAACAGGAAGGTCAAGGAAAAAGCGTCCAAGGAGGCGGTGAAACGTCTCGGAGAGGCTTGGAGCACTTGGGGAGATTTAGGGATCCCGTAAAATGGACCGCCATCGAGGGGAGGGATGACCGAGTCGGAACAGTCTTACAAAAAAGGAATACGGCGACGGATACGGCCTGAGCAGTTATGAATCATCGACGTCTCTATGGGTGATGCGGCAATGCGGGCTGGGGGAGATCAAGAGGACTCTAGGGTCGGAAAACTAAAAGGGTTACTGATGTGGACGGAGATACTTAGGGGCGAAAAATACTGCAAGCGTTGAGAGAAAGGAGTCGGGGAAAAATGCTTCAGAGTACATTATAGTTGGGGAGACGTTTGACAGGAGTGGAATGTGTCCTAAACTCCTAATGGCAACTCTCTTAACCGGCGGACAGCTCCACGGGAAAATCATAGGAAGAAGAAAAGGGGAGGAGGATTGCGAAAGGAGGGGCGCCATTCGATATCAGTCATCAAACCGGCGATTTCCTCTTGACATGAAAAAATGGACGGGCTTCCGGCAGGAGGTGGGGGAGGCCAAGCAGGCGCCGAGCCGACCCTAGAATCGGGCTTCTCAGAGTTCGAGACGGGTCATGATACTGGAAAAGGATTGGGAAGGGTATGGAAGGCTGGCGGTAGCACATGGCGTCAAAAGCCCGGTTCGATTTTGGAGGTTAAATAGATGCGGGGGGGGAACTTGGAGTCAATCGGGGATCGCGTAACGCAGCATGATGGTCATAGGCAAAGAGAAAGGGGGATTCTTAACTGCTTTGCTGACTAGGGTCACTTACATCGCCGGGAAAAGGAGGGCTTAGAAGGTCGGGCCGGTGACCCGTTTGTGGTTGGGGGAGATCGGTTTTGTGCGCGAACTGGGGGATCGGAGCGATTAGATGCTGCGCACATCGTCTCTTTTGGGGTTTTTGGGGATGAACGCACTTAAGTCGAAGATCAGAAAGGTACGTGGGAGAAAAAACTGATCGGTGGTCTAAGGGGGACCGAGCCTAAAGTCGCTCTACTCGGTACAAGGGAAGGGCTCCTAAACAAAAAAAAAATCTTAGGAATATGTAGAGAAAAGAAATGAAGGGACCGATGTCGAGAGAATCCCTGCTCTGAAAACTGACCAGATATACCACAGTATCAGGGGGGGAAAACTTCTCGGGAGGAAAGGAAAAGATGGGGGACGAGCTGGCGACGATGGGAGGCGCATATAATCAGCAAGACACAAAATGCTTAACTATGAACAACGATCACGCGCCAACCACAAAATGGGAAGGCCCCATGACGACCATACCTAAATTCCCGAAGGAGGGAGTCGGTGTTTGAATAGGCCCCAAAATGAAGTCAACGCGATTTGAGATGAAAGAGGGGTTCGATAAGGCCAGAAAAAGAGCGAAAAGAAACACTATAGCGCCGAAAGCAAGCTACGAAAATTTCTGAAAGCAGATTGGAGTCCGGGAGAAGGAAGCTCACATTAAAGATCCTTACATCCTGAAGGAAAGTAATTACGATCGAAAGCAAAGGAGCCCCCGAGGAGGGTCGCTCGTCGACTTGTCCGGCCAGATCAACATCAAATCCGATCGGGGAAAGGTCACCGCCGAGGTCAGAACAGAGGAAGTGGGAGACTGTATTATCTATGGCGCCGTATTAAAATGAAAACGGCTCGTCCGAATATATTTGGAAACTCGCGTGGGGTTTCAGGGACGGAAATTACTTGAAGGGGCAATCATGGGCGTTGTACGGAAATAAAAATGCTCACCTGAACGGGTACAATAGGGCGGAGGGTACTACGTGAGGCAGCTCATGTTGGGACCGTAGGAGAAGAATTACACGGGGGGGGAAGGTAACATGAGTAACAGGTGGGTTGTCGTGTAAGAAAGCGATCCGCCAGGATCGGCCAATTCCCCTAGGAGGAAGCCATCAGCGGAGTCAAATGAATGTAAAGTCGCAATGGAGGGACCGTCGACGTACATCATGGGGTCGGGGTAACTTGGTAGTAGTTCAATCAGACCGGGGCCCTGACGGAAAAATTACCGAGAAAGTCTCAAGACACTGAACATCGGAGATTCACAAAAGGGGCAAACGAAACTTGGCTTGAGAAAGAGGGATGTCGGATTCGTAACACTCAGCTCAAATAAGTCCCTTACGTGCGGGATTCTCAAGTGGATCGACGAAGAGATGACGTGGGGAAGTCTTAAACCTTCGTTGCCTGAAAGAAAGGAGTAGGACATCATTCCACCGGACAAAGAAACGGAAACTCGCGCATTGTCGGAAAATTTGCTGGGCATCATTTGCCGGTATAATCGACGGGAAAAAAAAAAGAGCAATCTAGGAGGAATGGGGGGGGTCACACCCCGTTAGGCTTCATTCCGTATTTGAGAATGAACACGGCAATGTGGCGAATCAGGGGGAAAACCGCAATGATAAAGCCGATTATCCATATCGACTTCAACCAGCGAAAAACCGACCTGTCCACTAGGATATGCAGCCCGAAGGAGGGAAGTGTGTGTGATGAGGGTGAGACTTCGAGTTGTGGACGCCTCCGACAGGGAAAAAACGGGAAAATGACCGGAAACAGGCGATCTAGGGAGCCGCAGCCAGCAGTCGAAGATTGGGCTCATCGAAATCTGAAAAATTCACAGCGAGGACGAACCAGTGATCTTCGGAAACAAAAATGCAAAGAATGATGTTGGCCTGAAGCAGGGACGACCCGGGAACTTAAGCTTGCAACTTGGCGGGAAAGGTGATTGAGGGGAAATTTGGGAATAAACAGGAGGTTATGCCGAGTGTAAAACGCGCAAACCAAGGCGGGCGGGGATATTTGACGAAGAGGGAAAAGAAGTCGTACGGGCTGGAAGAACCGCAATTGGTAAGAATCCAAAAAAGAGCCTGCAGAAGGGGAACACGGAAGGCAATACTTCACTATAACTGAACAACACAGAGAGAGGAAGAAACGCGCGGTGCTAAGAGTTGGTGGAATCTATAATGAAAGAGGGGGGGGAAAAAACAGTAAGCCTGATGTCCACGGGGTGAAGGACAAAGAGACGAGAACAAAAAAACCAAGGAAAACAAGACACCGCCCAAACGTCAAAATAACAGGAAGACTGGGTTCCAGTTTCAATTAAGGAATGTGTGACGGCTGAGGTGGGATGCGGGGGGGAGTGAAGAACTTCAGGGAAAGCATCGAAAAGAAAACTAAGGGGGGGACAATCAGAAGATCGTCATCCGCGCGGGTCGAGGGGATGATCTTCCCCCGCACCAACTCCCCATCCCCCGCGAAAACAATGGAGACAACTGCTATCGATGCCTCATGCTTATAGGGAAGGATTAGAGGAAATCTCCCCACTCAAACGACGTCAAAGGAGTGAACTGACTTAGTCCTGGAAGAAGGCTAACTGGGAGACGATCCCAGGGGGTATTGGGAATTGAGTCCATAATAGGCCTCAATTTCTGGGCGGAAAACATAAGAGGTCTCTAGAAAGTCTACAATGTCACAAAACGAAATGCCCCGAATGGAAAACAGGTTTCGTAAAAAGGACAAATCCCGATCATAGAAGGGGGTCCTGAGGAAGGACGTAACAACCGAATTCATCTTAGAGGCCAGTCCAGGTGTCACGCAAAAGACGTGCAGACTATGGAGTCGGGGGCTATCAGCGAGAGACAGAACGAAACAATCGGCTGGACGGAATCGACGTGATCTTCTTCGAGGGGTCAGTTGGGAGGGGCCCCAAGGGCGACTAAAACTCATTTCACACAGAACAAGCGGTGAAACGCTGGAAGAGGGGCGATGGTGAGGGTGCTGTAGGAG
>Ga0179593_1502896_pt1 | contig 14566 bp, 15 predicted proteins | sample CZODoug2_1_08_16_FD_185931 | JGI IMG/M metagenome (GOLD analysis project Ga0179593, IMG submission 185931) | Vadose zone soil fungal communities from Angelo Coast Range Reserve, California, USA - CZODoug2_1_08_16fungal (PacBio error correction) | ecosystem: Environmental > Terrestrial > Soil >...
GGGGAAAAGTCACGGTGGGTCATTTCTGAATATCCGCAAGGGAGCCACCATGCACGCCCGGGAATACAAGAATGGAAAGAAGAAACGACTCAATTTGTTTACGTAGAAAAAGGAACAAGGAATAAAAAATGATGTCAGAAAATGTTTACAGCACAGGGTTGTGGACAATCCTCCATACGGTGAGGCTGGAGAAAACAAGAGGGAAGGACACAGACTCCGCTCGTCTATCTAGAGCACCTCTGAAGGAGGGAGTGTTTTGCATTTTGGGGACGTTTAATGGGAAAAATGCACTCTGCTGTAAGACAAAATGATCAGTCAAGTGAAATGGAACGGTCCAACTTGTTCTTAAGGATAGTAAACTTGACAATCGGGTTGGGCATAGAGCCTTGCCAAAGATCTCTCGTCCTGGGGCAGATGTTATTAAGAGGTTGGAGTAACCGGGTCATCGGGAAAAGTAAAATGGGGTCAACATAAATCTATTACATCCAGCACCCTATTTGCAGAAAACGAAAATTACGCAAGGTTATAGGGGATGAGCAACCTGCAAAACCGACGGTGACATGGTGACAGTCCCGGCAGAATACTTACCCTAATTTCTGGTTTGGGAATTTTGGGAAGGCCCAAAGTTCAGGGGAAAGAAGGGCGGGGCCAAAAGTCAGGGACTGAGGGTACCAACGGGGAGAGTGACGTAGAACGAGGGGAAAGGTAACTGTTAGCGGATTATAGCAGGGGAATTTTTCAAAAATAGCCCTTACATCGACCTTGAAATGAGTTACACATTTGTTTACCAAAAGCCAGAGAAAAAAAACGATCAGCAAACTCTTAAGAGGGGGGGGGGGGGTGAGGGGAACAGAGAAAAGCATAGAAGACGGAACAAAAGAGGCGGTTGGGGTGACATCGAAGCTTTGGGGGGGAAGCACATGGCTCAGGAAGTCAACGAAGGAGAAAATTACCATTCTAGGGAAGAAAAAAGAGGGAGCGCACAGATAACGACCCTTAGTGGGGATGGTGTCGGAGGTAGGTAACCTCCAGCCCACGAAGCGATCGCATCCGGTGACAAGAAAAAACACCTGAAAGACGCTTATAGAAGGAGGGACTTTTTTCCCATCCTACAAACCTGAGAGAAAGGAAAGGAAATGAAGATAAGTATGAAAGTTGTATCGCACAGGAAGAGAAAAACCGAAGACCCAGGGAAACGGAAGGGAAGAGACGTACCAATCTGGCAGAAAAGACATTCCTGTCAATGTGTCCTAAGACGAAGTGCACCATTTTTAAAATGGCCTGGTCCTTGGGTCAAAAAGCAGGTAATCGGGATTTGCTATGCAGCAGTACAGCGGGGGGGGGGGAGCTTTCCAGGGGAAGGGGTCAGGCATACAACAGTCTTTGGTACATTGTCTAATAATCAATAAAGGGAATTTACCTCAGCTGGGGGGGGGTAGGAAAAGGGGAAAACACGGAGGAGTTTGGGAAATGGGGGGCGAGACGGTGACTTTCAAGAAGGGAGGACTACTCTGAATGAAAAATGATGGCGAAACGCGGTTCGCGGTTCACTGTAGGTTCCACCACTGCACATTCAGTGAATTAGAAGTCGGAAAAAGACAAGGGTTCGGTGCCATACCCAAGGTAGAGGGAGAAGGGAAAACTGCAGAAAGAGGAAAGTTGGGGTCTATCCCTCGGACAGAACGTCTACGTTCATGGCGAGTATGCTTAGAATCAATTTGCCGCCCTGGGGGGGGTGGGAAAAAGCAATACGCAAGCTGGAATGCGGGGGAAAAAAATTCAGACACAACTGCGGGGGCTCTACTGGTGGTGAGAGAAGATTAAACAAGAAGACTCTACATTGGGGCTGGGGGGGAGGCAGAGAAAAGAGGAGAAATAATAAAGGAAAGGAGAGACGTTTTCAGGGTCCCAAAGGTTTAAAAAAATGTTTTCCATTGGGACTGGAGGGAGCTTTTCCTATTATGAAACTACAAAATCGGGAAAAAAGGAAGGCCATCCTCTTTAAGGCAAGAAGACAAAAAAGAACAAGGGAGGGTATTGCGATCCCACAGAGGGGTCTTGCCACATGGGGGAGTCATAAGTGAAGAAAGGACTACAAAATCTTGTGAGAAAGGTGAAAGACCGAAGAAAGCTTATGCAGAAAGGAAAGGGGAGCAAGTCAAATCCAAAAAAAGGAACGCGGTGAATCAAAATCCTAGAAGGGGGACTTTCTTAGGGGGGAATTTTCACTTCGAAGGTCTGACTTGGGAAAGTGCAACGACGGGAACCTGGGCAGTTACTCAAGGAGAATAAAAGATTCTAACAGAGGATTCCACTATTAGCAACAACAAAACAATGGAAAAATTTTCAAAAAGACTTTTTCATACCATCCGTGGCTAGAAGACCAAGAGATTTTTTCGTCAACGGGGGGAGGAAGCGAACAAAAGGACGAACTCTTTTTTAACTCGACTGAAAAAAAACCTACAGGGAGGAAGACGCAAAACGGGGGTAGTATCCGGAACAACGATCTTTCAGAAGGGTTGGTACAACCTGTCACGTGAGGGGGGATGAATAAGGTTCAAGAGGGGGGTGTGAAGGGTATCGATGACAAAGAGAGGGGATTCACATTAAATGTTAAGAAAAGAGAACCCAGACTATGCCAAAGCATCGCGAGACTTAGACGGGGGCGCCGCGATACCCTTGAAATCTCTCTCAAAACACTGGGATATAGATCAAGGTAGATTTCTTGTTGCAGTACCAGACGTCAGAAAGCGAAGAATGGCAGCATAGGTCGTGAAAGTGGAGAAAGAGGGAAATTGAGTGTGCAATAGAAAAAATAGGTCCTTTTATCTAAGCAAACTAGTAATTAGGACATAAAAAAAAAACGGACCGGTGTGGGTAAACACAATTCCAGGAAAGAAGGAGAAGGGGAGAGACTTAAACTAAGGGGGGGGGAGTCTTTCAGTTACCGGGAGGTGGGACGAGCAACAAGGTCACAGGGCAAACGTTCTTCGCTGGGGAATGAGTGTATCTAAAAGAAATCTGTTGATGCTCTCTTTCGCGAAAAGGCAAGGGGGTAAAAAAAGTAGAAAAAAAGGGGAATTGAATCAAAGGTAAGGGACGCGTAGAAGAGATGGAGTAAGCAATTATAAGCGAAGAAAAAACAACATGAAAGAGTCGTGGCAAACGGGAAAATGCACATCACACGTCGGGAAATATGAATTCACCCCTCCCAGGCGGAATAGGTTGCGATTACCTCTCTTTACCTGGGGGGGGAAAAGCGGGGAAAGGACTTACAGGCCTTGAGGGAATAGAAGAACACAGAGGAGGGAGGTGAGAACCTTGAGAAAGATTGGGGGGGGGGGGAGCCTTGGGGAATCCGTTAGTGGGTGCCCTTCTTGCCAAGCACAAACCGGGGGGGAAAGGGAAAAACCGGGGGGCACACTGAACAAGGGAGAAATTTGGTTAGAGGGGGAGGAGTTAGTGGGAACCATCGAGGGCCGACGGGAAGAGGGTGTACCGAGAAAATCAGTCACGGTCAATTCAAAATGGGGGGAAAAAAAAAGACTTGGAATCAAAAAAAAAAAGGAGCCCTTAAGGGAGTTACCGTAATCGCTTGGGGCTGAGAATACGGCCCCGCGGGTGGGAGCAGGTATACAGCGGGGACCATTAGAGGCAAGAACAGTGTTGTTTCTAATTTGGAAGCATTCCAGCGGGAGTGAGTGTGGGTTTTGGGGGGGGAAAACAAAAATCGGGGGCTGCAAAAGGGAAATAAGACGGACATCGATCATGAAGTAATTATTGGTCCATTGAGGCGAACGGGTTGAAAGGAAGGATCCCTAGAAATGGGGGGGGGGACAACAATCCCCCAGGTGGTCGGGAAAAGGAATACTAAACTGGAATTTCATAAGGAACATCTGTCCAATAGAATAACCTGATCAACAATCATTTGTGGTCATCATAGGGGGAGAGGAACTTACGAACGGAAAAGTGACGAGAAAAGTCCAAGAAAGGAATATAAGAACGAGGTGACAGGGTGTACATGAAAAAGGGTAAGAAATTTCCAAGAGGGAGTTAAAGTAGAAAGTGGAAAAAGAATTTAATCAGGGTGATCCGGATATGACCTGACAGGAAAGAGCAAAACGATGGGGGAAAGACATTCACGAAAGAAATTATGACTTAGCTTGGGGGGGGGGAAAGGACGAACGGAAGGAAGGATGTGCAAACAGGAGTCTGGAGAAAAAAATAGAAATTAAAGTAGAGAGGGAAAGACTTGGCCAAGGCTAACGCCGGGGAAGTGAAAGGGATGTGCTCGGGTTAAATTTAGAACACTCGGAGTGGGGGGGAGATGTTGAAGGGAACATGGACTTCTCGAAAGGCATTGCTGTATCGGAATGGGGGAAAAAAGAATTAATGAGGGCACTGGTGCTGCAAAAATCTGTTAAATGTGGGGTCTTCCTCTGTCTCAGGGGGGGCGATACGGTCGGCGTAGCGTCTAGACAAGAGCAAATCACTACGACTTGGGTCTTTGAAAGGCTTCCTAGGCAAATCATCTTGGGATACTATAATGAAAAAAAAGGGAAGGGGGATCTTTTTTACGTCATGGCAAAAAAAAAATGGGGGGGGAAGAAACAGGGCTGCTATACTCGAGTGTGTGAAGACTGATCTGAAGGAGAGGGACGAAAAGAGCAAGGACAGAGGGCGGCGTGAGGCAGGGTCTCGTATTTACAAATAAAAAGTTAACTCATGAAGGTCAGGAGGGAAAAAAAAAATTGTCGGGGAAGAAAGGAAAGAAACTTAGAAAGAAGCAGAAAAAGAGCAAAGAGTCTAACTTCCAAGCAAAGGGAAACGAAGAAGAGAGAACCAACGCGGTTGGAACGAGTCGAGAGGGTACAACAAGAAAAATAACAACCATAATTTCTTGCAAAGTGATTATGGTCGGGAAGATTATTGACATCATTGCGTTTGAGAAGCCCGCTCAACCTCTTAATAAGTTTGCGAAAAAAGTTAATTTTGCGTGATGTACGTAGGTGTACCACCTGGAAATGGGGGGTAAGACTGAAAAGATGAAGAGGCGATCCAAATATACTGAGGGACCAGAAGAAGAAAAACAGAGGAGATCTCTCTGATCCCACACCAAGAGTGGGACCAGTGTAATCGAATGGGGAGAACAAAGTGTACCTGTACATGTAAAGGAACGCGATTTTGAACCGCCGAGTTGCAGGGAATGAAAAAGAAATAAAATGAAACCAAATGAGGGTCGAGGAGATCGAACCACCCTCCATGAGCGGAGAGCGTGGCCTTACCTATGGGTTGGTTAAGACAGCCTGATTAGGAGGGGCGTAAACAAAAATGGATTAAATGGGGGAGAAATAAAAGAGGACTGCGGGATGGGGGCGAATTAAACAAGTGAGATGTTTGGAGTCGCAGCCCAGGGTGCTCTTAGAAAGGGAAATTGGGTTAGCGCGGAAGAAAAGAAATGAAACAATACTGAAGCCAATCTAATCAACTGAAGGAGTTATTTTACATAATGATAATGGGGGGGGGCAGGTCATTAGGGGGGTTGGCATGGTTCGAATGAGCTAACGCGCTAAAACGGCAACTCTGAAGAGAAAAAGGGAGGAAAGAAAAACCTCGGCCCTTGTTGGACTTAGAAAGCCAACTCAAAGACTGACTTCATCACATTTACTTTGGGTAAAAAAATCCTCATACCGGAGGGGAGAAAAAAGAGGTAAGTCAAAAAAAGGCGCCACAGAGAAGTCAATGGGGTCGAGCGCCATTCGGGAATCGCGTGGTTAGGGATTTTTAGGTAATAATGCACTCTCCTGTGCACTCCAAATTCATTTAAGGGGACATGGACATTGGTCCACACTGTTCCAGTCGAGAATAAGGGGGACAAGTCGTGGGGAAAGGGTGGAGGAAGCACCGGCACAGAGGATTGGACTATGTCAGGGCCGTAATTGGGATCATCTCAGAGGGGGGGGACATTACGGTCAGGGGTGCCAGAGGTGGGTCCCACATAATCTAGGGTACATCAAACACAAAAAAACCTTCATTGGGGCGCAGGAACTCTGATTAGGGGGGATTAGAGAAACTGAAGGGAGGGTGACATGGGTTCAGCCGAACTACTTCAATAAAAATTCTGGGGGGTTCATGAGGGAAGGGGAAAACTCTACCGTTCCAAACACGCATGGGGGATGCAGGAAAAGGATTGGGACTGGGGACAGTAGGAAAAAACGAGGGGGGGGCCATTCAAGGTGAAGCGGGAAGAGGAGAAGGTTCATGGGAATTGACACATCGAAACTTGGGTTCATCGACCTTAAGGGTAAATCACAAGCCTACTTTAAAAGAAGGGAAGGATAACGAAGACTAGGGGATTAGCCGCTTTGGGGCTGGACCCGAGGAAATTCAATAATGCCCAACAAAAGGAAGCGTTGTGGAACTGAACCAGCTTTTGTTTTCTAAACACATGCGTAAAATGGAAGGAAAACGCTATCCAGGAAGGGATCTCAATCAAGTCCAAGTCGGGATCATCAGACGCCCATAGACTGAAGAAACAAAAGACAGATAGGTGAGGGGAGATGTACGGGCACATCCTCCACGATCCAAGATCAATAATCTGGGGGGGGGGGGGGGGGAGGGAGGAAGGAAGACGGAAAGAGGCATGGAAAATTTCATTCCTCAACAACCCAGGAGAAGATTAGGGTTTCAAAGGCAAGAATGAACCCGACCGAGCGCAGCCAATTACAAATCTCTCAGGGGCGTAAAGAAGAGACATCCACCTAGAAAAAGAAGGGAACCGTCAATTATCTTACAGTCCTTGCTAGAGAAAACATTTCTAGAGTGGTGTCCAGAAGCATTTTGGAACATCAGTATTTTATTTTCCGCAGGGCAGGGGCACCAGACATCCGTCCTCATTCTTTCGAGAGCAGGGAGTCCATCAGGGGTGGAAATAATTTACGCAGTCAGGAAGGGCAAAGAGTTCTTTGTACATTGAAGAGAAATTGACCCTAGCTGAAATACTTGCTTTCCGAAGCTTGTGTGTTAATTCAAGGGGCAAAAAGAGCAGGACCGTCTTTGGAACGTGAGAAAGGGGGGGAGAAGGTACCAGATGTCAGAAGTTCTTCGATATAACAATGATGGCGTACATCAAAGCGGTTCCAGGGAAAGATGTTCAAGATCCAATTAGGGGAGACTGCTTGAAAGAACCTGGGAGACAAACCCAGGGAGGAGGGGGGGGGGAGGGACATAATGTACCAGAAAAACCTAGATTTCAAAAAGTTCGAATCCTCGAACCAAGAGGAACGGTCAATGCTCTTGCTTTGGGCCATACGAAGGAAAATGGTACCACAAAGGAGTTGGCAAAAAAAGAAAAACTCCAGCGCGGAAGGCGGGTGGACATCTAACACCAGGAGGGGAGGCGGCTTCCTAGGATTTTAGGCTGATATAAAAACCAGATCTCCTCGTGAAGGGAGGGGAAGGAGAACAGAGAGAGAGGGCTCCTTTTCGACCCCAAGGTGGACAAAAAAAAGGGGTGAGAAACATAAGTTGGCGGGGGCTCGTGAGATTGAAACTACCCTCTTCCCGCTGAGGGACAATCTAGACCCCACTACCGCTAAAAACAATAATAAAAAAAAGGTAGCTTTTAGGGGATAAGAAAAATTTGGTTCTGTGGCAAAGTGGAGCGGGGGCATAAATAGTAGACGGAAGGGGGAAAAAACTAACAAAGTCGGGCTCAAGTATCACAGCCGACGCTGTTTCGCAGAATTAGAAAATAACGCATTTAAAATAAAACATTTCAAAGAGAGGGGGGATTCGCAGAGTAGGGAGAGGGTGATTCTTAGGTGGGTGGACGGGGAGGGGTCATAAGGGATGAGGGGGAAAGGAAAAAGACGAAATAGAGTTGGATATGTAGAAGAGAAGAACGAGAAACGGATACTCTTCTCCACGAGGGAGCCGGTTTGAAAGGTTTCAGGGAAAAATCGTGCGGTCAAAACAGCAGAGACACGAAAGAAGGGGTTGTCTGTCCTTTTTGGTCCAGCGAGCAACGGCTGGCCGGCTCTTTGGCTCTCCCAAAAGGGTAAGAAATCAAACACACCAGAACAGGGGGGAGGGAAGGAAATGGAAAAAAAAACACATTGGGGAAACAAAAAGGGCAAGCGGGAAAGGGGTATGAAGTGTCAGGTTGGCATGGGCGATGGACAGACGGATTGCAAAAGTTCGAAATTTGTAAATAGCGCCCTGCCCGACTAGGCAGAAGAAGCAGGACAACTGAGACGAAGGGATCCTCCCGATAAACCAAGGGAAGAGTCAAAAAAAAACAACGGAGGGGAGGGAAAAGGATTCAAGGGTATAGGGCGGGGGCTGCCTAAGAGGACAAGAGAGGGAATTAGCCTATTCGTTCATGGCGAGAGGGAAAAGGGACTTTGGACAAGGAACCTTCCTTAATAATAAAGGAAAAAGGTCATTTAAATTAGAAGAAAAGGGGAAAAGGTGCCGGGGGTTACCCACCGTAAAACAGGTCTCCTGGTGATCCCTATAAGGGGTCAGGTAACGGGGAAACAACAAAAGGAAGGCAGACAGGGGAAATGGAGGAAAAAAAATGTATCGGACCATCAGGCAGGTGGGGGGGAGAGAGGGCTTGCTCGAAAAGAAAGGAGGGGAAGAAAAAGGATGGACAGTAGGCTCCCCGGTAAGCGTAAGGAAATTCTTGAACAAGCTAAATTATACGACAGGGGAAATAGTGAAAAGCAACCGGACAGAAAGATGACCTGATAGAAAACCCTAACTAAAGGCACCCGAAGGGATTGCGATTAAAGCTATCGATTTGGAAAGGTGAGCTCACCCGGCCAGTGGGGAGGGAGAGAAAACATCAAAGTACACCTGGTAAGAAAAAGAAGTTGGAGTACACTGGGGCAAGCCCTTAGACGGTCTTGCCAAGCAAAAGTGGCAAGAAAAAAATGGGATCGTGGCGGTTTGCGGTTTCGCACTGAATTGAACGGTCAGGGGAGGGACAGAGGTGGGATAAGCGGGAAAGAGGACGGTTGCAAGAGGAAGAAAAGACTGGTCAACTGTCAATGACAACAGGATATGGGGACTCTAACGGAGAACCTTCACTAGAATCCAAAACCCTTTTGGGGGACTATCAAATAATGTCAAAAGTAGCTGGGGGGATAGTAGGCGCGGGCCGTTGGGCAGAGTCGAAAGAAAGGTGGGGGGGCGGGGGAGTCTGTCACCCATAAATGGGGAGGGGGGTCGGTTTGGGGAAAAAAGAATAGGGGTCGGCCCCATTGGGGAAAGAGAAGATTAGAACTCATGGTGAAAAAAGGCGGAGGGCGGACCTTTATGCGAACAAATGACTCAGGAGGGGTTACTTGAAATTCGAAAATCTACCCGGGGATGGCCAAACCCAAAAGAAAGGAGAATACCTTAATTCAAACGGAAGAGCGGGAAAAGAAGCAAAGGAAAGCCAGAAGGGTCATAGAGAATAAAGAGGAAAATGGAAACGGTAAACGGGGCACAAAGGCCAGAGAAAGCACTTACTCCCGGAAGAGGTTTACAGGGGGAATACATACAAATCGTAGGTCAAGAAAAGGAGAAAAAAGCAGCTAGTGGAATTATTGAAAGTACAGAACGGGGGGGATTGAAGACTGACCTGAAATTCAAAGCTATCAAAGATATTCCTCAATTAAAATAAGAAGATGAACGAAATCGTGGTCAAAGGGAACCGTCCAGAAAAATGAAGTGGCCCATTTAGGGGGGGGACCAAACTCGAGTATCGAGCAAGACTGGTGGTCATTCTCTCATTGAGGCACCGGAGAGGGGGCACAAATAGGTTGTACTTGAGGATTTTGACGATAACTAGAAGGGGGCATAGGGAAGGTCAGGCTGGAAAACTCGATGCAGGGGGGTGATTCTCGGTGGAAAGGTGAAAAGAAAAAGCATTAAGGAAATGGGCTGGAAGGCGTCCAAATCAGGCACCTGTTTTAGGGGGTAGTGCTCGTCACCGGATACAGATAGAACTTGAGCGTAGGACCGTAAAAGAAAGAAAAGAACTAATATTTAAGTGGAGGTGGGGTATTGGGGAGACTTTTGATCGGCCTAAGGGGGAATGACGTGATGCGAATCAAAGGAAGGAGGATTGAAGGGGAAGGGCGCCAGGGGTGTTAGCAACAAAAAGGGCTGGGCTAGTCAAAAAAAAGAGAGGGGGTTTGGCATCTTATCTGGAGGGGAAAGGGGGCCGCACCCAAAGGGGGGCAAAGATGCGGTCTTGCTTAGGTGTAGAGCTTAAGCGTGGTGAAAAATGAGTAAAACTTTGGAAGTTAGAGGAAAAAAGGCATAGGAAAATGGAACGGGCCTTCAGAACACTCGGAAATGTCCGGAACACCTATTTCGAAGGCAAAAAACGAAAAAGGGTGAAATCGTCCGAAGAGAAAGAAACATGGGGTGGGAACGAAGGAAAAGGGACAACTTGGTCGGGAATTCCAAAAGGAAAAAAGAAAAAGAGGGTCAAAGTGACTGAGTGCGAAGTCCATGTCAACAAGGGAAAAGACAAGCAGGGGTTTGCGAATCCAGAGAAAACTTCAATGGTTAAAAGAAGGGGGAAGGGGGGTCGGTGGGGGGTCCTCGATTAGGGGAACAAACTTTAATTGTGGAAAAAAGGCAAAAAGGTCATGAAAAATAAAGAGGATTCGATCAAATACGACAAGACGAGAAACACTGATTCAAAGTGCTCTCAAGTCGTCGAAAGTCCAGGGTAATATCCAGGGAATCCCACTTTGTCCATGTCAGGGGGAGAAAATAACGAGTCTTTCAAAGGCATTGGAAGGAACTCAAGTCACCTGAACCCCTAGGCTAGGGTAACTCGACAGCGGGAAAAGATGATCTGTGGAGACGATTTTCCTTACACGATGGGGGGGTACCTCAGTGGAGGAGGGGAGGGAAACAAAAAAAATGGGACTTTGGAAGGGGGATGAAGTAAAGAAGGAAGTGGGTGGACTTTAACAAAGGGTACAAGGGGGGGATAGGTAGTTTGGGCAGTGATAAAAAGGTTCGCTTACTGTAACGGGAGTGAAGGTTGCGAGAAAGGCAGAAACATGAAAAAACAATAAGAAGAATAGAGAGAAACAACAACAACGGAGCTGGGGGAGCGAAAGGGAGCGTCTGTGTAACGTCGTATTTGAAAGTTCGGAATGAGGAGCGCGCCACCATTCAAGGAAGAAGAAAACGTGGATGCGAAAAACTAAAAGACCTCTAAAGTGGGGGAGGGGGACCGCCAGGCGAATAGTTCTTAGCCAGGTGGAACAGCCCCCTTGGGGGGGGGCCACATCACTCATCAGAGGGATAGAAAAAAAAAATCGGGAAGGCCAAGAGGAGCAAAACGGACGTCTACAGAACACGGTCAGTACCAGGATGGCGGCGGAGGATTAGCATTCGTAGGTGGGAGTGGGGCGAGGCAGGGAGAGGGGCGCGGCGGAAGGAAATGTTGTGTGGGGGGGGGCAGCCGAGTGACCTCCGGAAGGAGAGAGCAAGTGGAGCTGGTCCGGGTGCGGGCGTGGAAGAGGGTGGGGGGGGAAGGAGCGGGAGGCGGAAAGGAACGGGGCCGTGGGGGAGGGGGAGGGGGTAGGGGCGGGGAGTGTGAGAAAGGGGAGGACGTCACGAAGGGGGGGGGGAGTTGGGACCCGCTAATGATGGTGGTCGGGGTGAAAAAGGTGAAGGTGAGGCAAAGGTAGGAGGCTCAAAGGTGAAAGAGGGTACTGGGGAGGACAGGAAGGGGGGCATACGGCGCATGGGGAGTGGAGGAAGAGGGGGATTGAGGGCGGCAGGAAAAGGGAGCAGGTGGAGAAAGGCGGTAGGAGGTGGGTGGGGTCTGGTTCGTAAAGTAATGGGAGGGTGGGACGAAGGGGGGGTAGACTCAGGAGCGAGGGGGGGTGGAGTGGAGGGAAATATTCCCCGCGCTTAGGGGGAAGGGGATCTGCCTCGAAGAGCAGGGTTGTTTTCAAGGGATTGCTTGAGCTTCCGGCACTAAGGTGAAAACGACCATGCGTTCCGGGTGATCATGGGACCCGAAACAAAAGGGGTTCTGCAGGAGGGAAAAAACCCACTGACATCTTTGAGCAAGACTGGAAGGCAGGGGCTTCCTGTTCCTGGGAAGTAATTTTACGCAACAGGAAATGGGGGCATACCGGGGGAAATTTTTCCAAATGGGACCAGCACAAAATAATAGAGGAAGCCACGAGACCTCAGATTTGCGAAGGGCAACGCAGTGATCTTAGTCTAAAAGGAAAAATGGGAGTGTACCAAGGGTTTACATCCCTTCCTAAATACTGAAAGAGGCAAATATTGACGGTGGTGGAAGGGGGGGGTGAGAGTCACAAGAGTTTCCATTTGTAAGAGGAGTCGTGACCCAACCGCAGTGGGAGAATGACGGAAGGGGAAGCCAGTTTCTCTGTGGGGGACGAAGGGTGAAGGAAATTTTTAGCTTATGGTGAAGGGTCCTGGAAAAGGGCATAGGACCAGGGTAAAACTACCTTCAAAGAGGTAAGGTGCAAAGACATCCTCTGTAAGACGTAGAAAACGAAAATCACGCCGGGGGACCTCTTGGAATTAGCCGCATGGTCGGAGCAAAGAAAAGTCACTAAACACCCAAAACAAAATCGCGTTGTGTGGACTCGACAGAGGGGTGCAACACACAGGGAGGAAGGGGAAAAAAGGCCAGAGCAACAAGTGGAAATCATGACATGACGGGGGACCCAAAAAGAAAATCTCACCATATAACTCCTGACAAGAGAGGGGGGGATTCGTGGATCCTCTGCACATCCGTCTAGAAGACGGGGCGACAGAGCCCCCTGAGAACTGATGGGAGTCAGAAAGACAAGCTGAATGCGAGTGAAACAGTAGAGAAGAAACCTCCCGCGAAGGGACCGTGACAAATCGATCCGTATCATAATGATATCGGCAGAAGATAGAACCGCAAAAAATCATGACATGAAGAGAGCCTGACCAGGGGGATCTCTACCTAATTGGATCGAGTGGGGTGTCCTAAGACTCATTGTTTCAGAAGTCCATTTTGAAAAAAAAAGGGGGGCCGGGGTAAAAAAGGGTTGGCCGGGGAAAAAAAACCAGCAAGAACGCAGTCTTTACGAGGCGCAAGCTTCAAATATTAGAAGGTAGCAGGGCAGGCATCAACAGTTGTATCTGGGGAAAGGGCTAAGGAATCACCTCTTAAAAGTCGAAAAGGGAGGGGGGAATCGAGTTTGAAAAGGAACCGGTCAACCGGGAGAGAGGGAACAAGGGGGTGTACCTTGTCGGAGAACGTGAAAGTTTAAGGGGAGAATGAAGGGAAGACCACGGATAGGAGGACTCCGCGTTCGGGAAAAGGGGGGTAACGAGGGTTCACACTTTCCTTCAGGGGGTAGTCAGGCCTATGACCGGAAACCTATTGGGTAAGGGGGACCCAACCAAAGGAGGAGAAAGTCAGGAAGCCAAATATAAGGGGGGGGTTCTAATCCAGCTACGCAATCACAATTCTACTTGCAGAGACTTGAAAAATGGAAAAGGGACGAGGTCATGGGGGGGGCCGCCCCGATGGAGGGGTCAAAGACAATAAAGCCAGCTCTTATGGATTTGTAAAAATGCGAACAACGATGGGCGGGGAGGGAGCCTGCAAACTGAGTTTTTAGGGCGAAAGAGACAACACGAACTCCGCGCCTCTTTTCATACTAACAAACCAGGCGATTAAGAGAAAAAACTGGCTAAGTTGATAAGCCAAAATGTTGAAAGGGGGTTTCAGGGACATTACAAGAGGTTCTAAGATAGGGGGGAACTACCTCATAAGAGGTAGGCAAGCCTGGAACAAGAAAAAGGAAAGAAAGAAAAAGAAACCAATTTCGGTTTGATTTCAGCCACAAGGGGGAGGTTGAAAATTGGTGAGCTGAAGAACTATTACGGTGCCCAAGGACTACAAAGGGTCTGTTCTTTCTTTCAGTTATCAAGAAGGAGAGGGGTGGTCTATCATTCAAAATTCCCGGGAAAGCTCAAGGTCACTAAAACAGGGCAAGCATTAGGGTCGCAATCCTGGCGAAGTAAGATTAGGTGAGGGTGCCTCCTAGGGAAGAAGGCGGCAACATTTTTCCGGCAAAGGAAGAGGGGTCACACCCGGGGGAAGGTAACGAAAATGGGGCACGAACTAGATTCTACGCTAGGCAAAGAGGCTAAGAATGTTAAGAATGGTTCACGGGTTAGATAACGGGGGCGGGCGCGCAAAAAAGAGGAGACTGACCTTATTTGGGGGGAGGGAAACAGGGGGGTTCCAGCTAGCACGCTGGCCCCGGGAGGGGGGGAGCTAAAAAGACGGACTTAATACTTCAACCCTACATTGTGTTCAAGGGAGGTAAAAAAAGGGATACTAGGCAGAAGGGACAATCAAAAAGGGGGTCACCGTTAAAGGTGGGAAAGGGGGTGGTCCGATGGCGGTTATCGATGGTACAGGGGGTTGCGAGTGCAATCCTCGGGTATCGCCCCCGAAGAGGGGGAACACTATAGAGGGGAAAAAAGAGGGGGAAAAGCCGAACCTCTATAACCTTAA
>Ga0179593_1448715_pt1 | contig 14565 bp, 19 predicted proteins | sample CZODoug2_1_08_16_FD_185931 | JGI IMG/M metagenome (GOLD analysis project Ga0179593, IMG submission 185931) | Vadose zone soil fungal communities from Angelo Coast Range Reserve, California, USA - CZODoug2_1_08_16fungal (PacBio error correction) | ecosystem: Environmental > Terrestrial > Soil >...
AGGGTCGTGTCACGGGAGAAGGCGGTCATATAGGGAAAGAAAGGGATCGACGTACCAGCGTTCGAAAGAACCATAAGGGGTACAGTCACGCGACAGCCTAAGGTGCGTGGAAATTCTAGGGTTGTAATTTGGGGAGGCGGTGATGGGAATGAAAAGGGGGGTGCCGGGGTGCGGAAATGAGAAGCGATGGGGGGGAGCCTCGATTGAGGTGTAAGTCGTTACAAGCAGGACGAAATACGCATCGATCCACCGAGTGTCGGATGAGCGGCAAAGCGTGGGTCTCTGGAATGGGCCATTGGGGCGGAATAGTGTTTCAAGGCTTCGTCCGATGGGGGGGAAGTGGCCTAAGGAGCAATGTGGCCGTGGAAAGTTTTGCTCGGGGGCAAGGGAACGGGGGGCGAGGGTAAAACGGCCTGACGGGCGGGGGGGTCAAGTCGGGTAAACTTGGTAGTAAGGAGAATCCCAGAAAAACCTGCCACACCTCAATGCATCACTTATTCGTCGACTCTGAAAGCTTGGCACGCCGAGATGAAAATCGAAGGTTAGGGAAATGTGGCGCAGGGTCAGGGGGGCAAGATTAGATTCGCGCTGCGGGTTCAATCAGGGTAGCGGCAACCTTGCCGGGAAGGGGAGACAGAAGCAGGTGGCTAAGAATGCAGAAGACGAAGGGGCAAAAGGGAGAAATTTACCGTGAAAAGGAGTGGGGGGAGTCCTTGGGGACTCAGAGAAGCGAAGAAAACGTGGGAGAGGATTTCTGTACGGAGGGGAAAGGAGGACATCACCAGGGGATAGGGGAAGTCTGAAAATACATGTTGTAAAAAAAAGACGAAGAAAAAACCATAGAGCCGATAAGTTTTCTCGGGAGAAATGAGGGGAGATGACTAAGAAACCAAAGCAAAAATGAAACATAGGGAAAAGGGAGTCACAAGAAAAAAGGGGAAACGAATAGTGATACGACAGGCTCACGAGTAGAGAAAGAAACCCTTCTCGGGAGGAAAGAAGGGGAGGCAAGAAGTAGCGCAACTCGGGAGAGGAATCTCAGAGCATACGAGGAAAGTTGAAGGATGGGGAAGAGAAAATGGAGCTTCGGGCGGCAAAGGGGGTCGCGTGCTAGCTCACTGTGGGTGCAATCGCGCCATCAAAAAAAAGGGGCCAGGAGGAGAGGGTATCAAGTGGAAGAAAAGATCTGGTAAGTCGGGAAAAAGCTGGGATGCTGTTCGGAACCTGGAAAATAAAAGAACAAGGTGGACCTTGGCAGTACCGGATAGTAAAAGAAAGCTCAAGCAAAAAAAATGGTCGCCTCTGAGAAGAATAGCAATATGGTGACGATCTCGGTAAACTCAACTACTTCATTCAACTCCCTAAAAAGAGTAGAGATCTCCTATAGAGAACTAGGAGAACAAATGAAGAGAAAAAATCTAAAAACGCTCCTTAGCTTACATGCAGAAATTCGGGAAAAAAGTCATCCCTTGGGGTCAAAGGAACTGGGGAAAGATTGCAGGGTGAAGAAGTATTTTCTTCGGGAAGGCGAAAAGGGGGAAAAGGAAAGATTTCATTTTGAGAGGAAGCAGATCGGAAGGAGAGTTGTTTTTAAAGAACGAGGCTTCCCTCAGCCTATACTGGGGAGGGGTGGGTGTCCTCGTCCGCCGAAAGAAGATGAGAGACAGCGTGGAAGGGAAGGCCGCACGAGGAAGACGAGATCATTACTCTAAAGAAAGCACGACGAACGCACTTCGTGAAAGGAAAGGGGAATGAAGATGGGGGCGAACTTTTCAAAGCGGTCAGAAGGGGCGGGATCAAACAACCGAGCCATCGAGAGGAAAGGGGAAAACAGGGGGGAAGAAATTGCTCCTTCGATCCAATTCTTGCATCACACCTGTCTCTGGGATTTCAAAGACGAACAGTAAAAAAAGGATGCACCACGGGAGGGCGCTTCAACTCGAAGGGAAAAGGGTAGAAGGTTGGGAGAGGGAAACAGGAGAGTGAAGTGGGGAAAAGGTGTAGTCATTGAGATAGGATGGGGGTCAAACAAATTGGGGTGGGGAAAAAAATCCTCAGCTACAGCCCTAGAAGTTCTGTAGAGCTAGGATTCACAAAAAAAATCGAACTGATATACTGGAAAAAAGGATACAGGGGGGTACAATAGCGAGAAAAGCGATGAGTACACTGGACTACGACTTCACTTTCCGGCTTTCAGCAAAGATTCAGACAAAAAAAAATCACACTCTCCCAGAGCCCAAGTGGTCAGTGAAAACCGGTCTAAAGGGCTAAGGGGCCAGAACATCGCACACTGCGGTGGGTCTCACGCGATTCAAAGAAAAAGCTAGATAGCTGTCCTTTCTTACTCACAAGCTTGTCGGAAATCTGAAGAGGATGAAGGGGGGCAGGGGTATGACGTGTTTTAGCGAGTCAGATTGAAGATAAGAAGATGGCTCAACGGGAATAAATGCCTGGGAAGAGCCAGTCCATCCATTGAAACGAGAAAGTCGACGGCATTTTCTACCGGAGGTTCCTCTCCGGAATTAGGGGAACATCCGGGGAATCGCAGCTGGGAAGAGGGGGGTGTAAAGGTCATAGGGGGCCAGACAAGGCCGCAAAGCCTGAAAAAAGCATGCAAGGTCAATCATTGTCTCGCAACAAAAGGAGAAAAGGCCCGCTGTCACAACAACGGGGGCGACAAACGCAGATGACAAAGAAGAAACTAGAGCCCTCGGATGGAGGGCATTGGGTTGGGCATGGCGTTTAGACCGATAGACCATGGAAACCTCGTCAATGGTGGGGGGGGGAATAGAAACCCGATACGGGGGGAGCGTTGCCTGCGCCAGACCGGAGAAAAAAGGTCAAACTCCAGAAAGGGAGGCGAAGGGGGAGTTGAGGAATCTCGCAATCACTGCTAATCATCGAGCGAATCATTAACACATGGTATTCTTAAAAGAAGGGCATTGAAAGAGTACAAATGCGAGATTACACCTGACCGAAACGTTAAAAGATGCATCCTGGATAAAGGGCGGCATCAATCCCCGACTTGATTAGGCAAAAAACCATTTTGCCAAAGGTTAAATTTTTGGGGTAATTTGGTGGACCCTTAACCTGTGGAAGGAGGCAATCGTGAAAGAACCCCAGAAAACATGACGTAAGGAGGCAGCTAGGGTTGTAACACTTCCGGGTGAGCAATTGGTTTGAACGCTGGAAAAAGGCTTAAGGGGGGTGCAACAAGAGAAGAGGGCCAACTTGGTCCTAAGCGGGCGAATTGCGAGCCTCCGGATGACAGTGGGACAACGCTATACAGAAGGCATAGGAAAAAAAAAAAAGACTGAAAGAGCGTGGGGAGAAAGGGAAAAGGTTTAAAGAAACTGTATCACAGAAAAATCCTACCGATGATCGCCGCGGAGCCATTGAGGGGAACCGGATCTTCAACAAGGAGGTTCTACGAGAAGTGCTCGCAGGTGACTTACAGAGGAATCCCGACCTTCCCAAGACAATCCTGATTAAAAGTGTAACAAGGACTGAGGCATCACGCGATGACGGAGTAGCCCGTAACCTTGAAGATCGAACCAGACGAGACGGAAATTGGGGGATGACTAAAAAATCAAAGGGGTTTAATCCGAGGGTTCAAAGGGGGGAACAGACTTAAAAATGGTGGCGTGAATAGGGGGAGTGTACGGAGGCGGAATAAGATGCCCTAAGCAAATGAAAAGTTCTAGAAAGTTTCCGACGGCTTGTCTAAACGTTATCTAAAGGCCTTATCGACGCGATTTGGGATTGTGTTAAGATAAGGGCGAAAAAAAAAGAAAAAAAATGGGACAAATGATTCGGCTGGGAATGTAGGGGGATCCAAATGACAGACACATCTAGTCGAAAGGCCTCCGAAAGTTCATCAGACGGTTGTCCAGAAAATAAAAGGGGAATTGAAATAAAGGACTGTGCGCAGAAGTGTTGTACTTAGAGAATACGTTTGGTACGGTAAGGGCTTTGAAAAAAACAGGGTGGAAGATCGCGCTGACAAAACGATCATCCGTTAGACATGAGGCAATGGATTTTCTGAGAAGAAGGCCGGAAATACCGCGACCCTCCGTGAAAAACAGGGGGCGCACAGTGATGAACATTGTTAAAAAAAAAATGAAGGGAAATACGACGAGGCGCGCCGGGGCGGGAAAAAGAGAAGAAGGTGCCTAAACTGCTATCGGGCAGGATTCCGTCCCAAGAGGGGAGAAAGATGCTTCTCGCAAACAGGGAAACAACATACTTCAGTCGGATCGGCAAGGAGCACAGGGGAGTGTGTCGGAACTATCGCCTGTATGCCGCTCAACCTTTCCCCTGGAAAAAAGGAGAACTGTGGAGACTGTGGAACCTGAGGCACAGTGCGCAAATCTTCAAAATTTACCCAAACTCACCCCAAAGGAAAAAAGGATTCGAACTTGCAAAACACATGTCTCAGGGGGCAATACCAAAATAGAATCGGGAATCTCTGGCATATTGTCGCTGGGAATGGGGCAAGAAGGGCGCCTGAAGCAGAGATCAAAAACGACGAGGGGAGGGGACTGTCAATGCCCCCGGAGAAGTAAAAGCATGCCGGGGGAATCGGCAAAGATGCTCTTTGCCCGAAGAATGAATATTTTGGCTTTAAGCGGCGGCAGCTAGACGGAGATAAAGGAAAGGGGTACCCAGGCGTGGTTGGGGTGTTTTCCGGGAAGTGAAAAGCCCCAGAACGCGTAAGAATTAAGCTCGAAAAACAGAAAGATGCGGCGCGGCAAAGTGCTGGCTATGGAAATAGAGAGTCATCTCAAAAGAGTGGAAGCGAAAGTTCGGGGGGTGAAATCGGAACTGATGGAAGAGGATGAAGTTGTGATACAGGGGCGCCTGGGGAGGGGCTGTGGCAAGAATGACGGAATGTTCCCGTTTCTCAATCAGCAGGAGTAAAGGAAAAAATGCGGCTGGTCCGGAGGAGCGTCTCTCAGACGGGCATGGAGGGATCCCGGGAGCGGGGGAAGAGCAAAAAATGATCGAAAGAGGAATACGCTTCGAAGAAGATCGCTAGGGGGGACTGGGTGAAATGAGCTTGAAAAGAGGAGGAGGGGATCCTAGAAAAATTGGGGGGCCCACCTCTTCGACGGGAAAAGGAAAAACATCGTTCTTTGCGTGGCATGAGAAAGCCAACCACTGAAGGGGCACGGTGGGTTGAATTAAAGAACTGTGGCAGCAAGGACGGAGTCCCGCAGATAGCCGGAAAGCTGGGAGAAAAAAACAGGAGGCCGCTACAAGGAAGGATAAAAAAATCATCTCGAGATAAGCAAAGGAACGCAATTTCGAACGCAGCAGAAAAGGGGGTACACACATTCTCAGGAAAAAGCTGCAGCGAAGTCTACGAAGCAGGGGGGTAGGGGCATGGAAAGGTTTGGTGGAAAAAAAAGGGGTTCATTGGGTGCGCGCCATATCACAATTTCAACCGATTGGAAACCCTCACCAGTCAACGCTCGAACCTAACAGCGCCATACTTGGCCCGAGCGCAAACCCACAATAATCAAAGGGAAAAAGGGGATTCAGCTCAAGGCAATCGCGAAAAAAAACCGAAACGATGAAGAAAAAAAATGGGCAGGGAAAGAGGGAGGACGCTCATACCGCCCGACACTCTGGGCGATGCTACTAGGAGATTTTTCCTCAGTGGAAAGGAATACGTACATAACCGCCGATCTAGGAAAGGGGCTAGCTCAGGGGGGGAACGAAAGTCGACGCTCAATCAGCCCATTGAAAAACAGCAGGAAGTACAACCGCAAAAGTCAGCCTGATCGGTAAGGAGAGAAAGTCGAAAAAAAAAGGAAAAAAACCGTAGAGCACGGTCAGGAAAAACAAAAACACTTCTGCCCAGCCTGAGCAGATGAAAGACTCTCTCTCTAACAAAAGAATGATTATTGAATAAGGGATATTAAAAGGAAAAGCGTCATGGAGAAGCTGCATGGAGGGGGGTGCAGACCGTGCTCGACGGCTTCCCGCAAAAAGAAAAGAACGCAAGAAGGAAAAAAAAAAGGAAAAACGGTCAGACTTCGTTCATGCTAGGTGTTTACTTTTTAGGGGTGAGGTTCTTTGACGGAAGAATGAGTTCCCGGGCGCATCGATTGTGGGGGTGTCGATATATCAGGGGGAGTCGGGGAACGGAAAAAAAGCCAAGGGAAACCTCCATCGAGCCCAGAGTTGGGAAGGATTAAGCGTACCAGCGTTCTCTGGCTGAAAGGGTTTTGGACGGAAATAAGGGGTCGCTTCTAGGTGTGCCGTGCGGAAGGGCTAAGGGGGTGGGGTGTTCACATGGTGTGCTTGGGAGAGGGGAAGGAAGGGAGCTGGAAAACGTCGGACGGGCGAAAGGGGGTCCAAAGCTGGCGAGGGAACTGGGGGGATGGGGGAGGCGCAAAGCGCCAACAAACTCTTCCCAAGATTCGTAAACAACAGCTGGGAGGGTTTCGACGAAATTGAAGCGAAAGGCGCGAAGGGAGGCCGGTATTTTGGCGGGTCCTATGGAACTGCGCGGGAACTTTGGGAGGCGTCCTGTAGCTTGAAAGTGTAGATGACCAGATGGATATCTTTAATGATTACAGAAGACCTGTGCAACTGAAACATGGGTAAGGAAAACAAAGTGAAGGGAAAACTCAAGGGGGGTGGGGGACTGGATCCTCTAAGATAAAAAAGACTACTTGATTGGTCCGTGTCCGAATAAGAGGCGGCATCCCCAAGTGGGTATAGCCTTCTACTCCGAGAGATTTTGCCAGAACTCAACACAGCCGAAAAAAGAGATAGTTTTCAACTGGCACGGGAAAGGAAACAGGGAGATGAAAAGAAACTGAGCAGGTAATGAAGGCAGTGAGGGCTAGAACGGCATGGAAAGTTACTCAGAGAAAGGCGAGAAAAATGGGAAAGGAATCGCGCAGGAGGCAGGGCTCAAAAAATCTCAATGGGAGGCGCAATCCTAAAGCGAAAGGACATACGATGGGGGGGGGGGGGGGGGGGGGGGGGGGGGGGGGGGGGGGGGTGGGGGGGGGGGGGGGGGGGGGGGGGGTGGGGGGGGGGGTGTGGGGGGGGTGTTTGGGGGGGGGGGGGGGGGGGGGGGGGGGGGGGGTGGTGGGGGGGGGGGGATAGGTAAAAAAAGGGGGTACGTCTTGAGCAAAAAAAGGAGAATGCGCGCTCACAGGTCGTTTGCATCTCGGCCAGCACGACGAAGGATCTGTGAGGATATCGAGCCGTAGGGGACGCGAGGGGCAGAGGTTCAAGGGGAGAAGTAACAGCAAAAAAAAGGGCACCGTTCCGAGGACAAAGAGTGCCAAAGCTCCCGCACAAATGAGTGCATCCTCTGCTCAAAAGACTCACGGGAGGGGGAGGAAGGCATTGAGTCAACAAACAGGCATGCCGCCCGTAAAAAAGGACTCGCTGAAGGGCGCCTCTGTCTTAGGAACTTAAGCTCAATAGCGGAGGAGGGAGGGGTGCAGGACCCTGAGAAATTGCATGTCGAATCCGTGGGAGAAAAGTTGGGTTCACATGCCTTGGGAAGGGTCATTGAATCACGGTTCTTAAAGGGGGAAAGGAATCCATTTGAGAAGGACAAATATGTCAAGTTACCATCAGAGAGGAGGAAAAGCATCGGCTTCCCGGACAATGACAGGAGGGTGTTCACGAGAGGGAGACACGAATAGGCAAAGAAAGGCTATTGGAAAAGGGGGGGGGGGTTGGGGATCCGCTCCTCTTAAAGGGGGGGGAGTCAATCGAGTAGAGAACAGAAAAACGACGAAACTCGATTCATAATTGGAAAGGGGGAATCCAGGGTTCTAAAATGTTTCCTAAATTCGTAATCGGGAGCAGCAAAGCTCAAACGAGTCAAAAGTTGTCCAATTGCATCATTCTCAAGGGAGATCAGGGCTGAGGGGGGGCAGCGCGGAGACAACATGGGAAGGGAGGGGTTGGAAAAGCCGCCCTTAAAAAAAAATTCGGCGCCGGAGGGAAGAAAGGGCAAAAGAAAAAAAGAAAAAATGTCAGGGAAGATTGCTCTTTGACCTTCTTAGGGCGGGTTGGACATGTTGGGGAAGGATGGGGGGGGGGAGATAGTGAAATGAAAAACACAAGGGGTGGGGGAAGGAAAGACCAAATCTCAAAGAAGAATGGTTTCTTGAGGAAGAAGTCACCACAATCGCCAGAGATACTTGCAAAGATAAGGGGGGGGCGCCTCTTAGAAAAGCGATCAAGAACTGGACGAAGGGAACGGGCCAGTCTTCTGCATCTCGCCCGCTCGTGGAAAAGAGGCAAGAATCAACCAGGTTAAGGGGGAACTGGGGAAAGAGGGAGGATTACACTTGCGGGATGACAAGGCATCTGCAAGGAATGAGTATGGCTAGAAGACTATATTCAGGAGACCTATGCCAGGTATCTCCGGGCGGCCGAAGCAAGGGGAGGAACAGAGAGGGGGGGAAGGGACAAGGATAGGGGAAGGGGAGGAGGAAGGGGGGAGGATGGCAAGACTATTAACAGAAACTTTCTCGGACTTCTGTGTTAAAGAATGTGAAAAAGAAAGCGGGAAGACTGAAGAGAGGGGGGGGCGCGCAAGGGGATGTGATGCTCCACAGGGGGAAGCCTCCCTCGGGGAGTTTGGCGACGCAAAGGGGGTGATCAAGGGCAAAGTTAAGCGTGTCCATTTCAAAAATATAGGCAATGCGACAAGACCTTGAAATCTTTACAGAGTCGCACTAGATCGATAAAACAAAAGGGGGAAGAAAGAACCGGGACAAACAAAAAATGAAGCGAACGGCAGCTGAAAAAAAAAAGAAACCAATCGAAAAAGAGTCGCTTCGGACAAAATGTGTCAAGAACTATGGGGTGGGCATGGCGGGGGAACCGATGAATAGCTCACCAACGGTATGTGGGCATAGCAATGGGTGGGGGGAGAAACGCGCGGGAGCGGGGCAGAAAGACGGCGAGAAAAACGTCATATGGGAAAGGTGGGTAATGCGCGCTTGTGGCTTGAGAGAGAATCAAGGAAAACGCAGACTCTACACAAAAAAAAGAAGTAAAAAGATAAAGAAAGAAGGGGGGAAGGATCGAGAGGAAGCCAAATCTCGCATATGGGTCCACATTCGAAAAGGACGGGTTTGAACGAGGGGAGAGAGGGAAAACAAAAAAACCTATCTTTGTAGGTAAAAAACACATGGGGCAAATATGAAAAAAGGTGAAAGAGGAAAACACCAAACCAAGAAAAAGGGACATGGGAAGAAATAGGAAAAAGAGTCTGTGGTTCATCGTCTCTTACCGGGGGGAAGTATTGGGGGGGGTTGACGAGGAGTGAATGGCTTGACCTTTGTGTGAGGAGAGAAGGAAGGGGGACGCAGCTGAAATGCTTCCCTCAAGCGACGCGTCCTGGCTCTAGGGCGGTAGAAGGGACGAAGACGTAAATACAAAATGCATATTAAAACCGGGCGGGCTCAAAATAATAGAGGGGGGGGAAAAGTTAAGGGCTTATCACCAGAAAAAAGGAACTCAGGAGACGGCAGTCGGTCGAGAGAAATATCAAAAATCCTTTGATTGAGAGCAAGTTCTCAGAGGACACTCGACGACGAAAAAAGGAAAGGCTCCCGGGAAAAATCATCTGAGGGACGTCGGGAGAGTGTACAATCTGGATGGGAAGGAACGTGCGTCGCAAGAATAGCAAAGAGCCAAGGGAAAGCTGTACGGAAAATAAAGACTGAAGGTTAGAGTTTGGAAGAAACGGGGGCAACAAGTGATCAGAAAGCACAAAAGGATAACCGAAATGGGTGAAAGGAACGGAAGCAGTGAAGGAGAGATTTCAAAGAGGCCGGGCCCTGTAACTTTAGGAGTACAGGGGGAAGAACGGTGAGGAAGAAAATAAGTGTAAGATAAAGGGGGGGAGCAGGAAAGTATCGGCTGAAGGGGGGGGGAGGGGGGTTGAAAAGTCGTCGCCAGAAATAAATGAACTAAGTAGGCGCAGAAGGAGTGCTGGGGAAAAAAGGTGGGACACATATATAGGATGCATCCGAAAAGGAAAAAAGGTAATAAAAAATACGGTTGGTAAAGAAAACAAGAAAATGAAGCCCCTTGTAAACCGAGTGTTGAAGGCAGGTCCATGAAGGGAGAAAGAAGGGGGGGTTGAGCGTACGAGGATTGGGAAAAAAGGAAACGCGCTGGGTTAGCGATGTACAAGGAGCAAAAAAGCAGGGAAAAAAATGATGAAATGGGGGGGTAAACATTTTCGCGCGAAAAAAAAGGAGCGGCACTTGGGTACCGAGGACCAAAGGAACGTCCGAAGGTGACGCACATTGAGGTGAAATCACAGGAATGAAAGTACTAGGCGTCTCTGAGTAAGGGAGGAGGGGGAAACAGGACGGATGGAAGAGGAGCGGAGGAAGCCCAAAACTCGAGTGAGCGGAAGGGGTGCGAAAAAGACCCAATCTTCGCAGCAGGAATGGGAACAGTTTCTGGAACCTACCTGATGCCGGGGCTCAAATGTGAAAGATTGCGCCGAAAACTGTGGAGGAAGTCCGAGAAAAAAGGGTGGAAAAAACTTCAGAGGGGAAACAGCCAAAAGGTTACAAAGAGGAGGGGGTCTTAAAAGTGATAAGGGGGGTTTTCCGATAATCAAATCATCATAGGGGGCTCTGGGGGTACAGAATTATAGAGTATTCCGGAAAAGCAATGCGATCGAATCTAGGGGAAGGGCGTTCAGCCGTCTGTGGGAAAGTTAATACATGAAGCAAAAATTTAACTCTTTGGGCAGAGGCTTACTCAGGGGCTTTATATAGTCGTAAAGCAAAAGGGACGTTATCAGAACTGAAAGTGAAAACAATTGGGTGGCTATGTTTTTGTCCAGAGCGAGGCATCTAAAAAAGGAACGAATTACTCGACTCGGAGATAACGATACATGATCTAAAGAGATGATGGTCTCTATGTCACAACGAAGGGCAAAAACGAGCTCTCGAGAGAAGGACACCCTGCAACGGCCATTTCGGGGTCAGATAGACGTGCTGAAGGGGGACTGAGGAGACGGAGCGCATGGGAAAAGGGGAGAGCGTGATTCCAGAACTACTGCGCAAAAGGTCCAAGAGAGTTTGCGATAGAAAGATGAGACTGGAGTAGCAAGGAGTCGTTTTACAGTTAGCTTATCGCTAAGAGGAATGCGTGCTGTAACTGTGCTGGTTATAAGTAAGACCTGTAATAACGAAATGAAGCACGGAAAAATCGAGCGGGGGGAGATGGGGGAGGCGGGTGCTGAGGTTGAAAAGAGACTGAGTGAGGAAAAGAATCCAGATTAAGGGGCCATCCGCGTCTACTGGAAGAAGAGCGAGATCTTGTTGGGTGTCTCGCTGAGTGAACTAGAGAGATCAAAACGGAAAGGGAACGTAATGGGGTGAGATTCTAAGGTGGCAGTGCACAGTGATTCTTCCTGGAATCAGATAGCCCAAAAGAGCCATCTACTCAAGAAGAAGGATCCGGAAAGAAGAAATGTCAGCGAAGAAAGATCCTCGAACTGCAAACCAGAAAGTTTGCAGAAGGGAGCAAAGGGCACTCAACACACGTGTCTCGCGAAGAAGGATCAGAGGAGCGGAGAGGGGGGGGGTCGGAATTGGGAGGGTTGGGTGGGAAGTTTTTCAGGGTGCAAAAAAGCGCCCAGAAAAGGCACCGAATCTAACACGCAGACCGTCAAAATCGACTCAAGACAACTTCTTGCCATCACCAAGAAAAAAAAATGGAAAGAAAATCTGGCCGGAAGACCTTCTGGCCGCCTGTCCATCAGCGGACTAAAAAAAAAAAAAAAGATTACGACAAAAACTGGAGGACGACAAGAAACGGCTGTCAAGATCATCAAGACCAAGCTTGGCTAGTTAAATGCCGTCCGAGGAAGAACTTACATCGTTACCACCACCCAAGAAGCCGCACGAAAAAAAAACTCTGTATACAACAGGCGGTCGCAGGTCCGCGGGGTAGCGTCACCAGTCAGGGAAAAATCAACATCACCAAAACGAAAAGCAAAAAAAAAAAAGACAACCTCGCCTGCACAAGGAAAGGGCTTGCGGTTCGCGACGGGGGAGGAAGTGTCTGTCCAGGAAACGAAGCAAGGAAGCACGTTCATGGGAACCAACACGAAGGGGAGGCCAGAATGAGACAGGACGACAAGCTATCAAAAAAAAACAAAGGGGAGAGGGGGATATGAGGATAGCGTCCGTGTAAGGAGGGGCATTAGGGGGGGGAAAAAAAAAAGAACCGGCTCTACAAGGGGGTCTCTCAGGGACCGACGAACTGTCGCAAAACGCTTTGAAAGGGCGGTTTTCCAGAGAGGGGTACTTGTTTTTCGGGCGGTGATGGGATGAGGTGAAGGAGAACGAACATCAGATTGGGTGTTTCGATAGGCGGCTCTTCGTGTAAAATTGTCGCCGCGGACGTCGAAACTACCAGAGAGAAAAGAGGGTCGGGGGAGCGGGCCCGCGATTACAGGGAAGAATGCCAAGGGGGGGGGGGGGCGGAATCGTTGGTTAATTGAGTCTCGAGGCCTGTTTGGCGGAAACAAGGATAGAAAGAGGGATGTAAAAAAACAATTGGGTGTATTGTGCTCGTCCTACTTGGCCCTGTATGTCGAGGGTCAGGAAACGGGCGAGGTTTCCTCTGGAACTTGTGGGGAGAGGCAACCATGAACAACCGGCCAAAACCATCAATCAGAAACGGCTTGCGTAAGAAATTAGCAGAGGTTCGCCGAGACTGGTGTGGGGGGGGAAGTCGAGCGTCGCCGGGAGGTACCGGGCAGTGGCTGGCAAAAGTCGAGGGGGAGGAGGCGCTGGCATTTTGAGGCTTAAGAAAAAAGGTAGATTACCACGATGGAGAGATGCGGAGGAACAAAGAACAGGAAGGAAAGTAGAAAAACAAATGGAAACCGTGCCCGGACAGGGGTGAAAAAGGCACTTTCTAGGGAAGTCGAAAAGGCAACGTCAGCGAGTCGTCCCGTCGAACGGCATTAAAGGGAAGGCTACATCACGCAGACAGCGGGTTGAAACAGCGACGAAATCATCCAAAGAGACCCATGCGCGATATGGAACGGAGAGAGGAAGTCATCAGGTCGTGACTATACAAGGCGACAGTGAGGCAATAACCGTCTAGCGGAAAAGAAGCGAGATTAAAGAGAGCGTGATACCTTGCCGATTAGAGAAAAGGAAAGAAATCTCCGCGAATGCGAGGTCTGCAATCGGGGCTAGCGAAACTCGGTAGCGCAATCATCAAAAATCTCTCATTCAAACATTCATCAGGGGCTTCAGCGGCATGCTCAATAGACAAAAAAAAAACAATGTGGCATAGCGCCACACACCGGGGCGACTAAATTGTATCTATCGAAGGATGAGACGCTGCTGGGGATGACGACTAAGTAGAACAAAAACACGGTGGCAACCGTGGGACCGATCTCCCGTCAAATTGACGCACGACTCATAAAGCCAAAAGAAGTGAAACACCCTGAACAAGGCTCAGATTTGTGCTATCCTTCATGATGCAAACTGCTCGCATGCCCGCACTCCAAAAAAAAAGGCGAGATTATAGCTGGACAGGCGCCGCTAGACGCTGACAATTGACAAGCGGAATGAAAGGAGGGGGGGAGGATCCAGGCCCCTCTCAAGTGCAGTGAAAAGAGCATTTGTAATAACCTTGGGTATGGTAAAAAAATTTGGGGTTAATCCGGAGGGTTCTGAAGGACGTAAATAACACTGTCTCTTCTTTAATTTTGAGCGGGGAAAGACAGCGAGAAGGTCACAAAGGAGGAAAAGGCAGCCGATGAACGGAGTTTGGGTTCACTAGGAGAGAACAGAAGCTCAATCTCGATTGGGAATGTCAGATCCCGCTTGACGCGAAAAGCGTAAGGCGCTGAGAGCAAAAAGATATACTAAGACGTCATTTGGCAGCATTGGAAGAGAAAAAAGGGGTGCTAACCTGTGTCCGAATGCAACCGGCGGGGAATCACGACGCTCCATCGGCGCAAAATTGTGTCCAGTGCCTCCATGGTCTCCCGTGGGTCCGGGCTTGTAGGGGCAGCGCGAGAAAAAAATGCGCAGGGAATTTAAAATCATCCGGCGGAAAAAATAAAGGAGGAAAGGTCCTTGAGCTGAAAACTCGAGTAAAGGTCCGGGAAAGACGGGGTTGACAAAAGGAGGAGTGAGGGTTAAGGTTGGAGGAGGCATGCGAGAGGATAGTGTGATTCTAAACATTGGGGTGGGGTAAAAAACTAGAAAGACAGAGCCGAGCATTTGTCCGGAGGGAGCTAGATCACCAAATCAAGGAGGAAGCGATACTTGACCCGGGAGAACCGTAGGGCTCTTCGACAAGCGAAACTGGAATCAAAGAAACGTTCAACAGGGCTTCGCACAGCTCGCGAGGGGCGCAGGGAAAGAAGGCACGTTCACGCACCCAAGGGGGTTCCGGTGACAAAAGAGCGATGGTACACTGACTGGCTTCCACGAAAACTCCAAATTCCGTGCTGTAGGAAGAGAGAGTCCGGGGACGGGCCAGGAAAGATCTCCATTTTGGGGACACGCGCATCTTGTC
>Ga0179593_1482700_pt1 | contig 14564 bp, 14 predicted proteins | sample CZODoug2_1_08_16_FD_185931 | JGI IMG/M metagenome (GOLD analysis project Ga0179593, IMG submission 185931) | Vadose zone soil fungal communities from Angelo Coast Range Reserve, California, USA - CZODoug2_1_08_16fungal (PacBio error correction) | ecosystem: Environmental > Terrestrial > Soil >...
GGGGAATAGCGAAGCATGGAAGACCTCGAGGGGTCTTGGAACAAACCCCCAACGGACAAAAGGGGGGGTAAGGGCTCCTGCCTCCCAGAAGTCAGAGCAGGGAAGGGGAAACTCGCCCCGGAAATGGGAAGGAAAAAATGCGGCTTTGACATTTGGGCGTTGTATCACGCCAACAATAACCATGGTGTCTGAGAAAACATCGCTTTTGAAGAAAAGTGTTAAGACTTCCACGAAGAACTGTTTTTCTTGAAGACACTTGAGGGGTAGAAAAGGAAAGACACCAGGGGGAAAAGCAAAGGGCAAAGGTGGGGGGGAAAAAGGCGCTAGGGTCAGAATACCTCGGAAAGTTAGGGTTCGCGGGCTCGACTGCCTACGGAAGATACAAAAAGGGGGGCAAACCGAGCGATAGGTTTGGGACAAAAAATCACCATGACACTGGTGGAAAGAGGAAAAGTCGTGATGGGGAGAGATCCAAAGCAGGGGTGGGGGAAAATCTTCTCGCAGGGTTATTGTTCTAGAGGAAAACAATTCATTTGGCGGGGGTAATTGGGTGGGGTTCGAACCTTGTTTAACCAGCCAGAAAGAGTCGGAGAGATTGGGAGCGACCGGATTTTTACGGGACGAAAGAAAACCGTGAGAGGGTGGCAAAGGAAAAACGCAATCATCGAGGATGACAAAAGGGGGGTAAGTTTACGTTGCGGTAAGACATGGGCAAGGAGACTTCCTCCAAAGAAGTGCTGGGGACATACAGAAGGGGACCGACCAGGTGGGTGACCATTGGACTAGCAAGTGGTAAAAAGGGTTACACTAATCTTTAACAAACCTCGTTTATTCAAAGCAAGGAGAATAGCGAGAAGTTGGACCGCCAGATATTTGAGTAATACAAACGTAAAAAGAAAGATAGCAAAGGGGGTCCAAAAAAGGGGGTAATGCAGGGGAGAAGTCACCATGGTGTTAGGCTGAGGGGTGGGGAGTCAACAGGGCAGCGATCAAAAGGAGACCAAAAAGAGTGCGTAGGAAGGGGGGAAGGTTTCGTCAAAACTTGACATTCCGGGACGTGAGCCTCCAAAAAAACGCATCCCGGGCGAAAAATGAGGGGGCTGGGGGCGCAATACCGGAGGAAACCAGGCGGGCTGTTCGATAACCCTTTCCAAAGAGGGAGAAACCCGAACAATTTCAACGTACCTTTCGGAAGATAAGAAGGGGGGGAAATCGGAGAAATGGAAAGAGTGGAAAGGAATCGGGAATTCTGGTCATTAGCCCTTGTGCCCTCTGGACAGAGTTGAAAACTAGCAGAAACAAGTATATTTGAAGATGTGACGAGTCGAAACGAGACCGGGGGCTGTACGGAAAGCACGAAGCCGGCGTAAGCAGCCGGGGGGAGAGAAACTGGTTGGACTCCCAACAAGAGAAAAGCCATACGGTGCTGTAAAAATGCGAAAATAGCTACAGATGACAGAGCGGAATCTCGCAGGTTTCAGATGGGAATCCGTAATCAGGGAGGGGGCGACTGTCGCCGAGGCAATGAGAAAAGGGACGAGGACACTAAAAAAATGATTCTGGGAGTGGGAAATTCCTGGGTAAACGGGGTTTGCCGCACAGAAAAAAGGTAATCTGGCATTTAGCGAAGGACGCAGCGGGGGGGAGGCAGGGGAATCCAAGCAAGACGACAAAGCCAATGTGAGACAGGGAAAGAGGGAAGATGGAAATGAGAAAAATCAATTCGGAAAGCCGGGGGGGGCGGTCACGTCCGCACTTGAGAATGTGAACTGGGAAAAAATTACAAAACGGGTCCGCACAGCTTATAGTCAAAGGTGATCGTCTAACTCCTGACCGCCAACGAAGGGGAGGACCAAATAACGTCTTTCCTCAGATCTGGAGTTGGTTCGAGTGGGGGGACGCCGAAGAAGAGGGCGCCTGCGACCGGAAGAGTAAAAAAAAAGAACATAGAGGATCTTGGAAGAGGAGATTGAGGATGGGTCCGAAACTTACAACTCACTAATAACATATCACAGAGAGAACGTGAAACCACAATAAACAAAATATTCCGGGAAGTGCTAAATCGAACCCGCAGGGGGGAGGGGGTACGCGCAGGGCAGAGGGCAAAGAAAAAAAATTAAGGTCGGACAGGAGGCTCGAAGAGAGCAAACTTATTTGAAGAAAGCATAACTGGATCCACTCAGGTGACTATTGAGAGAAGCCCGCCGGGGACGCGGCTGGGGAGAATGGAAAAACGACCCTGGCCCATTCGTCTTCAAGGAAGGAACCAAGAAGGCATGAAGTACGTTAAACCAGGAAAGTGGGAAAGGAGAAAATTACGACATAAGAAAATAGAAGGATTAGCTGGTGAGAGCGATCACACACAAGGATACACTGAAAGAAAGAACTCTAACCATCGAATCAATCGGGCGCGGGCGTATTTTCTGAGGAACTTACGAGGTAACACTTTACTCCGAGGCGGCAGGGACGTCAAGGGACAGCGAGGGCACTGGTCCAGGGGTGAAAAGTCGTAGGCAAGGAAACATAGGGCGCGGCAGAGACACATAGGAAGCAGGATTGTGACCCTCTTGCCTGGCACTCTCTGTCGATCAATGGCGATCTTAATTGGGCTGGGGGCGAATCGAATCAGCGCAAAAGAGGCATGGTGTCCGATTTGAGAACCGGAAAAGGGGAAAGGGTCGAGTTGAAGAAAAGGGTTCAGGGATCTGCGTGTCCGGCGGATGAGTTAGGGTCCGCTTAAAATCCATCTCCTCGGGGCCACTTAGCGAGGATTCGGTGAATCTTCCTGCGTCGAAGGCGCGCGGAGTCTCGGCCGGGGAAAAGAGAATCACGTAGGGACCGAAGTTCATTTGTGGGAGTCACTAAAAGGGTGCTGAACACAGTAGCAACATTAGATAAGCTCAGTGAAAAAAAAGGCCGTGAGGGGGGGAGGGCAACCTTCCCAGCTGGGCAAGTTTCGACAGGAAGAAAAAACGGAGACGCGAGATTGGATGAGGGGGGGGGAAAAATTCAAATCTTGCCCGAAGGGGGAACTTCAACGTACAGCGTTTCTCGGGATGGCACGGCGGGGACCCCGCGTCGAAATCAAAAAAGCATTTCCCCCATGCGATTAAAAGAGTGGGAGAGGGGGAGCTGCACAACAGCAGAGCCCAACGTTCCGGGAAAAAAAGACAGGGTGCTTGATTCGTTCCAAGAATGGAAATACTGGCAGGACGGCAAAAGCGAGAACAGGCTGAAGATGAAGGAGCAGGGAGCAGAAGCAGCTCGGGGAATCTGGGGGATAGGGTCTCCTGGTGAAAAACATCGAAAACAATTGTCTAGGAACTGTGGGGGAGGGGACAAGGGAATACTCAAAAACGAATGGCGTAGCGCTGGGAGTTCGACGGGACATCTCGATCACCGGAAGATCGGCACCGAAATTAAACGATAGAGGTGGTTAAACTTCAGGGCGGTTTTCAACTCTTTCAGAGGAGCACAAGGAAAAGAAAAAAGGCAGCTAAGGAACCAGCATCGAGACGGACGGCGGTCCAGATCGCAGAAGAGCCCAGAGGGGAAACAGTCCGGCTGTAAAAGGTCGGTGGCCCAACAAAAGTCCGGGAACCGGGTCTCGACAGGACAGCACCAGGAGAAAGACACGGGGTCAGTGCAGAAAAACCAGAAAGGGTCCAAAGAGAAATGATGCTGATCAGGACTCAGGGGGCGGCCCGAACGTTAACCGAAGCGACAAGGGGAACAAAAAACTCAACGTTAACCTTCAAAAGGAGGAATCGTGGAGGCCTTCCTTTAGAGGGAAAGGGATAAACAAAAACAAAGTAAAAGAAAGGGGCGGTAAAAGCCTAGCCCTTTGGGAAAGGGGGAAGAGATGGGACGTTGAACAGGTGGTATTAGACCCAGATCGTGCGAAAAAGCAGATTCGCCCTATGCAAAGACAACGAGGGGGGGGTGCCAAAGGAATACTGACAACGGATATTCCCCTTTTCACACCGGGGCGGTCCCCGTGAGAAGGCGCCCACGCAAGAAAGGACGGGCGTAAGAACTTCCATATTGGTAATCACCGGGTTCACGGAAACCACAGCCGAAGAAGGGGGGGGATAGATAGGGGAGTATCGTACAGCTGATGGCCCACATCGCAGTTTCTTAGAGGTAACCGACAGAGAAGTCGACTTGACACCCTCCTGGGCGCCGAAGAATTCGATGGAATGTCAAACATGAGAACACACAACAATACAAAAACAAAGACACTGGGAAGGTAGACAAATAACCCTTCTGGATAATCTGGAAAAACCCAAACTGCTGTGGTCGAGAACCCTAAAGAGTGGTACTGTTGGGTAAACCGTGTCAGGAGTGGTCAAATCGTAAATCGCAGCTTTGACACGACAATCTGTTCCGCGGCCCTAGAGCAAGCCAAAGGGGGGGAACACTAAGGGAAAGAGTATGCATGGGAAAACTAGCATTATTGGGGGGGCAATGAGGGGGGTCTGGTGGTAGGGGAAAGGGTAGAAACTTCACCTGAGTAGAAAAAAAAAAAATTATTCTTTAGCCGCCACGGTAACACGTGGTAAAAAGAAAAAAAGGAAAGGGGGTGGGGGACCCAACGGTACTCAAAACGGGGAAAGGTGGTTTGGAAAAGGAAAAGCCAACGGAAGCATTCACTCCCTGGGCCCGGGGGAAGAGGGGATCGGCGATCGGACCGGGCGGAAGGCCAGGGCACACCCCCCCTTCCATGGGACGGGTTTGCCATCAAAAATCATCACAAAACGGGGGGCCTTCCCCCACATGAAGAGATAAAGAGAGATACAACAAAAGGAGGAGGGGGGGAAGGGAAAAGAGAGTAGAGGGAAGCTATCAGGGAAAGGAAACGCGGCGTTGGGTGTTGCAGATGGACCCACGCCCATAAGTTCGGGGCAAGTCAGAACGACGGAGGAGCGGAAGAGAAAAGAGGAACGGGCCATGGAGGGAAGGGGGGGGGGGGGGGGGTGGTGGGGGGGTGTCGTGAATGTAGGTTGCCTTGTATCTACGTCCCAAAAAAAAGACAGGGGGTTTTCAGGGAAGGTGGTAAAAAATAGCGTGTTGGGGAAAACGTGGGGAAGGGTCGCCGTTCCCGAAAGGTTGACCTAGCTAAACTTGAAGGTAAAAACGTAAAAAACACATGGGAATCAAAAGGCAAAACGGGAAAAAATTAGAGATGTCAGCATCGCTCCACGGTAGTGTTCGGCGGGTCGGACTCATCCGAGAGCAATGCCTTGCATAACAAAGAAAGGGGAGGTGGGGAAAAAAGCCCTTACCACTTTCACAGTACAAGGAGTGAGGTGACCGCCGCAGAAAAGGGGGTGTGGGAAAAAAGGAGCGAAGGGGTGTATAAGAGCAATGCAGTGGGGGCGGTGGGGTGGGGTGTTCGACTGGTGAACTCAAAGCTCCATTCGGAACGCGCGTTTTTACCCGGGGTGAGGGGGGGGGCTAAGAAAAGAGGGGGGGGGAAAAGAGGGGAACTGAGAAGCCTCGAAGGAATTCCACCGGAAAGCGTGGGGGAGTACTGGGAGGAAAACTCGCAGTTAAGACTTATACCCTCAATTGCGGGTCAAGGACATTAGACACTGGTACCTAAACGGGGGGGGGGAAAAAAGGGGACTATCAAAGGGGTTCAGTTGAAAACGAGAGGAAAAAAAGCGTGAGCCAGCAAGGGCGGAAGAGAAGGGGTCGTCTTTAAGAAAAAAGAGGGGTCTAATAACCAAAGGAAAAAATTCAAATAGTCTGCAATTTCAAGAGGGATCGGCGAACCCTTTTGTTTAATTCTTCAGGGGGGTGATCAAGGAGAGAGCACGAAGGCCAGAAAGACTTCGGAAAAGGTGGAAAGGTGAGAAAAAGTGTGCAGCGGCCGGTGACGTGGGGATCAGCCCAAAGAGGCAACCAGCCCAGGGAAAAGGAGGGGGGAGAGAAAGATCAAACCGGGCTGCTTTCTCTAACCCGGCCAGAAAGGGGAGGGGGGAAAAAACTAACCTTAACAAGACAGTCAAGGGAGAATAGGAGAGGGGAAAGAGCAAGGTACCGAATTTAACTGAATGAGAACTGCGGGTCTAGAAGTTGTATTAGCCATCTTCACAGATTTGAAAAGAACTAAGAACCAGTATGTGGAGAGACTGAACGGTAATCGGGAGAGGCTGAGGAACGAAAAAGCGCTACGAAGTAGTTTAGAAAATCCGGTTGCCGACCAACAATAAAAAAAGGTAGCTCCCAAACTTAACAGAGAAGCTAAACATAGGCAAGACTGGTCAGGACGCATGGAGGGGGCTCGGGAAGAAGGAAGCGAGAAGGGCGGAAGTTAAAATGGAGGCCAGGCTGGACTATAAAACACAAAAAAGGGATTTCTGCCTTGGGACTGATGTGGGCAGGAGCAGCAGTGCGGTGCTAAGGGGGTGCAGGGTCGACGAGTGGGGTAGAAAAGTGCAGTAAAGAGACGACAAAAATGGAAGGGAAGGCCTTCGGGAAATATGGAGTCAACGAGGTCGCTATGCCGTTTTGGTTCAAAGAGTACAAACCTTTCATACTGGTAAAGGGGGCAGGAGACAGAAGCAGGGGAAAAAAGAGCTTATAGAAATGTGATCGATCGAGCACTATGCCGTCATGAAACCGGTTTATTAAGACAAACTTAACCAAAAAGTTTGGGCACAAAGGGGGGACACGAGAGGTTTTTTCGAGTTGAAGCGAGAAGCCGAGCTTCCTGCGGGACGACTCTGAACGGGGAAAATGACATAGAAAGAACGGAGGGATGGGGATAGAGGGAAAAAGAAAGAGGAACTAAAGTTCGAAAAGGTAACGACTTGAAACATGCTGAACTCGAACTCGTCAAGGGCGGGCTCCAGGAACACCACGTTGTGGCGCGCTTTCGGATTTCCAAGAAGAAGGGAAAAAAGAAAAAGGCTGAGAGGGGGAAAATCAGGGAAGCAAAGAAAGCCTGAATCCTAGGGTCTATTAGTCCGCGAACGCAGACCGCTGGAAAAGTGGAACCAACGACCATTTGCCCTTCGCTGGATGACGGTAAATGCCGCAATTCGGAGTAACGTGGACAAACATTGAAAGCAAAAGACGGACATCTAAATATAAGGAGGAGAGGGGGGGGAGAGAGAAAAAAAAAAGGAGGAGGAGGAAAGAACAAAAGAGAGGAGGGGGATGGAGAGGTATATAGTGTGAGAAGGTTCACTGGCGAGTCACGAATCCTATCAAAAAAGAAAAGAAAGGGACTGGTAAAAGGGGACACGGCGGGATTAAAGAGTCCAAAATGAAAAAACGTGGAAAAAAAGAATAGGGCACCTCTTATCAGTACTTCAGAGGGAAATGCAAAAAAAGGGGGGCCTCGGCGAAATAAAGAGAGATTTGCTGGGAGGTGAAGCTAAAGAGAGCAAACACGCGAGTGGGTGACCTATGGATCAAAAAAAAAACGGGCCTAGTTCGAAGTTTTAAAAAAAAAAAAAAGGGGGGCACATATCGGAAGTGAAAAGGGCTTCGAAGGAGGGACCGCTGCGAAAGGTGGGGGGAAAAGTCTCAATCGAAAACCACGTTCCGGAGGGTAAGGGAGTTGAGCGGAAGCTCGCAGGCGCTAGGCAGATATGCCTTCAATCAGCCCCATCACGATCTTGCAAAATTTGTGTTCATTTTGGAAAAGACAAAAGCTGTGACTGAATGAGCTAGAGACGAGAAAAGGGAGATAAAGAGGGGGAGGACCAGGAAAGGAGGGGGGGTCCTGCAAAATTACCACACCATCTGCAAGGTGCGAAGAACTAAAAACTGATTCTCCATTCTGATTGGGAGAAAGTGACAAGGGGGACAAAGGGCCTCACTTCCCTTTTATTTGGAGATAGGCTGGGAGTGAATGGAGAAGCGGCGAAACTACGGAAAAACCCTGACGAATTACCGCCGTTGTGCAGACACCCCCGCTCTAAAAACACACGGCAAAGGAAAACCAGAAATCCTTTTTTCTTGAAATCGTCCAGACTGGGCCATCATTAAGAGGCGAACAGTCGGCAAGAACGACTGAAGATGCCAAGAACTACCAGGAGCGATCAGGACTGTGGATGTTTATCGAGACGGTGAGTCCTTTAGCAAAGAGCAAGCCGCACTGAGGGACGAGAATTGTGGGGGGGGAGGACAAAAGTAAGATCAACCGCGGCGTAAAGCGAGTACGTTGTCAGGGAAAGGGCCTGACTGATCCTTTACGAACGAGGTCACAGAGTCAACTATCGGGGGGATCGTAGGGTGGGCAAAATAGGGAAGGGGACACAACGGCACGCACAACTTCTCAATCCCCGCCAAAGTTTACTAAGTCCGGAAGTCGTACAAGCCTGCTCTACTCAAAGGCGCGGAGAAAGGACACTGTAGGGGAGAAGGTCGGGTTGGACAAAGACCGGTCCCGGGGCCACGGGTTCTCGCAGCCCCGCAACGGGCTGAAGACCGGGTTCGTCATGCAGAAAAAAATCCCTGGTAAAAAGAGAACCGGGCCGGGGGATCTTCTCCGGGGGTACAGAAACGGGGACAAATGGCGAGAAAAAAAAGGGGTGCTCCCAGAAAAGGGAAAAGGCAGCTGTGGAAAAATTAGTGATCGAGCACGGGGATAAACCCCATCGCAGAATAGATACTGTACAACGCAGCCTACCCTTGGTGGAAACCATTGGGAAAGAAACTGGGAAGGGGAACGGGGGGGAAAGGGAACAAATGAGGGTCGGTCAAAAGGAGCCATCGCTATTAACACTATTAGAACGACCCCTAGTGGGGGCACAGAGGAGTTAAAGGAAACATTATAGAAAATGGGGGGAAACCAAAAAGTCCTCAAGGAAAAAGGAAAACACTCTGGGAAAAGTTAGTAAGGTAAAAGAGTATTGAAGGTCATACTTAACGTACCACCGCGATAGCAAGTAAGAAACAAGGACTGGAGAATGAAGTCGGACCAAGGCGTGAACCAAAGCTAACTTTGTGCTTAGTCCCTAAACTTTCGACAACCTGTACAAAAATAAGTGACGATGGTTTGAAAGTCGAACACAACAAACCAATAAAAAACCAACAGACCACTGCATTGAATCTTACTCAAGGGGAAAGCAGGTCTCAAATCGGAGCACCCGGTGTGTCTCGAGCCCAAACGAAAGGTACTTGTTCCCCTGTCCCAGGGATTTTGGGGGCCAATCGATCGACTCGGAGGGAGCTAAAGGAATGGCAGAGGAGGCCGAGGCGTCGCGGCACCGCGACACTAAGTACTAGTATGCTGAAAGAAGCTAATTTTTGCAAAGGGGTTGCAGTGGGCTTCACCTTTGGTAGCGGAAGGGGTTATAACGAAAAAGGAGAGGGAGGCAAAGGGATGAGGGGAAAGTCAACGCACTTACACGTGGTAAACTTAAAACGAGTGGGGAAAATTCACTGAAAAAAGGAAAAGGGGGCGAAAAGCAAATGCAGCAAAAGTGAACGGACCTGGCCCGGGGCCGAGTGGAACGGCTAGGGGAGAGAGACTGGGGGAGGGACGCCGGCAAAAGGGCCAAAATTCCATGTTCCGGTCACCCAATAGGAAAAGGACAATCCGCTAGGGGGGAATTTCCATTTGCTAACAGCACTCAAAAAAGAAAGAGGAGAGGGAAAATCTCTCTCATTGATAGCGAGAAAGGAAAAGAAACAGAAGGAGTATTGCAAGAAGGAAAAAAACTGCCATGGGTTTGTCTGGTTCCGGGAAAGACAGCCGTCGAAAGCATCGGCCCACCCTTGGGGAGGACTTCGTAAGGGGGGACAGTTGGATGTTATCCTCCAAAATCCAATTGGGATGGAAGGGTCCAAAAGGGAGGGGGTAAAGTAAAAACGGGGGAAGTTGCGGACTTAGACAGAACTTGCTTACTAAAGTTAAGTTTATAGAAAAATTGAATAAACGCAACTTGAAAAAAAAGTGATCTAGTGGTACCACCTACCTCGTCCCTGAGGGGTGGGAGTGCGCGAACATGGGAAGCGGCCGAGAGACGGACACTTGCGTGAAGCGAGCGGAGAGGGCAAAATCCCTAACTAGTAAAATAGTGAGGTCTCGCTACCAAAGCAGTGCCACTGTCAAAAAAGAGGGTGGTTGTTGCTAATAGGCAAGTCAGTGGGGAGGGGGAGTGGGGGGGGGTGAGAATGGTTGGAAACTCCCATCGACTATTGTTTGGGGGGGGGGGTTGTTGGGGACAGATGCAAGGTTTGGAGCGGCGTGCGGTAAAGACTCAACAAGTGGTCAAAGGGGAAAGAAGTTAAGCGCAAGAGAGAACTTGAGTCTCCCCGGATAGCGGTGTGGATAATGCGAAAATACATATGAGAAGATTTAACCCACGAAGGGCTGGGGAAAAGCTCAAAGGCCGACCAGGGGGTGGAACAATTGGGGAAATCAGTTGCATTTGAACCTATCGTCAAAGACCCTCGTTTATAAAAGGGAAGGGCGGGAGGAGTGCTCTTTCAACGCCCTATAGGTTAGAGTAAAAAAAAAGGTTCACAGAAAGCGGGAAATGAAAAAGGGGAGGCAGCGAACCAGTTGTTAAGTCAGGGTGTGTGGGGGTAAGCAGATCTCCACGAAGTCAGACCAAGGATGTCGAAGGGGGGCCATTTGACACTTTGCGCTTAAGTGGGCCCTTTAGGAAGAAACACGCGGCCTCAAGGAAGAACGGGCGCACGTGAACAGGGAGGGGGGCTTCGCACGAAAACTGGGGGTTATATGCCGAGGGGAAAAAAACCTGGGAACGGACCGTGATTGCCACAAAACAGTAACCAGCCGACAGGGACGGGACGAGCGATTTTAGAGGGAACGACTGGACGAAGTCGGGACTTCCGGGAAAAGGGAGGGGACCGAAGGAAGGGGGAGTCCGTGTGTCCAAATCTGACAGATTTTGAAAAACTTATAACGATAAACTTATATTTGAGTTACTATCTTCGAACGATCGATGGGCGGCTACTGTAACCAACCAGGGACGGAACGACAAACGCAGGAAACAGTCGTGGGGATATAAGGGTGGCCTCCAACAAGATAACGCCAAGAAAGGTTGTATGGGACTGTGGTCAGAAAACTAAACAGATGCAAATCGCGCCGGGGATGCTAGGGGACCAAAGCAAAAGGACTTGACAGAAGTTCTCCTATTCCCATGCCAGGGACTGGAGAGACACGAAAAGATAAGGGGGGAGTGGGGGCGGAAGGGGGGAAGGAGTGTAGGCGGGTGTTCAGCGCACAGAGACCAAGAGGAATCGAAGGGGAGAAGCGACTTTCGCCTCTTGAAAGAAGTGGAAAGCCAAACATAAGAAGAAACAAGCCATTCGTGAAGACGGCGGGCCAGAGTTTGGGACTATAAAGCAGAGAGAGACGTTTGGGAGGAAAGTAAAAGGGCAAACGGGGGGAAAGGGGGGCAGGACACAGGGCCGGCGGGCCGCACGAGCTTTATAGAAAGGGGTCCTTAGGAAAATGAGCGTCAGCATAAAAAAAAAAAAGGAAAAAAAAAAAAAAAAAAGAAAGTAGAAAAAAAAAAAAAAAAAAAACAAAAAAAAAAAAAAAAAAAAAAAAAAAAAAAAAGAAAAAAAAAAAAAAAAAAAAAAAAAAAAAAAAAAAAAAAAAAAAAAAAAGGAAAAAAAAAAAAAAAAAAAGAAAAAAGAGAAGAAAAAAAAAAAAAAAAAAAAAAAAAAAAAAAAAAAAAAAAAAAAAAAAAAAAAAAAAAAAAAAAAAAAAAAAAAAAAAAAAAAAAAAAGAGAAGAAAAAAAAAAAAAAAAAAGGTGATTCCGACACACTAGTATTTTGAGAGAGACGCCCGACGGGAAAAGCGCGTCAAAGAACTTGGCTAGAGAAGACGGCCGGACAATGGAGAGCTTGGGGAAGGAGGGGAACACGAACTAGAAGGGGACGCAGATCCGGAACACATTCGGAACCGAAAGACGTCCCACGGGGGCCGTTTCGCATCTTAACCCATCGCGGGGGCGCTGCTGTAGATTGACAAAAAGACCTTCGTCTCTAAGTAGACCAGTAGGTTTCAGGCAGGAAAGGAAACAAGAAGGGACTTAGAAACCGCAAAAGGGGGGACGGCGTGGGAATAAAAAATTGAAAAAACCCGCAAGGGCCCCTTCGCCTGGAGTAACGTCCTTATTCGGGGTCACTGGACCTCGGAAGCAAAAATATCGACGCGAAAAATGGGAGAAGGTTAGATAGAGAAACACAACAACAGGGGGGAGGGGGGGGGAAAATAACCCACTAATCAGGGGGGGAAAATGGTCGAGGGTAGAGAGGGCAGGAAGTTCACTGGCGAGGGGCCACTTTACTGCACCTGGAGGCGCATTAGTCATCAAAGAAGGGCCCGGGGGATGTGAACACTTCGTATCCGCCTTACAAAGAGGGTTGAACGTCCGAATAAAAAGAGGATCAGGATTGAGCTGAACAGAAAAAGAACTTCGGGACAAAAGGGGGAGGAAGACTGAAATTTGCGGGAGTGAAATAACGCGCGCACCCGCTTGGGACCGGCCCGGGGAATTTCAGCCTGGGACAGGGGAGGTATCGCTTCTGCGTCGGAAGCTTAGATTGTGCCAAAGCGCTCAAGAGGAATCCTAGAAACGGGAGAGGGTCCAGGGAGGGTGAAGCGGGCCGGGCTCGACGCTCGGACGGAAAACCCGTCCACTCAGAACTATCAGTGAACCAGGAGGGGGGCTTCAAACAAGACTTCTCCGGCATCCGGCTCGATCGAGAAGGGAGGGAAGAACTCGGGCGAAAAGGCCGGCTGTGTCCTGAACAGTTCCGCAGCTGGACAAGTGGAGGGAAACTCTTAAGCAAAAGAATAGCGGAATTCTTATTGGGATACTCCAATCGGGCTATTGGGGGCACAAAAGGGAAGAGTAAACTGTTTATTTTCGAGTAGGCCGGGAGGGGAAAGGCGCAACGGAGGAGGGAAAAGTCTAGGTAATAAAAACCGGCGATTACAGCATTGGGAGATGTGCTCGTAAAAACAAAAACGCTCTACAAAAACCACTGCCGCACACTCCAAAAGAAAGGGTTTCGGGATACAGCAAAGTCCCTTGGCTCAGGACAAGAGAGGACAGTCGAAAAACTGAACAGGGAGGAAAGAGAGAATACCAGTAACGATCAGTCTCTTGAAAGATGTTGCGGGCAAATCCTGTGAACAACAAAAAGAAAAACCTTTCTGGATTCAATTGTTGGTACCACAACAGTATCTACAGGACTGCGGGTAGAGAGGAGGGGAGTCCGTACAGAGACAGAAGACGTACGAAGAAGAGGGTCCACATTCTTCAATATAAGGTTTCAGATGTCCACTCTGTCAGAACACACGGACCAGACCAAACTTCTGACTACCCGCAGTCGGAAAAATGTCCGGAAAGTGGGAATCTCTCATAGATCACCAGAGAGAGGACTAAGGAGGAAAGGAGGCTGGAGGTGAATGGGCAAAAAGAACGGGAATGTTCCCGGGGGACAGATGACCTCACGCCCGGCGGAAAAAGGTCTTTCTCACCCAAGAAAAATTGGAAAGCGTCCCGGTTACTGCGTGATACTGCAAAACGTGTGGGTGGGAGGAAACCGTTTAAAAGGAAGCGCAAGTTTTGCACGCAAAATGGAACCTAGACAAAATGGAGAAAGGCGTGATCGATCCCGTTGAAGAACCCACTCATGTAAAACCGGAGGTCCGAAAACTCATTGTTGTTACCATTGGCTCTGTTTGAGAAGGGGTAAAAAAAAGGGGAGTAAAAAAGGGAAAAAGTAGGGCGGAAACTCCATCGCTATTCGCCAATATGATTGCTCAAAAAAGGACCCTATCGTGTCACAGAACACTGGGGCAAGGTTTAAAACCCCAGGGAGTTCAACCGTTAGAAAGGGGACCCCTCAAAAGGATGGGAGAGGATGAAGGCCATAGTAGTTGGGGTTTCCTCACCGGGACCCTTAAAAAAAACCGCTCCGGGTTAATCAGGGAATGAATTACGACACTAGGGGACAACATGCGAGCTGGTGGGCGAAGTGTAAAAAATCAGGGAAGAGAGCGCGCAGAAATGGGACTTGGAGTGTCAACATTCCGAACAACAATCCAACAAGAACACTTCAGTTCCTATGAAGACACCTAACAAGAAAAGAGGCACACCCTCTTCGTGTATCGAGAAAACCATAACGAAAGGGTGACTTTTGAAAAGGTTTAAGGTATGGGTGTTTACAAAGCGATCGCTCGTCTGGGAACGACAAGTCCGTCGATAGGCCGAGGCACTCATCACCTCTAAAATAAAAAGGGTACGAGGTATTGACTGAAGAACTAAGAATTTTGGGACCTGGTCGGGGGGAATTAACTGTTGTAGTAATGGTTATAACATTCACTGATAAAGCAAACGTTTTTCGGGACGCCACTGAAAACGGATAAACACGCTATTGGTGGAAAGGACAATAAAAACGGATGTGTTGATACCAAAAGGGAACATCAAAGAAGTCCCAACTGCAATGGACCGGAAAGGGTAGCGCGCGAAGAAGGAAGGCACCGAAAATTCAAATGGACGTTTTTTCATCGGCAAGAATACACCTACAAAAAAGGCCATATAGAGATCCC
>Ga0179593_1464732_pt1 | contig 14563 bp, 18 predicted proteins | sample CZODoug2_1_08_16_FD_185931 | JGI IMG/M metagenome (GOLD analysis project Ga0179593, IMG submission 185931) | Vadose zone soil fungal communities from Angelo Coast Range Reserve, California, USA - CZODoug2_1_08_16fungal (PacBio error correction) | ecosystem: Environmental > Terrestrial > Soil >...
GAACCGGGGAAAGATGTAGAAGAAGATAATGCAACCGGACGCTCGGGGGAATGTCCCCGGCAGGTGAAGTTTTGTGGGGGGGAGTCAGCCGTCGCGGCGATGGAATCTGGGTTGAGGGGTACCGCTCATGTTGTCGGCACAGAGAAGGACGCACTGGGAAAAACAATATGAAAAGCTAACGCGCCACCTCAGGCTAGTTGGAAAAAGAAAATTCGGCGAAGTCAACGTGCCGGAGAACAGGTCGAGAAGTGGTAGAGCGAGAGAGGGGGGGGGATTGCGGGGGGCAGGCATATGAAAAGACATGAAAATTTTGCACCCAACAAAGGCTGAAGGTGCCACCAAGGGAAACGGGAGGAATGACACCTTGAGGGGACTTGGATTTGAACATTCCTAAAGGCCCACCGGATGAACCTTCCAAATCAAAGGGAGGGCCTTTGACGGATAAATGCCAAAAAGGTAATAGTAAAGTTAAAACTGTATTATTTGGGTGGGGAAGGTGAAAAATGAAAACCTAGAACGGCGAGGGACAAGGCTACTAGAATGAGGGGTCATAGGGGGGTACTCATAGAGAAGAGTATTAACCTCTGGGTATAAAGAAAAAGTGCTGATCAACAACGGTAAACTAGGAGCGCAGCTTCGACGCGGGGGTCGGGGGGGGGGTAAAAAGCAGCTCGGGGCGAAGAGGGAGGAGGGGAAGTTCCGGAGGTAGCTCGATTTGGACGGGATGAAGTCTTTTTGGGACTCCCTTGGTGAAGGTCCGGGGACTCAATATGGTTAAAGAGCGGGCTCACCAAAGGACTATAGAATCTTTCTGGGCCGCATTTCAAAACTTCCAACCCTAAGTTAAGTTCGGCAGTTTTAAAGGGAAGGAGAGCCTAGCGGCAGGACGAGCGAAAAGCAATCCTCATCAACATGATGAGAGAGGGCAATGGTAACGCACGGGACAAAACCATTATTCCGGGACCTTTTGTGGGGCTCGAGGCTCCCATCCATGGAGTTTCGGGGGAAAAGAGAGGGGTGTGCGGTTTGGACCAAGCATTCTCGGCGTGAAAGAGGAGGGGAAGGGGATCGAGCGAAAGAAAAGGGGAGTCACGGGAGACAATAATTCACACAAACCGATGGATGTTTGACATAAGGACAAACGGCCAAACCCAGGGGCCCGAGAAAAACAGATCGGCGGATGAGGAACGGCCTTCTACTAAAAAAAAAAACTTAGTAGTGCTATGAGGATAGGCAAGTGAAAGAATCATACCAAGGTTGTGGGTTGGATGAGTATGGGGGGGACAGGGGTTTAGGGGAAGAGACAAAGACTGAGAGTTGGGGACTTGAGGGGTAGCACGGGACGACCCACAATTTTGTCGAGAAAGAGGAAAAGGCGATCATTGGGCCTCTATTCTTGGGCAAAAATGCTGGGAAACTGCTGCCAGCCCTCTTCCCCGAGGAGGTCTGAAAAGGAGGGAAGGTATATCGAGAAAAAAAAAAGTGCCATAACCCTTGCGGTGGGTAACCAGGGACCATTCAGGAGGGGGGGGCTCCTCAATGTTACCAGTAGGTCCTTTCAGCTTTCAAACAGAGGGTAGACGTAAGAGAGTCGGAGAACAGGGGAGGAATACAATGCAAGAGGGGTTGACGAAGGGGGGCGGAAGTCAAGCTCCTACTGGGGGGAAGAAACTATTCTTCTCGGAGAGTTCAAGGGGGGATGTGAGACTGGGGGCCAACGGTACGTATTCAAAAGTTCTAAGCGAAAGATCTTGGAGAAACCAGAAAAACAAAATAAGCGGAAACCATAAGCCCTCAGTTCGGGTGAATAAAAAAGTTTCGAAAAAGGAAGACCTAGGGAAACAATAGACAATGGGTAATCAAATGTCTTGTATACTAAAACCGAATGGATAAGAGTAGATGAGAAAAATACCGTATGACCACGGATGCTTACGGGGAGAATCGCCGTAAAAATAGGGGGTATCCAACGCACAACACCTAATATAAAATGATGGCAAAAAGGGGAGAAAATAGTCTAGTGTTGGGTAGAATCCAAGAAAAAGTCAGGTTGGGGAAATGAGGTAAACCATTGAAAAGGTGAGGAAGGGAAAAAATACGGGGATCGGGGTGCCGTCATGGGGAGTGGTGGCACCAATGGGGTTACTCCGTTGCTTGTGTGGCAAAGGGGAAAAAAACGGCATCGTCGAAAAGAAAGAGCTCAGTGAAGGGGGGAGTGAGGGGAACTGGTCAACTTTTAAACGGAGCGGGAAAAGTCAGGGTATAAATAGTGGGAACAAACGCCCTGAAGGAGTGAGAGAGGGCCCCTATGTTTTTTAACCAGGGGAGATCTCTTGGTGAGACCTCGCAAAGAAAAGGGGGTGGATCGTCGACTTGGAAAGAAGCCGCGAATGCGAAAAAAAAAGTATCACTTGACTGGGAAAAATCAGAGCGGATAACTAGGTGCGGGGATCAAAATAGCTGTATGAGAGAATTCGTCTCCGGGGACCAAAAGATACGAACAACGTGCGGGACCACCCTGAAATCTATCAGCTCTGGATGCGTAGTGAGGACAGGCCGAGCGGGTGGTTTTGGTACCCCTTGAGATTGCTTGTAAGCTCTGGAGATGGGGACAAGTTGATGAAGCGCGCCGGAATCGACGACGAAAATTTGCTCGTTTTTGTTTATGAGGCGAAAGGGAGTAACAGCAGTCCGAAAAACTCAAAAGGGTCCGGGTTAAAGAACTCAAAAGGGAAAAAAAAGGGGTTTGTACGGGCTTAGTCTCTCGCAACAACAAAAGTGAGATTAAAGGTTTTCAAGGCGCGGACAACACCGCAGGGTGATTCTGGGGGTAAAGACGCAAAGGATGGGTTTTTTCTTGAACTCCGTAAAGGACCAGGTAAGCTAGAACTCCTCGGTTGAAAAAGGTAGAACGTCAGGACTGCTCCTTCAGAAACAACACCCTCGAGAACGGGAAAACAAAAAAAGAATAAAGTCGGGGCGGCCATAAGGGGGCCTGCTCAAAGAGAATAAAGGGGGGGGGTCGGGCTCGAATGAAAGGTCGTACTCCCGGTCGGTAAAGAGCGAAGAAAACCGGGTTGATCACATTAGAAAACTATAGAATAGACAGGCGAGGTAATTAAACAAGGGAAGGGGGCAGAGTATTCTGTTAGAGAGGGGTAGAGATTAAACGTGGGAAAAAAAGCTTCCCTTTTTCGTCCCAGCCATTAAGGGGACTGGTAAAAAATAGGGAGAGAATACCTGAGAGAAAGCAAGTTAGGGTATAGTTCAATATAAGAAAGTGGCCCTGCCGGAAACGTGCGTTCTAGAAACTACTCTAAAAGACGTGGGAGGACACATGCTCAACACGGAAAGGTCTTGCCCAAGAAAGGCGGAGCCGTTGCACACCATCCTATAAATCCAACGGTGAAGGGGCCGAATCCCGGCGGGTTAATCTCGCCTAAAAAAGCGTGGAAATGTCAGGCCAGAAAAGAGCCAACAATAAAAAGAAGTTTTGGACCAAGATGTTTGTGTAGGGGAAATTAAATTAAAAACATAGAAAGCGAATGAGTTACAACCTACGATATTGGGGCATGTTATAGAGAGAGATTGGCCGGTTAAGAGGTTTTATCCCGAGTGTAGGTATGAACACCAGGGAGTGTTGCACGAATTGGCTCGCAGCGTCTCATCTCCTGTGAGGAAAAAAAACTGAGTCGAGTCTGTTTCCGGAAGTGAGAGCAAAAGATCTTGTGAGGGAGAAGTGCGGGGGGGAACAACGCCTTAGTTGCTTCCTTACCAGGAACAAGGGGAGGAGGCAGGAGATGCGCCCCCGGAGTATAAATGGGGGAGGCACCAACTGAGGAAAACAAATAAAGTTCATGTTCTTAAGCTCAGGGATCGGGGAAGCTGCTCTCCTTACGAGGTGGAAAAAAAGTGAACTTTGGACAGGGTATGCTAAATTACCCAGGGGACAAACAAGAGCCCGGGTAGGACCTTGTGGTGCATCGAGGAAACTCCATCCATTGGGGGGGCACCGAGCTGAGGAGATCGGGGTCGACGGGGGTTGAAAAAACATCTAGATGAGAAAACTGGTCCTGAGAGCGACAAAAGCAACTTGTGGAACAAGATCACACCCATAGAGAGTTGTTGAGATAAAAAAATCCAAAAAACCATAAATACAAGAAAAGAAAGGGGGTTCGAAAAACTCAAAGGATACTCACAACAAGGATGAGGAACAGGAGATATATGACTGAAGGAAATCAGACTTTTGTGGGATTTAATGGACGGGGGAGATGAAACAAGGACGGAGGGGTCTGTAAAAAGGGACACAATTGGATGTGTCGGGTCGAGTCCCCTAGGAACAGCATCAGAGGGGGCAGGCGGAATGCTTTGTAAAAAAACTGAAGAAATTCAAAGGGGTCGAAACCAGTGTAGATAAGAAAGGCAAAAGGGAAGACCCAGCCTCAAGGGGGTCCCCCTTGGACCATTCCTTCGAAGAAGGCAGGAGGGGGGGAATTTACAGGAAGTCCTGCCTTATATATGGTCTCGTAAAGGAGCAGGAATGCAAAATCAAGTATGAAAAGATCAAGGGAAAGAAAACTCTCGTGGAACACGCAGAGTCAAGGCCTAATCTGGACTTTGACGGTTGGAAGGGATGACCAACGGCGTTATTCCACGGAACGACAGGAGGGCGACACGAAAATAACGGACTAACCGCCTCTTCAACGAGGGGGGGGACACCCCAAGGTGTAAGATGGCACCTTGCTAAAATCAAGAGTGGACAGACAAGCAAGTGGGATCGTCCGGTACACCGATAAACACAGAAGAGATCTATGGGGAAAGAAACCCGGAAACTCCTGATCGACGAATGAAGTAAGGAAATGTATATCATACATAAGATCCTTATGGTGAGGGGGCAAAAGCACACAATTCTGGGGGTGGGGGGATGATCCTAGTGGGCATGGTAAACCAGAGTTGGGAGACTGGACATCAAAAGTGAAGTAATCAAGGCCAAACCGGCGAGAGGGGGGGAAGGGGGGCAAGAGGGGAGGCGGGACTCAAATTTCCTAAGAAATCGAGGGGGAGGAGGGAACTGGAGACACTGGGGGAGACAGTGTTTCCAAAAACATTCGAATAGGTGGGAAAAGCAAAGCCCGGAAGAGTGAGCGAAAACAGAGCAAGGTTTGGGGAATAAACCAAGGACACAACGAAAAAATGGAAAGAGTTACACGTTTTTGTGGGCCGGCTATGGGGTCCCGGGAATCGACAAAGGAGAAATGCCATGCAGGGGACGGACTCGAAAAGAAGATGACTGCTCGAAATATCTTTATCAAGAAAACCGGGCGGTCAGGAAAAACTCGAAAAAGAAACAAAGTGCGCCCTGTACAAAAAAGGGAGAGCGTCATTGAAAGAGGCTGCGTTCATGGCCAGAAAAAAGGAGGCCGTCCTCCTGGTTTGTTAACACTTTACTGAGGGGCTCTGGGTCGCGGAAAACAGGGGATGTGAAGGGAGCAGAAAAAAAAATAGGAGAAAAATTTCTGTGTATGAGGCGGACCGGGCGGCTACGGAGGGGGAATCAAAAAAAAACGCACAAATCCTAGGAAGTAGGGTGACCTAATAACAAACGCAACACAGGGGGGGGGAGCGGAACAGAGAAAAGACGCAACAACAACAAGAGGAGGATTAGAGAGATTTTCCACCCCGAACAAACCCTGTGTGAAGGTGGAAATGGGGGGCGTGTAAAAACACTGCAGATATGGTTTGGAGGAAAAAGACGGGGGGTCACCTCACGGTAACGAACGCCAGCTTTGCAATTCGTCTGCGGACATCCGCAGTCAAAGAAAGAGTGGAAATCATGAGAGAAAATGGTCCCAAATCAAGCCTAGGGACGTCCTAAGACACGCGAAAGACGAAGGGCGGGAGGGGAAGGGGGGCGAGCGTGGAGGGTCAATTCTGGGGCAGGCGAAAAAGAAGGGTGGGAATCTTAGAAAAAGGAGATGCCAACCGCGTCTATTTATTCACGGAAGGGGGGAAGGTACTGGGGAAACATTCGCGGCTTATGAAGATTAAAAGTAACGAAAAAAGGGGTAGGGGGAAAAGGCATGCCTCACTTGGTGGAAAACATAGGGTGACATCGCCACTCGTCAGGGAAGTCAATAGTCTTACGAGGACCGCCGAAACGAAAATGGGAGATCCATTCCAAACGCTCAAGCTAGGGGGAGGGGGGCGCATAAGTACGGTAAATTAACCAAGCAATTCGGTGAAAAAAAAATGGGGGCCAGATACACAGGAGAAAATATTAGGTGATGGAGCCGAAAGGAAAAAAAAACGTCGGTGTGTAAAGACTCAAAGCAATCTTTCCCAGGGGCCGTCTCACACGAGGCCACCAATATAAAGGGGCCGACGTTGCCAAGGGGTATGTGTGTGTGAGATTTGAAACCAAAGTACAACACGTTATTAAAAAAAAAACGAAAAGAATCATGAGGGGTGGCAGTCTCTCAAGAGTAGAGGAATTACAGACGAAGGTTTTGAACTGGGAGAAAGAACCAGGGATGATTCACCCAAGGGAAATGCGAATGCCTTCGGAAGCCATCTAAATCTTGGGGGGGGGAGTCCGTGGATGCTCCGGGGGTTAGACGGTGGAGGGCTCAAAGAGAGGGGGATGGAGCAGTAAGTGCTACCGGGTTGCATTCTCACATCAAAGAAGGAAGGAAGATAGCGTGCTAACACGGAGTAATAGACTTGGGACGCATCTTCGCAACCCAGAAGGGGGGAATGGGGATTGCACAGGGATCCATTCCGCTACTCTCAGTAAAAGAAAAAAGCCAGGGGAAAGAAAATGAGCGTAATTGATGCACAAATAGCGGTCCAGCCGCCAAGGAGGCACCGGTCAAGGAAAGGGGGGGGGGAGATTCCCATGACATGTCCTTCGACGACAAGTAAGCGGGGATGATACGGGTCGCGGTTTGAAAATTCCCACTCAACGGGCCCCAGATGATGTGTGGTCCGCCAAGGTCTTTGGACCTCGGAACAGAACGAAAGAGAGGAAAGGGGTTCATCTTCCAAGCCTACCATGTACCATTCCCAGGACAAAATGGAGGGAAAAGACGGCCTATCTCCGCAAAAACCAAAGGAGGAAAGCAAGTGACGAGCAAACGGGGGGAAAAATGGTGGTTGCTTGTAGATGGTTGGTGGGAGGGGAAAGATGAAAAAATGAAAATGGGGGGTCTTGTCTCGTAACACAAGTTTAAACACACCGAAGCATCGGGGAAAGGCAAAAGGGGGGGAAACTTCTAAACCGCTCAGAGCGTCACCGATGAGGGAAACGGCATGGATGGTCAGAAGGCTTCCAACTCACATGGTGAAAGGGAGTCACCTTCGAGCATCGTCAATGAGAGGGGAATGAGTAAGTGCACGTGCCGGAATAGGGGGAGGGTAAGGATCAAAGGAAAGGAGAATGAAAGTGACGAATGATTAGCACGACAAAGCGCTTTTGGGTAGAAGGGACTAATAAGGGCAGTGGGAATTGGGGAAAGGTGACAAAGGTATCACTCAAACGGCCCATAAAGATCGTGCAGGGCAGAAAACGTCTTACTGGACCAAACCTATCACGTGCTTGATCCAACAAGGGACGAATGCGACTCGCTTCCATAAAAGCTGGGGTAGAAAGCAACGTGGAACCAAAGAGAACCTGTACTCGAGCGAAGCCAACCGACTGACCCTAAAATTCGACGCTTTGTAAGATCCAAGGGGGCGAGGGTAATGTTAATCCTCAGCAAACACCAGCCAGGCAAGTCCACTTGGGTTGGGGGAGAAAGGGGAGAAGGCAAGGCCAACTCATTTTGGTCCGTGAAGTCCCGGGGGGTGGGAATTTCGGGAAATGGACAGGCAAAGGTTGTGCGGGGCACAAGGCCCGGGGTGCAACGGAGAGGGAAAAAAATTTTGTCTTTGTGGCACAGGACGGGCGGGAACAGCCGCAATACATATAAGCTGGATGAACGGGAGAGGGGGGGGGTACAATGGTCTACCGTTAAGGCAAGTAAAAGTAAAAGAAGGGGAATCGCAAGAAAGTGTAACTCCACTTCGTGTTGAAGACTTAATCAGTGGGAAAAAAAAAAAGGGAGACGTTAAAACCTTTTTTTGGTCAATCGCGAGTTTACAAAGAAAAGCGAATGAGACGAAAAGGAAGGGGACCATTGCAAGTCATGACCGCGCTCTGTGCGTCTTAGGGCGAAGATGGGAAAAGAATAATAAAACCCGGCTGTCTTCTCCTACTGCCACAGACGTTCAACCGGGGAATCGAATTCATACGAGGGGAAGGAAGGAAAATTTAGCCGCGGAGCGCTTTTCTGAGCATTGCTAGCAGGAGGGTTTTGGGTCTGGCTGGTCAGGGACGGGGAGTGAATTTCTAACATGTGATGAAGATAGACCGGCCAATACTTCTCCAGGCCGAGGGAGGTTGTAAGGAGGCGGGGGGGGCGGGCGTACTGGGCGGCATCATTCTCAAAAAAACGAAAAGGAGGGTCCCTGGAGAAAACCGGACCAAGGGGTGGGTTGGAGGATGGGAGAGAGAAACTCAACAAATATTCATTAAGGGGAGATATATTTGTCCAGAAGGGGAGACAAAACCCCCCTGGTTCGGTGGGGTTATTGGAGGTGAAAAATCAAAAATGCCTATTCTGTTTTTGGGGCGAGGGAACACGTAAGAGATATAAAAAAAATCCCGGGGTCAATGTCCGGAAAACGTCAGGGGAAGCGGAGATTGCAATCAACCGACTTCCAGAATATCTTACCAATCATATCAAAGGAGGGGGAAAACCAGGAGAGGAACAGAGGGGAGATACACTCGCACAAAAGAAAATAAAAAGACAGATTAGAGAGGAAAGGTGGGGAAAGGGGGGAGTAGAAGGGTGAAAGATTCGAAACGAACCTGATCATTAGGCTAAGACGTCCCGGGAAGAGACACTAGAGGGAATAAACTCAATTTAACGGGGGAGCACTTTCGCGAAGGACGGAGGGATGGAATGATATATTAAACCGTTAGCGCCCTTTTTAGGGACAAGCGGCATGCGCACTTGGTAAAGGGGGGAGTACCAAAGCTCAGGCAAAAAAATATCTTCGATCACCGGAAGTTAAGAACGGGGAGGGGAGGAAAGGTCACTCAACGCAAAATATCAGCGATTATTCTTAATAGATTAAAGGCCAGGATAACCAATCAAAGTATAATGAAGACCAAAGGGAGACCGATACAACCGGAAGTAAAAGTGCCTAACTGGAACCTGCACTCGGTCACGGGTCAAAGCCAAAGGGGGGAGTGCCGAGGAAGGCATAAGACATTTGGGGAAAAGCAGATGAATATTCATTGTATGGGTCCTTATACCATTAATCGAACGGCAGGAAAGGAAGTACAAGAAGAAGGGGGGATCTTTTCTCTCTTGCTCATAGATAGATTCTCCGGTTAAAACTCGGGGGGAGGACATAAAAGGGTTCTTAACCGGCGATTGCACATGGAGCGAGAGGGACATCGGGGACTCTTTTTGGACACAAGCGTTCGAGCGCGTAGGAATTAATAAGGGTAGGCTCTCCCGAATCGGCATGAGCAGAGTTGTATTACCGAAGTAGGGACATGCAAACAAAAATCATATGAGCCGGAACTAGTTCTACCCACAAGGGCTAAGAGGATTGAAACAGGGCACGGCAAGATTCACCCCCCCGTCTCAGCGCATGGTAAGTTCCGCGACTAGTAGGAAGGGGAAGGTCAGGGTGGGGAAGGAAAGGCATATAGAAGGATGGGAGGATAGAAAAGAAAGTGGGACAAGGGAACACCCCGGGGCCCTTCATTTTTTAAAACGTAGAAATCCATGCGTTTCGACAGAAGAGGGGGGGGGGAGAAGGGCTGGAAAGGCTTTTGCCACAATCATGTCGAAAGGGGCCTGTAGAGCCACTGTGCCGGAAGGAAGAAAAAGAATTCACACACCATTTTTGGACATCGCAAGAAAAAAAAAAGGGCCTCCCACTCAACAAAGTCGGGTCTGGGAAAAACGGCCTATCCGGCAAAACTGAAGGGGGGAGAGGGGAAAAGATAGGGAGATGGCCGGACAATCATCAAATTTTGTGGTATTGGAGGGGTCACATGGTTGTGGGGAGTGGAAGAATGAAAAGGGACGGTACTTCTTGGTCAGGGGAGACAATTGTATGGTCGAGATAACGAAACAGGAAGAAGCTTTCACTCTAGATTCGATGTTTTCAGAATGGGATCATCCAGTAGATTAAAAAAGAAGAGAGAACGGAGATTATATAAGATAACGTGCCGACGGCCTAAGGGCCCCAGGGCGGGTCCCTTCTGATCAATGCCTTAGAGGCATTTCGCTTTACAAAACCAAAGAGGATCGTCAGGAAGAAAAGAAGAGGGCGGGGGGGACCATTCGTGAAAAACAATGACAAGGAGGGGGGTTGACGGGTCAGAGAGAGAAGAGTGGGGAGAAGGCTATCGTCGGAAGTAAATTGAGGTAAAGAATGCAACCTAAGGCGGTGGGGACAGAATTCTAGACTAGGAGGAAGACCTACAAAAGCAGAAAAGGCATTTGGGGTAACACCCAAATATGGGTCATGCCGATGACCTCAATTGCAGGGCAAGAGGGATGGGTTGAAAAGAGAGAAAGGTTCCGGATGAAAACAAGTAAAAACGGAGGAAGACTCGGAGGAGCCCGACATCATGAATCCAGTACTTGTGGAGATCGAAGGGAGATTGGGAGCAAACAAGGGAAAGAATTGGGAAAATGGAGTAAATATTCGAGTGTGAGATTCTGCCTTTCCGGCCCCTCATGGGTAGGGTAAGGGGGGAACGATGTGGGGGAAATATTGGACCTGGAATCGGGGTCTCAGGTCCTCGAAGGGGGGGAAAATCTACTTTCAGTGTGACCAAGATGACTGAGAATCGGATGGCCGAAAGACCAGCGGATGTGAGATGGGATGGAGGGATATACACTGCTCAACTTTGACGTAAAAACGGGAAGTAATAAATGTTGGAAAGCGAGAAAGGTGGCACTGAGGCTCGCGAAAAGATGTTTTTACCATTTCCAGGTGGACCGGTACCAACGGGGTTGAAGAGGGCGAGCTTAATGGAACTAGGGGTCAGGGTCATTGCAGGGGAAAGAACTCTCTAGCCGAACGTCTTCAAAAGACTATACTTGTAAGGAAAGTGAGTAGGGAGATCGCCTCCTATAAGAAAGTGCGAAGAGAAGAGAATGCATATAGAGATGCTGGCCATTTATCTCTGGTCAAATTAGGAGCCGCCATAGGCGGTCATGGGGTGGGGGGGCAAGCGGGAGGTGCCTGGTAGCTTTGGAGGGGGCGGCGGTTGTGAATCTCTGCCATTCAGAAATGGAAAAACCGCTGGAGTGGTGGGGGAATGGAAGGAACAAAGAGGCGGCTACTTCTGGAAATTGACGGAAAATAAAAGGAAGCGGAAGGGTGGTTCAAAACCCCCAAGGGTTACATCACACATCAACAACAGGGGGGGGTGGGAGAGGAGTGGGGGGGGAAAAATAGAAACAACAAACTTGGGATGAGGAAAAGGGGATAGGTTTAAAAAGCAAAAACAAAAAGTTGTGACTTTTTGTATTTTCGGAAAACGGGCAGAGTCTTGGTGAGTGGGCGGAACGCAAGGGAGGAAGGAAAGGACAACAACACTCACAGGTTTGAAAAGGTCGCGCCAAAGGCGCAGATCAAGAAAAAAAAGAAATAGCTTGACGAAAGTGAGTCAACCGAAAAGGATACGGCCTAGGGACGGAGAAAAAAAAGCGGACAAAGAGCTAAATGGGGGGGGACGAAGGGAGTTAGGGATAGCAGGAAGAAGCACGTTTGGGAGGGGAAGAAGGAGCCGAAGGAAGGGGTGGATCGGAAAATCTATTCAGAGCGTCAACGATACGATTCATTCCCGCAGGGGGCAAGGGGTTGGGTTAAAGGGAGAGGGAAGGGAGAGGAAAAACAGGGGGGGGGGGGGGACGCGCAAAGGTTTCTTCCTACGCATGACGCCACTTGGTAAAAAAAAAAAAGAGGGGCGGAAGCACTCTTGCAAAGGGGAACTAATGGCTTCAGGAAGTCCGAGTGAAGGACCTGAAGAATTGTGATCACGTTCACTACTAAGCCGAAAAAGGGAGGGTGGGAGGACGAAAGCGCGAAGGGCGATAAAGGCGAGGAAGGTGCCAAATTTCCTATCCCGGAACCGGAGTGATGGTCTAGGAAAGAAAACTGCAAATGCTGTTTACTACTGCCCAAGCAAAGGGAAAGGCACAATAGCCAGAAATGGGATAGGGTGACAGAATGTGGGGTAGAGAGTGTATTTTCTATACATTACCCTAACAAATCGTCAAAGGTAAGGAGGGGCAGAAGCTGGCCATAGGAGAAGGAATTCACAGACGGGGAGCGGTGTGATACCAGAAGAAAAAACAAACCAGGAGGTATGGCACGAATGGTTCTCTCCTCTCGACGTACCCATTTGGGTGTAGTCAAAAAAGGGATAGGGGGACGAGGCGGAGGATTAATTACTGTGTAGGGCGAGGGAAAATCTTGTGATGGGGGGGCTACCGCCGTAGGTTGATTCAAGGGACAACCAGACAATCTTGCCGGCCGAGAAAAGCAAACCCCACGAGTAGAGCGGTGAGGGAGGATCTTAGGGAAAATCCTTTGTAAGTTGTTCAGGACGCAGGAGTGATATTAACTGACCGGGATCCGCTTGTTAACTCTAATCCTCAGAAGGAAGCGAAGGCAGGGTACCAGCCCGGGGAAAAAGGAGGGCCCTGTAGGGGGTGTTATACCAGAAATGCCGTGGCAAAGAAGAGGGGGAAAAGGGGGGATCGTCGCAGTTTTTGCACCCAGAATTCTCTCGTTCCCAGGTGGCCCCTGGGAGACTAAAAATCCATGTGCAGTCACGGAAGAAGTCAAAAAAAATAGAGGTCAGTGTTTTGTCGGCCAAAACCAGGTAAAATACAAAAAAAGAATTAAGTAAGTCATGTGTTGTGGTGGGGGGGGGGGGGGGGGGGGGGGACGTATAGATCAGAAAAACGCTTATTTAAGAGCGATAGGAGAGAACAAAAGTGTGGTGGGTGATTGTAGATTGTTGGGTTTGGGGGGTGTTTGAAAATCCCGAAGGGGGGTTACTGAGTGTGAGCACAGGGGAAAGAAAAAGGGGGTCTCTCACCCAAGAGGGCAGAAAATCTGGCACGAAAGAAGGGGCCTTGGAAAAAATCGAGAGACCTGATCATCCCTATCAACCAGATTGAAACGGCATGAATGGAAAAAAAAAAAAAGGGGGAAAAAAAAAAAATTCTGGAAAATTCCTACCAGGGCTCTTGGGGGGGGGGGGGGGTGTTTGAAAGAGGAGGGGACCAAGGAAGGATAAATGCCATTATCATTGGCTTTCAAGCGCTGTCAAAAGCGACGGGAAGAGAGAGAGCGGAGGAAAAAAATAAGACCTTAATTAACAAGGGAAAGGGGGAATGGAAAGATCTCGCTAAGCAGTGGGGGACGGAGAATGTTCCTTACTATATGGTTGAAAAAGAAGGCAAATAGGCGGTAGTAATGAAAGCGAAAATCTTTGGAAATCACTACCGTACGGAAGGAGAACGGAGGGAACATATGTGGGGAGCCCAGGGGCGGAAGGAGAGTCTCGGAAAATTCTTGCCAAGAACGGATCATCACTTTCGGCAAAAGAGAAAAAAAGGGGAAGAACCTAGAGGGGAGAAAGAAAAGATGACCATCATTATCGTCTTTATTTGTTGTACAAGATCTAGGGTGTATGGGAAATCCTCGGCAAGACAACTCTTCCATGCATGGGGGAAAAAGGGGGGGGAGAAAAAGAATGGCTATGGGGCTATTGGCAGAAGTTCCAATCAATTTGGGGGGCAGAGTACAAACCGCATGTCTGAAGGGGAAATCAGCACGGTTATATTCGGCACAGGGTGGAACCTTCTCACTTGCGGGGAAAGAAGGACGGAGGCGGACTCATTGCCGCAAAGACCAGAGAGCGTGTCGTGGGATCGACCGGAGGCCCGGGGAGGGGGCCGGGAAAATGAAGAAAACTAGTTTCCAAGACGACATGGAAGGTTGAAGGCAGCAATTTTTACGCAAGTGCATCGGGACAGGGGGGAAAGGGAGGAACCAAACGGGTTTTGAAGATCATGGACAGTCCCGGGATGAAGGACAGATCACTTCAAGTGGGGGGGGGGAGGTGACAGAGAGGAAGAAAGTTCTTCACCCGACGACTGGGGCCGGAGGTCGGCGAAAGAAAAAAAAAAACTTGCGACAATGCATCCCTGACTAGCCGTGAAAATTTAGGAGGAGCGTGGACGTAGCCCGTCCCCGAGTAATATCATGGGGGGGGTGACGTATATTAATTCTGGGACTACAAAAGAAGGGGAAAGAGGGGAAAGGGTTGATGAAGCGATCTCCGCAATACGGAAGGAAGCGGAGTTGTGGGTATGAGGCGGAAGTGGAGGGCTACAGGAGTTCAAAGTTCCAAAAAGACGGACGGGCGGGGAAAAAAATCAGACGCAACACATAGGGTTTTGTGTAGAGGGCATGGAAG
>Ga0179593_1260432_pt1 | contig 14562 bp, 18 predicted proteins | sample CZODoug2_1_08_16_FD_185931 | JGI IMG/M metagenome (GOLD analysis project Ga0179593, IMG submission 185931) | Vadose zone soil fungal communities from Angelo Coast Range Reserve, California, USA - CZODoug2_1_08_16fungal (PacBio error correction) | ecosystem: Environmental > Terrestrial > Soil >...
CAAGATGGGGGGCATCATGAGGGAACATTTACCGATCATATAACCTGGAAGAGAAGAAATAGGAAAAGGTCAAAAGATTCCAGAAAGGGTTGGAGCGAATGTTGGACCGATTACCTGAGTAGAAGAAAAAGAGGGGGGGGGGGGGTAAGAGGGAAAGTGGGCCGGGAGGGGTTAACAGAAGAAAAATCAAATAAGGGACCTCGAGATGAGGAGATCCCCGAGAAGGAAAAGGGAAGATACTTGGCTCCCGCGGGAAACGGAAGGGGAAGGGGGGAAGAAATGAAAGGAGGAAGGGAAGAGGTTTAAAGGTCAGTGAAAAAGCCCGGCTTCCCCGAAACAACCGACGATCAAGGGAAAGACAGGGGGCAAAGTTGTAACGATTAAGGGTGGAAGGCAAGCTTGAAAAGGGGAAAATCCCTATTCAAGAGGGAAAAGGGGGGTGACCGGGAGGGAAGAATGCTTTCACTGGATGGGCCAGGGGGGTTAAGGGGTGGGAACGGCTGACAAACTCGGGATAAAGGGTGGGGAAGACGAGGTAAGTTATGCAGAAAGAAGAGGGATAAATCCGCGTGAAGGTAATTAACGACCCATTAAAAAAACGGGCCGTTGTGGTCAAACGGAAGGTCAGGGAGTCGAAAGTCGGCAAGAAGAGGGAGGTCAGACTAGAAACGCGCAGTCAGGGGAAGAAAGGTGTGGTAGTCCGTCAAAGACCAGGTGGAGGGGTGTGCGCTCTGGACTTCGGGATTAGGTAGAGGGGCGAAAGAAGAAATTGGAACAGGAAAGAAATCTTACGTGGGAAAGTAACTTCGGCACTATTGAAGAAGGGGGGAGAGCCAGGAGACAAGAAGTAGGGGATGGGCCAGAAAAAAGAATGGTCGACTTCCGGGGAATTGACAATTAAAGGAAGTAAGGAGGGACGAAAGGGGGAAGAGGAGGGGAACAGATTCTAAATCACCTCACCAAGAAATGTCGATATCAGGGCCTCGGAACCACAGCGGTCAGAGAAGGATTACCAGCGATGGGGAAAAAAATCGAGCCCCCCCGGGTCAGGATACCGGCGGCCTTACAAAATCCGTGGTGACCGGGACTTGGGGGAGACAGGAACGAGAAAGTGAGTCTGGACTGCGGAAGGCGGGAATAGACGGTGTGGCAGGGACACGGGCCAGGGAGGGAAGTCCGCGAACGGTGAGAGTTGTTGAAGGGTGGAATAAGAAAGGGGGTAAAGGAAAAGAACTTACTCAAAAAATTTGGGGGAAGCTGGCTCAATCCAGGGGGGAGACCTGGCCCCATCAAGAGCAACGTAGGGGAGGAATCTCGTACATATAAGGAGGGTTAAAACAATTTAAAGAAGGTACTGGAGGGGGACCCTCAACACTGCACCCAAAAAAAAAAAGGTTAAAGTACCGCAAATCTTACCTTAGCGCTGTTTTCTCATCGCCATCAGGCCTTACCAGAAAATCGTCAGACGAGATGAGGGAAAAAACCAAAAAAAGGGCCTTTCGACCGAAAAATCCGGGAGAAGCGAACCTGTCAGTTAAGGGGGGAATCAAAGCAGAAAGCAAAAACAAGGAAAAAAGCCCCGGCCTGGGGAAAGGAATGAGGGAGGGATGTCTTCGAAATGTGTGGTGATACTGTCTCAAGAATTGGGATGGGCAGGTAAAGACAAGTGGGGAAAGTGCCGATTCCAGCCACCGGTAGGAGATGGGGGAGGCTGAGCAGGGAACATCAAAATTAAAAGGGGTTCCAGCCACATAGGGAGGAGCGGAAACGGGGGGCCGACCGCCCGCAAAGGGAAAAAAGTCACAGAGAAAAGCCCAAGAGCTGAGAAAAAGGCATGGGAACCAGGAGTTTGTTCAGAAGCCCTTCACCGGGAGAAAGAGTTCCAGGGGGGAATCAGGAAAGGCCCCCAGAGTACTACAACGGTAAATCATAGACGCCCTGTTCCGAAAGTAGCCATCAATCAAAGGAGAAGGCAAGAAGAGGGTAGGGCGGGACGAAGTGTAACGGGGGTCACCCTGCCGAGGAGGGAAAAGAAAAAGCGGCGCGGGCGGAAGAAATCGTGATATTAATGTCGAGAGAGAAAGAACCTGAGCTGCCACCAATCCTATTATGCCCTGAGGAGAACCGAAGACAGTCTAGGCGAAAAGCAAGGAGGTTGGGGTCACTAACTCATGCCGATTTCAAGGCAGGTAGAAAGGAAGAGAGGGGACGAGTGGGTGCCAACGGATTTCTGGAAGAGGCCCGGGTCAGGGTCGATATTGGAGATTGGGAAGCGGGTCTTCGTGGTGACCGGAAATCCGTTGGGGGGAGGGAGGAAGGCCTCGAAAGTCTGAACCTCACTATCAAAGGTCAATGGAACATGGGTACGAAAAAAGGAAAAGAGAGAATAGAGTCAGGTCAAGGAAACAGAAGCGTTACTGGGACTGGGGGAAAAACAGATCTGGCTCGGTAGCTAGCTACACCTGATCAAGGTGATGGAAGCCGAGAAGGCGGTGAAGTAAAAGGCCAAACCAGAGACTCTAGTGCCGAGTCACTATGGGAGTGGACTGGCGGATGAGGAATAAAGGGGAGGGATACGGGGTGGGGGGTGACTAGGGACCAGGAGGGATAGAAGAATTCAAAGTAGTCAGTGCTCATTGGGCAGCGACCAGGTAGCGTGTTCAAACCGAGGTCAAAGCAGAAGCGAAGAAAAGATCTCCAACAAAACAAAAAAGAAATAAGGGGAAGGAGAAAGGAGGGGGGAGCTCTGGCTAAACGCATACTTTCAAAAGGTTTAACAACCAGGCAGGTCGCGGAATGGCAAAGCTGACGAAAAAGGAAAGGTTTTCATAGAATAGGAATCCACCGAAGACAACCAGATCGCAGGAGAACGAAAGCTAAAATGGAGCAAGGCGCAAAAGGGGAGGGCCACGAGGGAGGAGGGAAGGGGGAGTCTGGAAGCTCGTGGAGGAAAGGGGTAGGGCGGAGCGTCCAACGATTGATGAAGGGGAGCGAAGGAGGACAAAGAAGCGCCGGAAAGCCCAGGCGAAGGAATAAGAAGTCTTGTGTCGCGGTCCTAGGGTGGGGAATTAGATCTAGGGTTGTGGGAACGGGAAGGTTCCGATAAAGGAGGGTAGAAGCCTCCCGTAATCCGGGGAGCGGGCGCAACGTGCACCGGGTGGCAAAAGGAAGAGAAGGGAAGGGAAGGTAGGGGGTGGCCCTCGTAAGAGGGGTACTTCGAATCGCCGAACGAGCGGAGCGATAAAGAATCCCTGGAAAACCAAGGAAAAGACAGGAAAAATCGCGGGGAAAAGATGAGGGCATTGATGGGAAACACTGAAAGGTCCAAACTAGCAACGAATAGGTGGACTTGACAGGGGAATAGAAGAAATAAGAATAGGGTTCTAAAAGTAGACGGGGGATAGGAGGAGAGGAGAAGAAGAAAAGTAGTCATCGACATGGGGGGGGACGAGGGTACGATCCAAGGAGTCTGAAAAGGCTCCACATCAAACAAAAACCTATAACCCAGAGAACGAATGAAGAATACATATAAGGACATACCGGATTATGATTAGAACACGTGGGAGAAGGTGAAAGGAGAAAGGGAAAGGTGGGAGAAAAGGTGATGAGAGAAGGTGTCGAATTCATAGTATCCGGTTGAATAACTTGGGAGAGGGAATGGGGAAAGGGACGCGTGTGTCAAGAGAAGGGTGACCACAAAAGGGGGTAGGAAATAAGAGAAGACATAGAGAAAGGAAAAAAGATAAATTGGGGGGCGGAAAATGAGAACAGTTGTCGCTGTTGGGAAATAGCTGAGGACACTGCGTTTCCTCCAGTGGGTGGAGGGAAGGGAGTTTGGGGTGCCAGTCGGTAAACCCCTTAGGTTGAGGACGGGCTCTGACGGGAGGATAGGAGCTTGCACCGAAAACTGTAATACGATTGATAGGGGAAAAAGGGAAAATCCGGGTGGGGGGGAGCGGGCCTAGAGAAGAAGTTCGGTTCCGAAGGGGTCCCTGGTTTTGAAAGACTTGGTCAGGAAAAATACAGAGAGGGAATTAAGGGATGGGATTGTTGAGGGAATAAGGAAAGGGTCACGGGCCAGGTCCTCAAGGGTCCTTGTTAAAAGACACTTTTGATGGGGGGATGAAGCGAAAAAGGGAAGTCTCGGATAGCCTAGAACAGGAGGAAAACGAAGGAAAGGAAGGGGAAAAAGGGGCGTAAAACGTGGAGTAAAGTGGAAGTAAAACATACCTGAAGGCGGGGCCCAAATCCTGGCAGCGTTAAGAAACCCTTTCCCTGGCAACGGAACACTAGATTTGAGCTCAAAAGTTTTCCATGTTGAGAATAGGAAAGAAGAGGTGTGAGCACGCCCGGAACCCTAGAAGATGTACGTGGGCAAAGAAACAAATCCATACCTCACTAAAAGGGAGGGAAAAGAAAAGGGGGAAGGGAGACTGCATGAGAAAAACTTCAGGAAATTTCTAGGTGGCACGCCGGGGACTTGAGAGAGGCAGCCGGCAAAAAGGGCGCTTCCCGGCTTCGGCAATCCTGGACTTAGCTTTTACAAGAACGGGGAAACAGGCGATAAAAGGCAAGACTAGGGAAAAAGGGTTACATTCGGGAGATAATCGGCAATAGAACTGAAGCGGGGGAGGCGGTAGGCATAGAAAAGGAATTCGGTCATTCCAGAACGTACTGTGGGAAGAAAGAAGAGGGAGCGGGCGGAAATCTTTCCAAGTGATCTTGGACGGAGAATAGAGTGCCGAGGTAGAAAAAGAATCCAAGGACCCAGCAGAAACCGAAAAGGCAGGAAAGCGAGTATTGAGGAACCTGTGAACAGAGAAGGAAACAGAAGAAAGAATTAAGAACATAAGTTACAAAGATGGGCCAAACAGTCCGGAAAGTGGATAGTCTTGTAAAGAAAGAGAACGGGGGGGAGCAGATGGAATTGGCCAGAATCATTGACAACTCTGGGGCAGAAAGATCAACGGTCTGGGATAGGAGCCAAAACTAGGGGGAGGGTAAAGGCTATAGGGAAGAAGGAAAATTGGACAACTCTTCCTGGGGGAACGTAGAAGATGAGTCATCTGCGACAGAAACATTGAGAAGCCAGTACATCAGAAATAACGCAGCCAGACAATGAGTAAAAAAAGAAAAGAAGAAGGGGGAAAGGTCGGAAAAAGGAAAGAAAACAAAGACGACCCTGAGCTGCTCGAAGAAAAAGCCCAGGCCAACACCAGGCGGGGAAGGTGGTGTATGAGTGGCCGTCTCATTTCGGGAAAAAGGTCACGGGATGGAGAAAATGGGATAGAGCAGAGGTGAGAAACTCTGAAAGCCGTAACCTGACAAAAAAGGAAAGGGAGCTCGATGAGGAAGACGGGGGATCCGATAGGGAGGGGAAGAGACCGTGTTCCTGAATAATGTAGGAGGAGGTTAGGAAATGCAGAAGCGGCTGGGAGACCGAAGAACGGAAGGAATAGCACCGGAGCTGGAACACGTATGGCTACAAAGAAAAGGAAGGTAAACCTGGAGCAGAGCTAACCAGGGGGCAAAAAACGATCAACAAGCACAATCGTGAGGAGGTCTGCTCTTAAAAATTAGGCCGAAAAAGAAGAAAGAAGAGAAAAAGAGAAGAAGGTAAATAGGAAGGAATCCATGAAGGGAGAAAAAAAATGGGTGATTCGGGGGAGGAAGTAAGGTACACAACGATGATCTTCCCATAGGAGTGAGAGAAATATTTATCTTAAAGGGATGCACAGGGGAGCTCCCGATTACAATGGAGGTTGCCGCGGAATCATAGCCCCTTGAAGAGAAGGGGGACGTCGGTTACACTGGGGCTTGAATGTAAAGGAAAAAAATGAAGCATGCAAGGTTGGGGCACATTGTAAGAGGAGGGGAAGGAATAGGTTGTTTGGTGGTTTGGGGTGTTTGTTTTTGAGACGGGTGGTGTCCGTGGGATTCCGAAAAAAGGCGCACGACGACGCTCTCCCGTGGTATTACGGTTCTCCTTCCTCTGAGGTCCTGGAGACCAACTCTCTCTTGGCCTCTTGAATCCTATTCCTTCAGGGGACTGAATAAGTGGAAGGGGTAGGAAAGAGGACAAATGGAATGCGTGCCTGCTCCAGCCTTCAATGGCACATCGATCCAAAGGGTAGATATGGGACGTTGTAGGGGGGGAGGAGGATTTTTCGGGTTGCCTCGGCGGTAGGGCGGGAGGATTCTGGGGTGAGGCGCCTGCGGAAATTTCCCGTTGAGGGACGATGCTGTCACCCCGAGAAGGAAAGGGAAATCGGGAATATCATGGGGGGAGGATAAAGCGCAGTCAAGGCGCTGGATTTCGGCACCGTAAAAGGAGGGAAGGGGAGGGAAAAGGAAAAAGGGAGAAAAAGGAGGCCCTTGAGACTTAAGAGTCACCTAGAGTCCATGGACGGAAAAGAGAGTGGACGGAAGAAAAACGAAAAGAAGGATCAAAAAAAAGAACACTGGGGAGAGCTTCTACTTATGGATGATCAGTAGAGTGCAGCCAGCGGGAAAAAAAGGGCGGGGGGCGGGACTTCACCTCACTCGGAAAAGGGTGTGGTACTACTATTGTCGAACAGAGAAGTTCAGGGGAAGAAAAGGAGGTTCGAGCAGGACCGGAGAAAAAGATGGAGAAAAGGGTCATAAGAATGACAAAGAAAAGGACAGGTAATATAATCTGACCAGGGGGGAACCCAAAAGAGGCCATATCAAAGGGAATAAAATTACAAAAGAAGGGAAGAGGGGGTTCATGAGACCGAAAGTTGGAGGAAATAACTAGGGGGACCTCCTCACCCTGGTTCCGCTACCGGGTACAGGCGAGACGGAAAGAATGACGCGAGTGAGAAGCCCTGGGATCGCGAATGGGGACAATGGGCGGGAGGATGGGAGGTCAGAAAAACAATGAAACAGGACGGGAGGAAGGTTTAAAGAGAACAAGAGGGGGCCGTTCTCGGGGGCTTTGGAGAGGCGCTAAAAAAGAGACCGTACGAAATGTGTAAAGAAGGAAAGAGGAACGAGAGGAGAAAAAAAAGGGAGAAGAAGAATCTAACTCGGGGGCGTCTGAAACCTGAATGCAAGAGATTGGGGGGAAAGGTAACAGATTAAGAGGGGAAGAACCCAGAATTTAAAAGGTGGGAGTTTGAAGTCTGAAATTGGACGGTTACTGAGTCCAAAATAGGACAAAACTGTAGAAGCAAAGTTAGCTCAAACTCGTCGGAGGGGAACCAAATAAAAGAGAGAGAAAGAAAAAACTCTCCGGCAGTAACCATGGCCGTGCGACGCGCCTGGGTAACCTGTGGAATAAAAGGGGAAGGATAAATGAGCATAATCCGGCACTGCAAATAAAGGGGGACCACCTTCTGGGCCCGGAAAACAAAAGGGGCCTTTTGGAACAAAGATAGACGAAGGGAGGGGAGGGGGGGGGGAAGAACAGGAAGAAATATGGAACATGCTGGCGGACCTGTGGCCATTCCCTCCACCGTGAAGGAAGCGACTAACGGAAGGTGAGAAAGGGTGAAAACACCGAAGGGTCCCGCCTCCCTCATTTAAACATACAGATCAGAATGAAGAGGAAAAAAAGGGGGGATCATTACCGGGAACAACCTCATGGCCCTCAGTAAAGGAGGTGTAAGAAAACCCCTCAAGGAAGGCCAAACGTCCAGGCAGTTACGAAAGAGAACTGGGATCAGGGAAAAACGTAGAAGGAAGAACTCTGAGGGGGAATGAAGGGAATCAGACCCTTATACTACTATAGAGAAAAACAAGGGATAATACCGGCGGAGAAGAGATGGAAAAAAAGTGACAAGGGGCCATTAAGGATCTCGTCAGCCTCCTTGAGGAATTAACAATATAATAACGATTACGCGGATCGAGGGTTAGAAATGTTCGGTCTTCAAGCTAAACTAGCAAGAAAAAAGGAGCAACGTAAAATTGATCGTGCACTCATCACGGAAGTCTGGAAGGCCCTCTGAGGTCGAGGGGGGGATATGACCAGGGAAAGAGTCACCAGGGAGGCGTCTGTAGAAGGGGGCCTTGGGGAAGGTCGAAAAAAAAGAGAAGGTAAAGAGAAATTAAAACTAGAGAAATATAGGAGGGGGATGGGGGACGGAAATGGAGGAAGAGCTTTACGGACGCATCAGGGGGCCTTCTGGATCGAAGGAGGGCTAATATGATCAGAAGGGGAAGATTAGGGTGGGGGGGAAGAAAAAAACCTACTTTGTCAGTTATTGATAAATGGAAATACCACACTTTAATGAAAGGGCAAAAAAGAAAAAACGACCCGGTTTGGCATCACGAAGAACAGGGTAGAAAGAAAGATAGTGGCAAAATAAACACTCCTGGTGTAACCAGCCCGGGGGAACGGCAGGGGAAATCTCGCTGGGAAAACGAACGAAGGCTAGAGAAAGGATAGGGGGGCTCAAGAGGGGCGGATCCCAGCATCCGGTGAACGATAAAAGGGGGGGCTTGCTGAACAAAAGATAAAAATATCCTCGAACTATTCATGGATAGCTACGCATGAAAGGAGTTGAGGATCGGTTTTCGGGTTAAGACAACCGATGACATGGACTCTCCATCAGTCTCAAAAGCCATTGAAGAATACCATTTCTTCTGGTTTTCAAGGCGCTGGGAAAAGGATAAACTGATCTGCAAGGAGGGATCGGGGGTCTGGAAAATGACAAAAACGGAAGGAGCAAATGAGATAGATTTGCATGTATCAAAGGAGTGGCAGCGGAGCGATGACTTCACATTTGAAACGGAAAATCCGGGAACCGGAAAAAAGGGCTCGAACTGAAGGACTTACAAAAAATTGGTCCTTTTTCAGAGGGGGATAAAGAGGAAAAAAAACGGGGCAGGGAGAGCACTGTATGTCCAGAAAGAGCCATAATTCAGCCTAGATATCTTATACTGGGAAGCCCTGGACAGGCGGCGTGCGAGAAAACTACCCGGCAGCCGGAAGTGGGGACCGGAAAGAGGACTACAGAACTAAGGAAAACAAAGAAGAGAAAGTAATATCTACAAAGAACCAGAAAACGCGGTGGATGAAGCCTTCCTCAGACAAAAAATTTCCGAAAGGCATATGGAAAAAAGCCGGTAAAAGGGTGAAGGGAGCCTAAAGATGAGGTGAACAAAAGGACCACAGGCACGGGGTTAGGGTTCACCAAGAGGGAGAAGGGGAAGTAGGCCGTAAGAATGCAGAGCTGACTACGTAAAGGGGAATAGAACAGAACGGTGCGTTGCACAAAAAAGTCCCGGCAGAAAGAACCTGATGCGGAAGGGGGGAGGGAGGGGCTGTCTGAGATTAAAGATCGGTACCCTACGAAATAGGTGGCGGGGCTGGAGGGGAAATCCTTCGAAAAGTGGGGGGGGACAGGGGAAGAGGGCACTGGGACTTTGGTGTGGAAAAGGTGAGGGGGAAAGCATCCTCGCTACGGAACGCCATAGCAGACCGAGAATCCCGAAAAACTAAGTATTAGGGACTTCCAGTAAGTGGGAAGGATTGCGAGCTCTAAAAAGAAATCGTATTAGAAGACAAGGGTAGAACAAGGGGGAGTTGGCGGTCTGAGGTCCGGGGGAAGAAGATGAATGTCACATTGAATGTATAAGAGGGGGGGCGTTCGCAAAAGGTTGGGAGGGAGAAGACTGAGGAGGGTGTCCTTGGATTCTGTTTGACAATATGGGGGGCAAAAGGAGGGACCCTGAAAGAGTGAACCCGACTTGGACTTTGCTGTCCTTAAAAGAGTGGGAGGGGGAAGAAATAAGGGGCGGAGGGCGGAAAAAGAGGGCTTAAAAATGCTGTCAGTTTATTAGCATGCCCTTGGCAGTGTCTGCAGCCCCTCAGTCCGAAGGGGGAGGATAGAAAGGAAGAAGGAGGGTATCCCGTAAAGGACAAAAAAAGCCTTATTGAGGGGACAAAGGCCTCAAAGTGGGGAGTTCCGCCGAAAAAAATGGCGTCATAAGGAAGGCTAAAAGACTTTCTAAGAGGAGGCAGCGGACACCCGGATCGTCGGGCAGACAGGAAGATTTCCAGGTAAAAAGAGGTAAAAAGGGATACGTGCCCCTTCGGACCAAAAGGGGAACCGGGGAAGGGAGGGTCCTACCACAGGACCGGAACGCGTACCCATCCTGGGCCCGTGTAAGAAAAAGAGTGAAAAACTTACGACCGGTAAATGGGCTCGGACGGGTAGTCGAGAAGTAGAAAGAAAGAGGGCCTGAAAACCGAGATCAGTAAATGAAATACAGTCCAAAGCACGCGGCTCGCAGACCCGACAGTGGCTGAACCTACAAAAAAATCCTTCCGAGGCAGGACAGGGAGAAGACCGGTGGGGTAAACCGGAGGAAAGTGCGGGGGGGCCTGGTAGCGGTGACAAAGGGGAATGAGAAAGTAAAAAATGAATAGAAAACTGGAGGCTTTGGCATGAACGCAGTTGTCAAAAAAAAGAGGGGGAGAAAGAGGGGGTGTGGGGACGGGCAGAAGGAAGCAGTTGGTGCCGTCGAAATACTCGAAGGTTTAGCAGGGCCAGACAAGACAAAAGGGAGAAAACCCGAAAAAAAAGGTCCGGAGAAGCACCATCTGGACAAACCGGAGGAATCTGCCAAGAAAGAAAGGGTAGTGAGCAAAAGCGTCCGCGTAAATGAAGAACCGTCAATGTCACCTCTTCCTGCGTGAGCCTTAAGCGCAGGGGAGGAAGGAAGGGTGGGAGGAATCAGAGGAACCCAGGTGGTTAGGAAAGGGGGAGAAAGGAGAAAAAAAGGAGGGGGAAAAAGTGGATAGCCTAACTTACGGGGCAGTATGCACGAAATCGCCGAGACGGTGACAGAGGCGTGAGACAAAATGGAGGAACCATAGCGAAAATTGTGATTTACTGAGAGCATGAACCTAAGAGATTTAAATCGGACGGGAGGTGCTGGGAAGAAGGGGAAACTATATGCATCTTCAAACTAAAGGGTACACATAAAGGACGAGGAAAAGGAGGTGAAACGGAGGCCAGTCCCCTGCGAAGCATCTAGTTAACCGGAACTCGGGGAGGGATAAAAAACGAGCTCGTATAAAGCGGAGGGACTGTTTGGAATAAAGGATCGTGTCGCTTTCCGAAGGTAGAAAGATAAAACCGGAAGAGGAACGGTCCGGAGGAAAAGCTGACTTCTGACGTCCAGCAACATAGAGGGAAGAAAGAGAAAAAAAGCATGATCTCATGGGTGGAAAACGGGGAGCAGGTGAGGATCGGTCGGGAGACCGTGAAAAAACCGGGAAGGACAGGGGAACCAAAAAAGTAGAAAGAGGAAAATATTTCCTATATGTATAACGAGGAGCGAGGTGGGAAAAGAAGCGGCAAAACAGCAAAACAATTAAAAAGAAGGGAAGCGTGACAAAAGCTCCGGATACACCCTGACTCAGGAAAAAAAAAAGAGAGAAGGGGCTTCAACTGAGAATCAGGTTGACGAGTCACTGAAGCTACAGAGCTGGCCAGGCCGAGGAGATAGCCGAGATCAGGAAACAGGACACAACAACTTAGGTAAGGAAAAAGCTAAGGAACTGGCTGGAAAGAGATAAAAAAACAATTTAAGAGCGATCAAGACAGGGGATGGTGGGCCGGCGGGGAGTAGCACAATGTTGAACGGATGGATGGGACCTGGGAAGATAATTATTCCCTATCTAAACATAATTTGCAGGCCCGGTGGAGTGAGGGGAAAGTTAAAAAAAGGCAGGCGCCGAAATCGGGGCGACCTGGACAGGGGATGAGCTGAAGATCCTGGCTGGGAAGGGAGATGGCAAGGGATAAATTAAAGAACAATAGCAGCGGTTTCTGGAGGGTATTCCCTTGGACGGCCGAAAAGGGGGCGAACTGTGGGCGATCGGGAAATGATCCCGGGGTCGAAGGGAGCCGGTGATAAAGAGCGGGTAAGGTTCATCTCGTACGGGATGCGGCAGGGGGGAGTCAGAACGTGTCTTGGTTAACTGGTTTACCGTTTAGGTGAAAAAGGGGAAAGGCAAAAAATAAGAAAGAGCCGGCAGAGCAGGGAGATGAAGGGGGGAAGGCAGATCAAGGGACTACGACGCTGGTACGCACATGGGAAAGGAGTGGAAAGAGGGGGTCAAGGAGAAGAAAATCAAGAAAAGTCTAGGGAGATTTCAAGCGAACAAAACAGGAAGAAATGAGTGCAGTCCAGAGGGACTTGGAAAAGGAACTCGGCGACGCTGCTGAGGGCGAAAAGAACGGAAAATAGTAGGAGGGTCGGAACGGCTTACGTTGGGACGGATGGGGGGGGCTACCGAAAAAAAACCTGGACGTAAGAAAGAAGGAGAGTAAAAGATGTTAAGGGGGGGTGAATATAAGAAGAAAAGGGAAAAAAAAAAGAAGAAAAGGAAAAGACGGAGAGAGGGGGCTGAAGCATTCCTTGTATGGGGGGAGGGGCAAAAGAGAATTCTCGAGGGTTCACTAGACGTCAGGACGGGACAAGAAAGATTCACCGAGAAAAGACGAGCCAAGCCTAAGTGTACGCGCCGTGTGTAAGAGCAAAATCCACAGCCCCAAAGTTTCCCGCTCCGGAGGGAACTGACAAGGGGGAAAAAAGGGCACGTGTCGAGGGAGTCTCCGTCGCTCGGGATGTACGATAAGGAATCGGTTCAGAACCTGCCGTCGGGAGAAACGAGGGCAGATGGCGGGGGCGTAAAAAGGTGGAGAAAAAGAAAGCGAAGAATTATAAACTAACTCGGTTTCAAAGGAGGGAAAATCCAAAGCCTCCCAAGGCCAAAAAATCCACTACTGTACGCGGGCCATGCTCTGGAACCCGGGCCAGGTGGTAAGCGGGCAAAGGCAGGTAAGAGGATAGCAGACTAGGTATAAGGACCGTTGCTAAAAAAAGGGCATTGGAAGACCCAAAGGACGATAGACAAGGGAAAAGTCAGCTAGGGAACGAAATATAAAGGAGGGAAAAGGGATGTTACCACGGCCGGATAATCATACGTAAGAGGAAGCCACCTGAGTCCAAACAAGGGGAGAATAAATAGTATAACAAAAAAAGTAAAGAAGGAAAATAATGCAAGGACCGAGAGAGAGCCTTAAACTAAACAAGTTCTGGGGAGGGGGAAGAGAACGCCACAAGGGCGAGCAGGCGACAAGTCATCCCTCATGGCACAGCCGAAGAAGGGCCATCCCCCGTTCCATACACGCGAAGAAGGAAAAATCAGTGACCGACTGGAAATGCAAAAAAAGCCAGAATGCAAACCTCCGGTGCCCTTACGGAATCAGGAACATTGGAGAAGGGGGAGGAAATTAGGCGAGGAACGGGGTTCGCCCAAAGTATAAAACTACGGGAGGGGGAAAACCTCTTACCCGCCAAGCCGTGCAAAAGCCATCCTAAATTCTGACGGACAGAAGTAGAGGGGGGATAAGATAGAGAGGATGAAATGGAGGTTGGTATACTGGCCTGCCCTCGCTTAGAACGTAGGGATCACAACTGATGGAGCGGGCAAAGAAGGGAGTCGACGAAAAAAAAAAAGCAGTAAATGCCCATCCTACCCTAGGGTCAAAGGGCACAGAGGCAAGTTGTAAAACGAAAGAACTACAATGCCGACTGAATGTGGAGGTGGAAACGAGAGGGGCAAGAGAAAGGAGGCGGGAGGGATTAGGCCGTACCGGCTCGTAAAAGTTGCTGGGGAAAAAAAAAAAGCTAGGTTAGACGACGGTGGCCGTGTAGAAATTATACCATTAAACCCATGGGAGAACCCTTTTAACAGGAAAGAGCTAGGGAGCCCTTTGCAACCAAACTGTCGAAGAATGGGAACAGCCAAATGAGAGGAGATGAGTGTCAAAAGTTTTGACGGCCAGAGAGAAACTCCTGGGTAGAAAAAGACCGGAACGAAGATTGATGGAACGGGACCAGCAGAGGGGCCGGAGAACTACTCTACCTCTACCGCTGAAAGAGTGAATTTCCTTTCTCGGTAAATAGGGCGGGGAAGTGAGAAGGGCTGTGGGGGAAGGAAGAGGAAAACCGAAAAGACAAAGTTCGGACCGGAATAAATGCATCCTGAGAAGCAGGGGGCGTGATGAACAGTGAAAGGCGATCCTCGCAATTCACCAGAACTCTCGAAAAAGACCACATGGGGGAAAAGAGAAGGGTAGATGGATCGAGGACGAATGCAAAGGTGAAAACCGAGGCACTGAACTGTGGGCGAGTCTTGCTAAAGTTGAAACTTGGGTTTTAAGAAAAACGGCCGAAAAAGGACCTGGCTCGGGAAAGTAAAATGTGTAAAGGACAAAAGAACATGGGGGCCTCAGGGGAAGGAGCAATGGGAGAACTTTGAATCTCGAGAGCGTCTGTCGCGATCAAACGAAAGTGAGGGGAGGAAGAGTAGCAGGTAGGAAGGAGATCTGCCGTTCCCCTGGACAAAGGGAGGGTTTCTCCTTCATCTCCTGGTCAAACCGTGGGGGTAGGCGAGTGGGGGGCCTAGAAAAGAAAAGAGTCCAAAGAAGTGGCGCCCTATGGGACGGGTGAAGGCCTCAACGAACGGTTCACAATAAGGAACCACAAAAAGAACCACCACACAAGACACAACGGGAA
>Ga0179593_1283275_pt1 | contig 14561 bp, 8 predicted proteins | sample CZODoug2_1_08_16_FD_185931 | JGI IMG/M metagenome (GOLD analysis project Ga0179593, IMG submission 185931) | Vadose zone soil fungal communities from Angelo Coast Range Reserve, California, USA - CZODoug2_1_08_16fungal (PacBio error correction) | ecosystem: Environmental > Terrestrial > Soil >...
AACGTCTAGCGAAGCGCCGCGTCTGGAAGAAAAAAAGAGGAACATGTCGCGGAAAGGAGGGAGGAAGCAGTAATTAGACGCTGGGAAATCATGCGGGGCCGAAGGAGAAGACCGCAATCAAATGCGAGTAAATTCGCTCTTGATGCGATTTCAGTCACACTCTTAGTTGGGCGGGAAGGGAGAGGGGGGACTCAAAAACAACAACGGCTGATGAAATCCGATTCTACACGAAAAAAATTAAGTGTTGTCTACGGACGAGTCTGCAGGCTCTTGCGAGTCCGAGAAAGAGGCAGGGGGGGGGTGCTACTGTCGAGGGGAGGGCTGTCAGTGTGGGGCACCCAGGGCTGCGGTTTGATTGTGGTGGGCTTTTGGCGGTGTGTAGTGAAAAAATAAAAAAAGAAGCCAGTTGGGCGGGAGGTTGACTCTATTGTCCGCGGGACGGGAGCTTGACCTCAAGTCTCAGGTCACCACTTCTGTGCTTAGAAGTCGGGGAGAAGGAGAGGGCATTTTGTTGGCCAGCATCAGGCGTCCTGTAAGTAGTGGAAAAAAGTAGGGAAGACCGTGTTCCGCGACCGGAAGCCGTGCTTGGGGAACGTTGTGTGGAAAAAAAAAAGGGGGGCAACATGTCTTGGGACAAATCGCTGGCACCATGAAAGCAGCAGATGCGGTTTTGCGTTTGCGAGCGCTCTTGGCTACTGAACGGAAAAGTCATCACTCAGAGGGAGACTAAAGACTGTCAGGATAGGCCTGTGGGAGAGAACGCGCGGTTGCAGAATTAAGCTACATGGATCTTCGTTCAAATACCGCCGGGTTGTGGCATGGGGGCAGAAAGGGGGGAAAAAGGAAAGAAAAAGGGGGGCATCGCCAAACTTACGAGCGCACACTGGATGTGTCTTCTAAAGAGGACGTTTAGGTAAACTTTACGGGACTAACTATAGGCAAGATCGAAAGGGGAGAGACAAAACGAAGAAGGGAAAAAAAAAATAGAATGCGGCTTTCTTTACTCGCAGAGGGGGTGGACATTAACTTGGTTACCCTGGGTTCGTGAGGGGGGTGTACAACTTCGAGGGTCATGGAAGGAAATTACTCGTAAGGTGTCATGATGCAAGGATAACACCTCTTGCGTCCCTTAAAAACCTAGAGGGGGAGAACCGAAAAGATGAATGTTCGCCCTCACTTGAGGTCGGAGGAAAAACTAAAAGTCCATAGGGGAGGAAACTAACGGATGGGTAACCCAGCATGTGACCCGCCGGGAAAACACGTCGACGTTCGATTGGGCGGATCGGCCACAGGAGCCTCACTTGTGAACCGTGGACAAACCTTTTGGAAAGAAGCCTCACCCTGATAGCAGAGGAGTTCTTGCTCAAAAAAAGGAAACAGTGAACGGGGGGAGGGCGCGAGATACGAGTCGTGTTCGCCCCTGGGCTTGACAAGTTATTTAAAAGAGGGACCAATGCGCAGCTTGAGAGTAAAGTGTATCTAACAAAGTGAGAGTGGAGACATGTATTCACCTGTTCGGGAAGGCGTTCCAAAAGAGGAAAAAAAAAGATCCAGACTGAAAATCTCCATGGCCGGAGGTATAGAAGTCACCGACAATACGCGAGACGCGGGCTCCCACCGAGGGGAAAAACAAAGATTTGTAAGAAGGGAGGGGGAAAGCGAGATCGAGGATTGTGTGGTCCCTTAAGGGTGGAAGGGTTCAGTGTTCTTGAAAGGGACGGGCTTCGAGAAGGAGAGGATCGATCAGGACAGTAGGAAGGGAATGTAAGGGAGTCAGCCCGTCAAGCGATCTAATAGGGGCATCCAACTTAAGGTGACAACCATCCTCAACAACACCAACGAGAGGAAAGGTTTACAACCTAAAGGGGCTTCATCATCGGAAGGGAAGGAGAGGGCATGTTAAGGGCTGAAGCCCGTCCCCTTCAAGACGGAAGTCGCTCACTCTACGGAGAAAGTCACCGTCAAAGAAACCTGTCTAAAGTGAGGCCCACCTATGGGGGGGGGGGGGTCCAGGAAAAGAAGGGGGAGGAGGGCTCTACCTTGCCATCTTGTGTGTCAGTTTGAACAGGCACTCTGGAGAGGGTTTAGGTGCCTTGATCCCTAAGGAGAGGGGGTAAAAGAGGGGGTCGAAAGGAGGAGTGGTTTAGGCTTTGGGGGGCGCCTGGCCCGACAGAGTGGAAAAATGGACTCGATCAAGTCGCGGCTTCTGTAAGCTAACGGGGCCTCGCAATCTGCGACAGGGTGGGTTGGGTCTTGGTCAATAAGCATGTCACCCCAACGCAGCCAGACATTCCATCTTCGCGAACAGTCTATTCAAATGGGGAGTAGGTAGGGGGAGGGGAAAAACACGCTGTCACGCTCAACGGTGACAGGGTATAAATTAATTTGAGAGGAATTTTCTGCATTGCTCGATCCTCACTCGGGAATACTATAAGGAGGTTTCCCATAGGAGGGGAAAGGGGAGAAAAGTGACATTACTATGGAGTTGTGCGATACCTTACCTTATTGGTTGGCAGGAGGGGGGGAAAAGAGGAACTGAGAAGGGGGAAAAAGGAGTTCATTAGGGTAGCCGTCCCGGCGACAATGCATCATAAGGACTGAAGAAAATTGAAATCCTTATCAGTTGAAACTCCTCAGTGAAAAAAACAGTTACCCCAAATTCAGGTCCACACCAAGACACAGGGAAGCCTCTACTTAAGTGAAAGAAACGCGAGGCATGTGCGCGGGGGGGCGTCGACGGGGGATAGTGGGAAGAATAAGTGTTCTCCGGCATCTTGCGAGTTAAACGAGTTTTTGGAGAAGACCAGCAAGTTGTTGAATTCGCTCCGGGTGGGAGAGGGAATGGCCCTCTGTGGACAAATGAGGGAAAAAGGACGCTGTCCCGGAGATCCTTCAATAATGAGGATATAGTTCATACTCGGAGTTGGCAAAAGTCTCTAAAAAAAAAAGGGGGCCGGCCATACTTACTCTATATCGCGGCAAAAAGACCGTCTTTGAATTCGGAAGGAATCCTACGAGGGGGTTCTCAAACGCAAAAAGGGGTCTCTGGAGGAAAAAGGCATAGATTGAGCTCATTGCCCAGTGGAATGTAGGTTTGGTTGGGGCCAGAAACTTGGCAAATTCTTTTGCACCCAAAGGGCAGGTCCAAGGGGAACATTGGCTTGCCTCACCCGGCCACTACTACACTCCCATCGGTTAACGACCTTATCCCCCGCACTCGAAAATTTCGTCTCGGATAACAGGATTCCTCCAAAAAAGGAATGAGAATAAGCGGACAAGGGCAATCGTGATGTCATCGGAACCTTCTTTTGTCCGAACAGGGTGTGTGGGGGAGTTGATCACTCGCCCGATCAATAGCCATTTCAGGATGAGATCTTCCGTCACTATGCCTTCGGACTTCACAGTCGATCGGTGAAGGGGGAGAAAAAAGGGTGCTGTAAGAGGAAGGAGGTCTTGGGTGAGGAAGGCCTTACTCAAGCCGTTGGGAGTGGTGAGATAACCGAGGCAGTCAACGAAATCTCTTGCTTGTCAATACGAAAGAAATCTAGACGGGAAAGGGAGACGTGCGGAAAGGTCATTTGATTGAAAGGGGAAATCACAGATGGGCCAAGGTTTCTCCGGAAACAGACCTAAAAGCAGGAAAAAAAAGTGCTCAAAGCAATAAAAGCTACCTGCGTCTCTGTAAGTATCCTCAAAAAAGGAGGGTGATACCCCGAAGGGAGATACTCACGAGACGCGTATATTCTGCTGCTAACGGAGAATCTCTAAATAGTATGTTCTTAGTAATTGAAAAGCACTTTTAGTCGGGAGGATACACAGAAAAGAAAACCTAGCCTTCGTCCGTCCAACTGCGAATAAAATATCAAAAAAAAATCTAGGGATGCTTGATTTGACCACTATATTTATGTATGGTCGTCAAGGTCAAAAGAAAACAAAGGAGGGATTCTCCTTGGGTATACTCCCTACACAATACAACATCATCGAGAAAGGTTTTTCACAAGGTAAGATTGGAGGGAAGCAAGGAGGAAGGAAGTAGGGAAGAGAAGAAAATAAAGTGGTTGAACTTAATTCTCATCTGCTTGAGGGGATTACGCCACAAATATACGGTGCGCAAGTAAACTCAAAGATGGGAGATTGTCAGCCTTCTGAGAAGGAGGGTTGCGTGCTAAGTAGTATCGTAGAGCATGGTTTAGGGAAATTATAGGGCTGTCCGAGGGGCTGTAGTAGGGGAAGGTCCGTGTACAAGAACAAGGGTTTAAGGAAACCATAACATGAAGACGTCTGCACAGAATTTGAAAAGTTGTGGTTTTCCAGCCACAATCAAGGAAAAAAAAGGTACTGGGGGGGGGGGAATTCTGAAGGAACCCTCTCGGCGCAAGGCGGTGGTGCGGCAGAACGACTATTGGTACTTCCATCAGATGAAAAATGTGGAAACAGAGGGGAAAATTGGAAAGGGCGAGAAACCGGAACAGTTTGACAACCTGTCGCGTTGGGGGGCTTTACAAAAAGCAAGACGGCTTCTGCAGCAACAAGCCTGGGCACAACGGGGAGGAAGGTCTATCCCTCTGAAAATGGAAACAGATGCCAAACTTATCGACGCAAAAGAACCAAACTCTTTCGGGGGGGAATAAGCCATAAACTGGTAACTTTTACCAATATTCCTAAAAAACGGAAAAGAGGGGGTCCCTATTCAAGCAAAAAGAAAAAGGATCATAGAGAATGATTAGCGATTCCCTCTCGGACTATGGTGACCTAACTGGGACCTTGGTCCTGTGATGTTTGCCTCGAACCGCAGGAAGGTCTGGAAGAACCGGGCATGAGGATTTGGGCGGATACCCTTGAAAGGCATCGAACGGGAGACCCAACGTTGCTGGTGCTCCACAATCACCTTGTCAAGGAAAAAGCCAAAGGTAAGAAGTGCATCTTCCCGCAGCTGGGAAAGCCTTCGGCTAGGTTGATTGAGGGATCGAAAACAGGGGGGAAAGCAACAAGAATAATATCGTCACCCTGTCACCGTTGGACAGAGGGTGTTCGACCAATCGATATATCAGTGAACTGGTAAACTGACTAGGGAAGAGGGGTAGGGGACGACCGCGAGCTTATGGGCTCAGCGAAACAAGTCGCAGCTGTTCAGTTGTAGCGGAACTACCGAGTGCAAGGGGGGGGGGAGACATTGTGTTACAAAAAGGATTTCCAGTATTCGTCAAAAATGAACAGGCAAGACCTAAATCTCCTTCTTATTGGGGGAAGCACTGGGGAAAGTGGCAAAACCTGCCGCCTAAATCGTTCAACCCTCCTTAGTACAACAAATTATTTATACATGCTAAGAGGAGGACTTATTTAAGAAAGACCTGTCTTTTGGGCCGATTAATTTGCAGTTTCTTTTGAAAGTTAGAGTGCGAGGGTTTCGCTAGCTCAAACTCCTTCTTGGTGTGAAATTACGAAAAAAGCACAGGTAACACGTAGGCGAAATCCAAGTCTGGCTCCACTGCGGCACCCAGCTTCTCATCACAAAAAAACTGGGAGGAAAGGATGTGCCCAGGGGCTAAAGCCTGATTAGATCTCTTGGGCTTACAAGAAAAAGGCAACGGGAAGGAGTCTCTAATAAAGAAGAAGCAGGCCCCTCAAAGAAACCCCTTCTAAAGTTAAAGAAGGGAAATTCGAATCAAGGAGAGTGGAGGATCACGCACCTCTTGTGGCCATAAGTCACTCCCATCTGGGGGGAAACGAAGGGTATTAAACGGGGGGGACGGAAGGAAAACTCGCCTACTCAGGTTTCCGTCTCCGTCGCTTTAACTGGCTTTTTAATTTCCGGGACACGAAAGGTTTGGACACAAGAACAAGCAGTCCATACATGTCTTCACTACTTTTCCTCGCATTGCTCCATTTTTCGCTGGGAGAAGGGAATGTCAAAGAAAAACAAAAACTACGAGCTTCGCGACAGTCAGCATTTGGCACTGAGGTTGCGTGGTCGAGCCTATCTCTGTATCCGCGGAAAAAGGTGAACGGGGAAGAAAAGCTCAGATAAGGGCCCGATAAAATATGCTTCAGCTACGATCCGCACCTACGTCTACGATGCTTTTGCCAATGCTGGAAGATCAGCAACCGCACTTGGAAGGGGGGGGGGAATTGAGATCCTTCCGAGGTGGATGTGGGGGCGAAGCATGTGGTCCTCATCCGTTCAGGTCAACTCAAGGCGGTGGCCGTCCCGGCGACATCTGGCATCGGACGTAACTACTGACGGAAGGGGACTAGGACCTTTGCAAAAGAAAAAAAATTACAAAAAACACGTTGCAGATGGAAACCGCAGGGCCGACGCTCGAATCTTGATCCGCGATGAGTGGCGAACGCTACTCATGACGAGAGTACCACAGGCAGGCCGTCCGAGGGGCCCCCGTTACCCCAGTGGAGAACAAGCCGAGGTGGGGATGCTCTCGAATTTGGCGATTTAAGGGCCTCGCGTCGCAACCCGGCGGTCGCTGAGAAAGACGTCGAAGACTAGATAACTTTGGACGAAACCGACAGGTGTCGTCTCAAGGGCCGTGCCTATCCTGACCTACGCGCAAAAAAAACCAAAAAAAAAAAAACCAGAAAAAAAAAAAAAAACAACACCCCCTCCAATCACCGAACCACCACACCCCCTACCCCCACACCCCACACCCCCTCTCTGGACTTTCAATTATCCCGCTCTTCTTTCTCGTCAACCGCAACGGGGCATCTGCGAGTTGTCTCATGAGAAATTTCAACCATGGAAATGCAACGGGGGGGGCAAAAACCGTTTTCAAGGTCCTGTCAGTTCAGGTAGGCGGAGAATCGCACTCACTACCTCCCTACTACACGCCTGTTCTGATACAGGAGGAAAATCCCAAAACTTTGAGAGAGCGACGACCTACTTCTCACGCAACGATGCGAAAAGAAGGCAAGCGAATCTTTGATCACTCGCCGCACCGTATTTTGTGGCGGAAGCACTCAAATACTAGAAACTCTAAAGTGAAACAGGGACATGAGGAAAAATGAAACTATCTTCTCGGCAAGCATTACACCTCGGACTTAGGGTCAGGGGAGATGATGTCGGTGTAGACTGAAAGGCATCCGCCATCAGGGGTGGGAATGAAAACTCCGACATCACTACATCGGACGGTATCAATCAATCAAGCGGAGATCTTCTCATTTTGCGAAAGAAAAAAGGGCTTACGGGGCGTGCCGGGGATAGCAGATGGGGGGCCAGATCACTTCCCCTGAAGCACAGATCTTCGAAAGAAGCGCCACCAGGCCGAAGACTCGAACGGAGTCTCGCTATAATTTAGGCACTCACAACAACAATATGAGGGGACAACGAAATAACTATAGAAACGCCGAGTCTCTGCTGCGAAAGAGATGCCATTCAAAGTACGTGCATTCAGGGCAGGAAAAACTCCTTGGGAAATCTGAAGAAAAAGAGCAAGAAAAAAACTCTAGACAGGCAGTCCGTCACAACCTGCGAGTAAAGCTCTTGAGCTGGAGGTTATCCGGTTAGTGAGGTCGCCATCGGTTACCAAGCCCAACGCGGGAAATGGCCTGGGGGAACGTCTCAACGCAGATCGACTTAACTTTTTCAGTACATTCGACAGGTATGTCTTTGGGAAGGAATCCTGAGAAAAGGGTTGAAGGGAAAAGCTAATCTATTGTTGGAAATTTATATACTATAGGATCTTCCGCCAAATAACGGGCTTAAAGGATAAACGGTAATCAGGGGGGGGACCTCATAGTGGACGAAAGGAAGCATTTTCGTTGCGTACGAAGTATAGATTCGACAGTGAGGTTTGCGCTCCATTGATTCCCTAGGGAAGTTGTGGGGGGTTGAGGTGAAGGGAGGAGAAAGTGGTTTTACCAACGCCGAGGGGAAGACGTTACATTTGCCAAAGTTTTCAATCGGGGGCACGATCATGGCTTGACCATGCGCAAAAAATGTCCGAGAGGAAGAAGATGAGGTTGCGGTTGAAAACGAGAACTAGATGTAATGACTTCCACATTAGCAGTTAGAAAAACTCTGACAGGGTCAGGAATAGGGCCATGAAAATTGAAGAGAAAGAAAATTGTCCCCGCTTGCAACGTAGCTAGTGTGGACGGCTTTCTGTTCTAATATCACGCCTGGGATTAAAGGTCGATAAGGAGGAAAGTTCCAATCGAAAAAAAAGTATAGTATTCTGCAACAACCTCTTGCTGGTTCGGCTCCATAAAAGGTGATGGAGTTACGATTGCTGACGAGATTATAGTGCAAAAAGTAGCAGATCTGGGGTCAGATAAGCGGCTTCAGCTCTTCAGACTCTGCAGGAAGGGTGACATGAAGTTGGCATTGGGTCCTTGAGGGAGTTGACACTGAATTTATGAAAGGAATAAGTCAGTACGGACCGGCGATGGCCAGGATGTGGGTGTAACCCGCCTTGAACGTGTTGGTGCGGAAACAGTAAAGGAGAGACCAAAAACGATGCGCGTGCACGCCACATGGACTTCTCCATTCCAAGCCATCTGCGTGCTGATCTGCCCTGCATCTGGGAAAAGAGACCTTGGGCGGTCGTAGAAGTGTGCGGGAACATCGCAACTTGTGGATCGCCTCCATTATGGCTTGGTGTCTACCTGGGGAACAGTTAGGGATCGTAGTTCGCCCCACGCTATACAGACAGGGAGCTTGGACTGTCGCGAAGCTGTTTAGAGTAAACGGAGCGGCCTTGGTCGGGTTAATGTTTTTACCACGAACTCCAAAACGCAGCTTGCGAGAAGTGTATAACAAAAAAGAACGGGGGGAGATTGAAATGGGTGCAACTCGGGTCCGGGAAAGCGCCAACCGCCGTAAAAGGAGACGGAAAATCCTCCGAATGACTGAGGAAATAAGCAAGGGTAAAACGAAGAAGAAGAGGACAAAGGCGGTTACACCTCCTAGACAACAAATGTGGGAAAGAAGAAGCGGAGTCGAAGTAATTCTGGGTGAAATTTCGAAAAAGGGAGGGGTTCTTTCCTTTCGACTGCAGGTCGTATAGAGTATCGACCAGGCCTTAAGGGAGACAGCCGTCCGAAGAGATCTACTCGTTCGCACCGGAGGTACAAAAACAGCTCGAGACACAACACAACGGAGTCTGGAAAAGGTTGCCCCATTTTGGTAAAGCCACCTGATGGTAATAGGCGGCTGAAGCCCCTCCCTTCAAATACTGATCGATCCTCTATCGAACTGAAGAAAGTAAAAGACAAGAAAAGGACACCTGACTAAGGCCCCCCAATATCTCGCACTCCGCTGGCTCTTAGTATTAAAACATCCTTGGTGGCAGGGGTTACACGCAATCGTTAAAGAAAGAGGCTGGGGGGGGTCACGGGCATGCTATACCTAAGTCACTCAGGAGAGTCCGTCGACGATTAAGGTTGTCGGGAGTTCTGACCAGAGGTTAGGACTTTCTCCCCGGGAAGTAGAGAGGGACTGCTGACGCTAAAGTTCCATTCCTTCTCAGGTTTGTCGCTGGTCAGCATCAAAGTCACGAAAACTACCAGGGGAGAAAAGGAAATATAAAAGCGAGAAAACACCAGTTCTGTCTATAGAGTGGTCGAGCAAAAATAACACCATAACGGTGACAGGGTACAAATCTATCTATGATGAGACAAAAAAAGGATTCTGGCTGTGCTCGATCCCTAACTTCTCGAGCCGAAGGGTTTTGGGGGGGACCAGCTGACCGAGGGACAAGTAAAAATTAAGGGGAGTTTCATAGACGAGTTTTGTGGCTCACATCGCATGGGGGGGTCTATCGAGGGGCGACGTCTTAAATGTCGTTATCCAGGAATGGATAAAGAAGAAGGGGGCCTACGTCTTAACGATGGACTCCTGTAGCAGTTACCGCAAAGGACCGAACCCACGTTCCACCATGAAGCAAAGAGGGGCAAAACGAAAAAAAGGAACTCTCCTGGGAAAAAAGATCTGAAAACTATGATGTCGCATGGATGAATTCCTATCTGTTCGCCAAGTCTCGGGTACATCCACTTAACAAAGGGTGGGTACGACGCGAGGTTTGGATGGCATCATAAATTTTGTGGTCTGGGGGAAAGGGAAAGAGGTTATCTAAGGTTGGCACCTTCTTTTTCCTTGCTAAACGGAGAAGAAAAGTCGATTAAGTTCCGCAACGGACAGGTTTGTCGTCTCCTCAAAATTTCCGGAGGGGACGGCCAGGTACGCGCCACCGCTTGATCCGTCACAGTACAAAACGGTCGTTCTGTTCAACCTCAAAAAGTCTGAGGCGGCATATGGTTCTAAGAGGGACATGACGTGCCCTAGTTTTTTCGAAAAAAAATTGGTGAGGGGGTTTGCAGGGGCAAGAACCTTTGTAGCGAGCAAACACAGGACTCAAGATTCCACTGCGCGCGTGAACGCAATCCAAGAAACGACAAAAGACGGAAAAGACTCATAAGGGAAAATAACTTCGTGCACGATACTATGCGAAAAGGCTTGAATAGCAGGCTAAAGAAGGTAGCGACTCTGGAACGCACCGTCTATGGTTTTTTTCTTTTAAAAAGGAAAAACGAAAAAACCCTGAAGAGAAAATCTAATAGTCACCACTCATTAGTCTTGGACCGGCACTATGCAAGACTGAAAGCTTCTGTCGACAGTAATGTAGACAACTGTCATTTCAGGGCTTGACGTCAAGGGGAACTGCATCCAGACTTGAGTTGAGTAACAGCGACACTAAGGTGATCAAATCCAGCATCTAGCTCTTGTGATGTCATTTTGGGGGAGAAAGAGGGTCGGTTCTAGGGTGTAGGGCCAGCTTGTCGAAGAATTGTCCTGCCGGTCTCAACAGGGGCATCGCACAGACTCTTGAAGTAAGCTAATTTGTATCAAAACCATGCAAGCTACGCGTCCTAAAGGTTATCTCTAGAAAACCCAACAAAGGGAAGGGAAGATTCCCAGAAGAGGCGACGATACGTGTAAGCGGTGTCTGGGCGCAACAGCTATAAGGAAAAAAACCGGGAGTCGGAGGGAGAAGGACTTAGATACCCCTGGGAATTGCGGAAATGTCCACTCGTCAACCTCGAAAAGGTCCAACTGCTAAGTAAACTCTGACGATGGGATTGGGGGGGGGAAGTAAGAGGGAGGGGGGGGATGTGCGGTCGGTTGTACTATCCCACGCTTGAATGCCTTTCTTTCATCAACCAAGAGAAAGAAGGGGGGGGAAGTTGGGAAAGGGGGGGAGAAAGTACGATTAGTACATGATGAATTGCGAATCGATAAATGCATGTTGAACGGAAAGATAGAGGAATAATGGGGGTGACTTTCGATTTCTCGGGGAGTGGGGATTTTATGCCGACCACAATAGTCTGGGTTAGGTCCGGGAGGGGTAATAACAGGGACATCAAAGAATTGAAATCTGGGGGGGGATCGCATGTTTATAGTAGTAGTCTTCAGATGTTGTATTTGCGGATGATCACGGCGTGAAAAAAGGGAGGGGGTGGAAGGTGGGAGAGGGAAAAGAAACGGTGTTTTCTCAGCGATGAAGCTGGTCTTCAAAAAAGAAAAATTAACAAAGTTTTTCCAACAATCAAGGGAACGGAATGCGTGCACGGAGAGAATGGAAAAAAATATCTTCAGCATGCGGGTTTCTCACTACGATTGGGGGGAAACCATCAAATGAGTCCGGTTGCGAGATAGTAACCTGAATTAATAGGAAGGGGAAAGGTGAGAGAAAACTGAAGAGGGTTCGGACTTATGGACGCTATCACAGAAAGCCGGGGGTGCTGCGTGTCGATAACGGATGCGCTTGAAAAAGGAAACAGGGAAGGGGGAATCCGAAGCACCAAACCTTTCTGTCCAAAGGTAAAGGGGGACGAGTCAGGACGGTCAAGAATTATACAGATTAGCCTGAGAGAAGAAGATCGCGGGGGGAGAAAGGAGAAGAGATCCGTACGCGCTTCCTCGCCTCGGAAAGATGTTGTGCCTTGGGTACTTTGATGGGTTTGACAACAACGGAGCATATAAAGCCGCATCCCTACCGTAATAAATTAGGGACTGGTCGCCGGGGGAGGGACAGACTTGAACGACGGCGGCCTTTTATAGAACAAAGAGGAAAGTCAGAACATAACGGGAGGACGTGTATCTCATGAAAATAAATATTACCTAAAGGGAGTGGAAGAGGAAGCGCATCGGTCAAAAGACTTCGATCGTCATATTCGACGGAGCAAAATGGCGCAAATACTTGGGAATCGCACCTATCTGCTTTTTCAGACCCTGGGAAAAGGGGGAGACGAGCAAGGGTTTCGGATAGAGAAAATAGAATGGTGCGTAAGCGAAGCGTGACTTCGTTCAAAATGGCGGGGGAATGCTTATGGAAACGCCCCAAAAGGCAGCTTGGAGTAAGCGGAGAAAGAAAGCGCACTTTGAGCTTTGATACAAGGGGTATAAAGAGGGGGTAAGGGGGGAAAGGGAGAAAAGCCGTAAAAAAAGCCGGAAAGGAAAAGGAACGACTTGTGAGGACTGAGTATCACTGAATTTAAAGAAAAGACGAAGGAGTGGTCGTCTCATATACAACAAATATTTGGTCAGAAACCGGCGAGTGAGTACCCTCGGGAGTTGGGTAACTCACGGGAGAAGGGCAGGTTTCTGAAGGGGAGCTTCAGGACGTGAGGAATACTTACATCTTGAAGGGGGTTCTTAAAAGCAAGAAGAAGACTCTCTAAAGACCAAGCAGTGGCTTTAGCCACTGTTACAACAATCAGCGATACAAAAAAACCAGTAAGGAGGAAAAGGATATTGTTGTCCCAAGAGGGGCGAGACAAGCTTATGGGGGGGGTTCTTTGTCGACTTTCTAAGCCAAAGGAAAAGGCAAAAGCCTAGTAGAGAAAATGATGTTCTCAGAATGCAAAAATACCTCAAGAACCTCTAACAAGGGAGGCAAAAAGCACAAGGTACTTCACTCTCCGTCAGCTGACGATCAGGACTTAAAAAGAGTGGTTTTGTTCCCAGAGGTTGAAAAGACCAGGAGTTAACGGATTATGTTGGGGGGGAAAGCCATTTCGAAAGCAGAAAGCACGAGAAAAGGGGGCCGTCAAAAAGCACTACAGCTTTTAAGGGAAAGGGAAAAGAGGAACCAAACAAGTCGCGCTGTCCCTTCAATACAAAACTTGGAAAGCGAAAGAGGAGACCAATGTTGGGGCTGGTCAATAAGGTCAAGCCCATTCGGCGAAAATGACGGGTTGACACTCGCGACAGTCTTACTCCAGATGGAGGACTGTCGGCGAACTACACTCCGCTCAAAGGGGAAAAGACAAATCATCAGAGGTGGCGAATAATTAGGCAGGGAAGGGGAGAAGGGGACCAACAAAGAAAAATTCTACGATCACGAATCTTGGTTCGAATATATCACGGTCAAAGGGAAGAGGAGTGTGTGGGGATTCTCTTTGATTTGGTGGTCAACATCTCAGAGGGGGGTCAGAGAAAGGTTAAGGGGACTCCTTCTTTCACGTTCTTCCCGTCGAAAAAATAGAAAATCGCAGAAAGCTGACCGGGGGGACTCCTTATCAGTTTCAACCCCATCAAGGGGGGGGACAAGGGAAACAAAGGTGAAGGGAAAAAGTAACGAGAAGCGCGAAGCCGTTCCTTCTAAATATGAGAAGACGAGGGTGACTCAGCCTCGAGGACCTATCAGGTTCGTAAGACTGAAAATTTTACATAAAGTGAAAAGGTATTTTATAAACGAAAAAGAGAAGGTGGGGGGATGCCGGCGATAAGTTGTGGCGTAGGGTCCTCGGTGAAAGGACTGAAGAAAACCGTCGGCTGCTGAAACGACCTGTCTCACAGTATAAGAGAGTTCTGACAACCGGAAGGTTTCGTCCTCTCAAATTTCGGGATATCAAAGGTCGGAAGCGCCAACTCTATGAAGGTCTAATACATCGGAGGAGAGTCCCCGGCAAAAATCCCGGCGGCAAGAGTGGCGCAAGGGGAAAAAAGTCGGGGCGAACATTATTGGAAAAAAAATTTTGCAAAGCTGGGTCCTAAAGGGAGGGAGGAGGGGGGAACAAAATGGCTGCACTCAACCCACTACTACAAAAATAAATACAAGGCCCGCCAACCCCAGTTCTCACAGGAATAAACTAAGGAGACTCTATTCGGTAGCACATCAAAAGAAAAAAGGATTGAGGGGTCAGACGTGACCTGGCCCAGTCTATGTTTTCTCAATAAAACAAAAGACTAAGGGGGACGGAAGCAAAAAGAAGTTCAAACACCAGAGAGTCTTCCGCACATGCCCGGACGTGAGGCAAAAAATTACCTGAATCATGTAGAACAAAAACTTCATTAGATGAGGGCGTGATGAAGCTTCAGGCCTTCATAGCCGTTGGGATTTTAGTACCACACCGAAGGAATACCGAACAGATCAGTAAACGGGGGGGGGAATGAACAGCAGGAGCGAGATCTTTGGAGTTTGGACACTAGGGTCGGCGTTGGCTGCCGATTGCTCAAGACAGGGAAAAGGACGGAGAAAAGGAAGCTGATAGACTCTTGAAGAGAGGGCTCTTGAGACAATAATCCGACTCCAGACGACGCTCGCGAT